>Ga0114981_10001585_pt1 | contig 14847 bp, 7 predicted proteins | sample S_140806_MF_Meta_FD_87028 | JGI IMG/M metagenome (GOLD analysis project Ga0114981, IMG submission 87028) | Freshwater microbial communities from Lake Simoncouche, Canada to study carbon cycling - S_140806_MF_MetaG | ecosystem: Environmental > Aquatic > Freshwater > Lake | place: Lake...
GAACAACCTCGTCATGGGCCCCGATGGCGGTATCTACTGGCAGAGCGGTGTCTTCATGGTGCACAATCACGAGCATCCGTGGGGCCCCTCGTTGCAAACCGGCAGCAGCGCCATGTATCGCTTTGATCCGCGCCGCTTCACCATCGCCAAGCACGCCGACAACTCACCGAATCCACACGGCATCGCCTTTGACACCTGGGGCTATCATTACGCCACCGACGGCACCGGCGGTCGTGCGTATCAGGTCCGCCCCGAGGGCAACGGCTTCAAAATGTATGAGCTGCTCAAGAAGGAAGTGCGCCCAGTCACCGCGAGCGAAGTCGTCAGCAGCACCCACTTCCCCGAAGACATGCAGGGCGACTTCCTCATCTGCAACGTCATCGGCTTCCTCGGCATCAAGCACTACGATCTCGCTCGCGATGGCGACAAAGCCAGCGTCTGGGGCGAGCCTGCCGGTGCCGAACTCACCGTCAAAGTCACGCAGGCCGATGGCAGCGTCACCGAGGACAAATCCCGTGGCCTACTCATGAGCGGCGACAAAAACTTCCGCCCCAGCGATGCCGTCTTTGGTGAAGATGGTGCGCTTTACATCGCCGACTGGCACAACGTCATCATCGCCCACATGCAGCACAACGTCCGCGACCCCAACCGCGACAACAAACACGGCCGCATCTACCGCATGACCGCCAAAGGCCGCGAGTTGCAAAAAACCGTCGCCATCGACGGCCAGCCCATCCCCGCGCTGCTCGAAAACTTGCGGCATCCCGCCGATGGCGTGCGCCACCGCACCCGCGTCGAGCTCAGCGAACGCCCCACCGCCGAAGTCATCGTCGCCACGAAGGAATGGATGAAGCAGTTCGACGTCACGAAGAAAGAAGACGCGCACCACCTTCTCGAAGCCCTCTGGCTCCACCAGCAGCACAACGTCCGCGACACCGCGCTGCTCGCCAAACTGCAAACCAGCCCCGAACTCCACGCCCGCAACGCCGCGAATGTCGTGCAGCAACTTTGGTTCAACGTCGAAGCCAGCACCAAAGGCGGCGTCATTGCCGGAGAAGCCGAGGAAAAGGCCCAGAAGTCCGGCATCCTCAGCGACACGCCTGATCTGACCACCATCCGTATCGCCACCATCCGCGAACGCCTCATGTATGACGTCAAAGAGCTCAACGTGAAGGTCGGCAAGAAGATCAAGCTTACCTTCGCCAATACCGACGTGATGCCCCACAACCTCCTCGTCACCAAGCCCGGCAAAGCCGACGCCGTCATGAACGCTGCCATCGTCATGGGCGCCGCCGGCTTCGAAAAAGGCTTCATCCCCGCCGGTGACGACGTCCTCCACCACACCAAGCTGCTGGACATGAGCAAAGAGGAAACCCTCGAGTTTACCCTCCCCACCGCCGGTGACTACCCCTTCGTCTGCTCCTTCCCCGGCCACGGCATCATCATGCGCGGGGTTCTGCACGCGAAGTAATCGGGTGTGAATGACTTTGCGAGGGGCCTCAGACTCTTGCCATCCCCCGACGACCATGATAGCTTCGCTCAATGGCCTTCCCCGAATTAGTAGAGAGTCTCCGCACCATGATCGTGTCGCACCGCGAACGCGATGAGGTAGGCTTTCGTCATGGGGCTGAGGCTATCATTCGATCTTTGAGCGTGCAAAATCGGCCAGGGGAAGCACGCACTCTCAAGGATGCGCTGCGAATCGCTGGCGGGCCGAGTCAGCCAACACAGTCAGCCAGTCTGTCGGTTTCAGTGCTCACGAGGCACTCTCCCGGTTTAGTCACCTTTGTTCCTACGCAGAGTCCGCAAACGCTCGTGCTGCCCAAGGAGACGAGTTACTCGCTTGATGCCGTGCTACGGGAGCATCGCAACGCAGATCGACTGGCTCAGGCTGGGCTAATGCCACGTAGGAAACTGCTGTTTTGGGGCCCTCCCGGTTGTGGTAAGACAGCGACTGCACGATGGTTGGCATCTGAACTCGGCATCCAGTTCGGAGTGGTTCGCTTGGCGGCTTTGATCACCAGCTACGTTGGTGAGACGGGAGCCAATGTGCAGAAAGTGCTCCAGATCGCGAGCCAAACCCCCATGGTGCTGCTCATCGACGAAGCAGATGCCATCGCAAAATCTCGGGACGATGGAAATGATGTCGGTGAGCTGCGCAGGGTGGTGAACACGCTCCTTCAGGCTCTGGATAGCTTCTCAGGTCATCAGAGCATCGTCATAATGGCGTCCAACCACTCACATCTTTTCGACGAGGCTCTGTGGCGGCGGTTTGATGATGTTGTTGAATTTCCACTTCCATCAGAAGCCGAACGACTGCGCCTGCTGAAGCACCTCACCAGCGGATTAAAACTAAAGGGCAGTCTATCGCCAGTAGCCAAAGGAACGGCTGGCTGCTCATACGCTGAAGTTGAGCGGGCTGTATTCGAAGTCGCAAAGCTCGTTGTGCTTGAGAGCAAGCAGACCATCAATGCGTCGGAGATCTTGACTGAGTCTGATCGATTCCGGCGAAAGATCAGCACGGCTAGAAAGACCCAAACCAGATCCTCCCGATGAACCACGAAATGCCGCCTCTCGCGTTTCGTGCTCCCGACGTAAAGCCGAGACGACAAGCAAGACGAGGGTTCCCTGAGGCCAAGCAGCCAACACCTGAGAAGCGCCGGGAGATCGCGAAGCTCATTCTTGCTGAGAGGGAATCGGTCGAGCGAGCCATGAAAGAACTTTCGCCGGAACAAAGGAGGGCAGTCATTCTGAAGCTCAGACATGACAGACCGCTTAAGCCATCTGACTTCGCTGGAACAGGACTGCGTCCATACGGTGAACTTGGCGAGGATGAGAGCTTAGCGACTCCCAAAGAGGGGAATTTGATGAAGCTTGCTCAACGAGCCGAGGACTATGCTCAGGGAACCAAGGCAACACTGGCCAAGCCTGGCTTGCTGACCGCTTTAAGTGGTATTGAGATCGCGAATGCCAGAGAGCGATTATCAGAAGAGATGCTAGAGCAATATGAGCAGCTTATAGCTGGAGAACATGTGGTGTTCGAGTTGGAGGTTACCGCCCCCGCTTCAACTCAGTCCAAGAGGAAGCTGAGCGAGACCGAAACCATAGTTAAGGCTCTTGGAGACTCGCTTGGCAGGGGCATTCACGGCCACATTTACGATACTGACTACTTTGGTGAAGGCGCTGTGCTCATGGTTGGCACTACAGGAAAAAAGTTGAGGGAATGGGTCGAGGGCCCCGAATGGTGGCAGAAGATCACTCGCTTCGAGTTGAGGCCCCAGTTCAGGACGATCAAAACCGTGATCGACGACTTCAATATTAGCCAAGTCAGCATCCTGCCGCCGCCTGAAGAGGCTCCGAGCATTTGCGTCATTGATAGCGGTGTGGCGATTGGTAACCCCTTCCTGGGACCTGTCACACGCCATGCTGAGAGCAAGTCTTGGGTGTATGGGGCTTCGCCCGTTGAAGATGTGCATGCTCATGGTTCAGCGGTTGCTTCCCTAGCAGCCTACCACACGATCGACCTGGATGGTGTGAACGCGGCTTCCGCTTGGATTGTGAGTGCCCGCATCATGACAGATGATGGCTATCCAGATTCGCCTCGGTTTGATGATCCAGTGGAAGACCGCAGAGAGCAGTCCTGGCTGCTGTCCAAAGTGCTGCGAGAGATCGTTGAACATTGTGTACCCTTGGGCGTGCGCATCTTTGTATTATCCTTCCAGATTCAAGGGCACATCTGGAGCAAAGCCACTCGACGCCAAGTGGGGCGAAATGCTTGGCTAGCCAGAACCTTGGATCGGCTCAGTCGGGAATATGACATCGTGTTTGTTGGTATCACTGGCAACCTCATGCCTGGAGAGATCGAAGAGCTCCGAGAGGAGAGTAACAGTAATTATCCCGGCTACCTTCTCACCTCTTTAGCCAAGCTACTTGATCCTGGCCCCTCAGTTCTCACGATTACCTGCGGCTCGATCTCACATACGGAGCATCTGATGGGTTCAGCACATGGCCTGATAGCTCGTATGGGGCAGCCGTCGCCCTTCACCCGCACTGGCCCTGGATTTGGCGACTGCATCAAGCCAGACGTCGTTGAGCGGGGTGGCAGTCTTGTTCGTGATCTGAATTCTGACCGCATCATTCACAATTTGGGAACGAACGTGATCACGGCGAGTAACCGTGCCACTCCGGCGATAGGCCACAGCCATGGCACCAGTCTTGCAGCACCTCGGGTGGCGAACCATTTGGCCCATATTCTAAGCGACGCCCAAGCGCTGGGCATCAATCCCGGTAATTGTCTCCTGCGAGCCTTCCTCGCTGCTTCTTGTAGCAACACCGATGACCTTGATCTACCCAAAGCAGATCGATTGTCGCTCGTGGGACATGGCATGCCGAATGGCCAAAACGCCCTCCTTTGCCAAGGCCACTCGGCATTGCTTTACTGGGAAGGAGAGGTGGATGTGAATACCACGGCTATCTTCCGCCTCCATGTCCCGCCTGAGATCCTACAGGCGGGATCTGCCAAGAAGCGGATTACCATTGCAGTTGCCTCAGCCCCTGAAGTTCAGCAGTGGGGCCTAGATGAGTATCTTGGTTCGAAGCTCAAGTTTCGTCTCTTTCGTGGAGATGTTTCGATAGATAAGATTATCGCCCAGCTCCAACGCGAGGACTCCGAGAAGAATATTGCAGCCTCGGAGACGTCCGCTGAGATGAAGAGTGAAATGGGAATATCTGCCCGAAGTGAGGGGACGCTCCAACGTGATGTGTTCCCCTGGAGCGAGCATGATGCCAGATACAGCGAAGAGGACTACACTCTGGCCGTCGAAGTCTTCGGACCCGCGCGATGGCTAAAAAATGATAAGCCACACAAAGTTCCTATCGCGGTCGTTGCCCGGCTCGAGGATACATCGGGTGCTTGTCAGAACTTGTATGCCCGAGTGCAAGCACGGTTGAAGGCGAGAGGGTGACGCAGCTTTACACCACCTCAACGGTGGCAAATAAAAAGTCCTCGATCTCAATCCCCGCCCCCGCCCCCCCCAACCTCATGCGACCCGCTCTGAAGGCGAAGTGAGTTGGGTCTTGTTTCCCTTCTTGGGCTAGGAATAGCTCGATTAATTCAAATCTGCGATCCATCCAAGATTTGCTCGCTCAACCTCGGCATAAAACTCCAGCGTACTCTGATAGGCACAGTCTTTCCAGGACGCTGACTCGAAATAAGGACCGTCGTCATGGTTCGTATAGTAGATCTGATCGGGCACCCGAAGGGAGATGAAATAATGGTTTCCGTCAGTCTCTCCGATGCAGAACAACTCAGGCGGCCAAAACTGCTCCTGACAGCCCTCCTGCTGAAGCCGCGAATTGGTTTCAAGGATGGCATCCTTGTCATTGAAGGCAAAATGCCATGACTTCGTCTCCTCCCCGACCCTTGGCAGTCGCAGCGCCCAGTCACGATAGTTTCCGGGCAGCATGATGCCGAGGCTCGTTTCGATCTCGTCCAGTTCCTGGGTGGTCATGAGTCCATGAGTAGGATTCAGGCCACATGATGCCAGCAAATGATTCAATGATGTTCACCTGCGGATGTTTTCAAGCGGCCCGGCCACGGCATCATCATGCGCGGGGTGTTGCACGCGAAGTAGGGCAGGGAACCGGCCCCTCACGAAAGTGGGGGGCCTGGAATGCTGAAAGTGGCTGCTGAATCGCGTTCATACTCACATGACGCCCCGCCACTTCGTCGCTTCTGCCCTTTTCGTCCTTTCTGTCCCTGCTGTCCGTGCCCAAAACGACAGCGGGGGCAATGATGCCTCTGACAAACCTGCCTCCGCGCCGGTGATGCAGTGGCGATTTGATGATGGCATGGAAGGCGGACCACGCTCGCCGACCTATCCCGGCTTTGCGGAGACGAACAAGGCCCGCCTCTTTGATGCGAAATCGCCGATCAAGGTGGCTGACAGCCCGGAGCTGCGCTTTGGCCTGAATGAAACGATCACGCTGGAGGCCTGGGTGAAGGTGGCGGATGCCTCGGGCACGCCGTACATCATCGGGAAGGGCCGGCTCGGCACGAAGGAGTTCGGCGCGAACAATCAAAACTACGCCTTCCGCCTTCAGCATGGAAAGGCGGGCTCGCAGATCGGTTTTCTCTTCCGCAGTGCCGATGTGCCGGACAAAAAGGGCGACTGGCATCGCTGGTGGTCGAAGGACACGGTGCCCACGGCTGGCTGGCATCATGTGGCGGTGACCTACACCTACGGGAAACCGAAGAGCATCAAGGGTTTCATCGATGGCCAGGAAACCGACGGCACCTGGGACATGGGCGGCGCGACGGATCGCGGCCCGGTGACCGATGGCGATGCGGTGGTGATCGGCAATGGCTCCACCCTGGCCTCATCGCACGCGTTTGAAGGCTGGCTCGATGATGTGGCGATCTATCGCGGCCCCATTGATCTCGATGCGCTGAAGGCGAAGTATCAATTCATCCCGCCACCGCCGCCCGTGGTGCAAAAAGACGTGCCCGCAGGCCGCGTGCTCGTGCAGCTCGCCGAAGAAGGCATGCCCGACACTAATGCCTGGCCCAGCGAGCCGCCAAAGGTCGCCGAAAGCTACACCGAGGACGTTTTCGGCTTCTTTGACGTGCCGCAAAAATACGTCGAGACCGGTGTGCGCGGGGAACGCCACGTGCCCTTTCTTTTGCGTGCTGCCGCCAGTGTGACCTTCCCCAAGGGCAAGCATCGCCTGCTGCTGCGTGCTCGTGGAGCCACGAATCTCTATGTGGATGGCAAATCGCTCCTCACCACGCCTTTCCCGCCGAAGGACAGCGACGGTCACCACCTCGTGGCCGAACAAAAAGGCTACCTCGGCCTCGGTCCCGACTTCCGCTTTGTGCCGCCGGGCAATCGCGAATCGTGGTGCGAATTCGAAGGCACCGGCAAACCGCAGTTCATCGTGCTGGAGACGATGGTGGGCAGTTTCGCCGGCAAAGCCGTTCGCAGGCCTGAGCTAGGCGAAACCGTCGTCGCATGGTCCAAACAAGGCACCGAGAGCTGGAGCCTCCTCACACCCGGAAAACGCAGCGTGCCCTACAACGATGCCGGATGGGCCGCTTACGAAGCGGAACGCACCGCGCACTATGAAGTCGTGAATGACAAGAAGCGTGCTGAGCTGCGTGCGAAGTCCGATCCTTATTGGGCCAAGCGCCGCGAGGCCGCGAAGCAATGGCTGGCGAAAGCTGGTGACGTGAAAGTGCCCGCGCTGCCCGAAAGCCTGCCGAAGCTCAACGATATCGACCACTTCATCGGGGCCACCCTCGCGAAAGTGAAGTCGCAGACCGCTCACAAAGGCACGGTCGATTTCTTCAAGCAGGTGCAGCCCATCCTCGAAACGAAGTGCCTCGAATGCCATCGCGGCGGCAAAGCCAAAGGTGATCTTCAACTCGACTCGCTCGTCTCCGCCATCAAAGGCGGCGAAAACGACGGCGCGGCCATCACCCCCGGCAAGCCGGACGCCAGCGCCATCTTGAAGCGTGTCGTTTCGCATGACGTAGACGAAGTCATGCCACCCAAAGGCGAAAAGCTCAGTGCCGCCGAGGTCGAAGCTCTCACCACCTGGATCAAAGAAGGCGCGACATGGCCCGAACTCCGCGCCGACCGCCTCGAAGTCACCGCTTTGACAGATGACCTCACGTTCCTGCGTCGTGCGTATCTGGACACCGTGGGTGTCACGCCATCGCTCGCCGAGATCACCGCCTTTGAAAAGAACCCGGATCGCAAAGCGCTCATCGACAAACTCCTCGCCGACCCGCGCTGGGCCGATCACTGGATGGGCTACTGGCAGGATGTGCTCGCGGAAAATCCGAACATCCTCAACCCCACGCTGAACAACACCGGTCCCTTCCGCTGGTGGCTCTATGAATCGTTGCGTGACAACAAGCCAATGGACTTCTTCGTCACCGAACTGCTGCAAATGAAGGGCAGTGAGCGACTCGGCGGCCCCGCGGGCTTTGCTACCGCGTCGCAGAACGATGTGCCCATGGCGGCCAAGGGCACCATCATCGGGGCGGCCTTCCTCGGCGTGGAAATGAAGTGCGCCCGTTGTCACGACGCCCCTGCGGCAAAGAGCACGCAGGAGGACCTTTTCAAGATCGCCGCCATGCTCAACACGAAGGAGCTGGAGGTGCCGCTCACCAGCAGCGTCAGCTTGGATCGCTTCAAAATGACCGGTCGCAAGCCGCTCATCAACATCACCCTCAAAGTCGGTGCCAAAGTGCCGCCGAAGTGGTCGCTCACCGAGTTCTGCGACGAATCCGCGGCCAAGCTCGCCGAAGATCCCACCAGCACCCGCGAGCAACTCGCCGCGCTCATCACCGCGCCGCAAAACGAACGCTTCGCTCAAGTCATGGCCAACCGCGTGTGGGCACGCTTCATGGGCCGTGGCATCGTCGAGCCCGTGGCCGATTGGGAAAAGGGCAAGCCTTCGCATCCCGAGCTGCTGAAGTATCTCGGACGCGAGTTCGTGCGCGGCGGTTACGACATGAAGCACCTCGCCCGCCTCATCATGACCTCGCACGCCTACCAGCGTGCCACCGACAGCGAGCTGAAGGAAACCAGCCCCGTCTTTGCCGCTCCCGCGCCGCGTCGCCTCATGGCCGAGCAGATCGTGGACAGCCTCTTCGCCGCCACCGGCAAGCCTTTCAAAACCGAAGAGGTCTGCCTCGACATCGACAACACCCGCGACCTCAAAAACGCCATCCACCTCGGCAAACCCCGCCGTAGCTGGATGCTCACCAGCACCAGCAACGAGCGTGATCGCCCCAGCCTCGCTTTGCCACGCATCCAGGCCGTGGGCGACGTCTTGAGTGCCTTCGGCTGGCGTGGTGCCCGCCAGGACCCCACCAGCATCCGCGACGCCGCCCCGAACGTCCTCCAGCCCGCCATTTTGAGCAACGGCACCGTCGGCGTCTGGCTCACCCGCCTCAGCGATGACCACGGCATCACGCAGATGGCCTTGAAGAAGCAAAGCGTCGAACAGCTCATCGAAAACATCTACCTGCAACTCCTCACCCGCCGCCCCAGTGCCGAAGAAAAAGAGCTCTATGTGAAGCACCTCACCCCCGGCTACGAAACGCGGCTCTCCAAGCCCCAAGCTCCAAGCCCCATGCCTTCCACCCGCACACGCGAGAAATACGTCTCCTGGTCCAACCACCTCGACGGCGAAGCCACCACCGTCCGCATGGCCCAAGAAGCCGCCGCCCGCAAAGGCGACCCCGCCACCGACAAGCTCGATCCCAACTGGCGCCAACGCCTCGAAGACATCCTCTGGGCCATCCTGAATGCACCGGAGTGGGCTTTCAGTCCTTGAGTTGAACCACCCTTTGAATACGCTTTCACCATGAGCACTGCTACCGCTGCCATCTTCCAACAAGCCGCCCAGCTTTCTGAAGCCGAGTGCGAGGATCTTTATGAACAACTCGGTAATCATCTGAGCCGCGCTCATGCCTCCGAAGAACCACTCACGAGTGACATGCAGGCCACGCTGGATCGCCGCTGGGAGGAGATCACTTCTGGCAAGGTGCAGTGCGAGGATGCATTCGTTGTTTTAGATCGCATTCAAAATCGCCTTCATGAACGAGCTGCATCAGCATCCTGAAGTCGAGGCAGAGATCGATGAGTCAGTGCATTATTTGGAGGCCCGCAGTCTCTGGGCAGCTGACGACTTCGTTGAGGAACTGCGCGCAGCCATGCGAAAGATCAGATTAAACCCCAAGCACTGCCATTTCACCTATCATGAATACCGTCGCTGCAACATCCCACGCTTCCATCATGCGATCATTTACCGCCAACGCGGCGATGGTGTTGTGTATGTGATTGCTGTTTTGCACGACAAACGGCACCCCGATTACTGGAAAAAACGAATTATCGACGACTTAAACCCACCACCATGAAACGCCGCTCCTTCCTCACCTCCGCCGCCGCGCTCGGCGCTTCGCCGTTGTTTGCGAACAACACGCCCGTCCACACGCCGAAGGGCAAGGCGGAGCACTGCATCTTCATCTGGCTCGGCGGTGGCATGGGGCAGATCGACACCTTTGACCCGAAGGACCTCGGCGATAACCTCAGCAAGCCTTCGAAGCCGGGTTCGCTCTACAAATCCGTCGAAACCAGCGTGCCAGGCGTGCGGGTGAGCGAGCACCTCAGCAAGACGGCGAAGGTCATGGAGCATGTCACCGCCATGCGCACGGTGAACCACCACGTCATCGACGAGCACGCCTTTGCCACGAACATCGTCCACACCGGCCGCATGATCTCCGGCAACGTCACTTACCCCAGTGTCGGCAGCATCATCGCGCATCAGCGTGGGGCGGCGGATAAAAATGTGCCGGCGTATATTTTGATCGGTTATCCGAACGTCAGCCGTGGCCCCGGCTTCCTCGGTGCCAAAGCGGGCTACGTCTATCTCACTGATACCGAGACCGGTCCCGCAGGCTTCACGCGGCCTGATTTCGTCGATAACGACCGCGCCAAGGTGCGTCAGGAGCTGCTCAAGCCGCTCATGGCTCGTGCCTTGAAAAACAGCGCTGCCGCCGACTACCAGATGGCTCAGGAAGAGGCGCTTCGACTCGCTGGACCGGGCTTCATGAAGCATTTCAATCTCAAGGAAGAGCCTGCTGCGCTGCGCAACGACTACGGTGGTGAATTCGGCCAGCGTTGCCTGCTTTCGCGTCGTCTGGTCCAGGCGGGCGTGCGCTTCATCGAGGTCTCTCACAACCTCAATTTCATGAACGGCACCGGTTGGGACATTCACAACGAAGGCTTCAAAAACCAGCACCTGCTCATCCAGGAACTCGATACCGCTTTGGCTGCTCTGATCCGCGATTTGAAGGACAAGAAGCTCCTCGACAAGACCCTCATCGTCGTCGGCACCGAGTTCGGTCGCCCGCCAGAGTTTGATGGTCGCGGTGGTCGCGGGCATCAAGGCACCGCTTTTTCCATGGTGCTGGCCGGTGGTGGTTTGAAGCATTGCGGAGCCTACGGCGTCACCGACGACCTCGCGAAGAAGCCCGTCGAGAACCCCGTGCCGCTCGTCGATTTCCACGCCACCATCCACGCCGCCATGGGCATCGACCCCGCGCACGAACTCATGGATGGCTCCCGCCCGGTGCCCATCACCGATGGCGGAAAGCCTGTGGCAGCGCTGTTTGGGTGATTCGCATCCAACAAGGTCATTTCTAGGTCACAAACCTCGTCCGGTTTTGGCTCGCATGGTGGGATGAATCGGCTACAACATGGCCACTCATCCCAACCCCTGCATGAAGCGCTACTCCCTCGGCATCGACTACGGCACCAACTCGTGCCGCTCTCTCCTCATCGACCTCGACAACGGCGCGGAGGTCGGCTCGACGGTCTTTAACTATCCCAGCGGCGAGATGGGCATCCTGCTCGATCCGCGTGATCCGCATGTGGCGCGACAGAATCCGCAGGATTACCTCGACGGCCTCGAAAGCGTCACGCGTGGCGCTTTGGAACAGGCGAAGGCGAAGGTGGCAGGCTTTGATCCCGCGCAGGTCGTCGGCATCGGCATCGACACCACGGGCTCGACGCCCATCCCGGTGAATCAGGACGGTACGCCGCTTGGTCTGCTGCCGGAGTTCACAAACAACCTCAACGCGATGGTCTGGTTGTGGAAGGATCACACCGGCCATGCTGAGGCGGCGGAGATCACGAAGCTCGGCCATGAGATGCGGCCCAACATCATCGCCAAATGCGGCGGCATTTACTCCAGCGAATGGTTTTGGAGCAAAATCCTCCGTCTGCACCGCGTGGACGAAAAGGTCTTCGAAGCCGCTTTCAGCTTCGTGGAGCATTGCGATTGGATTCCGGCCGTTTTGACCGGCCATACCGATCCGCTCACCTTGAAGCGCAGCGTGTGTGCCGCAGGTCACAAGGCCATGTTCAGCGCCGAATGGGGCGGCCTGCCAGATAAGGAATTCCTCGCCAAGCTCGATCCGAAGCTCGCCGATCTGCGTGATCGTCTCTATGCCGAAGCCCATACCGCCGATACGAAGGCCGGCGGCCTCTGCGCCGAATGGGCCAAGCGTCTCGGTCTCCAGGAAGGCACGGCCATCTGTGTCGGCGCTTTCGATGCGCACACCGGCGCCGTTGGCGCAGGTATCAAAGAGGGCACGCTGGTGAAAATTCTCGGCACCAGCACCTGCGATCTGATGATTTCACCCACGAGCAAGCCACTGGCGGACATCCCCGGCGTGTGCGGCATCGTGAATGGCAGCGTCTTGCCCGGCTACTACGGCATCGAGGCCGGTCAGAGCGCCGTGGGCGATCTTTTCCTCTGGCTGGTGAATCACCTCGTGCCTGACAGCTACGGCCAAACGGTGGGCGAGAAGTTCGTGGCCATGGAGAAGGCCATGGAAGGCCAGAAACCCGGTGCCACAGGCCTGCTCGCGCTCGATTGGAACAACGGCAACCGCACCATCCTCGTCGATGTGCGCCTTACCGGTCTGCTGCTCGGCCAGACGCTGCACACCGAGGCGCATGAGATCTACCGCGCCTACATCGAGGCCACCGCCTTCGGTGCGCTCACCATCATCAAACGCGTCGAAGAATACGGCGTGAAGATCGAGGAGGTCATCAACACCGGCGGTCTCTCCATTAAGAATGCCACGCTCATGCAGATCTACGCCGACATCATCGGCAAACCGATGAAAGTCAGCCAAAGCGAGCAGACCTGCGCTCTCGGTGCGGCCATCTTCGGTGCTGTCGCCGCCGGAGCGGGCACCTGGCAGGACCTCCAATCCAAAGTCACCGCCATCCGCGAGAAGGTGTATCACCCCATCCCTGAAAACGTGGCGGTGTATCGTGAGCTGTATGCGCTCTATCGTGACGTTCATGATGCCTTCGGCATGGCCGAATGGAGCGGGAAGCTCAGCCATGTGATGAAGCAGCTCTTGGATATTCGGGCGCGGCAGAGCTGATCCAGTGATGCGGGCACTCCTGCCCGCAAGGAGGGCGGGATTTCATTCCCGCCGAAGAGTTGCGGGCAAGAGTGCCCGCATCACTTTGCATTCACTTCGGCAGCACGCGGACGATGAAGGCTTTTTTCTCGCCGAAGTATTTGGCGGCCACGCGTTGGATTTCTTTGGAGCTGATGTCGGCCATGATGCCGGGGAGTTTTTGGAGGTAATCCCAGCCGCGGCCGTTGAGTTCGTTCCAAGCGAGGCTGTCGGCCATGCCGGGATTGCCTTGCTGGGCTCGCAGCCAGGAGCTGCGCCAGGTGACGCGGGCGCGGTCGATCTCGTCGGTGTGCAGGCCGTTGGCGGCGAGGTCGTTGATTTGCGCCATGAGTTCCTTCTCGGCGAGTTTGACCTTCTTCGGATCGGTGCCGACGTAGAAGTAGAAGGCTCCAGCGCCCATGGCGGCAAAGTTTTGCGCTCCAATGTAGTAGGCCAGGCCCAGCTCCTCGCGGATGCGATTGAAAAGGCGGCTGCCCATGTCGCTACAGGCCTCGTCGATGAGGCTGAGAGCATGTACATCACGGTCCTCGAGGCCGACGGTGCGGAAGCCGACGACGAGGACGGCTTGCTCCTTGTCGAGATGCTCGGTCCACGCGGCGGGTTTGGCGCTGGCGTGGTAGGTGCGGCTGTGAGTGGTGTGGCGCGGACCTTTGGGTAGCTTCACGAAGGCCTTCTCGACCTGCTTTTTGATCTCGGCGGCCTTCACATCGCCGAAGACGGAGATGACGCCGTTATGCGTGGCAAAGCTGGCGCGGATCAGATCGCGGCAATCGATGAGTTTTAGGCTGGTGACGCTCTGCTCCGTGCCGAGGGCGGTGCGTTGGAAGGGCTGGCCGGCGAAGATCTCGCGGCGTGCTTTGCGCAGCGCCACGGTGAGCGGGTCCTCTTTTTCTTCGAGGATGCTGGCGTGCTGGCGCTTCTTCACATCGGCGAGGCTGGCAGTGGGCAGCACGGGATTCAAAATGAGATCGGAAAGCAGGTCGAGCGCGTCCTCCTCATCGCCAAGCATGACATCAGCCCCGAGGATGAAGCGATGGGCGTCCGCATTGCAGGTGAGCGAGCCGCCGCGGTTCTCCAGCTCGGCGGCGATGGCGGCGGCGCTGCGCTTCTTGGTGCCTTTGAGCAGCATGTGGGCGGAGATTTGCGTGACGCCGGCGGTAAGGTCGGTCTCGGCGGGAACGCCGGCCAAAAAGTTCGCGCGGATGCTGACGAGCGGCAGACGCGGATTTTCGCCGACGAGGAGTTTGAGCCCGTTTTTGAGCGTGAAGGCCTGAATCTCGGCGTGAGAGCTTTCGGAGCTGCTTTGAAGGGGCTTTGCGCTTTCGACGTCAGGGCCGACGAGGATGGTTGAGATCGCCTCGGGCAGCAAATAGCGCCGCGCGACCTCGCGGATGGTATCAGGCGTGAGTGAGCTGATAGCGGCGAGATACTGGCGCTGGAAATCGAGCGATCCGGCGAGCAACCAACCATGGCCGAGCGAGCTGGCCTGGCCTTTCACGGTGGTGAGTGTGCGGATTTGGCTGCTGAGCGTGGCGCGGACGGCTTTGTCGAGCTCAGGACGGCCGGGGCCGGTGCGGCGCATCTGCTCGACGACCTGCGTCATGCTTTCGCGGAGCTTCGCGGTATCGGCGGGATTGCATTCGGCCTCGACGGTGAAGAGGCCGCACTCGGCGGCGCACCACGCTCCGGCCCAGACCCAATGCGCGAGCGCTTTTTTCTCACGCAGCTCCTGATACAAGCGAGAGCTGCGGCCGCTACCGAGCAGGAAGGCGAGCACGTCGAGCGCGGCCTTGTCCGCATGGCTCTCGCCGGGGATCTGCCAGCCAAAGGCC
>Ga0114981_10001596_pt1 | contig 14820 bp, 15 predicted proteins | sample S_140806_MF_Meta_FD_87028 | JGI IMG/M metagenome (GOLD analysis project Ga0114981, IMG submission 87028) | Freshwater microbial communities from Lake Simoncouche, Canada to study carbon cycling - S_140806_MF_MetaG | ecosystem: Environmental > Aquatic > Freshwater > Lake | place: Lake...
AAAATAAAACCATCTTTAATTATTTATTATTTATATCTATTTTATTAATATATATAAATGTCTAAAACAAACAAAGCAGTTAAAGAGACTGATGAAAGACTGCAACTAATGGCAACTAATAATATGCTATATGATTGTGATGAAAATATGTCTTGTATCATTCAAAAAGAATTCAAACAAAACAGATTTGTTTCACCTGATATTGAAAACTATAAAGAGAGCGAACAACTGATTTGTAATTTTGATACATTGATGCACGATGAATTTATAAATCCAACTAACAGTTATATTAATTTATCATTAAGAGTAAATTCTGCAAATTTACCTGCTGACCTCCCTGCTGGACAAACTTCTAATTTTTCATTTGGTAATAATTTCAATTTAATAACAGTAGCTACAGCAGGTGAAATAATTAACCCTCAATTTTATAAATCTTATTTTAAAACAGGGGGGTCAGTATTAAATTTGTTTAACACAGTTGAATTAGTCTCACCAGATGGTCAAATAATTTTCCGTGAGAAATATTTTAATCAAAACCGAACTGCTAGACAATATGAGATATCACAAGAGAGAATGGACACAATCAATGCTATGATGGGAGGATTATGCTTTGATAATAAATTCCAACGATATTTATTTCCAAATTTTAGTACTAATAAATACGCAAATTTCTGTATCCCATTGTCAGAGATTTCATCGTTCTTTAATCAATCACGTCCTATTCCAGCGTGTATTCTGAAAGACTGTATATTACGAATTACTTTAGAAAAACCTGATACATGTGTAATTCTAAACAGAATAGGATTCGGTAATCCTTCACACTTAACAGGTTTTGCAGATGGTTTTAGTATGGATATTAAAAATGTTTATATGAATTATCAATCAGTAAAAGCGTTTGACAGTATTTATAAAGTTGTAAAACATAACAGTATTCAAATACCATATAAAACTAAATTCACTACAAGAAATAGAATATTATCTTCAACAACAACATTAAATGTTCCTTTTACAGCTGCACAAGTTTTAAACGTGCAACTTAAGGTTATACGAGCAGATTATAGTTTATATGACAGTCAAACATTTGAAGGCGACCCTGCTGTACCAATTTATAATCAAGAACAACGTTCTCCAATGTATGCGAATGACTTCTATGAACTAGCAGACGGACTCTTCGACGAGAGCACCGTAATACCATCGCTCAAAGTAAAAATAGGTGATTATTATTATCCACAGTTTGATGCGAGAACGATACAAGATTATTACGCAATGACAATGGAAGCATTAAATCCTATAGGTGCAGGAGGTTCATGTAATGATGTTAAACCAGATTATAATAAATCATCTATAGGTCGTGTTAATTATACTGATTATTCATTTAGTATGAGTAGCTATCAAAGTCCAGCAGGTAGAAACGTTCCTATTGGACTTAGTTTAGGTGGAAATATATACGCTTTCGACCTAAGAAGGAGTAAAGATTTAGGTAGTGGAATAACTGTTAATCCACAAAGAAGTTTGTCTGTTATGTTAAATGATATTAAAGCAATTGATTATGCGAGTAGATTTGATATTTTCATAACAGTTGAATATTTACAAATCCTTGAATATAAAGACGGTAAAATGACAATTATGAAATAATAAACTAAACTAAATATATATATATATATGGCACGTATAGGAACGGTTAGACCGCAAGCAAGAATTTATGATTATGCAAGAAAAGAATATCAACCAGAGTATGATATGAGCAAACCAGTTAATGACCAGTCTGCACCTCAAAGATACACTGATAAAATTATAGCACCACAGAAAGTTATATTTTCACCTTATGTAGATTTTGATGTTAAATTAGGTAGTATGAAAGAAGAACAAAAAGAATTTATAAAACGACGTAAAGATGTTGTATCAGGTTTGAATTATGAAAAAATAGGAAAACCAAAGAGTGAATATCATATGAAAATAGGAAGTAGAAGTGAAGGCAATTTTTATGACCAAGCACTATCTAAACCATATGTTGAAATGGGACCACATATAACCGGATTACACGGCGATATATACCAACAGGCACCCGCATTAAATATGATGAGTGAAGATGAAGCATATAGACTGACAACGGTTTATAATCCAGATATGATTAAACCTATTTCAAAATCTGAAAAGAAAATAGAACAAGTAGCAAAATTACAAAAACTCGATGGACGACAAAAGATTATTATGGCCAATCAAAATACAAGAGATTTTATGGAAAGTGGTTTAGGTAAAATATTAGTGTATCCTTCTACTGATACAAGCATGGGTGATAACGGTTCAAATATAAAATTTAATTATGCTAAAGAAACAAATATGGGAACTGAACCAAAGACCGCAAAACAATTATATGAAGAAACATTTTTAAATAAAAAATCTGTTTCAGGAGTGAACACCATGCAACGCGACGCAGAGAAAGCAAGACAGTTTCTCGGACTGTTCGGTAATAGACAACATCTAGCGATTGATAATTCACAGGACATTAGATTAACAGATAGGATGGTTAATCCACATGCCTACATGAAACATATTTCAATGAAACCACAATAATTCATTATTACATTTTATTATATAATTGTATTTTATAATAACATAAAATGAATTACGAAGGTATATTTATTGGTGGAGAAGGAGGTGGAAATCAACCGCCTGTAAATTTAGATGGAACAATGATATACAAGAACGAATGGACTATTAATACATTATACAATAAAGATGAAGTTGTTGTTTATCTAGAACACCAGTATATAGCGTTGCGTAGCAACATCAATAAAGAACCAGATACAAATTTGGAAGATTGGGATTTACTTGCATACTGGAGCAATAACGCTACAGTTTCAAATTATCGTGGAACATTTATTCAAGGATTAGTGTTGAAACAATATGACAGTGTTTATGATAGAATTTCAAATGGAACTTATATTAATTATTCATCATCGAATTATGAATGCACAACACAACCAGATTTAATAACAGATTTACACAAAATCAATAATCCTAATTCGTTGCTACCGTCTATGTTTTCAACACCATATATGTTTGGTAGTTTGGGAAACAGTTCAATTTTAAATGACGGGGCAAGATATGTTGGGGGACAACCTGATGACGGGCTATACACATATCCTTTTTTACCTAATCTAAGAACGAGAGGCTGGAAGAGAAATGCACCTAACGGAGCATTTTTTATGTTAGACCCTACATCCATTTACGCCAAAGAAGGAGCATATAAATTTACTGCGATTGTGAGTTATTATTTTTCACGAGTTCCGAGAGACACTGTAACAAGTCAAACAGGATTTTCCGGTGAATTTAGAATAGAAGAGGTTCCAGATATAATCATTGATAGATGCGGTTTAAACGCCCCTATATCACAACCAGTTATACCGCAAAATCAGCCAGAAAATTATTCAAACCTTCAATCTACATTAACGGGGGTATGGGATGTAAGATTTGGACGAGAATATGGTTTTAAATTACATAATATAATATTCAGAAATCGCACATGGACATTTACTGTTCGTCTTTCTATCGAATTTTTAGGAAGCACGGATCCTGTTGATTTGCGTTATAATTATCTTGCTTTATCAAAATCACCTGCACAAACACCACAGTTAAAATCTGTAATAACGATATTGCCAACACCAGTTCAAGAAGAATATGTCATTCCATATCCTATAATAAATAATCTTTTAGCACAATCAGTAAATGTGTCTCTTGTAGATACGCCATCGAATGAATTTATTTCCAGTGTTGATTACACACCAAAATGTGTGAAATTAAACGGATATGCACAAAACCAGACATATACATTAACTTGTTCAGCAAGAGTAGGAGTCAGCTATTTACTCGGCGACTTACTTGAAATTCGAGCTTGTTTTCAGTCATCAGCAGATAATGTGAATTGGGTTGATATTAGCGATAGACAATCAATATTCGAAGATATTCAAAACGACCCCGGAAATTATGATGTTCCAAATATTCCATTATATATTCAATTAGATGGATATGAACCAGACCCACAATTTGAACAACAATATGTTAGAGTTGTATTAATTGTAGTTCCTAGACAAAATCTTGCAAGTATTACACGAATTATACTTGAAGCAAACGGCGGTATCAATGATGTCAATTTACTTTTTAATCCATACAATTGTTTCTTTCAGATGTATCCAACACCGCAATTATCATCAAACATTGTATGGAATCAAACATTTGAAAACGTATATGGGTTTGACCCTGCATATAGCATTGCGTATCCTCGAAATGGTAATAATAATCTTCGGTATTATAGGTTACCTGCAATATTTGGTTTTCTGCCAGTTGTATGTAATAACTTTGTGTATCCTTCAAATAACTGTCAGGCAGTTAATAATCAACCATTGATTTACTCTGTGCCGAATTTTTTAAGATGTGAATTTGGTCCCGAGTGGTGTGGTGTTATTATAAGGTCTGCTGGAACTTATATTGTGAGATATCAACTGTATATGACAATACGAACAAATCAACTTTTTAATACAGAGTATTCTATTGTATTTGCAAGAAACGATCAAGATGGTAAGTATGAACCATTATATACACAAAGACTGACTGTTGTAGGTAATGAGTGTCGGCAAACAATTCAAACAAATATATCCTTACTCAATGATGGAGATATTATATACCCAATTTTAATATGGGATAATTTAGCAGTGGGTGTGACTGGAATACGAATGCAACCTGGAACTGAATTCTCAATTGTAAAACAATAATTTTGAAAATAATAATTATAATGAGTGAGCCATTAGACAAAGATTTATATAACCGTGTTAAACAAATGGCAAGTAATAAATTTGCTTCACCAACTGGTTTATACCGTTCTGCATGGATTGTTAAAAAATATAAAGAACTAGGAGGTAAGTATTCGGGTAGAAAATCATCGTCAAAAATTCAAAGGTGGATACGCGAGGGGTGGGTCGATCTGAATCAACCAAACGGTAAAGGTGGTTATGAACGTTGCGGGCATAAGAATACACAAAATGACAAATATCCTTTATGTCGTCCATCTAAGACAATTAATAAAGATACACCTGAAAAATATCAAGACATAAGTAGTGATAGAATTAGAAAAGCAAATATAGAAAAACAAAGAATAAAGAATACAGGTAATATTAGATTTTAAACTGCAGCTTGTAAAATAGTTTTAGTATATGAACCAGATGCAGCTGGAACATTGTGATAATTTTGAACACCCCAGTTGCCACCAAGAATAAGAGCAAGTTGTGCTGTGCCAGTTCTTTGAATACATACAACAGGACTTCCAGTAGTTGCACCAACACATCGCAAATAATTATTGAATATTGTATAAGTATTCATCGCTGCAGAACCACTAAATTTAATACACGCTTTATTACCTGTTCCAGCATCAGAAGTTCCGGATGTATAAACCAATATACAAGAATTGATAGTAGAACTTGATGTCGCATTAGATGTATTATTTACTAAAACTAAAGGAGCAACAGTGCTTACAGTGCTATTTTGATATAGACTACATCCAAAAAGATTTATTCTACCTGCCCCCCCAACAGTTATTAAACTTGTTGGTGATACTGATAAAAGGGGTGAATTGGTTAGTTGTGTATTAATCATACTAATAGCAGTATTATCGATTGCCACAGCAACAGTATTATCGCACATATAAATTAAACATCCTTGCACCGTCATATCACCAAATAAACCGCCACCTGTTCCAACTGTTCCAATAGCATTTTTACCAGATGGCGCAAAGAATAAACAATTCAATACATTAAGACTATTTGTATATACATTTGTTTGTCTATGCTCTAAAAATCCGTTTAATTGAATGTTTTGAAGACCCCCAACACTATAAAAACCAGTTCCAGCATTCATATTAAATGTTATATTTCCATTTATTACAGTCAAATTAGGTAAATTACTAGATGAACCAATTAAAGCAATACCACTTTTAGTTATTGTTAAATTCTCTGTATATGTTCCACTTGCTATATTAACAGTTGCTTGAATATCTCCACTGATAGCAGATAAAATAGTTATTGCTTTTCCAATGCTTGCCCAAGCGTTATATATTGAACCATCTCCAACAGTATCACTACCACTTGTTGAACTTACATAATAATTATTTAAATTCTGTATCGTTGATACAACACCTGATGGACCAGTTGAACCAGTTAAACCTGATGGACCTGTTGAACCAGTTAAACCTGATGGACCTGTTGAACCTATATCACCTTGAGGACCAGTCGCACCTTGAGGACCTGTAGCACCTATTTGACCATTAGGATTAACTACAATATCATTGACGAATAATTTTCTTATGTTTGTAGCACTACCAATTCTAACATCATTATCAAAATCATATTCACTACTTCCTTTCCATTGTGTTTTCGATGCTATTTGATTATCACAAATATAATCACTTGTAGTGATATCAACGCTTGTTTTAACATTATTGTTTAAACCAACACGTCCAACCGTTAGATATCTCTGTATATTTTCGGTCCCTTGAATATAAAAATCTTTATTCGTTAATATGTAGTCAGTGCTGTCCAATTTCATATTATTGTTAGAAGAAATTAGCTGTGCCCCTCCAACTGTTAAAAAATTTTGATTATCATAAACTTCATAACTAAAAGCTGAATCAGTTTTCATTCCATTTGATGTTCCATCCGTAAAAGGTATTAATTTATCTGTAGATGTTATACCGTCTGAATTAACCCATACATTTGGATTAGGAGTAATATTATCAATTTCATTTTGTAAAGTATCAATCTGTGTTTGTGTTGCTAAATTAACATTATCAACTTTTACAACTTTATTAACATTATCATAAAGAAAGTCTGGTGATTGAATTAAAGTATTAATTCCACCTGTTCCAAAAGGTATTCCTCCTAATAAACTTGTTTCATCGTTGCCATTGATATAAGCATAATTACTTAAAGGTAGAATACTATCTATTTCATTTTGTAAATTTTGAATGTCAGTTTCATTTGCTAATTTCACATTTTTCGCATAAACATCTTCATCGAATTCATACCTATCACTTACACCACTGAACGATAATTTATCATCAGTTGCCGTAATAACTACTCTAGTATCTATTTGATTATCTAGAATGATTTGATTATAAACAAACGCCATATTATATTATTATCCAGTAATATAATATTTGTAATAAATGAATTAAATGTAAGTTAATTTGATACCTATGACAATTGGATTTAAAGGTCTATCACTTTCTAAAATATTGTTCCATTCATCGACTAATTGAATATCAACTTCATCTAAAATAAAACCTGTATTGAAACAATTTAAACCTCTATCAGAACCATTTGAATAATATGTTTGATATACTCCATATGCACTGTTGATACCTATAGCCATAACTTCATTACCAACTGTTGATGATACTCTGTTTGTATTATCTATTAATTCAAAAACAGATTTAGTAGTTGCTAATTTACGACTACATAAAAATATAGATGTTGCTCCATATAGATTAGTAGGGTAGGGGGTTGTTGTATTACCTACACCAATACGATAAACGTTTGTATTTACATTTGCACCAAATAACCAAAGAAAATTGTTTCCATAACGATTGGCGTTAGATGATAAACCTTCCATATCAACGAAATATTGAAAAGCATTTGTTGAAGTAATAAATCTTTGAATAACAGCATCATATACAATAGTTGTTGCTTGTAATCTTGTATCAATTGCTCTCAATCCTGCTTGCAATGTTGCAGCTAGTTCAGTAGCTGTATAATAACCAACTGGCATTTCTATTGAATATTGAGAAACGGGTGGCCCAATATTTATATCATATATACTAATCCCAAACTTGTTATTATAACTTGCTACGTTATGAAACACGTTAGCAACATTAACATAATTAATATCTGCTTTAACAACATTTGTAAGAAGTCTTGATTGTGTCAATTGAATACTACAATTAGTATCTGAACTTGAATTAATTGTTTTATAAGCAGTTGATAACCGTAAATTAACTGTGTTATAAGATTTTAAAGAAGCATCTGAACCTGAATAACTATCCATTCTTTATATATTAAACATATATTAACTTTTTTTCATAAACGACTTTAAATCTATTAAATTTATCAATGACTTTCTAAAGCGTTTATCATTAGGTTCTTTTCGACATATATGCAGGAATGGATATTTATTATTTTCTTCAGGTTGCCACGCAAATGATATAACATCATTGAATTCTTTTTTAGTCATATTAGATGGACAAAATGTTTCAGATATCATTTCTCTTTCTGCCAGATTACCATTAAATACCATTATATTTGTTGCTTGCATTCTTGTTTGCTTTGGCCATGCATTAAAATACTGCCCTAACATAAATACAGCACTGTTCATATGTCTATTTCTAATACATAATGTTTTGAAAGGTGCCGATTTAACTAAATCACTATCTATAATATCATCAAATATAAATAGTAATCTAGGAACTTTGCTAAAATCCCCGTTTGCTTTTTTTACATTTTCTTTTTGTAATTTTATAACTTTCTTCAAATCTTTTTCATCTGGATTATGTTTAACATTCTTTTTAGGTATAACACCATCGTCCATTAATTTTTCTAATATTTCATCGTGTGAATTGGTAAAACAGAACACATCATCAAAGTAAGACTGTCCTGATTTATCCTTACCATACATCAAAGGATTTAATAACATATTACATAACATATTTGTTTTACCGCTACCCACAGCACCATTGATTAAACATATAAACGGAAATTTAGGTATAATACCGTCTTTCATAGCAGGTCTTTGAAAGGTATCATTTTTTGAAGCAGGTATATATTCAATATTAAAACTGTTAAATTTTGGTTGTTCTTTCTTAACATTAACACTTTGACGTTGTGGTATAGGTTTAATACAAGGTTTAAATATATCATCACTATCACTACCTGTTGATGAATCAGAAGATGAATAATTTTTTTTAAATGTCATATCCATCTTACTTTGTTTTTTAACTAACATCTTATTAATAGCTTTATCATTTGTCTGTTGTCTCTTTGTTGTGAATGGATTGTATATCTCAAGTTGTCCCATAGTCTTATTTGTTTTAGGTTCTTTCTGAACTTTCAATATTTTTAGTTTAGTCTTCATATATATTATACATACATAATTTGATTGGTGTCAGGATGGATGATAATGGAGGGTTTTTGTAATGGGTCATTAACTGGTATCTCAATCATTTCGTTAGGATAATAACTTTGTAATCCGGTGCATATACTAAAAGGATTAGAAGGTTTAGGTCTGTCTTCATATTTAGGTATAAACTCCATATTTTTACTGTTATCAAAACCTTTCTCATTGATTAATACATTTCTTACTAAAGATGCAGCCTCAGCAGTTTCAGCAAAACCAATAGGTGTAGAAGGTTGTTCAACTGTCATAATTTTACTAACAGGCACATAATCTGGTTTCATCATAAATTTTGTTTCACATTTTTTTACTAAATCAGGTCTCTTTGTAATATCAAATGGTATCTTTGCTTTAATTTTAAATGTCTGTCCATATCTTAATTTATATTCCATATCATCAATTTTCTGAAATGGAGACATATCAGCAAGAACACTATTATTATTACCCCCTTGTGTAATCCATTTAAAATCAGCAAATCGTTTTAAACTTTTTTCTCTCTGTGATAGACTAGGTAAAATGTCATCTTTCTTAGCAAGTTCATCATATACACCAATACCAATTTTTCTAACATCACCAATAGATTTATCGTTCTGTCCATATGGTATATCTTCAAATGACACAGCTTCTTCTACCTTATGTTTAGTTGAACCACTTGTTAAAACGTCATAAGCAGTTTTAGGTGCAGATGATGAAGCAGGTAATGAAGTAGATTTATATTCTTGTTTTTGTTCTAAAACTTCTTCAGGCACTCTTCTTGTTGTTATCTTCTTAACTTCGGGTTCAGGATTAACTACTTGCATTGAACCGGTTGTTTGTCTTTGTCCCATTAAAACCATACCTTGAACGTCATTTTCTAAATCTTGTAATTCTTTACCAACCTTTTCGTATTCTTCAGAAACAGCTATGTGTTCTTTTTTATATAAATGTGGTTTTAAAATATCCATATATTCTTTTAAATTAGTTATATGTTCTTCTTTTTTTATTTTTCCTTTTTTGAATTCTTCAAATTTTTTTTCAAAACCTTCCACTTTACTTATCATAACAACAGGGTCAATGATAGTATTAGGGTCGGCACCTATTGATTGTTGAACTACAGGTTGTTGAACTACAGGTTGTTCTTCTTGTTTTCCTATTTGAATAGGTTCTTCTTCTTGTTCAGATGCTTCTTCAACTTCTTCGGGTTTTTCAACAGATGCAGCGGCTGCAGCGCTCGTGGGTTGTCCTCCAATTTTAATACCTTCTTGTAATGCGTTATTTATAGATTGTAATTGAGGTACATCAAGTTCATAATTTATATTATTTTGTCTTTTACCTTCGTTGGCAGACCATAATAAATCTCCAACAAGTTCTTCTTTTTCAAATAACAAATCATAATTATCAAGTCTGGGTAAATCACCTATATGTTTATCTTTATTTTCCATTAGTCTAATTTTTTCTATTAATTCTGTTCTTGTTATTTTTTTTGATTCTTTCTCAATATATTCTTGATATTCAGGTTTTTGTTTCTGTTCAAATTTTCTTCTTTCAAATTGTGCTAGTTCTTCTTTTTCTCCTTTAACTAAAACTGACTGATATGCTCTTAATGTTTTGTAAAAAGACTTAAGTTTATTAAGTTGTTGTCTTCCTTTTGTTGAAGCCAGTAATGTTTCTAATTGTTCTTCTGTATGAACCGACATTTATATATAATAACAGAATATATAAATTTATACTGTGATAATTAATCTACAGCAAGTAATTCATTAATTAATTTATCTCTGTATGATGGAACAATGACAGGATATTTATAAGGAACATATTTTTCAGTTTGTTTAACAGGTTGTTCAACTTCTTCAACTTCTTTAACTTCTACAGGTTTAACTTCTTCAACTACTTCTTCGGGTAGAAGTATTTGTTTAGTATCAATATAGTTTATTAACTTATCAGAAGCAACTTCACCATTATTCACAACTTCATCATAAACTGTTTTATCTTCTATTAACTCTTCTGATGTATAAACAGGTGGAGGTTCATGAATGTATCTATCAAATTTAGTTGTTATGTTTTCATTCTGCATCATATAAACATCTTTAAAATCATTTATTAACATTTCGGGATTTTCGTTGATTTCAATATCACTATAATCACTTTCTGTTATCGGTTGAATATTATCCATATTACTTTCTTTTAATATTTCATTTTGCAAATTAGAATACATATCTATTATATTTTTTACAAGTTCATCTGATACTTCATCTTGTGTTAATCCAATTAAAATACCTTTATCATTAAAATAATTTTTTAAAATAGGGACTGATGTTATTACATTTTCCAAAACTGCTTTACCTAATATACCAAACAAAGCAACAGACGCCAAGAATTTATCTTTAATCAGTGTAGTAAATCCAGCATTAACTACAAATTTTTTTATATCAGGATTAATTGATTGATACATAACACCCAGAGCATCATATAATTGAACACCTGTTCTTTGTGTAAAGTATTTGGCATACTGAAAAGGATTATTAACATAAGGAGGTATGTAATAACGTCCTCGTCTTCCTGTAGCACGTCTTGACGCTTCTAAAACTTGTCTTCCAACACCAACGAAACTACTAGCAATATTTTTCATTGATTCTAAAGTATCTTTTGGTCTAACAATTGAACTGACAACAGTAGCACCTGCACTTAATACAGTCTCCCACGATTTCAATATCATTTCTGCTGATACATAACCTTCTATAGAAGACATAATATAATTACCAATTGTTTTAACACTATCACTCCACGTTTCAAATGATTTAGGATTAGTACCTAACATACTTTTATCAAAATTAACTATGTATTTATCAACAATATCTGCTATCATTTTACGGTCTGCCCTCTGTTGATCATCTATTGTTTTTGCGTGTGTGAATGCTATATCGTGTTCAACACATATACTATCTATCTTAAACATTTTTGCAGGGTTGTCATTATCTTGTTTAATCTGTTCATATATGTCTGTTCCTGCACCACAAAAATTACGAAAACCTGTTAGATATAACATCATCTCCTGCAATTTACTTTTATTGTCATTTGCTTCTTTAAATCTCATATAATTATCATATATCACCTTTAATCTATATAATTCTAATTGTTGATGTAATACAAGGTTCAATGCTTTTTGTTTTACTGATTGCGTTTTAATTTTAGCATTGTAGTCTTTATTAAGTGTTGTAATATATTTAATCAGTTTATTGAATTTTGTATTGTGCACATCAAATTTACCATATGACTTAATAACTGTATTATCTACTATACGGTTGCGCTCAGGTTTCCTAATCACATTATATTTAGGGTCATCACTTAACATTTATATATTATATTCATTTATAATATATAAAATATGGGTCAGTGCTGTTGTAAAGACAAAGATAATGATATACCTAAAATCACTGTTAGAGACCTCTGTAATGATATAGATATGGATTGTAATTGCGCTTCAAGTTGTTGCATAAAACAACCAAAGAAGCATCATACACATCACAAGCATCATTACAAAGATAAAGATAACAAAGATGATAATAAATAATTTAGATATGGTTTAAATGAAATTTTGTTTTATTATGTTCTGATTTACGACCCCATTGTAATTGTGTTTTACCGCATTCACAATCATATAGTTTAGTTGTTCGTTCTTTAATTTTATCTTTATTAATTTCACTATATTTTTTTCGTTGTTCTTTAATTTTCTCTTTATTATCTTTAATATATTCATTACGATATTCTTTAATTTTATCTTTATTAATTTCACTATATTTTTTTCGTTGTTCTTTGATTATAACTTTATTATCCTCTTTATATTCTTTACCTGTTCTTCCTGCTATTCTACAATTAACAATATCATCCTTATATTTTCGTATCAATTCACCTTCTCGTTTAAGTAATTCATTTTTACTTTCACATTTATAATCTTCTAATAATTCTATATAATTATCTTCATATAAGATAATATCAAAACTAGTCACAAAATGATGATTGTTATTTAAATAATTCTTATAATCTCGTCTATGATTATATAATCGTTTATGTAAAGCATCACAGGTTGATCCAATATAATATTTATCAGTTTGATAACTACGGATAGTGTATATTTTAGATTTGTGATATTTATTGTCAGTCATTGTTAATAAAATATATACGTGTCTTTTTAAGTCTTAATTTGTCGTTCGTTTATTTCTATAATACAACCTTGCTAAAATACGCCTTCTTTCTGTTCTATCACGTTCTTGTATATCGTGTCTATATACACAACTATTAATACTGTTTTCTTTGTATGTTGTGTATCTTAGGTTATCAATATGATTATTTGTTCTATCTCTATCAATATGGTCGATTATAAGTCCTTGTGGGCGTTCTCCGATAAAATGTCTAGCAACAAGATGATGAATCATATAATTAATCCGTCTATCACTTCTCTGTAATTGAAAATATCTATATCCAGCAGAATGTCTTGAACATTTTAACACCTTACCATTTCTTCTAACATTACCTAAGTTTGATACTTCATAATCTTCAAAACAATGTTTATAAATTTCCATTATTATAGATGGGTTTATATTTTACAACTGGGGGTGTCTAAATTACCAAAGATAACGATCCGCAAACCATCCCGCAGATTGATAAACGTGTCTATCTTTTTCGTGTCTCATTTTGTATAATTTACGGCGGGCAGTATTATTATGGTCAAGATGTGAATAATAACCAATCTTATCATGATAGTGTTCATATCGACGGTCTCCAAAACTTGCGATTTTCTTATCTGTTTTGACATCATAAACATCATATTTTTTGTGCATGACGTTCGAGGGGGCTACAAACTTGTATCCATCCTTATAATATGTAGGCATTATAATATAGACATATATTATAATGGGTTCATTTTTATCTTGTGATGAATGTGATAAATGTAATGAATATAAATCAAATGTTATGTTATTACGTGATGAACTTGAAAAAAAGAAATTTGAAATAGAATTATTGAATGAAGAGATAGATAGGTTAAATGATAGGTTAAACATAAGAAATTACATATACAATGTTAAATTCTAATTGATATTTTATCGGGTATATCAAAATCTACTGGTTTAATGTTTTTAGTTTTTTTAGGTTTAGTTTTGATTTTATCTAAAATATCATTTCTTAATAATGCTCTTTTTTGTTTTGCTTCAACGCTGTAATAATCTGGATTTGATTTCCGATATCTTTGATAATATTCTTTATAATATTGACGGTGTTGTTCTCTATATTGTTGAAAGTATTGCTTTTTGTCCTGATATAATTGCTTATAATAATCTATTCTCTTGTGATATGATAATTTACGCTTTTCTTTGTATGATACTTTATGCTTATCACGATATTCTTTCTGATACGCTTTATATCGTTCAGTCTTGGAATATTGTTTAATATCAAACATAATTAATAATAATGATTTTAATATTATTATATTATAGGACGAATGAAAATTATTTCAGGGCATTAGGGCATTTTTTTAGTGTTTTTTGTAAAAGTGTCCTTACAAGTCTGTCTCGTATAGGGGGTTTTAGTAAAAATGACAAAAAAATGCCCTAATGCCCTAAAAATAAA
>Ga0114981_10001599_pt1 | contig 14808 bp, 14 predicted proteins | sample S_140806_MF_Meta_FD_87028 | JGI IMG/M metagenome (GOLD analysis project Ga0114981, IMG submission 87028) | Freshwater microbial communities from Lake Simoncouche, Canada to study carbon cycling - S_140806_MF_MetaG | ecosystem: Environmental > Aquatic > Freshwater > Lake | place: Lake...
AAGATCTAAAGAGGTGTCTGACAGGGATTCTGCTGCCCTTGCCTACTATAATAAGCAGCAGTATGAAAAGTCGCAGTACCTCCTGGAGGAACTTATGGGGGTTTATAGAGGCACCCGGAATGCAGAAAGGGCTTATTATTACTTTGCCTATTGTAAATATCAGTTGGGTGAATATTCCATTGCAGCCTATCACTTCAATGATTTTGTTTCCCAATTTCCGAACAGTCCCCGTGCTGATGAATGTCAATTTATGCATGCCTACTGTTATTATAAGCTTTCGAATCCGTCCTATTTATCACAGGATGAAACCTACCGAGGCATTGAATATTTACAATTTTTCATCAATACGCACCCAAATTCTGAAAAAGTAACTGAATGCACGGAATATATTACTGAATTGAGGGAAAAGCTGGCATTAAAAGCATTTAAAAATGCCGAATTGTATTATAAAACAGGTTACCATAAAGCAGCAGTGGTAGCCTTCCGGAATTTCATTAATGATTTCCCGGATTCAAAATTTAAGGAGGAAAGTCAGTTTTTACAGTTGAAATCCGAGGTATTGTTGGCTATAGAAAGCGTAGAAACGAAACAAAAAGACCGTTTTGCCGAAGCTATAGCATATTATACTAAATTTGTGGACACATATCCCGATTCCAGATTTCTGAAAGAAGGAGAAGATTTATACGAAACCGCAAAGAAATTTGTGGAAACACATCCCTGAGCATATGGCAGTAAATTCAAGTATAGTATCGGTAGACACCAATGATTTGGTGGGAGAAACCCAAAATGTCTACAAAACAGTTTCCATAATGGCTAAAAGAGCCAATCAGATTAGCGCTGAGCTGAAAAAAGAAATCCAATCTAAAATGGAAGCTTTTGCTCCAGCAAGCGACAATTTGGAAGAAATTATTGAAAACAGGGAACAGATTGAGATTTCAAAATATTATGAGGCTCTGCCTAAGCCCAACCTGCTGGCAATAGACGAGTTTACCAGAGGTGAGGTGTATTTTAAAGACCCTTATCAAGGCGAAAATCCTTGAGCCTTCAGGGCAAAACACTTATTCTAGGAGTTACAGGCAGTATAGCTGCTTATAAATCTCTTTTTCTTGTTCGTAAGTTTATTGAAGCAGGCGCTTCAGTAAAGGTTCTTATGAGCTCAGGAGCCGAAAAATTCGTTACTCCACTTTCCTTTTCAACCCTTAGTCGTCAGTCGGTATTTACAGATCTTTGGGATACTGATAATCCTGAAGGGTGGTCCGCGCACGTACAACTTGGCATAAAAGCCGATGCTTATATAATTGCTCCTGCCACAGCCAACACAATAGGTTCTTTTGCCAATGGCTTGTGCAAGAATGCCTTACATGCAGTTTATCTTTCTGCGCGATGTCCGGTTTATGTTGCCCCAGCCATGGACGCTGATATGTGGGCGCATGCTGCGGTTCAGGAAAATATTTCGAAACTAAAGAACCAGGGAGTTACCATTTTGGAACCCGGTTTTGGTGCATTGGCCAGCGGATTAGAAGGCGCAGGCAGAATGATGGAGCCGGAAGAAATTTTTACCCGGATTCAAGACTCTTTTTCAAGGAAACCCTTAGAAGGTAAAACTGCTTTGGTGACTGCCGGACCTACTTATGAGGCGATAGACCCAGTTCGGTTTATTGGAAATCATTCTTCTGGAAAAATGGGATTTGAGCTAGCCAAGGCTCTCAGAGATGCTGGCGCTAAAACTTGCTTGGTAACGGGTCCGGTTGCGCTTGAATCTCCAAATGGCATTGAAATGTGTCATGTAACTTCAGCAGCGGAAATGCTTCAAGCTGTTCAAAAGAAATCTGCTGAAACAGACATTTTTATTCTAGCTGCAGCAGTTGCTGATTACCGACCTGAACACACCGCCTCAGAAAAAATAAAAAAATCCGGCGATACTATGGATCTTCATCTGGTAAAAAATCCGGATATCCTTAAATGGTTGGGTGAAAACAGGCTTCCGGGACAATTTATTGCTGGTTTTGCTTTGGAAACGACAAATGGTTTGCAAAATGCAACTCAGAAACTTATTTCAAAGGGATCAGACCTGATAGTTTATAATAATGCAACAGAGGAAGGAGCCGGTTTTATATCTGATACCAATAAAGTAACTTTGGTTTATCCAGCTAAACCTCCAAAACCTTTGCCCTTGCAACCAAAAAAAGACATTGCGAAAGCAATAATTGTAGAAATTCAGGGTATAATTTCCGCAAGGGATTCCCAATGAGAACCATAACCATTTTTTTCTTATTGCTATTTGTTTCTTTCCTGATGGTTTCAGGCCAGGAACTCAACTCCAGGGTAAGTGTAACTGCACCAAGTCTGGCAGGAGACAAGTCTGCATTGACACAGATGGAAACTGACATAACCAATTATTTAAACAACAGAAAATGGACAAATGATCAGTATTCAGCTCAGGAAAGAATAAAATGTACTTTTACGATAATTATAACTCAGGGTTCTCAGGCCGGCGGCGAATACAAAGGCACAATACAAGTACAGGCAATTCGGCCTGTATACAAATCCAATTTCGAAACCCTCACCCTTAATTATGAGGATAAGGATTTTACCATTAATTATCTGCCACAGCAACCGCTTGAATTTTCAGAAAATACTTACCTAAGTAATCTTACAAGTATCCTTAATTTTTATGCCTACCTGATAATTGGCCTTGATTATGACTCTTTTTCACCTTTGTCTGGAACTAAATTCTATCAACAGGCTCAGAATCAGGTAAACCTAGCTTCAACTTCCAATCAGGCTGGGTGGAGTTCAACTGGAAGTGATAAAGCACGGTATTGGGTGGTTGAAAACTTATTGAACAATTCATATAGAGCTATACGGGATATCTCTTATAAATACCACAGACTTGGGATGGATAAGGCCGAAACAGATCTTAATGAGTGCCGAAAAGTTATTGCTGGATGTATTAAAGATCTTCAAAAATTATATCAATTAAATCCAGGAGTACTTGCTATCAGAGTATTTTTAGATGCTAAAAAATCAGAATTGGTAAATATTTTTAAAGGTGGTAGTGATGAACAAAAAAATCAGTTCATAAATGTCATGCAGGAAATAGATCCGGGAAATATGAATCAGTATTATAATAAAGTATTCGATAATAAGTAATTTTTATCTTTAATCAGTTTACCTTTCATGTTGCAAAGGCTTACCATTCGGAATTTTGCGCTCATTTCTGCCACAGAAATTGACCTCTCTGAAGGCATGAATGTCGTTACCGGCGAAACAGGTGCTGGTAAATCCATGATCGTAGATGCGTTGATGCTAGTGCTAGGTTTCCGCGCAGACAGTAGCATGATTCGTATCGGCGAATCAAAGTGTGTGATTGAAGCACATTTTTCAGGAATTGACCTCACAGAATCTCTAGATCAAGAATTAATTGAGAATTTTGAATTAAATTCATATCCTTTAATTCTTAGAAGAGAGATTATATCTACGGGAAAATCACGTGCATTTATCAATGATATTCCTGCTGGGCTACAAGCATTAAAAACCATTGGTTCTTGTTTGGTTGATTTGCACGGACAGCATGCCGAACAACAATTGTTTGATCCTTCTGGTCAGGCACTTTTCCTGGATAGATTTGCCGGCTGCGAAACTTTGGTACAAGAGTTTGGAAAACTCAGAAATAGATTTCTGAAAGTTTCAAGTGCTATTGCGGATACAGAAGAAAAAATTGCCTCATCTGCCCGTACTCTTGAGTTTAACAAATTTCAGTTAAACGAAATTCTTTCCGCAAACCCAGATCCTAAAGAAGAAGAAAGAATAGAAAATGAATTAAAACTGTTGGAACATGGTGCTATGGCAAGTAGCATTTTGGAACAACAAGTATTTGGATTAAGTGAGTCGGAACAATCTGTTGATGCAAAGCTCAGATCTTTGATGAAAGAGTTGGGAAAAATCAGCAATCTGGATTCCGAAATAGAATTAGAAAAACAAAAATTAGGGGAAGCATTACAGATTGTCGAAGATGCTACAGTAACTTTTAGCAGAATCCTTGAGCGACTTGAATTTAATCCAGAAAAACTGGAATTGCTTCGGGAGCGACAGGATACATATAGTAAGTTAAAACATAAATTTTCCTGCAGGACAGCAGCTGAACTACTGGAAGTAGCAAATAAATTAGAAATTGAAGTTAACGCATCGGACAGTCTCAGTGCTGATTTGGAACTCCTGAAAGAAGAATTTGAAAAAATCAGGCTAACTTTATTCGAAACAGGAAAAAAAATAGAACAAATACGGCAAGAGCATATTCCGGCATTTGAACAATTGGCCATTGCTTTATTGAAGGAAACCGGCATGTCCAATGCTGTGTTAAAGATTAGCCTTGAACGGGAAGAAACAGACAAATCCAGCTCTGATTCCATTGATAAAATCAAATTATTTCACAACGGAATAAATAGAATTTCATTTTTATTCAGTGCCAATACGGGCGTACCAGCTGCTCCCCTTTCTCAAATTGCTTCCGGAGGAGAAATTTCCAGGGTTATGCTGGTAATAAAATCTCTTTTGGCAGGCAAAGCAGGAACCCCTACGCTTGTGTTCGATGAAATTGATACTGGCATAAGTGGAATTACTGCCCTCAAAGTTGGAAAAATGATGGAAAAGTTAGCTGAAAATTATCAAGTTATAGCCATCACGCATTTACCACAGATTGCTTCGAGGGGCAAATCTCATTTTGAAGCGGAGAAGTATACCCAGAATGATCAAACCTATTCTGGTTTAACCCAATTAAATACAGATCAGAGAATCCATGCCATTGCCCGGATGATGAGTGGCGACCCTCCCACTGAGGCTGCATTGGAAAGCGCACGGCAATTGATGATGTAAGTAATTTGTTGGTTATAAATTTTTAGGTAGTTTTAAATTATGTCTTACGGATTATTAAAGGGTAAAAAGGGTATCATTTTCGGTGCCCTTGATGAAAGTTCAATTGCCTGGAGGGTAGCAGAGAGAGCACATGAAGAAGGTGCACAATTTGTTCTGACAAATGCTCCGGTTGCTCTGAGAATGGGTGTGATTCAGCAACTTGCTGAGAAAACGGGTAGTCCACTGGTATCGGCAGATGCAACGAATCTTGAGGATTTGAATACCTTATTTGATACATCAATTCAGCATTTTGGTAAAATTGATTTTATTCTACATTCGATTGGAATGTCGCCGAATGTCAGAAAAGGAAGGGAATACACTGACTTAAATTATGATTTTTTAACTAAAACATACGACATTTCTGCAATTTCATTCCACAAAATCATGCAGGTGGCTTTTCAAAAAGACGCACTCAATGAGTGGGGCTCTATTGTCGCATTGTCCTACATAGCAGCTCAGCGCACATTTGGAAAATATAATGACATGGCAGAGGCAAAATCCTTACTTGAATCCATTGCAAGAAGTTTTGGATATCATTTAGGGAAAGCAAAAAAAGTACGGGTAAATACTGTATCGCAATCCCCTACCCCAACAACAGCGGGCAGTGGCGTAGCAGGGTTTGATAAAATGCTGGATTATGCAGAAAAAATGTCCCCACTTGGAAATGCTGATGCGCTTTCATGTGCAGATTTTGTTGTTGCGCTGTTTTCAGATTTGACTAGAATGATTACTATGCAAAACCTCATGCATGATGGTGGATTTTCCAGCGTTGGGGTCAGTGAAGAAATCCTGGAAAACTTTTAACTACACATTACTTTGGCAGAGATTTTTGAGAACCGAAGAATAAATTACTGGTCAGGTGCAGCATTAACCCTATTGCTTGCAATGCTTATTGGCTATGCACTTTTTGGTTTTCTAACTTCTCTACTTGGTGCACTTGTTTTTTATCTGATTTTAAGTCCAGCTAAACAGAAACTAACCTCTAAAAAATGGCCATCAACCCTAACGGTTATACTTCTGTTATTGTTATCCTTTGCATTGATTCTTGGACCTGCTATTTTTATTACCTATGAGTTAATCACAAAACTTAACGGGTATTTAAGCAACAATAGTCAATTTTTGACAGAAACAGATCTGCTGATTGATAATATTAATGCAGCCCTTGGTTTCAATTTATTAACCGAAAACACCTTACTTGAATTAAAGAATAAAGTTGCGGGAATATTACCTGACTTACTACAGGCAACCGGCAATATGGTTGGTCAGATTCTCATGATGTATCTGGTATTATATTTTATGTTGGCCAGTCCAATCTCTTTGGAATTGCTTTCAAATAAATATTTACCCTTGTCAATGACCAGCAAAGGAATATTAGGCAAGGAATTAAAATCCATGACTTTTTCCAATGTAATTGGAGCACCAATTTTGGCCGCCTCACAAGGTATTGCTTCCTGGATTGCATTTATAATAATTGGAGTACCTGATGCAGGGTTTTGGGCTACCATGTGCGGCTTTTTTTCATTTATTCCTTTGGTAGGACCTGCTTTAATCTGGTTTCCAACTGCATTATATTTTCTTGGAACAGGTAAAAATGGAGAAGGAATAGGATTATTGATTTATGGAACCGTTGTAATTGGTAATATTGACAACTTACTAAGGTTCGTACTGCAAAAAAAATTTGCAGACATTCATCCTTTAATAACTATTTTGGGCGTAATTATTGGCCTGAACTGGTTTGGACTTCCAGGAATTATCTTTGGTCCATTATTATTTTCGTGTTTCTTTGCCTTAGTTAAACATTACAACAGAATATGGCATTTAATGCGGATATTTGGAAATCAAAGTAAAAAAAAACGCATAACTCACCTTTGAAAAATTATGATTAAAACAGATGTAGTTAAAATCCTCTACATTGAGGATAATATTAAAATGGCTGAATCAGTTAAAAAAGGATTAACTGAACTTGGGTATTCTGTAACGTTAGGCTATAATGTAACCGAAGCTAAAAAGCTTGTAAATACAGAATTATTTGACTTATATATTCTGGATTTGCTTCTTCCAGGTGGTAACGGCCTTGAAATTTGCAAACAAATTCGTTCTAGGGAATTATCTGCTCCAATTATTTTACTTACCGCCTTAAGTAACATTGAGAAAAAAATAGAAGGCTTCGATTTGGGTGCCGACGATTATATCGTAAAGCCCTTTGAATTTGCAGAGTTGAATGCAAGGATTAAAAACCTTCTTAAAAGAGCTCCAAATTATAAATCGAATGAAAATATTCTGAGAGTTGGAGACCTTGAAATTGATATTGTTAAAAAAAGTGTTAAAAGAAATGGTCAGTTGGTTATTTTGACAACTAAGGAATTCAACCTTTTGGAATATTTACTTAGGAATAAAGGGCGGGTAGTTCCTAAAGCAGAACTTGCGCTCAACATCTGGGAATTATCTTTTGATACCGGCACTAATATAGTTGAAGTCTATATAAATTACCTTAGAAAAAAAATAGAAAAAGATTCCCTTCCAAAATTGATATATACTCAGGTTGGAACAGGTTATTTTATCCCCGAGGAATTAGTCTGAAATGACCATTCGGACCAGGCTGATTATTCAGTTTTTGCTGATATCCGGCCTGATTCTTCTTTTATTCGCAATTTCAATTTATTACTTTTCATACCAATATAGGAATGAGGAGTTTTTTCAGCGATTAAAGAATAAGTATACTGATTTTAAACAACTGGCAATTTCTTTAAAAGTACCGGAAAAGGCATCATGGGAAGTGATTAAAATATACCTGCCCTCTTCTTTTCCAGAAGAAAAAATTATTGTATTAGACGAGCATTTTAATCTTGTTTTTCCAAAAAACCTGCCCCCTTCATTCCCTTTAAATAATGCCCTATCTGCATATTCCAATGGTCAAAATTTTCAAACCCATTCTGACAGTCAATTATATTTTGACAGATTAACAATTAACAACAAAGATTACTATCTTATTGTCTCCGGCCATGACATTTATGGTTATTCTAAAATTCGCTTTCTTGGCTTTATTCTTATTCTTGGATATATTTTAATTATATTTATTACGTTTTTTTTAGGCAGATTTTTTGCTAAGCAAGCTTTAAATCCTCTGTCTAATTTGGTTAGAGACCTTGAGTTAATAACTGCTGATAATTTAAAAACCCGTGTATTTGAAGGTAATGGGAAAGATGAAATTGGCCTGATGGCTAAGCAGGTAAATTTATTAATGGACCGCATTGAAAATGCCTTTGTGCTTCAGAAAGGATTTGTTGCAAATGCCTCTCATGAGCTGCGAACGCCGTTAGCATCAATTAAAAGTCAATTGCAGGTTGCAATTATGAATCCAAGGACAAAGGAAGAATACCATGCCTATATTGAATCTGCGCTGGAGGATATTCAGCATTTAACTTTGCTGTTAAACCGTTTGTTAGAGTTGGCTCAAACCAATATCGAAAAACCAAGTTTCCCTAAATCACATCTTAGAATAGACGAGTTATTATTCTCGGCCAGAAACACGCTCTTATATAGATTCGCACAGTTTAAAGTAAATATTAACTTTTCTGATATTCCTAATGAGAGTGATTTGGTCATTTTTGGAAATGAAAATCTGCTCCTTTCCCTGTTTATAAATATTATTGAGAATGCCTGTAAGTTTAGTCAGGATAATACAGCAAAGGTTACAATTGAGACTGACTCAGGGAATATTGTTGTGACTTGTACAGACAAGGGAATTGGGATTTTACCTGAAGATCTGACCAATCTTTATGAACCTTTTTTCAGAGGTAAAAATATTGGAATAATTAAAGGTTATGGAATAGGACTTTCACTTTGCAGGAAAATAATAGATTTTCACACTGGAAACATTTCAATTGAATCTGTTCCTGAAAAAGGTACTATTGTAACAATAGCCTTACCTATAGCCAGCGAAGAGATTAACTGATTTCCTCAATAAAGTTCAAATCCCTGGAAAATGTTTCTTCCAGTCCTAAAACAGCATACATAGCCAATCCTGTACAGATCAATCCGATGATACAGGCACTGTGAATATTACCTAAACTTGTGCCTGCTAAAAACCCAAAAGACAGCATAATTACAGGCACAGAGCCTCGTACAAAATTTGGAACTGTATTGGTTACTGTTGATCGAATATTGGTGCCAAATTGTTCTGATGCAATAGTAACAAAAATTGCCCAATAACCAGTTGCAGCTCCCAACAAAAAAGACATGAAATAAAACGAATCTGAAGAAATACCATTTGAAAAATATAAGAATACAATTATTAGTACTGAGGTAAACAACAAATAGCCTACCACAACTTTTTTCCTGCTTCTCAGAATCTGACTTAGTATTCCACTAATCAAATCCCCGACAGATAATCCCATATAAGCAAACATAACTGCGGTGCCGTTCTTAACGAGGCCTGTGGTTTGCAATTCCTTTGAAAATAATTCCTGACTATTGGCAACAAGCAAGCCTATGGTATACCATATTGGCAAGCCAACCATAATGCAACGTAAATATTTTTTTAGATTCTTTTTATCGAAAAAGATCATTTTAAGATCTCCTTTCAGCACAGAATCATCTTTATGCAAAGATTTAAACATTCCCGATTCAAATGCTCCAACGCGTAAAAACAGAAGCATCAATCCCAACAAACCTCCTACAATATATGCGACCTGCCAATTTTGGGGTGTCCAACCTGTCAAGGCTGTAAAAACAGAAGCTACCTTACTACCTTCGGATTCAATAAGAGCAGCTACAACAGCACCCAAAGCACCAAAGGTTACAATAATCATAGTGCCATACCCTCTTTTTTCCTTACTCATCGTTTCAGAAACCAAGGTTATTCCTGCTCCCAGTTCACCTGCAAGACCAATCCCTGCAATTATTCTTACCAGAGCATAAACAGAAACATCAGTTACAAAAGCGTTGGCAAGATTCGCTATGGAATACAACAGGATAGACCCAAATAAAGCTGACAGTCGTCCTTTTTTATCACCCCAAATTCCCCACAATAAGCCCCCGACCAACATACCTATCATTTGCATGTTGAAGAGAAAAATTCCGGTTTCACGAATTTTTTCGGGTGTACTACCCTTTAAAATCCATTCAAGGCTTTCCTTTTTGACTACATTGAAAAGCACGAGGTCATAGATATCTACAAAATAACCCAGTGATGCTACCACTACTATAAGCCAGACCGATCTCGAAGCGCTATTTTTTGACATTGACCTGAAAAATACCAAATTAGTTCTCAAGCAAAAAAGGAAAAAATAAGACCTACCTCTTATCTTTGCATCTTAATTCGTTTATGAACGGATCAGACAGGATTAATTTCCTTACCGAATCCCAAACTCTTGCGGTTGCCAAAAGAGTCAGGGAACTGAAAGCTCAGGGAGAAGACATTCTGTCCCTTACATTGGGTGAGCCAGATTTTGACACACCCGAACACATTCGCAATGCGGCAATTCAGGCTATAAATCAAGGATTTACACATTATCCTCCCGTAGCTGGGATTCCTGAATTGCGGCAGGCAGTAGCGGAAAAATTCAGCAAGCTGAATAACCTTCCCTATAAAGCTGAAAACATTCTGATTTCTACCGGAGCCAAGCAAAGCCTAATTAATGCGGTGATGTCTCTGGTAAATCCGGGAGATGAGGTTATAATTCCTGCGCCCTTTTGGGTTTCATATGTTGAAATGGTAAAAATGGCCGAAGCAACGCCAGTTATTATTCCAACTTCCATTGAATCAGGGTTTAAACTGAAGGCCGAGCAACTTGAAGCGCAGATAACGCATAAAACGAGGATGCTGATTTATTCAAGCCCTTCTAATCCTGCGGGAAGTATGTATTCTGCAGAAGAGCTTGAATCCTTGGTCGCTGTCCTGGAAAAACATCCGGGAATATTCATTTTATCAGATGAAATTTATGAATTTATTACTTACGGTAAAAAACATGTAAGTATTGGTTCTTTCCCTTCACTGACAGATAGAACAATAACAATTAACGGAGTATCCAAGGCCTTTGCAATGACTGGCTGGAGAATTGGATTTCTGGGAGCGCCAAAATGGATTACTGACCTTTGTGAAAAATTTCAAGGTCAGGTTACCTCAGGAACTTGTTCAATTGCACAAAAAGCCGCAGTCGCAGCCATGACCGAGAGTCTGGAACCGACCTATGCAATGGTCAGTGAATTTCACAGAAGAAAAGATGCAGGATATGCTTTGCTTTCTGAAATTCCTGGAATCAAAATTATTCAACCAGAAGGAGCATTTTATTTCTATCCTGATATTAAAGGCTTTTTAGGAAAATGTACTCCACAAGGAAAAACATTGAATACGGTAGATGATTTATGTCTCTATTTGCTTGATGAAGCAAAAGTTGCGGTAGTTACAGGCACTGCTTTTGGAAGCGATACGAATATTAGGCTTAGTTTTGCAACCTCCCTCAATATTTTAGAAAAGAGTATTGAACGAATACGGACTGCCCTGTTAGCCTTGTCCTGATGACTGGAACAGATTTTTCTCTGCAGGCTAAAAAAACCGCAATCCTTGTTATTGGGGATTTGATGGTTGATGCCTATTTATGGGGAAAAGTAGAACGCATTTCGCCTGAAGCGCCTGTTCCGATAGTGGACATTCTTAAAGAAGAAAATCGCCTTGGTGGAGCAGCAAATGTTGCGTTAAACTTATTTAGTATGGGCGCCGTTCCCTTGCTTTGTGGTATAACAGGTCAGGATGCTGCAGGCCAAACATTTTTGAATCTTCTTGAAGAAAAAGGTCTTACCTGCGACGGAATACTTCAATCAGAAACACGTCGCACTACGATTAAGACAAGGATTATAGGTCAACAGCAGCAAGTCCTTAGAATTGATAAAGAAGACAGACATTTACTCTCAAAAGAGGAACAAGAATTAATATTCGAAAAGGCTTCTGCCCTTTTGGAAAAAGCTCAAGGCATTATTTTTGAAGATTACGATAAGGGACTTCTAAATCGTGAACTCATTCAAAAAATAATCAGTCTTGCCAAAGATAAAAATATTCCGGTTTTTGTGGATCCTAAATTCAGAAATTTTCTATCTTTTTCTGGATGTACAGTATTCAAACCAAATTTAAAAGAGCTCAGAGAAGGCCTAAGTCTTGGAATTGATAAAGATCACCCCGAAGTTCTTCCGGAAGTAGTCAAATTACTTAAGACCAAAATGCCGCATGACAATACCTTGATTACTTTAAGTGAAAAAGGGGTTTGGTATCAGGATGTCAATGGCGAAATAACACATTGGCCGGCACATGAACGAAAAATCACAGATGTTTCTGGTGCGGGAGATACTGTAATATCAGTTTTTGCACTTGCCTGGATATTGGGAATGAAAGGTAAGAATGCTGCCGCCCTAGCCAATCTTGCTGGTGGACTTGTTTGCGAAGAAGTTGGTGTAATTCCTGTGGATACTGAAAAACTGATTCAGGAAGCCAGAATTCTGGGCATTCTGCAATAATTTCTATCCTTTACTTTCCTATTCTAATCGGAAACAAACGGCTGAGCCAGGAGGTTCTAGAAGATCCGGAAGTTTGAACTGGACCATAAAATTGTTCGCTTGCGGAACGGATATCCTCAACTGAATAAAATGCCATTGGATCGAATTCCAAAATTAAAGTGGAAATTTCTTTTAAATCCCTGCGTCGAATAATGGTAAAGAGCAAATTCACATCTCCCAAAGCACCATGGGCATCCAGACTGGTTACCCCGAAACCTTTTTCTCTTAAAGTTGCAATCAGAGCTTGTGCAGGCTTAGGGGTAATAATTCTAACTACCTGAAGTCCAATAGCAATTCGCTCTTCAATTAAAATACCGACATAATTACCTGTTGCAAAACCTCCGGCCCAGGCAATGTAGCATGCTACATTATTCAGGTTTTTCATTATCTGGCTAATGGCAACCAACCAGATAAGCACTTCAAAAAAGCCGAGCAAAGGCGCGATTTTTTTCTTGCCTCTGGCAATAAACATGATACGAAGTGTACCAAGTGATACATCAGTGAATCTTGCTAAGAAAATCAGCAATGGCAGGATAACCCAGTTGAGCAGGGTTTCATTCATACCTTAAACTAACTTAAAAATCCTGCTATAAAGTAGGCGGAAGCAGCTGCCAACCCACCAATAAATATTACCCGTAAAGCTCCTTGTAAAGGAGGCTGACCCGTAAACTTGCTTTTAAACCAACCAAATATGCCCAGACAAATCACTGTGATACCACTGGAATAAATCAACCCAGACTGCGGAGTTTCGGTAAAAATATAAGCTGCAAGGGGTATAATTCCACCTAAAATATAGGCAATTGCAATTGTAGCTGCACTCTGTCCAGCTCTGTTTTTAACAGGCCTTTCTAATCCAAGCTCAAAGCGCATCATGAAATTCACCCATTTATCTTTATCACAGGCTAATTCATTGGCTATTTCTTCCTGAAGATGTTTTGAAAGTCCGTAAGAGGCAAAAACCTCTCTGACTTCTTCTTTCTCTTTCTCAGGAAAATGGTCTACTTCATAGTACTCACGAACCAATTCTGCCTTATAATGATCCGATTCTGTTTTGCCCGCCAGATAGCCTCCAAGGCCCATTGCAATGGAACCTGCTACAATCTCAGCAAAACCTGCTGTAATTATTATATCATTGTTATGAACAGCATTAACCAGGCCTGCTGCCAAGGCAAAGGGCACAGTTAACCCATCACTGAGACCAATAACTGCATCGCGGACAATTTCTGAACCGCTAAAATGTATTTCTTCGTGAGAATGATCGTGCATTTAATTGGATTTGAACCCGCAATTTTTCTTACTGACTTCAAAACCTTCCTTATATCCGGCTTCACCTGCCCTATTCCAATACAAACAGGCAGACGTAAGATCATTTAAATAATATTTGCAAAAGCCAATGAGCATAAGGACATATGAAAAGGTAGATGAACTCATGTATTTATCCTTTTTTTCATAAGCAACTATCGCTTTTTCAAGATAAAATGACGAAAATTTATATTCTTTTTCTTCAAACTTTTGAAGACCACGAATCAGAAAATGATTTATATAATACTTATCTAAGGAAATTGCCTTGGAATAATCCTTTTCTGCATTTATTTCATCTCCTAGAAAAAGTCTTGCATCACCTCTGCCAACATAAAGAGAGGGATCTTTTGGTTTAATGCGAATGGCATTGCTATAAGCCTCTTCAGCATTTTTGTAATCCTTGGCAATCATTTTTTCAATAGCATTCTTTTCAAAGTCAATCCTTTGAGCAAAAAGAAAACTATTTGTCAATCCAAGTATCAGTAAAACCGGCAGTAGGTGTAGGGGTCTACAAAAATTACGTTTCATCAGCAACAATCCGGTGCAAAGAGGCGGTTTTGGACAAAGATAACAAAAACCTGTCTGTTCTTTCTGAAAACGCTTCAAGAAGATGGATTATTAGGTTCAAAACCTAAAATTCACCATTCCCAGCACATTGGCCCCAGCTTGAGGAAATAAAAAATTGAAATCTGTTCGTTTACCATTTTCAATCCATCCATAAGTATACCCATTCGGACTGTAAACTTCATTAAACAGATTATTAACCTGAACAGATATATTAATTTGCCGGCAAAATTTTGGGAACAATGTCCATGCCATCCGGATTGAATGTACCTGAAAACCATCCAGACTTCTTGCTTCGCTCTCTGTATTATCTAAATACTGTTTTCCCGCTGCTTTTAAAATCCAGGATAATTCAAGTGATTTATATACTTTAAACTGCAAAGTACCACCTCCCACTATGGCTGGCGAAAAAGCGATATCAGATTCCTTATACATTGTTTCTTCTGGCAATCCCGTATCGTAATTGTCAATTTTATCGAC
>Ga0114981_10001602_pt1 | contig 14799 bp, 16 predicted proteins | sample S_140806_MF_Meta_FD_87028 | JGI IMG/M metagenome (GOLD analysis project Ga0114981, IMG submission 87028) | Freshwater microbial communities from Lake Simoncouche, Canada to study carbon cycling - S_140806_MF_MetaG | ecosystem: Environmental > Aquatic > Freshwater > Lake | place: Lake...
ACTGGAACTACTATTTCTTGGGAAATCAAAATGTCTAATACTGACCTTCCTACAAAATCAGAAACAAAACTAACCTTGGAGGGTGGAAGCTAATGGCCTTTGATAAAACACCTACTGAATGGATTAATGGAATTGAAGTAGATGGAGGATGGCTTGCTATTCCAATGACAAGCTTACCACAGCTTACGGAATCTGAAGTAAACGGAGCAAATGCAGATATTCGCAAAGTGCTTTTTGCAATACTTGATGCAATCGCAGTTTCTTACGCAAGCAAGCCATTAGCTGACAGGCCATTAAAGTTTACAGCAACAAGAAGCACAAGCATTCCAACAGAGTATTCAGACAAGATTGTAAGAAACTACGCATTCCAAGCTGAACTTGATGTTGCTGGCGTTGAAGTTGTCGCAGAACCGCAGGATTAATGTATGGCTAACAATGTAGGAATCCCAAGCGGAACAACAATTTCTGGAGTTGAGCTAACATCTGTAACAATTACTGGCAAAATGGACACATTGATTATTGACCCAGATACAGAAAAAACAAAGCCAACACATGCATACGGATACAATGATACCTATGAGCTTTCTTTTGAGGGCATCAACACAGGGTTTCAATCTTCAACTAATACTGCAATGGTTCTTGGGAAAACATTCAAGCTAACAAGCGTTACAATTACTGCTACCGCTGGAGACTTTAAGAAAGTTTCTGGCCGTGGCGTTTACTATCCTAAAGCAACCTAATGCGGATTGAAAATAAAAGGCTTGCAGAAGCCTTTATTAATAAATCCTACAAGGTTCTTGGCTTAAGCCTAAAGCCTTTTTCTTTATGGCATCTTTTCCTAATGGAATCTGCTGGAAGCCCAATGCTTCAAGGTGGGCAAGCTTTAGTTAGATGGCAAGATTTAAGGTGGGCAGTTTCAATTAGTAGAAGTGTTTGGCCTAATATAAATTGGCCTAGTGGCTTGGAGTTAGCCAAATCTCTTTTTGCAATGCCGTATCCCAACTTATACAAAGAGCTATACAACTTTAACCTATATCTTTTAGACCATTATAGCATTCCTCTTATTTGGCAAAAAGATGGAGATGCAACAGAGCAGAACATAGATAACCTTGGAAACATTGTAACAATTACAACAAGCCTAGTAAGTGCTGGGTTTAAGTTGTCTGAAGTTTGGAATATGCCAGTTGGAATGGCCTATTGGTATTTTGTTAATACACAGAGACTTAAGGGGGCAAAGATTGACATTGTTTCACCAAATGAAGAGGTTGCAATGGAAAAAGTTGCAAAGATGAAACAAGAAAATGAACGCACAGGGATTAAGAGTTAAAGTTGATGATAAAGAATGGATTGCACAAGTTAGAAGATATGTTCTTTTAACTGGCAAATCTTTTAAGGATGTTCTTAAAAAAGAGTCTAGGTTAATTGCGGTAAGGCTTGCTTATCAGACACAGCCATTTGGCAATGACTCGACAGCACAAAATAAGGGCAAGGGCGCAGTATCTTCGGATATAAGAAGGGTGTACAGGTCTACGGCTGATGCCTTTGAGGCAATAGCTAATAGCCAAGGCGCACCCAGTAGCAATAAAAGCCAAACACCAGAGCAAGCATCTAGGGCTTTCTGGTTTTATTCAAAGAAACGCCAATGGAGCAAGGCAAACAAGATTCTCCAGAATGCAAGAGCTAGAGGTTATGTTGCCACACCAATTGGGGCTATGGACAATGGCGCAAAGCATAGAAGCGCAAGGTATGGGAAAAGAATGAGGGTATCAAAAAACCAGTTTCCATTATTAATAGTAGATAGTCCAAACAAACTAAAAGCCTATATAACCAAGATTGAGAAAAGGGTTGGTACTGCCAAGGCTGGATGGGCTGGTTGCGCCAAGCTTCTTGGTGGAACAAGAGGCATAAAGGCTTGGGTTGTAAGTAATTCAAATAGCTCAAAGCCTACCGCAAGAGTTTTATTTAACGGCTCAACAACTGGATTTGCTGGAAGCTATCAAGTTTCAAACCTAGTTCCATGGGCTGATGTTTGCTTGACTCCCTCACAAAGAGATGAGGCTGTACAGATACAAAAGCGGAACATGATGAAAGAAATGCAGATAGTAAACCAAAAGCTAATTCAAAAGGCTGGGTGGCGTAAATGAATAGCGCAACCTTTATCATGGGCTTTAATGCCCAAGCCGTTGAGCTTGGCTTGGGAAAGCTAAAAACATCAGTATCAAGCTTTGGTAAAAGCTTTGCTGGCGTTCTTGCTGGAGGGTTTGCGGTTGGTGGAATTGTTGCTGGGTTGCAGAAAGCTGTTAGTGAAGGTTCAAAGTTACAAGACCTTGCAGATAAGCTTAACCTTCCAGCTTCAGAAATTCAAAGACTTGCCAACGCTGGTTCTGAATTTGGCGTAAGCACAGAAGCAGTTGGTAAGGGCTTGCAGAAAATGGCAATGAGCCAACAAAAGGCTCTAGCTGGAAATGAGTCTTCTATTGAGGCTTTCCAAAGCTTGGGGCTAACCATGGCACAAGTTGAGAAGATGACACCAACAGACCTTTTGATGAGCTTTGCAGATGCGCTAAAGAACGGCTCATTACAGGGCAATGAAATGACAACTGCAATGACGCTAGTAGGAAGAGGCGGTTTGGAAATGATGGGAATGTTAAGGCAGGGTTCAGAAGAAATTAACAGGCTGGCAGAAGGATTTTCTACTTGGGACGATGAAACAATTAATGCGCTTGATGAAGCTGATTCAGCAATAGCAAAGCTTGGCAACCAAGCCATTATTGTATTTGGTCAAATTGCGGTAGCCATTCAACCAGCGGTAGCAGTTTTAGCACAACTTGTTAAAACACTAAACGATGCTGGTGCATTAATGCCAGTTCTTGGTGCAATTGCTGGGTTTATGGCTGGTGGGCCAGTTGGCGCAGTAATTGGTGCTGGAGTTGGTCTAGCTCTGCAACCATCCAAGAAGGCTAAAGATAGCTCTGGCAAAAAGAATAAGAAAGAAAAGGACTTCTTTGTTGATGATGAAACAGGAGAAGTTGTTTACAAAGGCGAGAAACAGGGGAAGCAAGAGGCGAAAAGTGGGGCTATGCCTACTGGTGGAAAGACCAAAAAGAAAAAGGGTCTTGGCGCAGACATTCAATTAGATGCAACTGATGATATGGCAATGCAAACAGACTCACCACTAGCTGGGGCGCAAGGTTTGGCATCTAAAATGGTTAAGCCTACTGGCGGTACTCTTGGAATGAATACAGCATTAAGCGGTGGCTCAAGCAAAGACTCAAGCAACAAGGCAATCATTGACAGGATAGATAAGATAAGCAAAACGCTAATAGATATTAAGAACCAAAATGGGACATTTGCATAGTTATGCCAATAATACAGATAACAGGAAAGCAGATGCATGTAGACGCAAATGGGCTTGCCCAAATGTCTATCCCATATTTTTGTGATTCAGCGGAAGAAGCTTTAAGCGCAAGACCAGCACCACCATCTAATATGTTTTTAGGTGGGTAACAGATGGAAGATTTGGGGTGCGGTAAATACAAACTTACAGCCATATTCTACTCAATTGATACAGCCGTTAGAAAAAGTGTTACAGAAATTGATGGAGACTTTGCAAAAAATCCAATTGAAAGAGCAAAGAAGATTAAGGAGCTTGTAGATAAATATTCTGGGGAGGTTGATGCAACAACAAACCTTGTTACTTTTCCCCAAACTTATAGCCAAAGCGGTAGTTCTGGGTTAAGCGGTGGTGGAGGCTCTACAACAAACCCAATGTATGGTGTAAGATATCAAGACCTAGCGAGGTTTCAAATTAGGGTTAGATACATTACAGACCAAGCCCCATTGAACCTTTCAAGCGTAGGAAAGAAATGCACCATTTCAAATGTTGCTGGAGTAAGTATTCCTCACGACATATCAAAACATTTTATAGTTCAGCCACCATCTATGCGAACTCTTGCAAAGGAGATTGGTGGAAGTAGGGCAATATGGGAAGTTCAAGAAGCAGTTATGCAATATGATAACGATGAATGCCCAGACGAGCTACACCAGAACGGGAACTTTAACTTTCCAGCATTCTAATGGGAGACATAGCCCCAGCTAGAAAGGGGGATAGTGTTCTTGCAAAGTTCAATGAACTAGCAAGGCAGATGAGCAGATTGCCAACGAAGATTGGCGCAGAAATGGTTAGGGGTGGCAGTAACTCCTCTGGCTCACAGATTGTTGTAAATAACAGAAGGGACATGTACCCAAGGCCATTGTTAGTGTCGGTTGTTAAATATGACAAATCTGGAGTCTTTGTAAAGGTAGCTGGTGGAACTATTAATAGTATGACACCAACAATAAAAGGAGTTCATATAACTGGTGACACAAATACAGGGGTGATTCCATTATTGCAGATACCACAAAATGGAAGCCAAGCTAATAGCGGTTATGTTGTAGTTAGAGTTGTGGTCAAGAAGTCTGGCAAGGATTACCCAATTCAAAGTGCAGAAATAGAATATTCAACAACGCTGGGTAAGATGTATTACGCTGGTTCAGTAGAAACAAAACCAGAAGAGGGCATGATACCAATTGCCATGGTTAACAGAGACAAAAGGGGATATTACACAGGAATAACACAGAATACCACGCATTCTCTTATGTATAAGGTAGTTGAGCAGGGAACAAACAGAAGGCATTTCTTCTACGCAATCTAATGGTTAGAAAAAAAATAAGAAAAGAGTTCTTCAACGAGATTATCCAATCTTATGAAGGCTCAAAGGTTAATTCACTTGAGCTTGAAAACCCATCGCCACAACATCCATTTCAAGTATCAAATGGATTTGTAGACCCTACAAAGTTCTCTGGCAACAAGATTCAATTCAATCCATCAAGCCCAGAAAATAACAAAGTATTCTTAAGGATAAATACTGGATACTGCAACGCAGATGAGTGCAAGGCTCAAATTAAATATAAATATCTTCCAGACGATGCAAAAGCTTATATAAAGCAAGACCCCAAACAGAAGAATAAAACTGAAGAAGAGGTAGTTGAGATTGGTCTTTCATACAATCCAACTATTATTATTGAGGACAGAATGTGGAGGCCAATAGGTGAAGCTTCTTTTGCAGATGAACAATTATCTCAAGAGTTAGGTGGGGCAAAAGATGAAAAAGTACCAGAAACATTTCTAGCTCTTGGAGTAAGACCAGCCAGAGGCCAGAAAAGTTCATATGTAGACGAGGGTAGAAAGCTATTTGCGCTTACATTAGCCCTACATTGTGACAGATGGTATACTGAAGCAGACATTAAAGTTACAAACCCATTTCTTGAGGCAACAACTGCGAGCATTAACCTTATGCCAAAACTCCCTCCAAATGGTGAATTGGGCAAGGGAAAGATAAGAGTGGTTACAGAACCATTTAGGCCAGCCTCAACTCCAAGAACATTGGTAGAGGTACTTTTTGGGGTTAGTCCAGAGGCTTGGGACAGGCTAGTAATTTGCGAGGTTTACGCAGTAAGCCCCCCAGAAGATTCAGCGGATTTGTATACAACTTATCCATCCCCTTCATACAGAATATTTAAGAAACAATCATTAAGTTGGAATGTTCGTTATCTAGTACCAGAGCTTCCAAAGGTAAAGCCAATTAAGCCAATTACTATGAGTACAGGGCTATTAAATGGAATTGCAGACGCAATCTTTAACACCCTGCTAACTATCGTAAATGACACGACACAATTAATAATGAATGTGCTTGCACAACTTGAAAAGCGAAAAGGCAAGTTTCTAACAATCTAGCTATGTTTTCTTGGATTGGCGTAGTTAAGCAGTTGACGGCAGTTCGCAAGGCCATGGACGGACTACCAGCGGGGCTTGATAAGAAGGCTTGGCTTTTGCTTATTAAAAAGCGCAGGGAACAGGCTGTAAGATATGGCAGAGTTTCGCCTAGATACCCTTGGACAGCCCTACCAGCAGAACCTCAAGAGCTTGAAAACTACATTGGGGGCTTGGATGACACCATTGTTTAATGGGGAACTAGAGGGCTTGGGTGAAATTGCTGGTTCTTATCTAACCATATCTGGAAAGGTGTACAAAGTTTACTGCTCAACCATTCGTAATGGCGTGTTTGGTATAATGCCGTGGGACTCATTGGCAGATAAAATAAGCGTAGGAGACAAGATTTGGAGGGATAGGTTGCCATTTATGGTCAAAAAAAAGGAGAATGTCGGTATACATTATCTAGTAGTTTGCGAGCAGGGAGAGTCTTTGACAGGAGTAGCTAGTTAATGAATAGCTTGATGTACTGCAACATCGCTAATGGCGAGTTGCAAACCTCCTTAACTGGTGGAACTTACACAATCCCAAGCCTTACTGCGGGTGATACAATCCTACTTAAGCTTCGTACATTTGCCATTATTAGCGGTACTGCAATTGAGCAAGACCTTACCTTGGCTGGAGCAAGGCTTTCTTTGTCAAACGCAAATTCAACCCCAACTGGTGGCTTCTTTAGCTTAACACTCAATGGGCAAACTACCGCAACAATGCCACATGATGTAGACCAAAATGTAATTGAAACAGAGCTTAAGAAGATTAAGCCACTTGCCAGAGTCTCATACAAATCTGGTGGATACCTTGTTGAAATTGATAATGGAACACAGGCTAACGACACAATAACAATTGCACAATCTAGGCTAACTCCAGAAAGCTTCTTTAGACCCTCTATTTACACAATTGGAAATACTCTGTTTCAGCATATACGATTCATTACTACACCATTGGCCTTTACTGATTCCTTTACTCTAAAGTTACCCCCAAGACCACAAATCTTTCCAATCAGAGATGGTGGCTATGATAATGCTTCTGGTGCGGGTCAGAACGAAATTCAAGAATTGAGCATTCCAGCGGAGTTCCGTGGTACTTTTGCATTCAAAAGGGGCAATACTGAAAGTCCGCTTTTGAACACACAGGATGGAGTAACAGAAATACAAGATGCACTTAATGTAATTGCTGATGCTGGTGGTAGCTTTCAAGTAACAAATCCAGACTCTTACAAGGCGCAAATTGAGTTCAAGGGGTCAATGGGGTATAGCGACCAACCGCTACTACAAGTAATTCCAAAGAGTGCGCCACAAGGTGATATTAGCCTATTTATGGGCTTAAGCTCACTTCAGCTAAAAGATGCCCTAAATACAGCAAAAGATGCTGGCAAGGATTTCATTGAGGCAGAACTTCAGCTTGAGGTGGACATTGTTGATGATAAAGACCAACCAAATGTACATAGGCCATATACTCTATTCAGAAAAGATGTAAGGGTTTACAATGATGGAGTATGGAACTCTTTAACGACACAGCAACGGATTGATTGGACTATACCGCCAGAACCCAGAAGCTACATACCCTTTAGCCGTGACCAAATAATTACAGGCTCACAACACTTTGTAGGAACATTGTTTGTTCCAAACCAACAGAACCCGCAGACAACCTACCAAGTTAACCATAATTTGCAGACCGATGCGGTTCATCTGACATTGCGAGAAAACAAGGCAAACGGAAAAGTTCTACTCAATGGAACAGACTACACCGCAACAATAGTATCCGATAATGTAATTGATATTGAGCTTGATGAAGCAGTAGATAACGATGAGGTAGCAGTTGTTGTAACTTCGGCTGGCCCAAATTCAGCTTTCTTGGCTCATACCCATAATTCAAGTGACATTCAAGGGTTGCAAGAGTTTTTAGACGCAGTTGACGATAGGGTTTCACAGCTTGAGACTATTCTTCCCCAAGCAGAGAGAGTAGCCGTAAGAACAACAAAGACAGCTTTTCAAGCTATTCCACCAATTGCAGTTGGAGTTTACGGAGTATCAGAGAAGAAAACGGATGGTACATTATTTGATTATACTGCTTTATTTAATACAGGCACAGGGTTTAAGAATAGTGAAGCAGTTAAAATCACAAGGCCGATTGCCATGCTTCGGGCGGTACATGATGCGGTTGTAAGCCCATTAAGTTCAAGCATTCTTGCTAGTCCCAAAACCAATATTGGTGTATTTAGAAACGACTCAACATCTACAATTTCTCTGCCTAGCTCACATTGGGTGAAGGGTCAAAAGGTACTTCCAACGGAGCTTTGCGCTTCAGACGGAGTAAACTGGTATCAAGTCTACAACAAGGCTGGTACTGATTCATATTATCCGTCTGCCTATGTTCGTACCCTTTGGAGTTTCGCCTGTAATACTGATATTCTAGCGGTTAACAGGCTTCTTAAGGCAATGTTTTCTGTTCAGACGCAAAGTTACAATGCAAATGCCCTTGCCCAATGCTTTTTAGTTATTGAAGCTGGGGCTTATAACCCTTCAAGCGCAATTAACCTTGGGCCAAACTTGGATAATGTTAACTATAATGTAACCATTCTTGAGCAAAAGCTAATGTTCTCCAACACTCCAAATATTGGAGTTTTTGGCGTTAGAATTGGAAGGGACTTGTTTAGCATTTTTGGGGATAAGAATGTATACGGAATCTGGCAGGGGGTAGGGAACAACAAGCCAGCAGATGGCAACTTTGCAATTAGGGCTGTTCTTAAATACTTTGATTGCGAAGACATAGCAAAGCCTACTGGATTGCTTGGTTATAGGTTGCTACCAGAGCTTGCGGAGGGTGAAACAACCCCATCTGGTGAAACCATGAAGATTGAGGTATTGACAGAATCCTAGTTAGTATATGGCAATTCCAGTAATTACCGCTACCCAATCTGTTCTTGCCTACGCAATTGGGCAAGAGTTTGAGTTTAGAATGATTGCAACAGGCAACCCCACTTCATGGGTTATAGGTGATAATGATGTTTTGCCTATGGGCTTGGTCTTTAACCCCTATACAGGGACATTATCTGGGTCTGGAGTAGTGGCTGGTGTTTGGACTATTAACTTCAGCGCAGTAAATGCAGACGGAACAAGCACCGCAGTTCCATTTAATATAGGAATATTTGAGACTCCTACAACGGAGATTTCCAAACGGCTTAATGTAAATACAAATACTTGGGATGTGTCTTTTGATGATGGCGGTTCTGCAACAACTGGAGTTGCGCCAAAATCCTTTATCAGATACGGAGATGACACCACATTTAAGGTTAGCTTTACACAAGACGGCTCTACAATTTACCCGAAAGTTGTTTCAGCAAGAATAAGCGTAAAGGGCAGGGACTCTGAAGAACCCTTTATTGTAACCGATAGTCCTTCATTTAAGACAACTGCCAAAGTAGATAATGGATATATTAGAACCTACTATATCTATTGCAACTTTACCTCTGAAGCCCTGCTTTCATATATTGAAGAAAGCCAGAGTGACGAAGGAACAGCAAATATTGCCCTGTGTGAAATTGAGTTTTTGTTTGAAAAGCCAAGAAATGCAGTTGGCCCAGAGCTAAACAGGATTACCACAAAGAGTTTTCCAGTATCAATATACAGAGACACAATTAAAGACTAATTCAAATGCCAGCAACGATTCCAAGCAATACAATCTTGCTGACCGCTGGCACATATTCGTATGTCGACACGATTAATCTGTATGTTAAGACCGACAACAACCCGATTGCCTCTTTGCCGTACAATGAAAAGAAGCTACTAGGTGGTGATTACATTAATGCACGATTTACTAATACTGGCGCAATACCGCAGGGACTTCAATGGACTTCTGATGCTTCTGGGCTGACATTCTATGGAACACCACAGGAAAGTGGAACTTATGAGGCTTTGTTTGAGGGTGCGTATCCTCAAAACTGGATTTCAACCTCAACCATTGGTTCTGCCACTACTTGTTCGCCTTCTGGTCAGCCTACTTCTGCTGGTTCAATTCTTGTCCGTAGGTTTGCCATCCGTTTTCAAGTAACAACAATTACTGGAGACATTTACTCATTTGGCAAAGTTATGCGGGAGCTTGTGGCTGGTAGTAATGTTGGAATGCTGGCTAGAAGGCTTGGGTGGATTAGCGCAACTCCAACCAGATTTATTGGGGCAAGAAGCCAGAATAGCCTATTTACGGCAAGTTCAGTTGTTGACCCTGCACCAACATCTTCAGTTGGTTACAAGGCGCATTCCACTTATTATAACTATTCTTCTGGTTACTCAAATGCCTCTGCTGGTTCTGCGTCAGTAAGAATTGCAACTGGTACTGATATTAATGCTGATGACTATATTACTGATGATTGGGTATTCTCCACAACTCCAACTTCATCTTTTTCCACAAACGCAACAGCACTAGATACTGGTTCAGCAAGCAAGGTTAGGATAAATGCGGAAACCTCTGAAAACTACGCAACCCATATAGGGCTTAAGGCAGATGGTGTTATAAACAGGGTAATATTTAATTCAAAGATACGATTTGCTAACGGATACTATAAGGGAATTAAGAAGAGTGGTATTACAACAAAGGATTATGCGTTTGGTGAGTTCTTTATTGAGCCATCAAAGAAACTCAAGGTGGTTTACTACACAACAAAGAACAATGAAGTAACACCAATTCCATTAGCAAAGCTAACCATCTATGGTGAAATGAATATTAGGCAGGGCGGGGTTCAGTATAAGAAGATTAGAAATAATACGGCACTACCAACAGCAGATGTCCTTGCAGATTCTTCAGTTGCATACACGGCTGGAACATACGGCTATGTATACAAGGCAAGTTTCACCAGCGAGCATAGATACGGATACTTTAGCCTCTCTCTTCCAAACACAAATACAGACCAGATACTTGCTCATTTATACATAGGGATAGAGGAATAACGCTATGTCTTGTTGTGCTCCAGCCGTTATTGAAATTACCTGTGAGGCTACTGCGGGGGTACTTTGGTTCGAGTGTGCCTTGGCTGGGTGTCATTCTGGGGTTGGAAATGTAAAGGTTTACTCTGGTGGTGGCAATGATTTGGAGATTTTGGAAGTAAATGTATGCCCAGCCAGTAGTGGTTCTGGAAAAAAAGCTTGGGTAAACTTTGACGCAACACGGCTTAATCAGTATGGCGGTAGAATGTCCGTAAATTATGGTGAGGCTGGTTGTGCTTGTTGTGGGCATGCTTGTAACGGAGCTTTATTTAACTGGGGATGGGCTGATAGTCTGACAACAATTAGGGGTGTTGCTGATTTGAATAATGGTGGTGGTGGCGGGGCAAGATTTAATTCATTTACAATACCACCACTACAAGCCCCAACACCAGCCAGCTTAATAAATATTGGCTTAACTGGTGGAGGAGTTCAAGTAAGGCGTTGCTTCAAACTTGGCAACACTTGCGGTACAAGTTTTTCAATTGTGGGCATAGCAACCCTGCCTAACCTTGCCGATAGACAGGCTTTGGTTGCTTCACAGGGTTGGCATCCAGTTACAATAACAACCGACAAGGATAATCCGATAGTAGCTGGCGATAGAGTTCTAATATCCGATGTTATGTCCAACACATGTTCTATTTCTAGTTCTGGTAATGGCAGTTTCTTGGTGGATTCTGTAATTAGCACAACAACTTTTGTATACAGAAACCCAACGGCTATTCACGGAGTTAACTCTGTTTATAGAATCACCCCTACTGGTTGCGGAACTTCTGGGGGAACTAGCCCTAAAGTTACATTATGAGCGTTTTGGGAATGGCATTACAGGCCACAAGAGAAGCCGTTAATTGGGTTAGCGATGGGGCTAAAATATCTAAAGATGCAGATTCAAGAATGGCAGTTTGTGCCTCTTGTCAGTTCTATATTGGGAGCAGATGCCAAAAATGCGGTTGCTTTATGTCTGCTAAAACAAAGATGGCAACCTCAAAATGTCCCATAGGGAAGTGGTAGTTTGACACTATTTCTGTGATATGGCTACCAACCTAGATATTACAATAGATGGTGGGGCTGACTTTGCCTTTAACTTTACAATTAAGCTGGGCGCAACCCCTATTAATCTAACAGGGAAGACAATTGTTGGGCAAATTAAGTCTGAATATACCTCTAGGTCTACTTCTGCAACATTCACCACAATTGTAACCAATGCCTCTGGTGGATTGGCAAGGCTTGAACTTGGTGGAGAAACAACTAGGGCATTGCCTACAAGCGGGGTGTATGATGTTCTTCTAAAAGACAATACCTCTGGAGATATTTCAAAGTTGGCTTATGGTAGGGTTACTACAATTCCAGCGGTTTCCTCTGTATGAGCCAAGAAGTAGACATTGTAGTACAAATCTCTTCAGTTGAGCAAATTAGTAGTGGTGTTACCACCATTACCCCACAAAGCATTGGCGCAGTACCACTAGGCCAATCTGGAAGAATTGATTCTGCATACCTACCAGACCAAGCCTCTTTAGATACAGAGGTAGACTCCAAGATTGTAAACTTGGTAAAGAATACAAACGGAGGCACTAACACGGACAAGTTGGTTACTTTTAATCAGTCTGGTAGTGGTGAGAATGTTATTGTATCTGATATCACAAATGATGGAGATGGCTACATAGCTGGCATCATGGGCTGGGGCAACCCAAGCGGGACTCAATGGAGTGACCTTAACGGAACTTATGTAAAGACATCCGTAGCCGTTACCCCTAATTCTTACAATAACAACGGAATGCACACCCCGCTGGCGGGAACATTTAACTACTATCTTCAGAATCCAATTTCAATGGGTTCACCAAACTCTGATTGGAATGGAATAGCTTATTTTCTAGCCCCGATGAACAGAAGCGGTTGGGGCAATCCAAATGACAACAACCTAACAGACCCGCCAGTTAATTATTGGAGGCTTTGCGTTGGTGCGGATTGGCCTTACACATACTTCACAAACCCAAGCACAAACGCACAAGTGTTTCCAACTACTGGCTGGATTCCTGTGGGCGCATCTGCCACTACTCCTAATGAGGGGGCTGGCAATCAAGGGGCAGACTATTTACCTACTTATGGTGGTGGCTTTAGCGTGGCCTTGGGTGGTGGGAATAATTCGGAAATTGGAGCATGGGGTTTCGGGGTATCAAATGGAAGCGGTTCAGATGCTTACATTGAACCAGATGGCCTACATGTTGAAGCCTCTGGAAAGTCTATTTTTGTTTCAAATGACAAGGTTCAGCTAGATAACGGAGCTAAATTACGAAAAGGAACTACTGACGCTCAACTTGGTGGATACAAGGGAATTGCCCTAGAGTGCTCTGCCCAATATGAACTAAAGTGGGAGGCTGGACGGCTTTACACAATGCAACAGGACGGCGTTACTATTCGTTCAGTCCAGCATTGTATGTCTGCCCCAACATCAGCCGATGATAACACAAAAGGCTTTGTGAATGGAACTCGCTGGGTTATGGATAGCGGTAAAACCTATGTCTGCACTAACGATGGCACAGGAAACGCAGATTGGGAGCTTAAGCTTTCGCTAGATGGCATTATAAACGCAGAAAAAGGGGCAAGTGGAGACGCAAATGGTGGGAACGCAGGAATCATTCAGCAGATAGGTGGCAGTTGGGCTAATGGAAATATTGAAACTGGTTCAGAGGAAAATGGAGACCCAATCTATGAGATTATTGGACAAATGGGGGGCGATGCTGGAAGATTGATACAAAATGGGGGCAACGGCGGGGATTGGGGTGGTGGTGGTAGTGCTGGTTCTATTGAGCAAAATGCCTATCGCCAAGTTAACGCAGGGAATATTAACACATCAGCTGGAGAGAATGGAGAAGGTGGAAATATATACACCTCAAATGGCGGTGGAGATATAAACACTACTCTTGGATATATTGGACTTGGAAGATTTGGAGGCAGAACAACCATCCAAAGCACTGCCTTTATTAATAAGACTATAAACCTACCAGACAGAAGCGGAACTATTGCACTTGAGGAAACAACGCCACGAATTGTAACGCACAAGATTTCGAATGTAGATTTAGGGGTTACAACTGGATGGATAACTCAATTTTGGGGAGAAAATCTTGGTGATATTGCGTCAAAGAACAAGGGATATACACCTAGGGCTGGGTATATGGTTAGCGAGATTAAGCAAATTATTACTTCAAGATATCGACAGGATTTTGTGGGCTTTGAAATGAAGCTTCAATCACAATTGTCTGCAACCGATGTTAGTTTCATGGTGGATATTGACGGAAGTATTGGGCGCTATATTCCATCAATAAGCACATACATTAAAGTGGATAATGAATTGATGTTGGTTACTGCTGTAAGCTCTAATAGTAGTTCTGCAACATTTGGAGTTGTAAGAGGACAGCTTGGAACAAATTCTATATTGCATAACGCAAGAGCAAGAGTTTATGGCTTTGAGAAAAATTCAATGTTTAATACTGGAACTCAAATAAGAGTCACAAGTGGTACAAGCGCATTAACTGGAAACGGCTCTTTCAATGTTTCGCTTTCTGGTTCTATTGGTGCTAACCCTTGGGTTGGCTCAATATTTAGGGAAGTTATGAGGCCAAACAATGGTGTTCCATCTGGAACACAGATTGTAAGGCCAGAAGAATCTTTGTTTCTTCAGTCGTATAACACCCCAAGCTATCTTTCAGCAACTATTTCAAATGCACTATCAACAACAGACACAACTCTAAATGTTTCTCAAGGCAATCTTTTTAGCACAAGTGGATATTATGCAAGAATTACAAGCACCGCTGGAACAGAGTTTATTTATGTAGTTGGAAATGTGCAAGCTGGAAGCACCTATAATATGTCAGTAATTAGGGGGGTAAGTGGTTCAAGCGCTTTGGCTCACCCAGCAAATGCAACAATTAGCACAAATGGTGGAAGTGCCAACGGAAGGCTTTTGGCAGATGTCTTTGTTACTCTTGAGCGAATATACTAGAAATGAAAAAG
>Ga0114981_10001604_pt1 | contig 14787 bp, 11 predicted proteins | sample S_140806_MF_Meta_FD_87028 | JGI IMG/M metagenome (GOLD analysis project Ga0114981, IMG submission 87028) | Freshwater microbial communities from Lake Simoncouche, Canada to study carbon cycling - S_140806_MF_MetaG | ecosystem: Environmental > Aquatic > Freshwater > Lake | place: Lake...
ATCCTTATTTCCATCAAATGGGGAAATCAATTCATTTATTTGGTCAGGGTCAAGAAACGGTTCATCACCTTGGATATTTACATAAATATTAAAATCGGGATACGATTTTGCCACTTCGCCCAAACGGTCGGTTCCAGAGGGATGCTTATCTGAGGTAAGCAATACATTGCCTCCAAAATTTTCCACCTCAGAAACAATTCTAGTATCATCCGTTGCTACTATTATTTTTTCCAATACGTTAGATAAAGAGGCCTTTTCGTAAACCATCTCTATCATGGTTTTATCAAATACCTTAATAAGTGGCTTACCAGGAAACCTGCTGGAACCATATCGCGCTGGGATAACACCTAATACTTTCATAATTGTGGAAATTAAAATTAAAATGGATATCCAATACCCAAATTATACTGTAAACGATTTCCGCCGATATCCTTTGGGAAATTTTTTATCACAAAATCCTTAATATCGGGTGCATATACCTGTTGACCCAAATCAAGGCGCATAACCAAGAAAGTAAAATCAAACCTTAAACCTAAACCTAGATTCCAGCCCACTTGCAGGTCTTTGAAAGAAAACCATCCCGATGGATCAGTGAAACTTTTTTTATTTATATACCAAACGTTACCCAAATCGCTAAATGCAGCGATTTCAATCATGTCAGTGATATTTCTTCGATACTCAATATTAGAATCAAACAAAAAATCCCCTCCGGGTGTAATTACAGTACTCGCAGATTGGCTGAAATATCCGGGCCCAAGCGTATTTGACTGCCAACCTCGAAGTGAAACGGTTCCGCCCGTATAAAATCTGGTTTCAAAAGGCATTATTTCGGAGCCAAAAAGCGGGAATCCAACTCCTAATCGTCCCCTGACAATGAGTTCGCTTTTCATCCCAAAAGGATAAAATTCTTTTCCTTCAATACTGAATTTAACATACTGACCATAAAATATTCGGTTTTGAATATAACCATCATCCCTAAAGGAATCATTTGCTACAAACTGATCAAGTAGATAAGGAATTGTACCCCCAAATTCCGCCATACCTTTGAAAAAGCCGGTAGGGTGTAATCTACTGGTTCCAAAGTCACTATAAGTCCAGGAATATGCAATTGCTGAATTAAATCTTGGTTGAAAATCTCTGATTATAAATGCTTTGGTATCATCGGGCAAATCGGCAAGAGATTCATCAAAATAGGGTGTCGTATTGGTGTTTACCAAACTCAAACTGATAGGAACAATCTGACTTGATGAGCGAGAAGAAAATGGTATATGATACCAAGTAATTCCATATTTCATATTCAATAATAACCTATAAAACTCTCTACGGTTTTCTGAAGCAAGATCAAAAGTAAAATCAGTTCTGGGATTAAAATCGCTAACATTTGATTTAACTTTCCATGGATATCCGAATTTTGGTAGAGAATAATTTGCTCTTAACCCATATTCATAGAATAAATTGATTACAGATTTTGATTCATTGGCAGCATAAAAGCTAATATTTCCATGTGCAGTAATATCCAGACGTTCACCATGCTTAAGTAAATTAATATTTGAATAAGTAAGATTTCCACCCACACCTGGATATTGTGAATTGAGTGTTCTGTTATCTGTAGTAAATGTTTCTGCTCCTATTTTTAACTGATTTTCTCGGGCCAGTTGTAAATCCATATTTACATTTACTTTTTTCAAACTATCATCAGCTTCCAGCCTAATAAAATTCGATCTGAATATATTCAAATCTTGAATTCTTTTTTGAGTTCTCTTAAGGTTGTTTAAATCAAAATTATCATTTTTCTTAAGATAAATTAACTGTCCTAAAAAATTGTAATTTACCTGTCTTGCCTGATTTTCCTGAACACTGAAATTAATATCCAATGTATCGTTCAGAAGGTTTTTGGTAATCTGATATTTCTTTCGAATTTCTTCGCTTACTGCCCGTTCTGGTAACTGAATAATTTTCATTGCAGAACCTGGATCATTTTTAGTAATATTAATTTGTATTTTATTAATCGTATAAATTTTGAAATGCTCCTGAACCTGTAATGTGACATCAAAATATTTAAGGGGTGTTTTTCTTCGAATGGTGTCCTTTAGGGCTAATTCTGAAGGAGAGTTATTTAATGTGTCAATAATATAAACGATTTTATCCACTGAAAATCTGAACAATCCTTTATTCTTCATTTCTGCAGTTATTCTATCCCGTTCTGCCGAAAAGTCATTTTCATTATAATTCTTACCTTTTTTTAATAGAGATTTGTCCTCAATAGATTTGATAAACCTAAGCAGATATGGGTCACGTATATCGTAATGCACGGAATCAATAATGTAGGCTTCATTTTCATTCACATGAAAAACCACATCTGCCTGCTGTGCAAATGATTTTTTCTTTGGATTGTAAATAATTTCATAATCAACATTTGCATTAAAATATCCTTTTGAAAAATAATAATTATTCAAATTTCGGACATCTTTTTGAATTTTATAAGAATCTATTACCTCAGGTTTTTCCCCAATTGTACTAATTAGAAGAGTATTGATGTTCTCTAAAAGTGCGCCATTTGGATATCTGGAATTATAAAGTCTTTTTAAAACAAAGTCAGAATCTTCCTTGATGGACATTCCTGCATTATATGCCATTAGATACGGTTTAAAAATAAGGGCCTTTCTGTTAGCTCTGGTTTTTGTGGCAGTTAGAACTTCTTCAGAAGACAGTTCATCATTGCCTTTTACAATTGGATTTTTTCTAATAAGATGTTCTGAATCACCTATATAGCGAGAATATTCACATGCCGATAGCACAAGCATCTGAATAATCAGGAGTATAAATATGTAGCTTTGAGAGCGCAAACTCCTTACAATGCTGTCCAAAGCAAAATTAAAGTATTTTACCGCTTTACACCTTAAAAAGTACCGAGATGAAGAAGGTCTTTTTCTAGCTGAGGGAAAAAAGCTATTGGAAGAAGGACTTGGTTCTAATATTTATCCTGAAACCATAATTGCTCAACACCCTGAGGAACTAGCGGAAAAATACAATTTAAGTCTCAATGTCGAGATTTTAACAGCATCTAAAGCTGATATTGAAAGGATATCGCAAAGGGAGCAAGGCGATGGAATTATTCTTGTTTATAAAAAATTCGCAAGAAATGAATCGTTCAATCCTGGTTCTGTTTTTGTCCTTGATACTATACAGGATCCAGGAAACTTAGGTACCATTATTAGAATTGCTGATTGGTTTGGTTTTAGCGGAATAATTCTTTCTCCCGAATGTGCTGATTTATATAATTTTAAGACCATTCAGGCTTCAATGGGTTCATTGTTTAGGGTAAGAACAAGGGTAGAACCGGATTTGCAGGATTTTATCCTTAAAAATGTTCATACCTCACTTGCGGCTGCGGTTACCTTAGATGCTGTTTTTCAAATTAATTCATCGTTGACTGAATACCTCATCATTGGGAACGAAGGAAGGGGTATTAGAAACGAAATTCTAACTATCCCAGGTTTGCGAAAAATTCAAATCAGGGGATTTGGTAAAGCTGAATCTTTAAATGCTTCTGTTGCCGCGGGGATTTTAGCTTATCTGGTCAGGAATTCCGAACAGCAATTCTGATGTTATTTTCCTGAAGGGTTTTTAACACCAGATCATTAATTCTGGGTTTGTATTGCCAGAAAAATTCAGTTTTAACCCAACAGGTTGTTTGAACCAGAACCCCTATGTCGCTAAACTGAGTAATTGTTAAAAGTGGTGCTGGGTCGGATTCAATTAATCCGGATTCCCATAGTTTTTTTAGCAACAAATTTCTGACAAGGTTCAGGTCTTCTGAATATTGTAGGGAAAAAGAAATTTCAATTCGCCTGAGTTCCTGTTGGGTAAAATTAATTATGGCATTTTCTACGATAATTTTATTTGGAATATAAACCAATCTATTATCTGTTAAAGTCAATACTGTTGTAAAAATCTTTATTTCGGTTACTGTTCCAACTATATTATTAATATCTACATAATCTCCAATTTTGTAAGGTTTTGTAACCAGAATTACCAAACTTCCTGCAAAATTTGATAAACTCCCCTGAAGTGCCAAACCTACCGCTAAACCAGCTGCTCCAAGTACAGTTATTAAAGAAGTAACATTAAATCCTAATACAGCGGCTAGAGTAATAAATAAGATTATTCTTAGAGAAATCTGAATTACTGTAAGAAGAAATCCAGTTATAGATAAATCAATTTCTTTTGACCTGAAGGATTCCTTCAAGAGCTTGATAATAACCTTTATTAGGTACCATCCCGCCAGTAATACTAAAAGCCCAATAACTAACCTGGGGAAAAACTCCAGGAACTTCTGTAAATAATTATATTCTCTTAGTTTTTCGAAAAAAGCTTCCATAATTACTCATGTCTTAGGGAATCAATAGGGTCCAGGCTGGAAGCTTTTCTAGCTGGATAAATTCCCGAAATTAAGCCAACGGTAAAACAAATAACTAAACCTAGTATAACCCAGTTCCAGGGTATTTGAAAAGGCGCACTCAGAAAAATACCAATAAAATTCCCAATACCTATCCCTAAAAGAATTCCTAAAAGTCCGCCAAGCTGGCAAATAACAATTGCCTCCGTCAGAAATTGGAATAAAATATTGGATTTTGTGGCACCTAAGGCTTTTCTTATTCCAATTTCCCGGGTTCTTTCAGTTACTGAAACCAGCATTATATTCATTAATCCTATCGATGCACCAAAAAGTGTGATCATGGCAATCCCAATGGCAGCAACACGTAAGGTAACTAAGCTCTCTAACAAGGAATTAACGAAAGTGTCGCTTTTTGCAATTCCAAAGTCATTTTCCTTTTTAGGCTTTAACTTTCGAATAATTCTAAACATACCGATGGCCTCATCAATGTATTGTTCCATCAATTGAGGATTGTCAACAAAAACATTTAAGGTAAAAGACCGTTCTCCCTGTGAAGGATAAGCTGTTAATAGAGTGCTTACCGGAATCAATACTACTTTATCGCCACCCATTCCAAAAGATGAACCTCTGGATTCAAATAATCCAATTATAGTGTATTTTTTATTATCAATTAATATGGATTTACCAAGCGGAGTAGTGCCTGGAAAAAGTTTAACTTTAATTTCATTCCCTACAACGGCCACCTTCCTTTGTAAAGCAATGTCGGCAACAGAAATACTTCTGCCTTCTGCAATTTTATATTTTTCTACAGAGGTAAAATATTCATCAGATCCTCTGACATTCAGATTGTTGTTAGTTGTTAGATTTTTATACTTCCCTTTTCCAGTCATGGTTCCGGAAACACTCAAGCTAACAGGTGCAATACCTGAAAATGCGTTTTTAAAGGCTTCTGCTTCCTGATAATCAATCGGTGGCATATACTCATTTTTACCTCTGCCTCCTCCAAATCTGATTTGAGATTCATAATTCTGGATTCTGAAAGTGTTGGAGCCTAAGGTGGTGAAACTATTTTCCATAGAGGCTTTAATTCCATCGATGGCTGTAAGCACTCCAACAATGGACATAATACCAAAGGCAATTATCAGAATGGTTAAAATGGCCCTAAGGCGATTGCCTTTAATAGCTGTAAAGGCCTGAAGGATATTTTCGCGGGTATCCATTGCATGCAAGATACACAAGAAGATTTGAGAGATGACCTTATTTGGATGAACGGTTTCAGGAATAAGACAATGGTTAATTTGCCTAATCATGAGCTATAAAATTCAAATTGAATTATAACTGTGGATTACTGCACTTAAAAACATGGGTTTAATAGTGAAAATGGTTTCAAGACCAAATAATTATTACTTTATCAACATAGAGGACAAAAGCATGATGTGTAAAGCCTCAATTTCCGTAATTTCGCCTTTTAGCTTTCAGAGCTGAGGTATCAGATTAAATGAGCACAGAAGAGAGGATTGTAATAAAAGGAATCGAAGAGGAAATGAAAACCGCTTACATTGATTATTCAATGTCGGTTATTGTTTCCAGGGCTTTGCCGGATGTAAGAGATGGATTAAAACCTGTTCACCGAAGGGTTTTATATGGAATGTCTGAATTAGGTCTTGCATCTAACAGACCACAAAAGAAATCAGCCAGAATTGTTGGGGAAGTATTAGGAAAGTATCATCCTCACGGAGATACCGCTGTATATGATACCATGGTTCGTATGGCTCAGCCTTGGTCTCTAAGATATACACTCGTTGATGGCCAGGGTAATTTTGGCTCAATTGATGGGGATAGTCCAGCGGCTATGCGTTATACTGAAGCGCGTCTCCACCGGATTGCAGAAGAAATGTTGTCCGATATCGAAAAGGACACCGTTGATTTCAGACCTAATTTCGATGATAGTTTAACTGAACCAACCGTTTTACCAGCCAGAGTTCCAAATCTGTTGGTGAATGGCGCAAGTGGTATCGCTGTGGGCATGGCGACCAATATGCCTCCCCATAATTTATCTGAGGTTATTGATGCTACCATTGCTTTTATTGACAATCGTGCAATAACCATAGAAGAGTTAATGGTGCACGTAAAAGCTCCAGATTTCCCAACAGGTGGCATTATATATGGTTTTGAAGGAGTTAGAGATGCCTTTTTAACCGGACGCGGCAGAGTTGTTATTCGTGCAGTAACTGAAATAGAAGAAGTTAAAGGAAGGGAAAGAATCCTTATCCATGAAATTCCTTATCAGGTGAATAAGGCTGCGATGATTGAAAAAATCGCTCAACTTATTGGGGAGAAAAAACTGGAAGGTATTTCTGAAATCAGAGATGAATCGGACAGAGATGGTTTACGGGTGGTTTTTGAGATTAAAAGAGATGCTTCAGCCAATGTTGTTCTAAATACGCTTTTTAAACATACTCAACTCCAGACCTCTTTTGGGGTAAATAACGTTGCACTGGTAAACGGCAGGCCTATGACCCTCAATTTGAAGGACATGATCCGTCATTTTGTAGACCACAGGCACGAAGTAGTAATCCGTAGAACAAGGTATGAACTGTCAGAAGCTGAAAAAAGGGCACATATCCTTGAAGGATTAATCATTGCTCTTGACAATCTGGATGAAGTAATAGCTCTTATTAGAGCAGCCCGCACACCAGATGATGCCAAGACTGGTTTAATGGAAAAATTTGCGTTAAGCGACATTCAATCCAAAGCAATTCTTGAAATGAGATTGCAAAGGCTGACTGGCCTTGAAATGGATAAGATTAAAGCAGAATACGCAGCTGTAATGGAACAAATCAAGTATTACAAAGAAGTGCTTGAAAATGAAATCCTTAGAATGAATATTATCAAGGAAGAATTATTAGAAATAAAAACAAAATACGGAGATAAAAGATTAACTAAAATAGAATATACTGCCGAAGATTTCAGAATGGAGGACATGATTACAGAAGAAGACGTAATCATCACCATTACTCATGCAGGATATGTTAAGAGAACTCCTTTAACCGAATACAGACGGCAAAACAGGGGAGGAGTTGGAACCAAAGGTGCAGGAACAAAAGAGGAAGATTTTGTCGAACATCTGTTTGTTGCCAGCACGCATAATTACTTGTTGCTGTTTACAGAAAAAGGCCGCTGTTTCTGGCTCAGAGCTTATGAAATTCCGGAAGGTGGAAAAACGACCAAAGGAAGGGCAATTCAAAATCTGATTCAAATTCCTTCGGATGATAAGGTAAAGGCATATATTAATATCCCAACCTTAACAGATGCTGAGTTCTTGAATTCGCATTACATCATTATGTGTACCAGAAAAGGTACCATCAAAAAAACCAGCCTTGAAGCATACAGCAGGCCAAGGCAGATTGGTATTCATGCCATTAATATTCTTGAAGGGGATGAATTGATTAATGCCAGTCTTACAAATGGAGATTGTCAAATTGTACTTGCTGCACATAGTGGTCGTGCCATTCGTTTCCATGAATCAACGGTTCGGGATATGGGCAGAACAGCAACCGGTGTTAAAGGCATTTACATGTACGAGGAACATGCCAATGATGAAGTAATTGGCATGGTAGTTGTAGATGATCCTACTGTACAGATGTTGGTATTGTCTGAAAACGGATACGGAAAAAGAAGTGACCTTGAAGAATATCGGGTTACGAATCGGGGTGGTAAGGGCATTAAAACCATGAATATCACTGAGAAAACCGGTCCGTTGGTAGCGATGTTGAAAGTCCTTGATACCGACGATTTAATTATAATTACCCGTGACGGAACATTAATTCGTATTTCGGTTGCTGATATCCGGGAAACTGGCCGTGCAGCTCAGGGTGTTATTATCCTCAGGCTAAGGGAAGGTGATGCAATTGCCTCAGTTGCAAGTGTACCTCAAACCGAAGAAGATGCCAGAGATTTAGAAAATAATCCTGAAGAAGATGCCAGAGATTTAGAAAATAATCCTGAAGAAGAAACAGGTGATGTTCAGGAAGATACTTCACCAACCGAATAAAAAGTTTTTGTACTACCTAACAAAGAATATCAGAACTCAATGAAAAAAACGATTTTCCTGCTGCTGGCTATATGCATAACCAGCAGTCTTTTTGCTCAAAAAACTAAAGTAACTTCTGGTTCCATGGCATTAAATGACGGGAATTATGAGGAAGCCATTCGCTATCTGAACGAAGCTTTGGTAAAACCTGAATTGCTGGATGATAAATCCAAGGCTAAAGGTTATGCCAAACTCGGCCAGGCCTATATTGGCTTAATGGCTAAAGCCCAGCAAACACAAGATACTGCTCTAATTAAAAAGTATCCAAATGCTGCAGTTGATGCATATGATGCATTCCAGAATGCCAAAAAATTTGATACTTATAAGGATTTTACTGAGGAAATCAATAAAAACATGCCCATACTTGGGAACATGACCTACAGTACCGGGTTTATGCTTTATCAGCAGGCAGCCAAATCTGCATCCAACCCTGCAATGATGAAAATGATTTCAGGTGAATCTGTTAAATACTTCAGAATGACTACTGAAATTCTGCCTGATTTTTACGGAGCCCAATCCTTTCTGGGATATAGCGCTTTATTAAACGGAGATTCTGCTACTGCTCAGGTTGCTCTGGAAAAAGCAATTGAAATTTGGAAAGCCAAATCTGCCTCGAAAACGGGTGCTAAGGATTCCTCCATGACCTTTGCCTATGCATCCTTGTACGACTTGTATATGAATGGAAATAAGCAAGATAAAGCTAAATTGTTGCTTGCGGAAGGGCAGAGTCAGTTTCCTGATAATAAATCCCTTAAAATCCTTGAATTAAACTATTACTTACAAAATGGTGATTTTCAAAATGGAATCCCGGCTTTCGAAAAAGCAGTAAAGGATAATCCGACCAATGAAGACATAGCAATTGCTTATGCCAATATGCTGGAAAAAAAAGGGGATAACGACGCTGCATTAAAAGTATATCAAAATGTTCTTTCCTTTTCTCCTAATAGTTTCAATGCGAATTATAATCTGGGAGCCATGTATGTAAATAAAGCAGCAGAATTGTCCAAAAAATCGAATGAAGAAAAGGATGAAAAGAAAATCATAGCTTATCAAGCTCAAATAAAAGAACAATTCAATTTGTCACTTCCTTATATGGAGAAGTCACATGAAGTGGCTCCCAATGATTTATCTGTAATTCAGGCTCTTATTCAGATCACCACTTACCTGGAATTGAATGAAGCGTCCATGAAATACATCACTTTGAAGAAAAAACTTGCTTCTGGTGGGAAATAGAACATTTGTTTTTTCCCCCTTTATCTTCTTATTTGCACCAATATTGCTGAGCATTTAACATGAAAAAAGTAATTCTAAGTTTGGCTTTCGTTTTAGGTCTGGCCACCTGCACTTTCTCACAGGATTTACCTCCTGACAATCCCGCTCCTCAGCAGGAACAGGAGTTATCATCAATGAATAAAATTGATTTGTCAAAAAAATATATAGAAAGTGTTAAAAAACTAAACACTTTGCTTCCATATTTCGCATTCAATGTAAATAATCCTGGTTCTAAAAAGGAAGAAAACATTCCAATGACCAATACCAATACTGGCTTTATTAAAAAAGTGGATGGTAGCATTGCTGGTAGCAACAATGTGATTGCTGAAAATCTCCCTTCCATAATTCCATATGCTGATAAACAAGATATCATTGCAGCTATTGAATTTCTTCAGGCAATTATTGATAAGATCGAAAAAGCAACTCCTGCCGCTTCGGAAGGATACTAATCTGATTTAAACAAATAAAAGAGCTACCTTTTGGTGGCTTTTTTATTTTATAATAAGGTTCTCTGTATTTCCTTGAATAGAATTCCTTATTTTTGCCACGCCTTTTTCCTTTGTATAACCTTATGGACAAAAAATTTGTTTTCATCTCCGGTCTTCACAGAAGCGGTACTTCAATACTTCACAGAATTTTACGTTCGGCTGAAGGCATAAGTGGTTTTCACGACACAAATGTTCCACAAGATGAAGGTCAACATTTGCAAAGTGTTTTTCAACCTGCCAAAACATATGGTGGTCCGGGTAAGTTTGCCTTTCATCCCGAAGCTCATTTGGATGAAAACAGTCCTTTGGTAACAGAAGAAAATAAAAGAAAACTGTTGGAGGAATGGTCTAAATTTTGGGATATGAACAAATCCATTTTGATTGAAAAATCACCTCCCAATCTGGTTCGTACCCGTTTTTTACAGGCTATGTTCCCGAATGCATATTTTCTGACAGTTATCCGCCACCCTGTTGCAGTGGCATTGGCTACAAAAAAATGGTCTGGTACTTCTGTGGATCATTTGTTCGACCATTGGCTAAAAGCTCATGATATTTATTCCGCTGATAAAAAGCATTTGCAACACGAAATAACCTTTACTTATGAAGACATGGTAGAAAATCCTTCAAAAGTTATTGGTGCCATTGGTTCCTTCTTAGGAACTGAATTACCTTATAAAGAAGGTTTTTCAAATAAAAACGTGGATTACTTTGCAAAATGGCCTGCAGAAAATGTCAATTTTTTCTTCCGTGGTTCCCGTAAAAACACCATCCGTAAATACGAAGATAAAGTAGCTGCTTATGGCTACAGTCTAATAGATTTAAACAAATACAACAAACTGTAATTCCAGAGTTTGTTACTTTAAACAATAACAGGTTTTAGATCAATCCTGTGATGGATTGTAAGGCCTGACCAATCACTTTCATCATTACTTGCCAGAACCAACATCCTGTTATTCAGATAGGTGGTCAAAAGTGACTTAAACAACTGCTTATTCTGGTTATCAAGCATTATCCCTGGTTCATCCAGAAACAAAAGAGGCACATCTGAAGTCAGTACAAGACCAGTTTTAAGTCTTTGCATCATTCCAGAAGAAAGTTGTTTTGCAGGCTGATTTGCGGCATCAGTTAAATTCAAAATTTCCAGCAATTCTTCCGGATGTTTAAGGAGGGAAGATTTAAATGAAAACCACAATTTTATAAATTCCAGCGGTGAATATTCTGAATATAATTCATTCCATGGTCCGCTCCATGCGAAATATTTATACCAAATTTCATGAGAAAGAGATGCATTATCTCTAAACAATTCTACACTGCCTTTTTGAGGGTTTCTTTGCCCCGCAAGGATTTTTAGCAAGGTACTTTTACCTGAACCATTACTGCCCGTTATTACGCAGGATTCGCCAGACTTAATTGATATCGTAATGTCGCTGAATAATCCTGAAGCTGTGCCAAAACTATGGCCAATATCTTTAGCCCTAAGTTCATAGACAGGAGAGCCTGACACAGGAATGGTCATTAGATAAAATGAAAATTATCCAAAATATCCCTTCATAATTCCTCTGCTGGAATTTCGGATAAAATCAATAATCTCATCCCGTATTACGGTTGCCGGGAATTCGGTTTCGATTTTAGATAAGGCCTGAGAATTATTATTTCCTGACAAATAAATGACCCGATATATTTCCTGAATCTGACGAATTTCATCTTCTGAAAATCCGCGGCGTCTTAATCCTACAGAATTTATACCTTCATAACTTAAGGGCTCTCTTCCTGCTTTTGTATAAGGAGGTACATCTTTCCTGATTAGAGAACCTCCTGAGATCATCACATTTTTTCCAATCCTTACAAACTGATGTATGGCTGTCATTCCACCAATTATAGAATAATCATCAACCTGGACATGTCCTGCCATATTCACTGCATTGGACAATATTACATTGTCACCCAGAAAACAATCATGAGCTACGTGTGCATAGGCAAGTAAAAGGCAATTGTTACCAACAACAGTTTTCCTGCGGTCAGCAGTGCCACGATTCACCGTTACAAACTCACGTATCGTGGTATTGTTACCAATCTCAACGGTGGTATATTCTCCCATGAATTTTAAATCCTGAGGGTGGGAGGATAATACAGCCCCTGGATAAATACGACAACCTGAGCCTATCCTTGCTCCATCATGAATGGTAACATTGGAACCAATCCAACAGTTATCACCAATTTCAACATCGCCTGCAATACTGGTAAAGGCCTCAATGGTGACACCTGCTCCAATTTTTGCATTTGGGTGAATATGTGTTAAGTGATGTATCAAGATTATCCTTGTTTTTTAACAAAACTGGCAACCAAATCTGCTTCGCATACCAGCACTTCATCTACATATGCTTTGCCTATCATTTTACAAATATTCCGCTTTAAACTTTGCAATTCAAGTTTAAACACAAGTGTATCCCCTGGGATAACCGGTTTTTTAAATCTCGCATTGTCAATGGCAAGGAAATATACCCAAACATCCTGTGGGTTTTCAACCATATTCAGCAATAAAATACCGCCAACCTGTGCCATAGCTTCCAGTTGCAACACTCCCGGCATAATTGGATTGCCTTCAAAATGCCCAACAAAAAAAGGTTCGTTAATCGTCACATTCTTGATGCCTTCGATGTTCTTTTCAGAAAAACTGGTGATTTTATCTACCAATAAAAAGGGATAACGGTGGGGTAGAATTTTCTGAATGGCGTTGATATCAAACACAACCCCATTGTGCAAACTACCTCTGTATTTCTGCGTGATTTTCTTTTGCTTAATCAGGGACTTAACCTTTTTACCAAAAGCTACATTGGCTGCATGGCCTGGTCGTGCAGCCATAACCTGAGCCTTCAATGGCGCGCCAATTAGAGCAAGATCACCTACCATATCTAACAGTTTATGGCGGGCAGGTTCATTCGCATACCTGAGTTCCAGATTGTTTAGAATGCCTTCCTTCGCTACTTGTATGTTAGGTCGGTTAAATAAAGTAGACAAATGATCTAATTCTGCCTTACTTATTTCCTTGTCAACAACCACAATGGCGTTGTTCAAATCTCCTCCCTTGATCAGTCCTGCACTCACCAACATTTCCAATTCATGTAGAAAACAAAAGGTTCGGCTTGGCGCAAAATCATTTTCAAAATTGCGTATGTCCATCATGGTGGCATGCTGACTGCCCAAAACAGGAGAGTTGTAGTCTATCATCACTGTTACCCGGAAGGTATCCTGTGGTAAAGCAATAATATCTACATGGCGGTCAGTCTCAAAGTAATGGATGGGCTGATCTACCAGAAAGAAATGACGGTCAGCAGATTGCTCAACAAAACCTGCTTTTTTCAGCGTGTCAACAAATAGGGCAGAGGACCCATCCAGAATTGGTGTTTCAGGAGCATCCAGATCTATCAGGGCATTGTCAATTTCCAATCCAGCCAATGCTGCCAAAACATGCTCCACCGTTTGTACTCTGGCACCATTTTCTTCCAGGGAAGTTCCACGGGAAGTGTCATATACATTGTCTACATCTGCACGGATGAGAGGAGAACCGGGTAGATCAATCCTGCGGAATACAAATCCATGATTCTCTGGTGCAGGATGAAAGGTCAAATTGACCGCCTCCCCGGTATGTAAACCCACGCCGGAAATGGTTATGGATTCCTTAATTGTATGCTGCTTTTCGTACATGTTTATTCTGTTCTGCGCTGTTCCAGCTCGGAAAGGCGCTGTTCAAGTTCGTTAATTTTACGAATATAGGACTCAAGATTACGCAAAGATGCTTCTGCCCTGAGTTGCTTCCTTAATTCTCTTGCCGGAGAACCTCTCAACTGCATTCCTTCGATTTTTATATCTGCCGAAATGCCTGATTGTGCTCCAATTGAGGTTCTGTTGGCTATGCTTAAATGCCCTGCAAATCCTACCTGTCCGCCTATCAAACAAAAAGATCCTATTTTAGTGCTGCCGGAAACGCCACTTTGCGCTGCTATTCCTGTATTGTTGCCAACTTCCACATTGTGCGCCAGCTGAACTAAATTGTCAATTTTAGCGCCTTTTTTAATGAGGGTAGCACCAAGAGTGGCTCTGTCAATGCAGGTGTTGGCACCTATTTCAACTTCATCTTCGATTTGAACAATTCCTGTTTGCGGAATTTTTACAAAACTACCATCAGGCTGTGGTGCAAAGCCAAATCCATCGCTACCAATCACACATCCAGCATGAAGAATGCAATTATTTCCAACCTGACACCGTGTATATACGGTAACATTTGGATAAAGAATGGAATCAGCTCCAATTTGTACTTCAGAACCAATAAAACTTCCAGGATAAATAACAGTATTGTTCCCGATTTTACTGCCCTTCCCAACGTATACATAAGGCCCTAGGCATACGCCTTCCCCTAATTCAACCCCTTCTTCAATATGTGCTTTGTCAGAAATACCCGTAAATGCTGGCTGATTTAAATACATCTGCACCAGTTCCAGCAACTTAGTAAAAGCCGAATAAGGATCTTTAACTCG
>Ga0114981_10001614_pt1 | contig 14730 bp, 10 predicted proteins | sample S_140806_MF_Meta_FD_87028 | JGI IMG/M metagenome (GOLD analysis project Ga0114981, IMG submission 87028) | Freshwater microbial communities from Lake Simoncouche, Canada to study carbon cycling - S_140806_MF_MetaG | ecosystem: Environmental > Aquatic > Freshwater > Lake | place: Lake...
CAAACTCTCGGGTAAAACTGCTGATAGGGTCAGCCAGTAGTAAAAAGCCGGGTTGTTAGCTCAGTTGGTAGAGCAGGTGACTCTTAATCACCGGGTCGGGGGTTCGAGTCCCTCACAACCCACGTAATTCGGTTAGCGACTCAGTATTTCAGTTATTGGATTTCATATCCTGATGAGAAACTAAAACATCTACTGAAGTCGGGAAAATAAAATTAAGAAAATTTATTTTATTCATTACAAAATAATACAGAGATGCCACGCCTTTACGGTTGATGATGGAAGGCTTTCTAAAAATATCCAACTGCAAATCGTTTGCCTGAGCTCCCTCGCGTATGAGGTGGGGTCTCAATAAATCTTCATGTACTGCCGGTCTCTTTTTATTTACGCGCTTTAAGGCAAACTTGTAAAATAGCCTATTTGAGAAAGGTTCATGTAAGAAAAGTATCTTGCCATTTGAGCTTAGAATTCTTTTTAGGCCTTCGAAAGTTTTATCAAAATCACTAAAATGATGTGCTGAAGCAAAGCAAAATATCAGATCCACTTGATCTAGATCGGTATCATTTTCAACTACATCTAAAGTTAATTTTCTATCAAGCTCCACATTAAATACTCTCTCCCAGATATGAGACCCAGCTATGGCGTGATGGCTTATGTCAGTTCCAATAATTTTCTTTTTGGGAAAATGTTTCTTAAGTATCGATGAAGCCCATAATTGACCGCCTCCAATTTCTAGAATTAGGTTAGATGATTGAAAAATATCTTCATATTTCTTCATCTTTTCAAAAAATATTTCAAATTCCGAAAATTTGTTCACCATGGACTCTAAAGTTTCTCTACCGTTGCCTTCAAGCTCGTCATTTTCCCAAAAATCAAGTTCAATCTTTTTCAATTCATTTATGCTTAATTTACCCACTCATGACCCCCATTTTGAAACCAACTGTAGTAGAAAGTTCAATCTAAGCAAAAGACAGCAACCTCTACTCGGCTATTATATTCAACTACATCCTAAGAGAATTCTTTTGATCTTTCATGAGTTAATCTCTATCAATTGATAGATTCTCTAGCGAATTGACCAAAATTAAATCAATATTCTCAACATTGTCAGTTGCCTTAAAGATTGGGATGCCAGATTCCAAAGAAGTAACTATCTTTTTCATGAGATCCTTTTCATTTCCGGGCTCAAAATAGACCATGGGTCCGCCCAAATAATGTTTAGATTCAACTAACCCTCCAATCTCTGAAACAAAGCAAGGTAAACCGCGCGATAAACTTTCCATTGGTATGCGTCCTAAAGGTTCTTGCCATATTGATGGAATCACTACAGCATCAATTTTTCCTGCCAATGTATCAAATGGAGATTCCTGATACCCCAAAAGATTCAATTCAACTTCTAACTTGCTTGCCAATTTTCTCAAACTTTTGAAATACCTAGCTGAACCTGCCCCACAGATAGTAAGTGAAGCATTCTTATTGTGTAATGCCTTCAACAAAAACATGGAGTTTAAAACAACCTCAATACCCTTCTCCGGCACAACCCTTCCTACAAACCCTAGACGTAAAGTTGGCAATTCATCAAAATAGAAATGACTTGAATTGAACTCAATTCTATCATTGTTTGGGTAGCCATATATTGATGCTCGTGGATTGAATTTTAATCTACGAAAAGTTGAGTCAACAAATTTTGAGACAGAAATCATGACATCGTAATTCTTTGATTGGTGCCGGAAATGAGATTCTTTGATTTTGCAGGTAGTGCAAGTATGAATACAGTTTTTCTTAGAAACTTTGTGAAACCTCGTTCTATAAATACAAGTATCGCCTAAATCATGTTGTATTCTTATGATGGGAATCGTAGAAACTTTACGAAAATGAGAAGCAAAATTTACTCCCAATCTATCAATGTTGTGAAGTAATATAACATCTGGCTCGAACGATAACATCTCTGAAATTACCAAATTACGCGTTGCTCGACCAAGTAAGACTCTAATCTTTTCAAATATTTTAATTAAGATACCTATTGAATATCTTGATCGAAACGTTCTCGACCTCAATCTTGTGATAATCAAATTTTCATCAATTTCTCGAACTGTTACATTTGAATTCGACAATGTATAGATTGCGATGTTACTTCCACCATAACTAATCCGTAGATGTTCAGCTAAAGCCAAGGCTGTTTTTTCTGCACCACCAACTAAATCTGGTGACCACCAATCATTATAAATTGCAATTCTCATTTAGGTTGTACTTTATCTGAGCCGCCTCTGGAATTCAACATAAATAGGAAGACCCAAAAATACACAGATGATGAACCTGTAAGCACCACGTATGACGCATTTGCAAAAATGAGCAATATACAAACGCTCCAACTCTGTAACACCAACGGATTTTGAAAGTCCTGAACATTTTTAAGTTTCATAAAAATGATAATTAAAAGAATTACTGTTAGTGGCAATCCAATTTCAAGCACCAAGGATAGATAACCATTGTCAATGGCAAGTGAACCTCTGCTTTTAGACCCTAAGCCATCTCCAATGAGTAGGTTCTTTAGAGATAATTGGTCTTTGAAACTTTCAACTAAACCGATTCTGTCAGTTAGCGACCTGTCACCCGTCAAGTTTGTTAGGTCTAACCTGCTTACCCACCTGCTTTCGTAGTCAAACAGAAGGGCCAAATTGGGTAACAAACTTGCTGAAACAAGAATACTTAGGACTCCAAATACAAATCCTGGTATGGATAATTTCCTAAAGAAATATACACCTAATAAATATGCTAAAGGAATTATAAAAATAAAAGTACGGGTACCTGTTAAGAATAATGCAACGAATATAACTCCTAGTTGAATAGCCTTTGTAGCTATTGAAAGGGTTTTTTTATTTCGAAATGTTACTAGTAAAAAACAAACAGACAGAAAACAAGCCATATTAACTGCTGATTCCATCGTTCCCCACAGGCGCGTAGAAGAAGAAGTACAACTTTCCAAGATTACAAGTCCAGATTTGCGATTTTGACACCAACCCACATCATATTCAGGTAAAGAAACTTTCTGAACAAATATGTACACTGCAGATACCAATCCGAGTTTAATTATAAAAGCTATTAAAGCTTCATTAAAATATTCCTTGGACACCTGGCCTAGGATGATAACCATAATTAAATTGACTAGACCCCAAACTATGTTTGGGACGGACTGCTGTATGCTGAAAAGTGCCAAAATACAGATTAAGTACAGAACTACAAGAAATTGAAGTTCAAATTTCAGTACTTTCAAATTCTTAAACAATAAAAAAACAATTGGCACATAAGGTAAAAAAATCAAAATATCATTTGCTGTAAAATAGCCTGTGTCACTTGCTGCAATCCGTCTCATTATTCCATTAAAAACAAATAGAAGTAATGTTGCTTTAATCAAATCTTCACTTTCGAAGTACGAGCTAAGCAAAAGCACTGATGCGAAACTAGAATAAACAATGAAATTTCCAGGAAGTATGTTAAATAGAACTGCTATTTGGGCTGGCAAAAGTAACACTATCAATTTGTGTATCTGTGATCTATTTTTTCCGATTTTACCAACTGAAACTCTAGACAATTTCACTACCTAAATTTCCTTCTGAAATTGATTGAATTATGTTTCTAGGCTTTAAACGTCGAATTAACATGAACCCAATTGATGCTACAAATAGAGAGGTCAGGATAGATGATAACTGCCAAGAATTCTCCAGCTCAAGCGTTCGTGAAACATAAAACAACAGTATATAAGCTGAAACATAAACTGCATTAAGCAAGATTGGGACGTTGAACCTGTCAGAAATTACAGCATAATTATTACATAGCTTTACAATTGAGTAATTGCATTTTGTGAAGATCAAAACAACCGCGAAATATACACTCTGACCGTACATATTTCCATAAATAACTGGAATTGCAAACGCTAAAGGAATAAAAATTAACTGACTTAGAACTATTTCTTTTATTGCAGTAATAAGTGGGTTTAAATTGGGGCTATCACCATTAGCGATTAGATTTTTAATCTTATTTAACATGCGTGATTCGACTACAGGATAAAATGTTTCGGAAATCAATGCAAAACTCATTGCAATGGCAAAATAGCCAATTGTTTTGGTATTTGCAGTTAAAGTAATTGAGAGAAGAATAACTATATTTGCTAAATATTCCAATGCATAGCCTAGGAAGGTTTTTTTCACTTGCTCTGAGTATTCTTCATAACTAAAACTAATTTTTAATGGTCCTCGGCTTTTCAGAAAGATAGTGCAGCTAATCACTGCAAGAAACTGACTTAGTAGCACTAGTTTAACTTCTACTTTACCGATAGCAAAGAGTAAAAATACATATATAGATGGAACAGCCAATCCTAGGAATCGTAGAACTGCCAGATCTAAGATGTTGTCTTTTACTCGGTAAACTCCTTCCACAAAATAGATATAGAAAGTTAACCCACATGCGAGGTTGGATATTGAAAAAAATATTAGATAAACTGTCTCAATTCTGTGCATTAGCATTAAATCGAATATAGCAGTGCACGTGATGGAAACAATAAACACTCGAAAAAACATTTTTCTAAAAGGAAAATGTTTTGCAGTAGATGGTCCATTTGAATTTTTGATACTGGCAAAAGATGATCCATTTCTACTGTTTAGTGGAACTAATAAGAGGGTGATTAAATAAAAAGTAGTTATAAATGCTAAGGTTCCTCTTTGATCGACTCCGAGAGTTCTTGCAAGTATTAAACCAGAGAGAAAATTGAGTGAATAGGCAGAATAGTTCGCTAACATATATAGCATTCTGGAGTGCACAATAAATTTCATAAATCTAATTTAATTTTTCGATTATAATTCGAATCATGCTTTGAGTGAAATTGTGACTATCAAACTTCTCAACTGTTCCTCGTATTTCAGCTCTTGGCTTGTTTGGTAATTCATGAAATTTTTTAACAAATGCAGATAGTTCGAGTTCACTAACAAGTGTTCCTGAAAAACCATTCTTCACGGTTTCCATTAAACCGCCTTTTGCTAGGCCTAAAACTTGAAGCCCACACCCCATAGCTTCAACAGGAACGATGCCAAAATCTTCATAAGTTGGGTATACGAGACAAAAGGCTTTGGAATAAAGTTGACGAAGTTCAATATTTGTTGGGGAATCAATCACTTTCACTTCGGTGGTTGATTTAATCGCTAAATTCTTGAGATTTTCTGCAAGCGGTCCATGACCCGCAAGTACAACTTTTTTTCCAAGTACTTCTCCGATTTTGATTATAAAATCATGGTTTTTGTAGCCAACAAATCTTCCAACTCCAAGTATTAATTCCAAATCCACTTCAGTGGCACTAGTTTGCCTAAAAAATTCAAGATCCACTGGTGGATATACCACTTTGGATTCTTTTCCCCAACAATCTTGAATTCTGGTTCGCGTCTCTTCTGAATTTGCAATATAGCTGTCATTACTTTGAGCAAAATTTCTATCTATTTTTCTTAGTAACCATAGCAAAATATCTGGAATTTTTCTCTGCGTTCGTTGATCAATTGACGGATACCACCAGTAACGACCTGGCGTATGAATGTATGAGATTTTTCTTGGGTGATTTCCACCGGCAGTATGCGCAAAAGCCCAACTACTATTTATGACTAGATCAAATGATTCTAATTCCTTATTAAATCTTGACCATGCCAACGGCATAAACAATAATCCTAAATTCCTCCGTAGTTTAGATGGGAATAATTGAAGGAAACTAGTTTTAATTTTAAAGTTTACCTGGCCTTGTGTCTTTTTGTTAGCCCATAAAGTATAGATAGTTGGATTTTGAAAAATGCCAGCTAACTCAATTAAAACTTTTTCTCCCCCACCAATATTGTCAAACCACTCATGACAAATAGCAACCTTCAATGAACTAATGCTCGAATTTGTCACTATCACAGCATTATGCTACCAATAAATATTTTTATAAACATTACTTGAGTGAACGTTGATTAAGAGTTTCATTGTATAGTTCTACCTATGAGTGTTAAGACCGTAGTTTCCTCATCAATTGTCGTGAGAAATGTTCGAGTTGATAAAAAAATACTAATTTTTGTGATTCTCATCATCGCAGATTCGCTGGCCATATCTCTGTCGGTAATTACTGCATATCAATTTAGGTTTAAAACTTTCACTTTTTTTTCGAATTCAGAAGTTGGTAGCACGGAATTTAACTACAAACTCTTTCTTTTAATAGTAACGTTTGGTTGGCTGTCGACATTGATTGTCACCGGAACCTATCAAATTACTCATGCAAATTTATTTGTTCTGAATGTACAAAATGTTCTTAAGCGCACCATGTACTTTTTTTTCATTTTAGGATTCATATCGTTTATATCCAAAGTACTATTTTCTCGTATTTTATTTCTGCTGATGCTTGTGCTGGGTTTAATTTTTTTATTTATTGGAAGGACGCTTGCTTATTTTGTATTTATTAGGCCGATGATATTAGATAAGAAAATAGCATCAAAATTAATGGTAATTGGAAGAGATGCTAAGACCATAAAAACTTATAGTGAGTGGATTATCCAGAATAGAACCTTAGGTTATTCGGTAGTATCTCGATTGCTTTGTAACAAAATTACCATAGCTTGGATAGAAGAGTTTGATAGAGTGCTGCGATATAAGAAAATTGAACAAGTACTTCTTCTTCCTGGCATGGAGTCTGACAAAAACTTCTCAAAGTTTATTCATTATTGTGAAGATCTCAAGATTAATGTGAATTGGGTTCCACTAGATTCGGGAAATCTAGGTTATTGGTTAATCCCATCTCCACAAGTGGGGATCCCGTTTCTCTCATTCACTAAATCTTACATTTCACTTCCATGGAAAGTTGTAAAGCGTGTATTTGATCTGATATTTGCAATAGCTTTCTTGCTCATTTTTAGCCCATTACTTATCGCCATTTCGATGTTAGTTTTAGTTACAAGTGGCTGGCCTATTTTTTATTCACAAACGAGAATTGGTTTAAACGGCAGACCATTTAAATTTTATAAATTTCGGTCTATGATCGTAAACGCTGACAAAAAATTGTCTGAAGTTAGCAACATCCATGCAAAGGATCATGTAATTTTCAAGAGTAAAGAGGATCCAAGAGTTACTCCAATCGGTAGAATACTTCGTAGATATTCACTAGATGAGCTTCCACAGTTTTTTAATGTCTTAAATAATTCTATGTCGGTGGTTGGGCCAAGACCTGCACTTACACGTGAGGTTAATTTATATAATTCCACATATGAACGCAGATTGAATTCAAAACCCGGAATTACGGGACCATGGCAAGTTAGTGGAAGGTCAGATTTAGACTTACAGACCAGTATTTCACTTGACTTAAATTATTTAACAAACTGGAGTTTCACAAGGGATTTGGCAATCATTGCTTCCACGGTAGGGGCTATTTTTAAAGGAAAAGGCGCGTATTAGTTAATCTCAGATTTTAGAATTTTTCTTGGCATCTTTTAGCAGTTCTTCTTTAAAACGTTTTCCCTTTATGTGCATAAAGCTATCTTCACGCTCAAGTCGCGATAAGTCCTCTTGCCTTGGCTGATATCCAGTGATTGCATCTTTTTTATTACCATACGGTAAGTAGTGGTTGCCGTAGTAACGGGGATATCCATAACGATATCCATACTCATATTCAAGTGAACTCTCTGGAATCATATTTAGAATAACGCCTAGAACCGATGATCCGACAGAAACCATTGCATCTCTGGCTCCAGTAAACTGAGGTTTTTTTGTGGTGCCTGCATGAACTACTAGAATTGTGCCATCCACTCTGGCAGAAACTATTGCAGCATCAGTAACTGGCAGCAAAGGAGGACAATCGATAATCACATACTGATATTTTCGTCTCAACACTGCGATTAACTTATCAAATCTTTGTGAGGCCAATAATTCGGAAGGGTTTGGCGGAACCACTCCTGATGGCAAAATCTCTAGTTTGGTGTCCTCGTATTTACGGATATTCTTTTTTAGCAATAAGGTTGAAATACTCTTAGACGAGGACAAAATCTCGGTTAAGCCAGAAGACTTTGAGTCAAACTCCATGTAAATAGATATTTTGGGACGTCGCAAGTCTGCTTCGATAAGTAAAGTTTTTGAACCGGCTTGAGACAATGAAAGTGCTAAATTCATTGCACTTGTGGTCTTTCCTTCATTTGGTAAAGCAGAAGTGATGACGATTACTCGAGGCGGAGAATCAGGCCTTAGGTATTGTAGATTAGTTCTAATAGTTCGAAATGCTTCAGTACGGGCCGCATAACGACCAATTTGAGTAATTAATGGTTTTTCATCAGCCATTTTATCGAAGCCCACTGCCGCTAGCAGTGGAGTGCCAGTCAAGTCATCTTCATTTTTAACGGTGTTATCTAGAAGGCGGCGTAGAGATGCAATTCCTATTCCAATTGAAAAGCCGAGCAATATGCCGAGCATATAGTTAATGGCTTTTTTTGGTGAACTTGGTGAAGTTGCAGGTATTGCATTTTGAACTGTTGAAACCTTAACGATTGAATCCGAACCCAATCCCTTTAACTCGAGTGCAGCTACCGTTTTGCCAAATTGCTCTGTAAGAGCATTTGCAATATCCGCCGCCAGCAAAGGGTCTGGATCAGTCACGGAGATATCAATCAAGACCGTGTCAAGTGGAGCAGAAGATGTTATTTGCTCAGCAAGTTCTTCGGGCGTTAAATCTAACTCTAGTTTTTTAATTATTGGCTTTAATGTCATTGGTGAATTTATAATTTGTGCATAAGATTTAACTCTTTGTTGTGAAAAACTGCCGCCAGTTGCAAGGGTTGAAATATCAAGGGCAGCAGCAGGAGTTGAAACAAACAGTTTGGCTTCTGATTTATAAAGTGGTGTGGCCGAGAATGTAATAGCAACTGAAGCAACAAATCCAAGTACAGTCAATAAACCCACCAAAATTCGGTTTTGTACCAATAGTCGCCAATACGTGATTAGCTCCATGTTGCCCTTAAACCTCAAATCTTAGACTTGAAAATTTACACCCACCCACCCGAATTCTACCTCAGTAAATACAATGCGATCGACTTAATTTGAGCCTTACTTCGTGCTTATTGCAGCATTTAAATGGACATAGATACGTACAATCAGTAGTCCAAAAAATGCACTTGCAATATTGGAAAGTAAATCTAACCAGTCACTGAATCGTCCTGGAATTAAGCGCTGAAGTTGTTCAATTATAAATGAAAAGATAAAGACAATTATCAGAATAGCTCTGGAAGAAATCCAAATAAATCTGAGCTTAAAAATAATTACTGGAATGGTAAAAAGTAGTAAATTTCCTACGAAGATTATTGATGGATCTGCATATAGTAATTTGCTTAAAAAATCGTTGTGTGTTTTTAAGAACCACTCAATCTCACTTGGATTAGCCGTGAGCAGAATTGGACGTGGAAACAAAGTTAAGAGTAGCGCAGCGCATACGTAGACAATTAAAAAAAACGTTAAAACATTTTTTGAATTAAATCGAATTTTTGCCATTGTAGGCTAATCTTACTCCATGTCTATTGGCATAATTTGTCGGATGAATCAAGCAAGATCAATTTTTGCTGAGGGTGTGTTAACAAGAAATTTTCCAGATTGTGAGTTTTTCTCCTCCGGTGTTGAAGCTAAGTCTGGTTCACCCTTGATTGATGGGGTTGAAGAATTGGCAAAGGTTTGGGAGATCAACTTAACTAAGAAACGCTCCTCATCAATTCAAGATGACCAATCCGAAATATTAGAGTCTGATTTGATAATTTGTGCTGAGATGCAATTTGAGCCTTTAGTTCGAAGACTTGGTTATAGTGGAAAAGTTTTGAACTTTGAACAACTAGTTAATGATTCATTTTTCATGCCGCTAGATCCAAATGGTTTAAATGTTGATAAGTTCAAGCGCGAGTTAGCGAAAACGGCAGCAATCTCAATTAAAGCGGTTCGAGGCCATCTTGGACTTCACTTTGCTAATCCAGTTATTGTAGTAACACCAAACTCAGCATCTGACTCAAATCTAGCTCTAGCACATGCGGTGATGGAAGCCAAGATTAATAATGCGATTTTAGTGGACGCTGATTTTAGGGCACCAAATTTAGCTGAGATTAAAGAACAGGGTTTAGATGTAGTTGAGTTTGATATCCATAATTTAGACCAATTATCCTTAGAGGCACTTTCAAATCAGCAAATTCTCACCCATAGATATCAGGTAAATCACCCAGGACAAATTCTTCTTGCCCCGCTTTTTGAAACCTTTTTGCAGAAGTTAACTAAAGAAAGGCCGCTAGTGTTGTTGACCGCACCAAGGTATACAAATGCTAATCGTTTAAGTGATTCCTATATATTTTCGGCCTACACTGACAATATCTCTGTCATCTCTGCTTAGTTCTATACTTGCCCCATGAAGTTTTGGTGGGAAAAAAATTGGAAAAAAGTAGTTATTTTTATAGGTTCACTGCTGCTGCTACTTGTCACATTTTTAAGCTTTCTAGGGTGGCAGATTTACCAAGATAGTAAGGCTCTGCTGCAATCCTTAAAATCTCCCACAAAGGTCGATGTCAAGATTACGCAGAGTTTAAATTCAGATATTGAAAAGTTGTTTACAGTTTTAAATCTACCGATTATTCACCAAGTGACTCAAGTATTTGGTCTAGATTTTTCACCAATCAAGTCAGATATTCAAAGATTGATTACCGCCTCCCCCGCTTTGGCAGGAGATGATGGTGCCAAACAGTACTTAGTGGCATTTCAAAATACCGCAGAGGCGCGTGGCCCTGGCGGCATTCTTGGTGCCTACGCCCTACTTGAATTGAAAAACGGAGAGTTATCAATTCTTAAAACAGGTTCTAATGCTGAACTTCAACATACTGGAGAGATCCCAATAAAGATGCCAGCAGAGTTTATGCGGGTGTACGGGAAGAACCCGGCGATCTGGCAAAACTCAAATCTTTCACCTCACTTTCCATATGGTGCCAAGATTTGGAAAGCGACCTGGGAGCAACAATTTGGTGGAGACCTAGATGGAGTAATCGCAATTGATCCAACTGCAATTAGTTACATGTTGAGAGCAACTGGTGAAATTACGCTGCCAAGTGGGGAGAAAATTAACTCCAAAAATGTGGTTGATCAAACCTTATCGAAAGCCTATAAGTTATATGAAAAAGATAACAAAGCTCGAAAAGATTACTTAGTCCAGATTATGAATGCCACTTTTACCAAACTACTTACAAATGATTTTAATAAGCTGAAAATGGCGAAGGCGATTAGGCAAGGAGTACTGGAGAATCGCCTACTTATTTATACAACGGATGAGACGGTCCAGAGCGAAATTGAAAAAAGCCGATTTGGTGGAGCACTTCAAATAGTTGCCAATAATGAGTACCGGGTAGTTGTTCAAAATATTGATGCAAGCAAGCTAGATTTTTACCTAGATCGGCAGATCTTAGTTGAGAGTAAATCATGTGGTGTGCCAAAGCAGACTCAAGTTATTGCAACCGTCACAAATAATGTTACAGGCGCTGTTGATCTACCCCCATATGTTTTAACTAGGGCAGATAAGGACAAACCTAAGGATTTAATTACTGGGCAACATAGATTTAAGGTCTTTATCTATGGACCAGTTGATGGCAAATTGATATCTGCCTCCCGCTCCACCCCTGGTGCTGAGTTAGGTGGGGGTGCAACTGAACGTAGTAGGCCGCTCTACACAACCGATGTGGATCTTGCGCCAAATCAAAGTGAGACCATTTTGGCAAACTTTGAAGGTGGCACAGGTAAAATCAGCTTTATTGATCAGCCATTAGTGAGAAAAACCAAGTTAAACATCAAGGACAAGTGCTAGTTATGAAACGTAAAGTAATTTTCATTACTTGTCTATCTCTTTGTCTAAGCTCATTCCAAATTATTAGTAATCAGCCAGCGATAGCAGCTGTGTGTCAGGGGCCTGCTGCGTATCCACCCGATCTGCCTGATTGTTTAGATCCTGTAGTTGCAGCTCAACAAGAGGCGGCGGCAAAAGCTGCGGCAGATGCGGCAGCTGTGGCCGCTGCGGCACGTGCAGCACAAGATGCTGCAGCGGCAAGACAAGCGGCAGAGGCGGCAGCAGAACGTGAAGCGGCGTCGGCAGCTGCTGCAAAAGCTGCGGCAGATAAAGCTGCGGCAGACGCACTTGCTGAAAAAATTAGACAAGGAAATCTTGCAGCTGCTGCAGCGGAGGCGGCAAAGGCTGCAAGAGAGGCACGGGCTGCAGCAGAAATAGCAGCGACTGCAAAAAGATTAGCTGCTGAAGAGTTAACGAGAAGAATTGAGGCAGAGGCTGCTGCGCAGCGAGCAATTGTTGCAGCACAACAGGCACTTGCAGATGCTCAATCTCGAATCGCTCGCGAAATTGAAGAGGCTAAAGCTGAATCTGATCGACAAAAAGCGATTGCAGTTGAGAAGAAGAGATTATCTGATGCAGCTGCAGCGAGATTTGCTGAAGAACGAGCAGCACTTGACCGTGAGATTGCAGAAAAAGAGGCACAACGTGTTGCAGCTGTTGCGGCTGCAAATGCAAGCCAGAATGTAACGTCTAACGCATACCAGGCTTATTTGGATGCAGGTGGTGAACCCCTTTCACTGCGAGCTGGTAATTCAACCTTTATTACTACTGCAACTAACACAACTGCAGTTAAAAAAGAGGTTCAACTTACCGAAGATAATTATCAAAATAGCTTAAAGGTTAATAATCAGATTATTACCTCCAATTTATCAATTGCCGATTTAAAGGATGCATACCTAGCTGCTAAGAGGCAATCAGATGCCGATGCAACGGCGGCAACAAATGCACTAGCCGCTAAGAACGCTGCTTCTGCTGAGCTGGCTGCAAAAAAAGCGATTGCTGATGCGGCAGAGGCTGAATGGAAAGCTGCAGCACTTGCGAAAAAGGCTGCAGATGATGCTGCCGCTAACGCTGCTGCCGAGCGAACAAGGCTAGAAAATGCGATTAAGCAAAAGGAGGCAGCTGCCTTAACTGCTGCTGCTGAAAAATCTGCTGCAGCAGCAGATGTGGCTAGAAAAAATGCAGCTGATGCAGTAGCAAGTAGTGCTGCAGCCTCTATGGAAAGCGCTGCTGCAACTTTGGAAAGTATTACCTCAGATAGTGGCAACTCTGCAAGTTTAGCTAGTCAAGCATTAGCTTCGTTTCAAAATGTTGCAGCTGCTTCAAATAATGCTGCTAATGCAGCTGCCAATGCAGCAGTTGCTGCTGAACGAGAATCTGCAGCTGCTGCAGCTGCAATTCGCGCCAGACAAGAAGCAGATGCTGCTGCTGCACTTGCTGCTAGATCTCAATCTGGATCTTCTGCTCCAAGTGCAAATGTGTCTTCGGCTGAAACCAGAGCTGCCCAAGAGGCTGCAAATCGAGCTCGTGAATTAGAATTACAAGCCCAAGAGGCTGCCAGATTAGCTGCCGAAGCTAAAGCAGCGGAAGAAAAAGCTGCAGCGGAAAAGAAGGCAGCAGAGGATGCGGCGGCGGCGGCAAAAGCTGAAGCTGATAAAGCAGCAGCAGATGCTAAGGCTAAAGAGGAAGCAAAACGTAATGCAGCAAGAAATCAAATTGCCAGAGATAAGGCAGCAGCGAAAAAGTTGATTGAAAAAATAAAGAATTCAGCAATAAATACCTCACAGACTATTACTAAATCATCACAATCCATTAACTCAGCGTATGAACAAGCATTAACCGAGGCGGCTAAGTCCAATAAAGCTTTGGCAAAATTAAAGGTACAAGAGAAGGTTGCGCTGGCAAATCTTAACCTTGCTAAGAATGAACTTTTAGCACTTAGCAAAGTGGTAGATAAAGCAGCTTTGGAGCAAAAGCAGGCAATTGCTGATTATGGGAATGCTCAATATAAGGTCATTCAACTTGAAATAAATATTACTTCCACTGAAAATCAATTGGTAAATATTGAAAAAGAGATTAAAAGTAGCGAGAGGTTTTACAATGAGTTACAGTCAAAATTTGAATCTTTGAACAAAGCAGCACAAACAGCAGTTGCCAAGGCAGCAGCTAGTAAAAAGGCTGCAGACTCTGCTTATCAGGCTCTGATGGCAGCAAGTAATTCAAGTAGCTTGGTAGCTGGAGATTTGCAGAATTATCTAGAGACAAACGCAGAGGATTGGATACCAACTACAAATGCGACCTCTGCCTTAAGTAAATTACAAGAGCAGTATCAAAATGCCCAGAGCCAGGCTAATAAGGATAAAGCCTCGGCTGATAGAGCCTTGAAAGAACTTCAGAGTGCCCGGGAGGCAACTTTAAAGGCCAAGCAAACCTTGGATGAAAAAATCGAGCAACGCAATAAATTAAAGAGTTACTTAGCCTCTTTAAATTCAAATTTAAAGATAGCAAAGGATGATTTAGCGAAAGCAACCAGTATTAAGATCCAAGTAGTCTCTGCATACACCAAAGCTGCGAACAACCTTGCCAAAACAACCAATAAGTTCCGTGAGAATGAGATCAATTATCAAAGTGCTAAATCTGAGACTAAGTATGAGTTTGAGAATGCAAACTCTAGAAATAATCAGGTTGTAGCTCTTAAGAAACTCTCCGAATGGAGTAAGAACTCAATCACCACCGCAAAAGAGATAATGAATAGTATCGATGAGGAGGTTAAGAATCTGGAATCTAGTCAGGCACTAGATCTAATCAGCAGCGATATCAAGGTTGGA
>Ga0114981_10001619_pt1 | contig 14698 bp, 14 predicted proteins | sample S_140806_MF_Meta_FD_87028 | JGI IMG/M metagenome (GOLD analysis project Ga0114981, IMG submission 87028) | Freshwater microbial communities from Lake Simoncouche, Canada to study carbon cycling - S_140806_MF_MetaG | ecosystem: Environmental > Aquatic > Freshwater > Lake | place: Lake...
CAAATGCAGATGCAAAGTGGTACGACGGGAACGAATACGGTCCGCATTTACAACCCCGTGAAGCAATCGACCGATCAGGATCCCGAGGGAACGTTCATTCGCCGCTGGATCCCGGAATTGCGCGGGGTTCCCGGCAGCTTCATCCACGAACCGTGGCGGATGCCCGAGGACATGCAGAACCTCATCTCGTGCGTGATCGGTACCGACTACCCATCGCCGATTGTCGACCACGAAGTCGCGGCGCGGCGTGCACGTGAACGCGTCTGGGCAGTGCGTCGTGGTGATGCCTTTCGTTCCGAGGCCCGTGCGATCCTGATCAGGCACGGGAGCCGCAAGCAATCATCGCTGCCGTTGCGCGGACGATCATCCAGGGCCGTGGCGCCACAGGCAACTCACGACCGGGCGCCAGTTACGAATTCGCCGCAGCTGACACTCGATCTGAGTGGTGGGGACTCGTGAAAAACCGTCACCAGACCCTTCCCGCCGCAAGACGGAAGGGACAGTTGCCGACCAAGGTGTGTCTCACGTGTGGCCGGCCGTTTGAATGGCGCAAGAAGTGGCTGACCGTGTGGGACGAGGTCCGCTATTGCTCAGAACGGTGCAGGCGCCACCGGCATTTGAACAACGGGCACTAAAGCGGAGGACCGAGGACCTCGGTTCCCCCTTGGGTCCCGACAACGACGGTCGCGTCGAAGGACCAGAAGAGGCCAGTGATGATGACCCCGGGTATGGCGCGCATTGCTGTGTCCAAGGCTCGAGGATTTGCCATGGCCTCGGCGTCAAACGTCACGTCAAGCACCCAGTTACCGTTGTCGGTGACGACGGGAGATTCGTTCTTCGTGCGGACAATGGCTTCGCCACCCATTTCCGCGATCTGACGGATGCACGCACCAGTTGCAAAGGGCAGTACCTCGACGGGTATGCCCCGCGTCGACCCGAGTCTTGTGACCAACTTGGTGGAGTCGACCACGATGATCAGGCGGTCGCTGGCGGCCGCCAGAACCTTTTCGCGAAAGAGTGCCGCGCCGCCGCCCTTGATCAGGTTGCGTGCAGGATCGACCTCGTCGGCGCCGTCAATGGTCAGGTCGAGGGAAGGATGCGCGCTCAGGTCCGTGAGGGGCAGGCCGAGGGCGCGCGCGTGGGCCTCGGTCGCGATCGACGTTGGGATGCCGGAAACCTTCAGGCCCTCATAGACACGTCGGGCGAGGATTGTCAGGGCGGCTTCGGCGGCCCGACCCGTGCCGAACCCGATCACCATCCCATCCTTGACCGCCCCGGCAGCCAGACTGGCTGCGGCCAAGCGTTCAGCGTTCGTGCGGTCCGGTGACGTGATTGGAGAGTTCATCAGGGAAGTGTGCCAGTCGGGTGTGGCATGGAATTGGGTCTCGGGCAGGACGCGGCGGCGGGTACCATGGTCGTAGCCGTGATGACCGACGGGGTACGCGACGGGCAGTCCGGGCAGGTGCGCGATTTCGCGCGTGGCTTGCGCCTGGTCCTGGTTGCAGGAGATGTCAATGCCTTCCGGGGATACCTAGGGCAATGGGATGACATCCTCGGGGATACGACCGAACTTTCCGGACAGTCGGATGCAGACGTTCGGCGGACCATGATGCAGCTCCTGCGTCGACCACGCCAATTCGGGTTGCCAGATTGGTCGGATGATCTTGAGGAGGCACCGGAGGTTTCGCCCGAGGAGGTGGCTTCATATGCAACCCCAAGCGGCGAAAGCGATGGCTCCCCGGGCATTGACTACCGTGAACTCGATTCTGACGCTGCCGGAAACACTCCAGGTGGGGGGTCGTCACCCCGCGGTCGTGGAATGTTGCCGTTCGCCAATCGAGAACCCGTGGAACTGGTTGAAGAGGCGGAAACCGCTCGTGCCGCCATGCCGGTCATCGGTGGTGCAATCGAACCGGGCAACGTCCCATCAGGTGCCGGAACTGCGATTGCGGAGGTGCAACTGGTTGACGGCGCGGTTCCCGAGGGCGATGCCCCGAAGGCATATCAAGTCGACTTCGTGGACGGGGAACTTGTTGCCGTAGGACGCGGTGGTATCCGCGGTGTCCGTGCGGGCGCGCGCACTGGCCGGAGGCGCCCGCCTCATGGTGGATTGGATGGATCGACGCAGTTGGGTCTGCCGATGGGGATTGATGACAATTCCGGCGACGGTGGTGGTTGAGTCGAACTTTCATGCATGCGGGTCTTTAAGGGAACAGACGTTGATGGCAAGGACGATGGTGGCCAATCTGACAGGGGCGCGGTTGCGCGAGGTTGATCACGAACTACCCATGATCCGCGGGGTCGAGGCGGTTGATGCGTACCTCAAGGCACATCCGCACGAGGCGCGCATCCTTCAACACCTATTCGATCAGCGTCGTGCCGGGCGCCCAGTGCCGTCATTAGCGCGCATCAACCGGGTGATGATCTGGAGTGACGGTGAGATGGAGTTCCGTCTCAATGCACCACCGACCGCAGCTGACGCCCCGCCGAGGAGCGACGGGCGGTCTGGCCTTGTGGCAGCGTCGTCTGGTGGGGGACGCGATGGGCGGGGACGACCGGGGTGGTCGGGAGGGCAGTCAGGTGCTCAGAGGCCGAACCGACCGGGTGACCGCAGGGGGAATGACGGAGATGACTGGACTGATGTGCCACGCGCGGGCGATGGTTGGTCAATCGTCCGGCCTGGCGATGTGCTTCCGATGGACCCGGACGCGCCGCGGGGGTCGGGGCAGGCAAGGCATCTTCCCGTCGTAACCACTCAGGTTGCCGAAGATATTGCGGTTGCTGAGATGAGCACCCCGGGTGAAACGTCGACTGGGGATATGGAGACGTCTACGCCCGGCGGTGACACCGACTGACCCGATGCCGCGCAGAAACTAAAAGGGAAGTGGATATGTCCACTTCCCTGATCGTTACTGGTGGACCGCCGGGGACTCGAACCCCGTACCTCAGCAATGCGAATGCTGCGCTCTCCCAGATGAGCTAGCGGCCCATGCGCGCGGACAGGGCATCAAACCACCCCATCCGGCGCTGCCCGGGATCACTCCGGCAGGATGGTGACCATCTTGCGTTCGGAGGAGAACGGCTGCCACTTCACCTTGCCGCTGACGAGCGCATACAGCGTGTAGTCACGGCCAACTCCGACATTCTTGCCCGGCTTGAACTTGGTACCGCGCTGACGAACGAGAATCGATCCCGCCAGCACGGCCTCGCCGTCGTAGCGCTTCACGCCGAGGTACTTGGGGTTGCTATCGCGGCCGTTCCGCGAACTGCCGACGCCCTTCTTGTGTGCCATCGTAAGCTCCCTGGGTTCGGTTGGCGTCAGGCGGCGACGATTTCGCGGACGATGACGCGGCTGTATTTCTGGCGATGACCGGTCTTGCGACGGTACCTCACCTTTGCCTTGTACTTGAATACGATGATCTTCTTGCCCTTGGTGCGAGCAAGGACGTCTACGACACAGCGGGCACCAGCGACGTGGGGATGACCAACGGTGACGTGTTCACCGGTGTTGATCATGAGGACATCGCCTAGGTCGATGCGTGTGCCTTCGGGGGCATCAAGCAGTTCGACATCAAGAACCTGCCCCGGCTGGACCCGATATTGCTTTCCACCGGTGGCGACGATTGCGTACACGGCAGTCTCTCCGCGATCAGAAGTCGGAACGAGTGCCACCTACGACAGGATAGCCACGAACGCCCCGTAACCATAGAAAGATACCGGCCAGATGGGTTGTCGGTCAACATTCCCGGCCGCGAAATGCTTCGGGCGATCTAAGGCGCAGGGCGGGGCCGCCACTCCCATGGTCGGTAGTCGTAGCCAAGGCGGGTCAATGGGTTGACGTTGAGGCGGTCGGCGTAGGCACTCAGGCTCTCATTTTCCCAGAGGAAGATGCACGGGACGTCGGCAGTGATCTTCCTTTGCAATTCGGCGTACAGGCGCTGGCGTTCGTCCTGGCGGCACCCATTTACCGCGGTCGCCTGACTGAAGAGGGCGTCAACTTGGGTGTTCGTGTATCCGGAGGCATTCTGACCACCGCCCGTCATCCAGATGGGTGATGTTCCGTGCGGTTCGACTGGGGATGACCACCCGAGGATGTAAAGGTCGACATCGTGTGTGCCATTGACCCGATTGAGGAAGGGTGCCCATTCCTCGGCGATACAGTCGATCTGGATCCCTACGGCCCGCGCGAAATCACGGGTCATGGTTGCGATCTGTTCGCGCTCACGATTGCCCGAGTTGTAATGAAGGCGCAGGACCAGCGGGACGCCATCCCGGGTCCGGGTTCCTTCCTGTTGCCCTTCCGGGGTTCGCCAGCCGGCTTCATCGAGAAGTTGTCGCGCTTTGGCCAAGTCATACGGACTGCGCGTGACGTCCGAGGTCGAAGCCCATGAAGCTGAGGCGACGATACTGTCGATCAGTCGGGCGTGTCCCTGGCGGATTGTCGTGACCATGCGTGTCCGGTCGACCGCGTGCGCGAGTGCCCTCCTGATGCGGATGTCGGACAGCAAAGGTCGGCGAAGGTTGAACCCGATATACGTCCACGCGGCTGTCGGCGGGTAATACCCGACCGCGCGGATACCCGGTGTGCGCGCGGCTTCGTCCCAATCGGATGCTTGCAGGACGGCGTGATCGATCTCCCCGGTGCGCAGGAGTGCAAACGCGGCGTCGGCATCGCGTGCCAGGCGGAACACAAGGCGGTCCGTTGGAGGGCGTCCGAGGTAGAACCGGCCGTTGGCAACGAAGACGGCCTCCTGGTCGCGCGTCCACGAAGACAAGATCCATGCTCCGGAGCCGACGGTCGGTTTCGTGCTCGCTGGATGTGTGTCGAGGGGAGCATCGCCAAACACATGCTGCGGGATCGGATTCAGGACGGCGTAGTCGAGTGCGGGACAAAACGGTTCGCGAAGGGTCAATTCGAGGGTGTCGTCATCCGGAGTGGTCACCGCTTCAAAGGACCGGAACAAGTCGCGGTACGGGTATCCGGTACTGGGATCGGACATCCTTGCATAGGTGTATCGGTAGTCATGGACCGTCAACGGTTTGCCGTCACTCCATTGAAGTCCTGGCTTGAGCGTGAAGCGAAGTGTCCTGCCTTGGTCGCCAATCACCACACCCGCTGCGGTCCCGTATGTCGGGTCCCAGTCAAGGGTCTCCGGGTGGCGACGCATCAACGGAGCGTTGTAATGCGTCGCGATATACGCCGCGGACGCGGTGTCGCGGGCCAGCAGCGGCTGCAGCGTCTGCGCGTCGCTGCCGATACCGATGGTTATGGTGCCGGCGACTGGACGAGGAGGGGCTGGCACACCGCGTCGTTTCTCAGGTCTTGCGGTCGGCGCGGGTGTTGCCTGTGGCAGCGACGAATTGCAGGCGCCGGCGAGCAACCCCAGCAGACCGGTGGTAAGGCGTATCGCGGACCGCTTCGTGATCGCGGCGTGGTTCATGCGATTGGACACTTACGGGGCGTCGCCTCCTGTGCCCAACACGGTACCTGCCAGATTGGGGTCCCGACATTCGCACCGGCAAGTGGGGAGCGTGGGGTTGGTCGCTACGACGGGTTAGCTCCAAACCGTACGATCACGTTCGATGAACGCGGAACGTACCGCCCCTCCTTCCGGCCCGGAACATTCTGACTCGCCCCCCAGGAATCGCCGTGGTCGGGAACGGGTTGAGGCATCCACCACGTTCATCCGTGAAGAGGTCCGCATGCCTGATGGGAGGCGGTTGATCTACTACCGTTTCCCCGGTGCCGAAGGTGCCAGTACGCCGGGGCGTGATGGGGAGCAATCCGGTGTCTGAACGGAGATGGAACCCGATCCTGCGTGAATGGGTCATCACCGCGACCCACCGCCAGGACCGCACTTTCCTGCCACCTCGTGACTACTGCCCGCTCTGTCCGACACTGCCCGATGCGTCAGTGCCGACCGAGGTGCCGGCTGCAACGTACGAGATTGTGGTTTTCGAGAACCGGTTCCCGTCGCTACATCCAGTCGCGCCGGAAGCCGCAATCGAGGCAACGGAACTGTATCGAGTGGCTCCGGCAAACGGTGTCTGTGAGGTTGTCCTCTACACCTCCGATCATGACAGTACCCTCGCAGATCGGTCGGTCGAAGAGATCGATCAACTCATACAAGTCTGGACCGACCGTTCGGTTGACCTCGCCTCGCGTGCGGACGTCGAGTACGTCATGCCATTCGAAAACAAGGGGGCGATCATCGGCGTGACCTTGACGCACCCGCACGGTCAAATCTATGCGTTCCCGTTCGTGCCCCCGAGGATTGCCCAGGAGTTCGCGTCGGGGAAGGCGCAACGAGAGGCGACCGGTTCCTGCCTGTTCTGCGACGTCGTTGAGGAGGAGCTCCGAGACGGCCGACGTGTGGTCTGGGAGAACACGTGCTGGGTTGCTTTCGTGCCATTCTATGCGCGTTGGCCGTACGAGGTGCATGTCTACGCGAAGGCGCACGTGCTGTCACTTGCCAATCTCACTGAGGATGAGCGGTACGCGCTTGCAGAGGCGCTCAAGGCTGTCCTTTTGAAGTACGACAACCTATGGAACTTTTCAATGCCATATCTGATGGCGGTTCATCAGGCGCCGTGCGGGGACATCGATGCAAGTAGTTTCCACCTCCACGTGGAGTTCTACCCGCCCCACCGGACCCCGGTGAAGTTGAAGTACCTTGCTTCGGTGGAGACGAGTGCCGGGACCTTCATCAACGACACCCTGCCCGAGGAGACGGCTGCCACGTTGCGCGCCGTGCTGCCTCACGGTGTGCCAGACCTTGCGGCCGTTCCTTTGTGGCGCACCAAGAGTGTCGCCGGACTGTGATGCCCATTTCTTACTCAATGCCCCGCTACCGAGGTTCAGGGTGGAGGCGAGGCACCAACCAGGACGAATGGAGTCAGGCATGACGAACCTACCCGCCGTGGAGGCATTCCGTGAGGCATTTGGCGCGGCGTTCGGATCGCCTCCAGACCTGATCGCGCGTGCCCCGGGGCGCGTCAACCTGATTGGCGAACACACGGATTACAACGACGGGTTCGTGATGCCGATGGCCATCGACCGCGAGGTGCGAGTGGCGGTGCGACGCCGTGCCGACCGGTTGGTCCGACTGGTTTCGGTGAACTATCACGCTCATTCGGAGTTCAGCCTGGATGAAGTGGCGCACGATCCTGACCAGACCTGGAGCAACTACGAACGCGGTGTCGTGCAGATTTTGTTGGAGAGCGGTGCGTCCCTGGGTGGGTTCGACTTGGCCATCGTCGGTGACGTCCCTGAGGGTGCCGGGCTATCGTCATCGGCGGCCGTCGAGGTTGCAACCCTGACCGCATTGAATTCGCTTTTCGGGCTCGGATTAGCGCCGTTTGAGGTGGCAAAGCTGGGTCAGCGCGCGGAACGCGAGTTTGTCGGCGTGTCGTGCGGGATCATGGATCAGGCAATATCGGCGGTTGGGCGTGCGGGTCATGCGATGCTGCTGGACTGCAGGTCGCTTGAAACGACCCTCGTCCCGCTGGGGTCCGATCTTGCCGTCGTGGTGACGGATACGGCAGTGACCCGGGGTCTGGTGGGTTCGGCGTACAACGACCGACGGGCCGAATGTGAAGAGGCCTCGGCGCACTTTGCGACGGTCTATCCCGGTGTTCGTGCATTGAGGGATGTCAATGAGGCGCAATTCCGTGCTCACGCGCATGAACTTGCCGATGTAGTCGCCAAACGGGCCCGGCACGTAGTCACCGAGAACGCGCGCGTCATCAACGCCGGTGAGGCATTCCGGCGTGGTGACCTCCCGGAGGTCGGGAGACTGATGTATGCCAGTCATGAAAGCCTTCGGGACGATTTCGAGGTGACAGTCCCGGAACTCGACCTCCTGGTTGACCTCTCTCGGTCAAAGACAGGTGTGTTCGGGGCCCGCATGACCGGGGCCGGGTTTGGCGGCTGCATCGTCGCCCTGGTCAAGCCCGATGCCGTGTCCTCCTACGTGGAACAGGTGGCAACTCAGTACCGCACCGAAACCGGGCTCACGCCACGGGTGTTCGTGTGTACTGCGACTGATGGTGCGGGTGTGATCGGCTAGGGCGCAGTTCACTGGCGTTGCGAGGTCACAATCGGTCTCGCCACGCCAGTGAATAGCACGTCCGACGGATCAGATGCGTCGGATGAGTGCAACGACTTTCCCTTGTACGAGCAGGTCTTCGGACCGCACGTAGATGGGTTCCATCGTCTGGTTTGCCGGTTGCAGTCGGACAAGGTTTCCCTCACGGTAGAAGCGCTTCAGGGTTGCTTCGCCCTTCTCGCTGGAACCACTGGTGATGAGGGCAACCACGGTATCTCCATTGGACGCGGTGGATCCGGGCCTGATGATCACGATGTCCCCGTCGGCGATAAGGTCCTCAACCATGGACTGACCGCGGACACGAAGGGCGTATGAGGTGTCGTCGGCGATGTCGAGGCCCACTTCGATCACGTCGGATGGATCTGAAATCGCTTCAATCGGGGCGCCGGCGGCGATCCGACCGTGGATGGGAACCCGGACCGTCGACCGGGAACGATCGAAGTCGATGACTGTCCTTCCGGATGCGTCGTCCGTGTCGTTGGCGGATGACACGATCCCGAGCGCCATCTCCCCCTCGGGAGTAAGGCGAACGCCGCGCGCGGTGTTCGGATCGCGGACGAGGAAACCCTTCTTGTCCAATGCCGTCAAGTGATAGTCGATGTGACCCGTGGAACCGATGTCCATCTTCTTGCCGATTTCGCGATTCGTCGGCGGGCGTCGGTGTTCACGGATATGACTGCCGATGAACTCGAGGATCTGCTGTTGTTTTTCACTGAGACCGACGACCATGGCCAACTCCTGAACAAGCCCGCGCCGGTTGCGACCTCCACGGCCCAAATAGTTCCGGAAACGCGAACAGGTGTTCGATTTTCTCTCAGTATACCTACCTAGAGTTGGACACTTGTTCGTATCCTTGCTTGGAGTTGTTCGGTGCGCCCGAGCTTTCGATCGTGGGTGGTCAACTTTCCATAAACATTGAGACGAGGGCTACAATCGTCCTGCGATGGACCGACGACGTGGGGCTGACGATCCGGACCCGCGTACCGACGCTCGTCCGGGGGTCTTTGGTCCCGGACCAGTTTCCTCCGGGCGGGCCATGGCGCGTAGTGATCGGGACGGAAGTGTCCGTGGCGTTCGGCCGGTAACACGCCAGAATCGCGCGGATGGAGGCGGACCCGCCTTCGGTTCCACGCGCGCCGAGAGGGCTGTGCCCCCATCTGGGCCGTACGCCGAGACTGACCCGGAGGATCTTCGGGTCAGTGCGGATGGCACGGTGCGAATCCCCTGTGACGGTGGTGGGGCACTCGACGTGGCGACCGTTCCGTTGCTGGACCTATCGACCGGGCAAGGGCCGCGAAGTGCGTTCGTCTCGCCAGGGACTGGACGTCGTGGGCCGTTCCTTGCACTTGTGCACGGCGTCCCATCAGGCGTTGCACAGGTGTTCTACGACGCCGCACGCAACGAACTTGCGGTTGCGAACCTGGATCCTGCCACCGCAGTCGGGCGGGCGGTTCGGGCTGGTTGCCAGGCTGTCCGATCACGGGTGCGTCGCCGGCACGAGCTGGACGCATTCGGGTTCACGGTTGTGCTGGTGGAGGCCATGTCGCAACCGTTCGCATTCGTGGCGCAGTTGCCACCGTGCCAGCTGTATGCGGTCGATGCTGACGGTGTCCGGGCAGTACCCGAGATACCGACTGGACTGAGTGTCGGCCAGGTGCGGAGCGATCGCCGCTGGGAAGTGGAGATCGAGACTGATCGCATCCCGTTATCGCATGAGGTCAGATTGGTCCTCACTGACGCGGCCCTTGCGACACGCCTGGATCCGGCGATGCTGCAAGAGTTTCGACGGGTGCCGGTTGCCCGTGCGGCGTCGATCCTTGTCGAAACACTTGGTGAACCGATCACGGCGGGCCGATCACCCGTGGGTGCAACTGGGGTCAGCCTCTCCCAACGGGATTCGTTGCCCGAGGCCATCGTGGTGCGGTTCGTGTTGCCCCTCTCCCACCGTGCGTCAACGTTTTCGCTTCAGGGATGGCGGGCGACCATGGCTGCTGGGCGAGACCTCTATTACAGGATGATGGGCACGGGGGAGGCGGATGACCGGGAGGCCAGTGCCCGGCAGGTGACCGGCGAACTCGACAGGGCCGGTTCTCGGATATCTCCCGATGGATCGGATGGCAGTCTGCGCAGGCGACGCAAGTCGCTAACCGATCCGGTGGATCCCCGACAGGATCCGTCCCGAACGGATATGGCGGCGGTCGGGCCGGTGTCGCCTTTCGGTCGTGTAGTCCTCGTTCCCTCAACCTTTGGGGGTACACCATTAGCATCTGCGCGGCACCCAAGGGTTACCAGTCCTTGGGGATGGTGGGACCGCTTTATTGATCCGCCGACCTTCCTTCCTGGTGGGCCGAGGGCGGCACGCTTCCGGAGGTTCCGGAGCCTGTTATTGGTGATTGCTTCGCTGGCCGCCGTCGGCCTTGTCGCGTGGCAGTACGAACCTTTCGTCATTGCACCGGCGCGCAACATGCTTGTCCGGATTGCACCGCCTCCGACGGCGACTCCATTGCCTCCGACCCCGACGACGCCTCCAGTTGTTGGCCGGACGATTGCATCGGCCAGAGGGCGCTTTGTGGCTTTGGCAGTCCCCCCCAACTCCGGTACCGAACCGGGGGCCGTGGCATCAGTCACGGCACGCGTGCTTGACGATGTTGGAGACATTGTCGGGATCAGGCTCGGACCGATGGAAGGCACACGTGATCCTGTGCCACCGAGACCAACCCCTGGAGCCGGAACGCAGCCAACGCCAATCCCCCCGAGAGGCTTCCTCGCAACTGGAGGCAGCCTGATCCCGCGCGACGATGGGGTCCTCTATCTTGACCCGGGCGGGACGGTCTCGGTTCTCGGCAATGCGGGTCAGCCCTCAAGGGTGGTCCGGGTCCGTGGAACTGCCGGATGGGTACTCCCAGTTGCTGCGGTTGTCTATGGTCCGTCGATGTACGTATTTGATGGTGGCAAGGATGGGGTGGGCTTGGTCTGGAGGCATCCGGCGACGGCGGGAGGGCAATACGACGCCGAACCCGTGGCCTGGCTTCAGGCGGGCCAGCGTGCTGACTTGTCGCTCGCGTCAGATGTCGCCACGGACGGGGTGTTCTGGGTTTCCCGTCGAGACGGCACCATCTTGCGCCTGGCTGGAGGGAGGGCCGAGGTACTCGCCCTCTCGGGGGTGACACCGCCGGCGACATCCCTCGGCGCGATTTACACCGATCAGGCCACGAAGTCTCTTTACGTTATCGACGAGCCATCTCGACGCATGCTCCGCCTCAACAAGGATGGCGTGTTTGAGGGGGAGGTCTCCGGGGTGATTGCACCCGGCGAGATTGCACGTGGATTGTGGGTCGATGAGCGTGGCAAGAGAGCACTGGTGCTGACTACCCAGCGCCTGGCGCTAGTGACCCCACCGTAGTCGACCCGGTTTCCTGCCAACTTGCACTCACCCAAGAGTGCGGTGATCTGTACACACCTTGCGCTTGATCCTAGCATTCACGGGCACGCCAGAAAGGTATCTGTGATCAGGATGCCACCGTGATCCCGCAACCGATCGGCTTGGTTCAACCGTGCGCTGGGGGCCCCGTTATGTTCGAAAGGCGCGTCGGTTGGGTATCCTGCCACGGAAGGAGCGGAGACGACTGATGTGGTACGGCCAGCGTGTTGCCGTCGTGTTTCCTGCCTACAACGAAGAGAAGAACATTGCCCAGGCAATCGATGACTTCTTCGCAGCCGGTGGGGGAACGATTGTTGACGACGTGTTCGCAGTGGACAACAACAGTCGGGACCGCACGGCCGAACTGATCAAGGGCACGCGCGCGACCTACGTCCTGGAGACAAAGCAGGGCTACGGGAATGCCCTCCAACGTGGTTTGGCTGAAGCCTCCCGGAGCGGCGCGGAACTCATTGTGATGGCCGAACCGGACGGCACGTTTGCCGGCAAGGATGTGATGAAGTTGCTGGCATTTGCCGATGACTTCGATCTCGTCCTTGGGACACGCACGACACCGGAACTCATCTGGCAGGAAGCGAACATGGGCCGGTTCCTGCGGTGGGGTAACTGGGCAGTGGCGAAGTTCCTGCAGGTGCTTCACGATGGCCCGTCGCTTTCGGACTGTGGCTGCACGTTGCGCCTTGTTCACGCCAATGCCTATCGGGTTTTCGCGGGAAACCTTACGGTCGGGGCGTCGCACTTCCTGCCGGAAATGGTCTGCCTGGCACTTGCTTCGGGAATGCGCCTCATCGAAATCCCGGTCAACTATCGCGGACGGGTCGGTGAAAGCAAAATCACCGGATCCCTGAATACGACGCTGCGTGTCGGGACGCGCATGATCCTGCTGATCATTGGGTATTGGCTGAAGCGTCGATTCGGATACGGCGCGATTGATCCGCTACCGGTAGGTCCGCGACGGCCAATCCACACACTCCGGTAGTTGGCTCAATCTCGTGCGGTCGCGTGATCCAAATCTGGCCCAACCCGGCTGACCGTTTCTCTGATTCAGTCACTTATGTGGAGGACGCACCTGATTTTTGCTCGGCTTCCGCTGGTTCGGTTGTGGGGCGACCATGAACTGCCCGGATTAGGTTGGGAAGGCGACGGGTTCGAGCCACTTTGGGTCACGCCATGGTCTCAGTGGCGACACACCATGACGGTATTCGCCCAAGCCCCCGCACAGGGGAACGTCCGCATCGAGGGAGCTCCTCGGGACCGGTAGGGGACGTGAGGGTAGGAATTGCCTCGGACCATGGTGGAAAGCACTCCGTTGGGTTCGCGGTCACGCAATCGTCTGCCCCGCGAACCCGTTGCGACGAGAGATAGTCCACCCAGGGCACCGGCGCGTCCACGATCCTATTCTCGGCCCTCCGCTGACGGTCGCAATATCCTGACCTGACCCCTATCGATCCACCTCGCCCCATCGCGCACTCCGGCATCAGGACCGGCGCCGCGTGACCCCCGACTTAGTCGCTGCTTCAGCGACGGCGGTGGCAACGGCTTCAACAACGCGTCGATTGAACGGGCTCGGGATGATGTAGTCCGCGCTGAGTTCCTCATCGGCCACGGTGCCAGCGATGGCGTAGGCGGCGGCAACCTTCATCTCCTCATTGATGGTGGTCGCACTTGCGTCAAGGGCACCGCGGAAGATGCCCGGGAAGGCGAGGACATTGTTGATCTGGTTTGGATAGTCGCTACGGCCAGTTGCAATGACGCTCACAACGTCGGCAACATCCTCAGGACTGATCTCCGGGTCAGGATTGGCGAGGGCGAAAACGATCGGGTGGGGCGCCATTCTCCGGATGTCGTCGACGGTGACCACACCGGGCGCGGATACACCGATGAAGACATCGGCCCCAACCAGGCAGTCTCTCAGGGATCCATGCACTCCGGACGCGTTCGTGTGGGACGCGATCCACTCCTTCATGGAGTTCATGTTCTCGGCCCGGCCGGCAAGGATTGCACCGCTTCGGTCGCAACCAACGATGTCGTGGACGCCGCTCGCCAGAAGGATCTTGATGATTGCAACGCCTGCAGCGCCGATGCCGTTGACCACAATCTTCAAGTCCTGAAGGGTCCGCCCACTGAGTCGGCACGCGTTGATCAGCGCACTGAGCACCACCACGGCGGTGCCATGCTGGTCGTCGTGGAAGACGGGAATGTCGAGCCGTTCCCGAAGCCGTTCCTCAATCTCGAAGCATCTTGGTGCGCTGATGTCCTCGAGGTTGATGCCTCCGAACGCGGGTGCGATGCGTACCACCGTCTCGATGATCTCGTTGGTGTCCTGGGTATCGAGGCAGATGGGGAACGCGTCGACGCGTCCGAACTCCTTGAACAGCATCGCCTTGCCTTCCATGACCGGCATCGCAGCGAGCGGGCCGAGGTTGCCAAGGCCCAGGATCGCGGAGCCGTCACTGACCACCGCAACGGTATTGCGCTTGATCGTAAGTGCGAAGGCACGTGCGGGGTCCTCAGCGATGGCGCGGACAACGCGGGCGACACCCGGCGTGTAGGCCATGGACAGATCGTCGCGCGTCTTCAGGGGCGACTTCGATGTGACCTCGATCTTGCCCCCAAGATGCAAGAGGAAAGTTCGGTCGGACACGTTCACCACCGTGAGGCCGTCAATGGTCTTCAGCATCGCCACGACGGCCTCGCCGTGGCTGTCATTCCGGCAGTTGACGGTGACATCGCGCGTCAGGATGCCTCGCTCCTGGCGGACGATGTCGATTGCACCGATGTCGCCACCAGCCTCGCCAATCGTGGACGCGAGGCGACCAAGCATTCCGGGCCTGTTCTCGATCTGGCAGCGGACGATGATGCTGTAGCTTGCGCTCGTTCGGCTCACAGGTGGCTCCGATCTACTGATTATGGTCGGGTTCGGCTCTCGCATCCTACCCCCAAAAGCTGCCTGTTGCCCACAGCGATCCCGTTGGTCCAGGGTTCACGCATCCGGGAATTGATGTCTTCAAGCTGCGCGCGGATGTCTGGTCCGGGGGGTGGCGCAGCGAAGCGTATAGAGACCAGGGGGGGATGGGGTGGGGCCAAGCGAAGCGTATAGAGACCAGGGGGCGATGGGGTGGGGCCAAGCGAAGCGTATAGAGATCAGGGG
>Ga0114981_10001622_pt1 | contig 14689 bp, 14 predicted proteins | sample S_140806_MF_Meta_FD_87028 | JGI IMG/M metagenome (GOLD analysis project Ga0114981, IMG submission 87028) | Freshwater microbial communities from Lake Simoncouche, Canada to study carbon cycling - S_140806_MF_MetaG | ecosystem: Environmental > Aquatic > Freshwater > Lake | place: Lake...
AGAGCCGAGCGCCCGCAAGCTGGTCGGTATCGTCAGTTCTATCAAGTTGGAATTGAAGCCATTGGTTTGGATGATCCAGCGATTGATGCTGAAGTAATAGCAATAGCAGATCAAGGATTTAAATCTTTGGGTCTGCGAAACTACCGTCTTGAAATTACTTCACTCGGAGATAACGAATCCAGGGCGGCTCATCGCGTGGATCTTCTTAAATACATTGCAACGTTGAATCTCGATGAGGCAACTAAAGAGCGCGCTGCAATAAATCCGCTTCGCTTATTCGATGACAAGCGTCCAGAGATGCAGCAGGCAATGGCAAATGCGCCGTTGCTCCTTAACTATCTTTCGAAAGAGTCGGCCGAGAATTTCGCAGAAGTTAAGAGCTACCTCGATCAACTTGGCATCTCATATCTAGTTAATCCAAGGATGGTTCGGGGCTTGGACTATTACACCGGAACTACATTTGAATTCATTCATGAAGGATTGGGCGCCCAGTCGGGAATTGGCGGTGGCGGACGTTATGACGGACTCATGGAGATTCTCGGTGGACAAGCGCTATCCGGAATTGGATTTGGATTAGGTGTTGATCGAGCTCTTCTTGCGGCGCAAGCTGAAGGTGTTTTGGTTGAAAACCAATTCTCATCCGATTTATTTATTATCCCGCTAGGTGATAATCAAAAACCTATTGCTCTCTCTTTAGCAGCGCAGTTACGCCTTTCTGGAATACGTACGGAAATCGCTTTTGGTGATCGTGCGCTGAAAGGTGCCATGAAGGCTGCCGACAAGAGTGGATCTCGTTATGTAATCGTTCTTGGTGATTCCGAGGTTGCATCAGGCACGGTCGAACTTAAACGTATGAGCGATGGCTTCACTTCATCGGTTAAGATTGAGGAATTGCAGAAGGCTCTAACCGGAGCGCTCTGAGGTTTTTAATTTTCTAAGGTGGATTTTCTCTAATGTTAAGAACACATGACGCTGGATCACTTCGAGCAACTCATGCTGGCCAGACTGTTTCACTGGCAGGTTGGGTAGCTCGTCGTCGAGATCATGGTGGCGTGGCATTTATTGACCTACGTGACTCAACTGGTTCAGTACAGGTGGTTATTCGCGATGAAGCTTTAGCTGGTTCGTTGCGCGCCGAATGGTGTCTGCAAATAACAGGTGAAGTTGTGCTTCGTCCTGAAGGCAATGCCAATTCGACTCTGCCAACCGGTGCCATCGAAGTCATGGGCGATGAAATTAAGGTTCTTAGTGAATCCGCCGCTTTGCCATTTCCCGTAGATAGTGGAAACGACGCTGAGATATCAGAGGAAGTGCGATTGAAGTATCGCTATCTAGATCTGCGGCGTGAGAAGCCGGCTGCCAATTTGCGACTTCGCTCAAAAGTTACCTCAACTATTCGCCGTGTTATGGAAGATCTTGATTTTCTTGAAATCGAAACTCCTTATCTCACGCGAAGCACACCTGAGGGCGCCCGTGATTTCTTAGTTCCTGTTCGCTTGCAACCTGGTAGTTGGTATGCACTGCCGCAGTCGCCACAGTTATTTAAGCAACTTTTAATGGTTGCTGGCATGGAACGTTACTACCAGATTGCGAGATGCTTCCGAGATGAAGATTTCCGCGCTGATCGTCAACCAGAATTTACGCAATTAGATATTGAAATGTCATTTATTGATCAGGCAGATATTTTGGCCGTTGCCGAAAAACTCTTGGTCAAGATTTGGAAAGAGGCAGTTGGTTTTGATATTCCAACTCCGATTCGTCATATGACATATGCCGATGCAATGCAGAACTACGGATCTGATAAACCAGACTTGCGATTTGATTTGCAACTCATCGAGCAGACCGCGTTCTTTGCAAAGACAGAATTTCGCGTCTTTCAGGCGCCATATGTCGGCAGCGTAGTAATGCCGGGTGGTGCAACCTCGCCACGTCGCGAATTAGATGCTTGGCAAGATTGGGCAAAGGCGCGCGGAGCTAAAGGCCTGGCATACATTCTTGTAAATGAGGATGGAACCCTTGGTGGTCCAGTTTCTAAGAATATTTCTGAATCAGAGCAAAGCGGAATAGTCGCCGCCGCTGGAGCAAAACCTGGCGATGCAATCTTCTTCGCTGCAGGCGATCGAAGCGCATCCCTTGCACTTCTTGGTGCAGTGCGTCTTGAAATCGGAAAACGCTGCAATCTAATAGCTGAAGGTGCTTGGGAATTTCTTTGGGTAGTCGATGCACCTATGTTTGAACCAACTGATAACGGTGGTTGGACAGCGGTACATCATCCTTTTACCGGACCTAAACCAGAATTTGCAAAGAGTTTCGCTAGCGATCCAGCAAACGCCTTGGCCTATGCCTACGACATTGTTCTAAACGGTACTGAACTTGGCGGTGGATCAATTCGTATCCATGACCGAGAGATTCAGAAGGATGTTTTCACTGTTATCGGTTTAAGTGACGAGGAAGCGGCAAGTAAATTCGGCTTCTTGCTTGAGGCATTTAATTACGGTCCACCTCCTCATGGAGGAATCGCACTTGGTCTCGATCGCGTATGTGCGCTTTTAACAGGCAGTGACTCAATTCGCGAAGTAATCGCTTTCCCAAAGACAGCCAGTGGGGGAGATCCACTTACTGGCGCTCCCACTCCTATTACACCAGCGCAGCGTAAAGAGAGCGGCGTTGACGGAGTCACCAAGGTAGAAGCCCAGAAGTAAAGGCCTTCTCAGGTAGGCTAGCGATAGATTTAAACTAAGTGAGGATATAAATGGTTACCGGTCCAGGAGGAGTCGCAACGATCATCGCTGCCTGCTCACTCCTTGTGATTGCGATCGCAGTTTCATATGCGGTTATTCGAATTGGACGCCTAATTGATGAAGCCAAAGTCTCGCTAAAAGTTTTAACTGATGAGGCGGCACCGCTGATGCACGAATCAACTCGTACGGTAGAACTTATTAACAGCCCGCTAGAAAGTTTTGCGCGAATCACTAAGAATGTTGAAGATGTAACTACGAAAGTAGCAGATGCGACAACTGGATTTATGGATAAGAGTGGCCCTGCAGTAAAGGTCGCTGGCGCACTTATTAGCGCTGCGAGCATGAACAAATCACGCTCAAAAAAGAAGAAGAAGGCGGAGTGATCGCCAACAGTGGAATCCGCCGAGATCCGTTCGCGCTGGCTGCGCTTCTTTGAAAGTGATAACCGAGAAGGTTTAACTCACACAGTTGTGCCTTCGGCATCGCTAATTGCTGACGATCCAAATCTCTTGCTAGTTAATGCTGGCATGGTGCCATTCAAACCATATTTCCTGGGTGAAGTGACCCCACCTTTTAAGCGCGCGACATCTGTACAAAAATGCGTGCGTACTCTCGATATCGACGAGGTTGGAAAAACTACCCGGCATGCTTCCTTCTTCCAGATGTGCGGCAACTTCTCGTTCGGTGATTATTTTAAAGAGGGTGCGATAGCACTTGCCTGGGATTTATTAACTAGACCAATCTCTGATGGTGGATACGGTTTCCCAGAAGACAAATTATGGGTCACCGTCTTTTTAACCGACGATGAAGCAGCCGATATCTGGCATAAGAAAGTTGGAGTTCCAAAAGAACGAATCCAACGTCGTGATATGGCAGATAACTTTTGGTCAATGGGTGTTCCTGGTCCATGCGGGCCATGTTCTGAAATTTATTTTGATCGTGGTCCAGCTTACGGTCGCGACGGCGGACCAATTGCAGATGAGAATAGATATCTCGAAATCTGGAACCTCGTGTTTATGCAAAATGAACGTGGCGCTGGTGGCGGTAAAGATGACTTCCCAATTCTCGGAGAATTGCCCGCTAAAAGTATTGATACTGGTTTGGGGCTAGAACGTACTGCTGCACTATTGCAGGGCGTAGAAAATATCTATGAAATCGATACAACGATGCAGATTCTATCTAAAGCGATGGCTCTCTCGGGAGTTAAGTACGGTAAAGACGAGAAGACAGATATTTCCTTGCGCGTTATTGCAGATCACGCACGAACTTCTGCAATGTTAATCGGAGATGGTGTTACCCCGGGCAATGAAGGCCGCGGTTATGTCCTTCGTCGGATGATGCGCAGAACCATCCGAAATATGCGCTTGCTTGGTACAAATGATTCTGTCATGTCAGAACTAACATCTGCCGCTATTGGAGCCATGGGTTCTCAATACCCAGAACTGATATCAGATAAGAAACGAATACTAGAAGTCTCGATTTCTGAAGAAGAATCTTTCTTGCAGACGCTTAAGAGTGGAACTGCGATATTTGATATTGCATCCTCTGAATTAAAGAGTAAAAAAGTCAACATTCTGCCGGGCGAAGAAGTCTTTAAATTGCACGATACCTATGGTTTCCCATTTGATCTAACTTTAGAAATGGCTCGTGAACAAGGTTTGGAAGTTGATGAAGCTGGCTTCACTCGACTAATGAAGGAGCAACGCGATCGAGCAAAAGCCGATGCCAAAGCGAAGAAGAGTGGCCATACCGATCTAAGTGAGTATAAGAAAATTGCTGATTCTCATGGCGTAACTGAATTCGTTGGTTATGCCCATCTTTCGGCAGAGTCAAAGATCAGTGGAATTCTGCTGGACGGCATCAGTGTAAAAAGTGCGCAAGCGGGCGATGATGTTGAGATCGTTCTAGACCGCACACCTTTTTATGCTGAAGGTGGTGGTCAGTTAGCTGATGGTGGGCTAATCACTTTGGGAAATGGTGCGGTCATCGAGATCGATGATGTGCAAAGCCCTGTGACTGGACTGTCAGTACACCGCGGGCGAGTACGTTCGGGCGCACTAACAATTGGTGATGCAGCGTTGGCAGAAATTGATCAAGAACGTCGCAACGCAATATCGCGCGCACATACTGCAACTCATATGGTGCACAAAGCATTCCGCGAAATCCTTGGTGAGACTGCCACGCAGGCCGGTTCCGAGAACTCGCCAGGACGTTTCCGTTTCGACTTTCCCGCAACTGGAGCGCTTTCAGAAGGCGTTCTAGATGAAGTTGAATCACGCGTTAATACTCTGCTGCTAGATAACCTTGAAGTAAGTGCTGAAGTTATGTCGCAGGATGAAGCCAAAAAATTGGGTGCAATGGCCTTATTCGGTGAAAAATATGGCGATCGGGTTCGAGTTGTAAGTGTCGGAGATTGGGCCCGTGAACTTTGCGGCGGTACCCACGTTGCTCGCTCTGGCCAGTTGGGCGTGATCAAATTGTTAAGTGAATCATCTATCGGAGCAGGTGTGCGCCGCGTTGAAGCCGTAGTCGGTGTCGATGCTTACAAATTTTTAGCGCGAGAGCATATGTTGCTTAATTCCTTAACTGGGCTAATCAAAGGTGCACGAGCAGAAGAACTTCCAGAACGAATTTCTGATCTTTTAACAAAAATGAAAGATATCGAGAAGGAATTAGCGGCGTTGCGATCAGCAGCGGCGATGTCTGATCTTTCCTCGGTGGCGGCGCAAGCTAAGATTTTAGGTGGCACGAGTGTAATTCTCACCAAGGTTGCTGAAGGAATCGTGGTCGATGATCTTCGGAAAATCGCTTTAGACCTACGCAATCGAAATACAGACTCCGTTGTTGGATTAATAAGTATTTGTGATAGTAAACCAGTCCTGGTTATCGCCGTAAGCGATGCTGCTCGGGCGAAGGGTCATAAAGCTGGGGCGTTGGTAAAAATAGGATCAACAGTTCTTGGCGGTGGCGGTGGCGGCAAAGATGATTTCGCGCAAGGTGGCGGTACTTCAGTCGCGCAAATTGATGCGGCGCTTAGTGCGATAGAACGCTCACTCGCGGGCAAGTAATGTCACGCATCGGCCGACGAATTGCCTTCGACTATGGCGATGTTCGTATCGGTGTTGCGGTCTGTGATCCAGATGGAATTCTCGCTACTCCGCTAACAACTCTTCAATCTAAGGATGTGGCTTTGAAAAAGCAGATTGCAGAATTAATTGAAGAGTACGAACCTGTAAAGATTTATGTTGGTCAGCCTAAATTACTAAGTGGCGCAGATGGCACTGCTGTGGCCAAGGTTTTGAGTTTTACAGAAATGCTTACTTCCAACTTTGATATCCCTGTAATTTTGGTGGATGAGCGTCTTTCAACGGTATCGGCTGCTAGGCAGTTAAGAGAGTCCGGAATAAGCGCCAAAGATGCACGTTTTGTAATTGATGCCGCTGCAGCGGTTGCAATTCTCGAACAGGGTTTGGCAAATGAGCGAAAGTAGATCAGCGCAATTAAGGGTAATCGCGGCTCTTGCTGTGGTCTTTCTCTTTACAGGGGGAGCGCATCAACTGAGATCCGGCGTAAGTTCGGCGCCAGATTTCCCTTGCACCGTGGATTCGGGCGTTGAGGTTTCGATCGAAATTTCTAAGGGTGCAACGGGTTCCGATATCGCACTGCAACTTTATGAAGCTGGAGTAATTAAATCGAGTTCGGCATTTTTCCGACTGGCAGTTGCCGATAAGAGGTCGGCGATGATCGCACCAGGTGCGCATGTAATTAGTAAAGAAATTTGCGCGGCAGATGCCCTAAACCAGCTGCTAGATCCTAAACGTATTGCTGGGTTGATTAACATTATGGAAGGAGCCTGGAACTCTGAAGTATTCAAATCTATGGTGAACGCTGGCTTCAAAGAAAGCGATATCCAGTCAGCGATCGCAAGAATTGAATTGCCAAGCGGTTTCAAATCTTTGGAAGGGTTGCTTTTCCCCGCGCAATACTCTTTCGCTAAAGACACTAGCGCTAATGATGCCTTGCAAGCCATGATGGATCGCGCAGCGACCGAACTAGCCAAGAGCGGAATCACCACTGGGGCTGGGAAATACAGTGCTCAGCAGCTGTTAACTATGGCATCAATTATTCAGGCTGAAGGAAAGACCGGGGATTTTAGAAAGATTGCGCGGGTAATCCTTAACCGCCTAGAAAAGGGCATGCCTTTACAGATGGATTCCACAGTTCATTATGTTCAAAAAGCTAGAGGCGATATTTTTTTAAGTACCAAATCAACTCTTCTAAAATCCGAGTACAACACCTATAGAAAGTATGGTCTACCGCCCGGTCCGATTGGTAATCCCGGCTTCGATGCAATGTTTGCAGCTGCCAGTGCAGCGCCAGGAGATTGGATCTATTTCGTCACAGTTGCTCCCGGTGATACACGATTCACGGCGTCTTATGATCAATTCTCATCTTGGAAGATAGAATATAAAAAGAATTTACGTGCGGGCCTATTTGGGAGTTCGAAATGAGTAGTAAGGCGTTGAAAGGTGCGGTGCTTGGTTTTCCAATAGAGCATTCTCTTTCTCCACTTTTACACAATACTGCTTTCAATCTCCTGGGAATCATCGGCGATTATAAAGCTATCGAGGTTCAAAGTGGACAACTAGAGAAATTCATAATCGATCGTGGTTCAGATTATGACTATCTTTCCTTGACGATGCCGCTTAAGGAGGAAGCTCTCGAATTAGGAATTCCGATTGAGATAGACGAATTAGGCCAACGCATTCAATCAATAAACACTTTAGTCAATCGTGATGGTCAGTGGTCGGCAACAAGTACCGATGGTTCTGGATTCATAAAGGCTTTATCAAAAGCTGGCTATGATCGATTCGATAAAGTTTTAATTCTGGGTGCTGGCGGAACTGCACGAGCTGTAGCCGGAGCACTTGACGATATTGCAGATAAAGTTGATGTGATGCGCAGAAGTGTTCGACGTAGTGCAGCGATAGCTGCTTGTTTTACCAAAATTGAATGTGAGTTCTTGGATTGGGATGATCAAATCGATTTGAGGAGTTATGACCTCGTGGTTAACACAACACCTTCGGGAGCTGCTGACTTAGTCGCCGATAATCTATCCATGCGGATTGAAGGGGTTCTCTTCGATGTCTTGTATAAACCATGGCCGACGCTATTGGCTAGAAGGTGGAGCGATGCTGGCGGCAAAACGATAAGCGGTCTAGAGCTTTTGCTTTATCAAGGTATTGACCAATTGAGTTTGGTAACTTCGACGAGTGAGATCGCGATTGAAGGTGAATTGCGTAGGGCGCTGTCCAAGGCGATTAGTTAATCCACAGGCTTAATGGCCGCTTACGCAGTCGGGCTACGCTTCCGAAGTGTTTATTGCACTCATTCTATTCTCGTTGCACATTTCTTTGACAGATATTCGCAGCCATCGCATATCGAATCGCGTGCTTTTGATTACTTTTCTTTCTCTATTTTCACTCAGCGTCGCCACTCACACTGATGTGCATCCTCTAACTGGATTATTGGTTCTTCTTCTTACGCCACTAATTTTGCGAGCCGGAATTGGTGCCGGTGATATCAAGTTGTTGACCGTTCTAGCCATTTTCTTCGTGCCACTTAATTGGGACTTAACCTCGGATTTTTTACTTTCCTTTTCCTTGATATCTGCCGCACTTTTGGTCATCGCACTGGTCCGATCACACTCGTTCTCTGGATCTATCGCCTTAGCACCAGCTATTTGTGGCGCGGTAATTTGGTGCGCAAGATAGCGCTGCGATCTGACACAATATGCCAATGCGTTGGCTTACTGCAGGTGAATCCCATGGACAAGCCCTTTCGGCAATTATCGAAGGTATTCCAGCCAACATAACTCTTACTTCCAAAGATATTGATTACCATCTTGCTCGCAGACGTTTAGGTTTTGGTCGCGGGGCTCGACAGAATTTCGAAGCCGATAAAATTACTATTCTCGGTGGCATTCGTTTAGGTCTGACACAAGGTGGACCAATTTCGATCCAAGTCGGTAACTCTGAGTGGCCAAAATGGGAAAAGGTAATGTCGGCCGATCCAGTACCTGAAGATGAGATAAAAGATTTAGCCCGCAACGCACCGCTAACGCGACCTCGTCCAGGTCACGCGGATTTAGTTGGAATGCAGAAATACGACTTTGATGATGCTCGTCCTATTTTAGAGAGAGCCAGTGCGCGCGAAACTGCGGCGCGGGTCGCACTTGGAGCAGTTGCTCGCGCATTTCTTGAACAAAGCGTTGGGATCACAATCCTTAGCCACGTTGTTTCGATCGGCCAGGTCCGAATTCCCGAAGGCACCGCATTACCTTCGCAAAACGATATGGAGCGCATAGATGCTGATCCTGTTCGTTGTTCAGATCCTGCAACTAGTGCGCTTATGATCACTGAAATCGAATCAGCACATTCTGATGGCGACACTCTTGGTGGTGTCTGTGAAGTTTTGGCATACAACCTTCCTCCTGGTCTTGGTTCCTACGTTCATTCAGATAGGCGCCTCGATGCAAAACTTGCTGGTGCAATGATGGGAATTCAAGCAATTAAAGGTGTTGAAATTGGGGATGGTTTCTTAACTGCTACGCGCCGCGGTTCAGTGGCACATGATGAAATCGAACGCGGTAGTGATGGTTTGATTAAACGTCGAACTGACCGAGCAGGTGGTACCGAGGGCGGTATGTCTAACGGTGAAATCTTGCGCGTTAGCGTTGCGATGAAACCAATTTCAACTGTGCCGAAAGCCTTAGATACGATCGATGTTAAAACTGGTGAGGCAGCAAAGGCGATTAATCAAAGATCAGATGTCTGCGCGGTGCCAGCGGCCGGTGTTGTAGCCGAAGCGATGGCTGCACTTGTTTTGGCGGAGGCGGTACTAGAAAAATTTGGCGGAGATAGCGTTACTGAGACTCGTCGTAATTTCGAGTCTTATATGGCAAATTTACGTTTTAAGTAGCCTTTTATGAGTCAATCAGTAATTCTAATTGGTCCTCCAGGCGCGGGTAAAAGCACAATCGGAAAACACTTGGCACGCATCCTTAACTGCTCGTTCACAGATACCGATGACATCATCGAAACCCAGACCGGTTCCACAATCTCCCAAATATTCATCGATCAAGGAGAACCTTGGTTTCGTGAGTTAGAAGTAGAAGTGGTACTGAAGGCTATTGCCCAAATAGATGGTGTTCTCTCACTCGGTGGCGGAGCGCCTTTATCGCAACCCGCTCAGGATTTGCTAAAAAGCATCTCTACCCCAAGAATTTTTCTTGACGTATCTTTGGCCACCGCGGCACCACGAGTGGGATTTAATCGTGATCGTCCACTGTTGTTAAATAATCCGCGTGCAGCTTGGCAAACGTTAATGGAGAAGCGACGCCCGATATATGAATCAGTTGCAACTCATATCGTTCCAGTCGACGGTCTCTCCCCAAAAGAAGTTGCGGGAAAGATTCGCGACATTATTGGTGAAACAGAGTGAGCAGTAAGCCCGCTGTTGTTAGGCTTGCACAATGATTATTGAGGTTGCGGCAGAGCGAACTTACCCAGTCATAATCGACAGCTCCTGGAAAGTTGAGCTTTCAAAGTTGCTGGAAGGACGAAGTAAAGCGGCCATTATCGTTTCCGAGAAAATGCAACACTCTATAAAGGATCTGATCGCAACAGATGCCGAAGTTCTTATCTTTCCGATTGCCGATGGCGAATCTGGTAAGAGCAGCACAACGCTTAATCAGGTCTGGGATTGGCTTGGAGCAGCAGGATTCACGCGCAGTGATTTAATCATTGGCATCGGCGGGGGAGCAGTAACTGATTTTGCAGGATTCGCCGCGGCATCATGGCTACGCGGAATAGATTGGGTAGCAATTCCTACGACAGTTGCCGGCGCAGTTGATGCAGCAATAGGTGGAAAGACTGCCATCAATAGTGAATATGGAAAGAATTTGATTGGGGCTTTTCACAGCCCTTGCGCAGTAATTATTGATATCTCTTGGTTTGAGACACTCAGCGATCGTGACTTCGCGGCAGGACTGGCAGAGGTTGTAAAAGCAGGTTTTATTTCAGATGGGAAAATCCTTGAATTAATCGGTAGTTCTAAAATCTCAGAACTCCGTTCTAACCGCACCACGGTAATTGATCTGGTAACTCGTGCCATCGCGGTCAAGGCGAAGGTTGTGACGAGCGATTTCAAGGAAAGTTTTGATCGCGAAGTTTTGAACTACGGTCACACTTTGGGCCATGCCATAGAACTGCACTGTAAATACGATCTCCGTCATGGGGAATGTGTAGCGATAGGAATGGCCTTTATGGCCGAACTTCAACTATCTCTTGGCCTAATAACAGCCTCGTTGGCGCAGCAGCATCTAGACATTTTAAAGAACTTGGGGTTGCCGACCACTTATAAACTCCAAGCTTGGCCAAGCCTGTTGGCGAGCATGTATTTGGATAAAAAATCGCGCGGCAAAACCCTGCGATTGGTTACGATTAAGGGGATTGGCATCACCGATCGTCTTGAGAATCCTGATGAAAAAATTCTATTGGCAGCCTACGAAAAGGTGAGTTCATGAACGTTCTAGTTATCAATGGTCCAAATTTGGCACGTTTAGATATTAGAGATTCATCAATTTACGGGGATATGACCTATCCGCAGTTGGTTTCGCACATCGAATCAGCGGCGAAGACACATGGCTTTACAGCAGATGTTCGGCAGAGTGATGACGAAGCGACGGTAATTTCTTGGTTGCATGAGGCGGCTGATAAAAAACTACCAGTGATTATCAATCCAGCGGCTTTCACTCATTACTCATATGCCATTCGGGATGCCGCAGAGTTAGTTAAGACTCCACTTATTGAGGTTCATCTTTCGAACCCATTGGCGCGCGAAGAGTTCCGTCACACATCAGTTATTTCCGGCGTTGCAAATGGAACCATCGGGGGATTTGGCCCAAATTCTTACGTATTAGCCTTGATCGCCTTAAAGGCGTTAACCGCTTAGAAGTTCGGGTAAACTTCCCAAATTGCCTTCGAAAATCGGAGGCCAACCTCGAGTAAAGCTCTTTGAGTTCAAAATTGGTTGATTGCTTGCGCAAATTGCGCGAACTGGAGTAAATCGTGGCAACAACAAATGATCTAAAAAATGGAATGACCCTTGATATTGATGGTCAGCTATGGACTGTTGTTGAATTCCAACACGTAAAGCCAGGAAAAGGTCCAGCGTTCGTTCGTACCAAGTTAAAGCAAGTTCTTACTGGCAAGGTCGTCGATAAGACATTTAACGCCGGAGTAAAAGTTGAGATTGCAATCCTTGAAAAGCGTGAAATGAACTTTCTGTATAAAGAGGGCGAAGACTTCGTCTTCATGGACAATAAAACTTTTGATCAAATGAATATATCAGCCGCCGTGGTTGGGGAAGCCGCTAAGTACATGCTTGAGAACACCGAAGCTATTGTCGCTATCCACGAGAACAATCCTTTGTACATCGAACTTCCCGCATCAGTAGTCTTAACTATTACTTACACGGAGCCTGGACTACAAGGAGATCGTTCATCTGGCGGAACTAAGCCCGCAACAGTTGAAACTGGTATTGAAATTCAGGTACCACTGTTTATTAAGCAGGATGAGAAAGTACTTGTTGATACACGCGACGGTTCATACCAGGGTCGCGCCAACTAGTGTCAGCTCGAAGTAAGGCTCGTAAACAGAGCCTTGATCTACTTTACGAGGGCGATATAAGAGGACAGGCTCCTGCGGATTTACTTGCTTCGCGAGAAGTGACAGAAGAGGGACCTGACGCACGCCCTATTCGTGAATATACAAAAGAGTTAATCTCTGGAATCGCCAATAATCGTAGAAAGATTGATGAGCTAATCTCAACTTACGCGCAAGGTTGGGATATGGATCGTCTACCGGCCGTAGATCGAAACATCCTGAGGTTGGGAATCTATGAAATTCTCTGGTGCAAGGATCTAGACGATGCGATCGCAATTGATGAAGCACTTAACTTAGCGCGAGAACTTTCCACCGATGACTCGGCCTCCTATATCCATGGAGTTCTGGGAAGAATTTCAAATATTAAAGAGAGTTTGGCTATTTAAGACTAATTAGCGCCAGACGTTTTTCGGTAAGCCAAACCTTTAATTCGTGCAAGGACAGGGCAAAGAGCAAAGTAAGGGTGTCAAAATCACTTGCTCGCAAAGTCATCACTTCACCGTTCCAGTCACTGCGGCGCGCAGCGATTGCCGATATGAACAGCTGCAAAGTCTTGATCTTTTGATCGGGATCAGACTCTGCAAGTTCGCCCAGTCGACGTTGATCGATAGTTAAGGTTTCGGGATTTGTGGCCTCGGTTCGCGAGAAATCCCCAAGTAAATTGGCAATTGGAATCCCGAATAGTTCTGCGATTTCGATAGAACGAGCCAGTGATAGTGCGCGGGTTCCGCGCTCGTAAGAACCCATGACCACCGCCTTAATGGAACCAGATGAATGTGCTTGAACATCATGGAGCGTCCAACCGCGCGCCTTGCGCAAGGTGCGAATTCGTTGAGCCACAGATGCGCTAGTTGGTTGGATAAATAGTGAGTTCTTTGACATCCGGCAAGGCTAGGTCAACGCGAAGACGCGTGTCGTTGGCTGTCCACAGGTTGGCGCTAATGGGATGTACAATTCGGCAACATCCTTTAACGACCCGTCCTGCGAGGCGGGGAAGGAGATTTGAATGAGCCTTGCCCTGCCTGCGCCAGATATCACACGCGCTCTGATCCGCATCTCCCATGAAATTTTGGAACGAAATTCAGGTTCTGCAAATATAACTTTGTTGGGAATTCCAACGCGAGGTGCGCATCTAGCTAAGCGCATTGCCGCATCGATTGAATCCATTGAAGGCGCCAGTGTTCAAATGGGAACTCTGGATATCACTTTGCATCGTGATGATTTGCGGATGCGCGCACCTCGGGCGCTCATGCCGACGGTGATTCCGTCTCTTGGCGTTGAAGGACGCGATGTGGTCTTGGTAGATGATGTCCTCTTCTCGGGCAGAACGATTCGTGCGGCGTTGGATGCTCTCGGTGAGATAGGTCGACCAAGATCTGTGCAATTGGCAGTGTTGGTTGATCGAGGGCATCGCCAATTGCCGATCAGAGCGGATTTTGTCGGAAAGAATTTGCCAACTTCGATCGAGCAGAGCGTTGTTGTTCATTTAACTGAACTAGATGGCGCGGATGAAGTCCTGATTGAGGGCCCTCTGCCATGAAACATTTGCTCTCGATAAATGATCTTTCAAAAGTAGAATCAATTTCAATCCTAGATACCGCGCAAGAGTTGGCTCGAGTAACTGATGGGCCAATGAAGAAGCTGCCCACTTTGCGCGGTCGTACTATCGTAAATCTCTTTGCAGAAGATTCCACACGAACTCGAATCTCTTTCGAGGCAGCCGCTAAGCGACTATCTGCAGATGTAATTAACTTTTCTGCAAAGGGTTCAAGCATCAGTAAGGGCGAATCACTTAAAGATACTGCGCAAACTCTGCAAGCGATGGGCGCAGATGCCGTAATCATCCGACATTCAGCATCAGGTGCCGGACAACGTTTGGCCGATTCAAAGTGGATGTCAGGTTCTGTCATTAATGCTGGAGATGGAACTCATGAGCACCCAAGTCAAGCGCTGCTCGATGCTTTTACTATCCGTAAGCATTTATCAAAAGGCGCAAGTGATCTTGCGGGATTGCGAGTAGCGATTGTTGGTGATGTTCTACATTCCAGAGTTGCTCGCTCAAATGTTCTCTTGTTATCAAAACTCGGAGCGCAAGTTATTTTAGTTGCACCACCCACGCTCTTGCCAGTTGGAATTGAATCCTGGCCTTGTCAAATTTCATATGATCTCGATGAGGTGATTGCAAACGTCGATGCGATCATGATGTTGCGCATCCAAATG
>Ga0114981_10001624_pt1 | contig 14685 bp, 13 predicted proteins | sample S_140806_MF_Meta_FD_87028 | JGI IMG/M metagenome (GOLD analysis project Ga0114981, IMG submission 87028) | Freshwater microbial communities from Lake Simoncouche, Canada to study carbon cycling - S_140806_MF_MetaG | ecosystem: Environmental > Aquatic > Freshwater > Lake | place: Lake...
ATTGGTACTCCATCATCATCATAATTATCAGTGGCTCGAGTAAATTGATAAACTAGGGCTAAAAATTCCGTTTTGTGGAACTGTTTACCCTCTTTTATGTTTTTATTGCGATCGGATATGTCAAAGCTATCGATTTTACCATCATCTAAGTAGTCAGATAAGTCCACCATAAGCAACTTATTGAAATAAGACGATTTTGGATTAACGTTTGTCCAATATTCTTTAATTTGTAGCACATCTCGATATCCAAGGATATTAATAAAATTTACAAGACCTTTGTATGTTCCAATATATGGATAAATGTGCTCTTTGTTAACTAATAAGTCCTTTCTAGCTCTATTGAGGTCCTCAATATTAACGATTGCCTCCTTAATATCATAGTCTTTAAGGATATTTGCGTCTTCTTTTTGAAATCTGATCCCAAAGTTAGTTGCCCAATCACTAAACCTCTGTTCTTCTTCGATTCCTTCGCCATAGAAATAGATTTCTGCAATCTTTGTCTTTATTGAACCTGTTTTTAGGTAGATTGAGAGAGTTCTTTCAAATATCGTCTCGTCAGTTGGACAAAAAGCGATATTTACTTGTAAAGGAATGTTTAAATCAAGTGGAGCAGTTCCGCCGATATGTATATCTGAGTATGCAATAGTTTTGCTCTCAACTTTAGAGATAAAGTTTTCATTAAGTTGAAGATCTTTAACTACATCATAGAGAAAAAACTGATCGCTATTTTTATTTGACGTCCACTCAAAAATTAAGCTTTGATTTGGTGATAGAACTGGAAACTTATAGTTAGTCACCACCTTTTCTAACATAAAAAGGTTTTCGTTATCAAACAAATAGATTGATATTCCTTCAAAAAAGATCTTACCTTCCCAAATATTGGTGTCTGGATTGAGTTGAAGGTTTAAATTTCGCCCAAATTTATCAAAAAAGTTAAGATTTTGAAGAATCATTAAAAAATACGGTAGTTTATGTTATTTATTAGCTTAGGAGATTAAATGCTGTAAATTGAACTTTCTCCGCTATATCCCAAGGAGATAAATTCTAGTGGGTCGTCCTTGTCCAAACCAGTCTTTTTATGGATCTTTTTCCATTCCTTAGCGTAGCCGTTTTTACATATTTGAGTAAAGTAGGCAAATGCATTCGGAGTTTCAGATTTGGTCGCATCAAAGCTTCTCCAATACTTTAAGCAATCTAGGATTGCTGATTGAATACAGTCTTCCCTGTCTCTAGGATCTTTAAAATAAAGTCGGTCCACTGCGCGATTTGCAAGGGCAATAAAGCAGTCAATTGCAAACTTATTTAATTCGTTGTCTGCTTTACTTGTAATAATTGCATTAGTAAAATCTTTGTTGTTAATGTAGTGTACATCACCACGTTTTTTTCTAGCCATCGTTTGTGGTTATTTTGAGAGACCATATAGTTTAACCACACCTAAGTAAGCGTCAGTCATATCTATGATCGGAGATAATATTTTATCCCCTTCTATTACCCAATCCTCTTTATGTAAAAGAGTAAATAGGTCAGATTTTTTTACAGATTCAATAATTGGGTCGCTCTTGAATTTAGCTAGAATATCTTGTTTGTTTGCATTACCTTTGCAGTTGATCGCATTTTTAAGTTCGCTAGGGCTAAAGATAAAAAATCTGTCAGTAGAATTATTTAATATTTGGGTTACAAGCTGGTGTTTTAGGATTCCAGTAGATTGGGAAATATCAACTAGTGAGTTACCGCTAGAGCCAAAGGAGATCCCCTCTAGACACACGATAATTTCCGAGTCGTCCTTAACCTCTTCTTTAATTGCTCCAATAAGTACATTGATGAGTTCTAGATAGTTATCTAGCTTGATTCTTTCAGTAACATGGTACTGTTCGTCCTTCTTTCTTTTTGACTGAGTCCTAAGGATTTTAATATTAGGGTAATTAGCATTAATCCAATCAAAATGGTCTTCGTCCTTTTTTCTGACTTTCGTGTTTACTACTGCAATCCATTTAAAGTCTTTGAAGTCTCTACAGATGCAAACTCCTGGATAAAGTATTGAAAAATCTATGCTAATTATAGTCACTCATATTATATTATTTTAGTAGTCCTAATATTGCTTATACTTCACTTTATACAAAAGTTCTCTGGCCTAATACTATTTATTTTTTTAAAACCATCGTATTTCTCATTAGTAGAACAGGGTTAGTGGGTGGGAGTACTAGCTAGTACTATATAGTCTTCTATCTTTCTTTAATAATTACTAGATAGTACATTAGTACTACTCGCGGGCGGGATCAAAAAATTTTAAAATGGACGGGATCTATAGTATAGTAATCTTATGAGATTAGGATATTGCTGTATAAACCTTAGCCTTCGAGAAAAAGGAATCACCACTAATCGTGGAATGGTTAAAAAGACCTGGCTTGCCCAAGGTATCAAATATGCTGGCGAACTTGCTGAGCTTAATCTTAAAGATCTCCATAAAATATTAGAATGGAATGTTGCACACGATATCCAAGTATATCGCATGTCCAGTGATATTTTTCCATGGATGAGCGAGTATCGTCTTGAAGATCTTCCAAACTATCAACAGATCAAGGATATTGCCGAACAAATAGGTGAATATGTCCATCAACATGGGCTTCGTCTTTCTTTTCATCCAGGTCAGTTTGACGTACTTGCTTCCCCCAACGAGGAAGTCGTTCGTAAAACTATTTATGATCTCGATCAACACGCTCGTATTATGGATCTTATACTCCTTCCTCAAAATTACGATACTCCAATTAATATCCATATTGGTGGCTCGTATGGAGACAAGGAGTCTGCACTTGCTAGGTTTTGTGAAAATTTCCAAAAACTCGCCCCGTCTACTCGTGCTCGACTAGTCGTAGAAAATGATGACAAAGCAAGTCAGTTTGGAGTAGCTGATCTCTATTCTGGTGTCTACATGAAAGTTGGCTGCCCAATTACGTTTGATCATTTTCACCATCGCTTTTGTACGAATGACCTACCTGCAGAGACTGCTGCACGTCTTGCCTCTACTACTTGGCATGGACATCGTCCTCTACAACATTTTTCTAGCTCAAAGGCTCTCTATGAAGACGCTGCCGTAATTAATCGTTCGCATGCTGACTACATTTATGACTACATTCCAGACTATGGTCAAGATGCAGATGTCGAAGTTGAAGCAAAAGCAAAAGACCTTGCTGTACTAAAGTATCGTGAAGACGCTAAAACCGTTGCCCCTTTTTCAGTTAAATTATTTGAATTTGAAACTATATAAAATCATGAAATACATACCTTTAATTTTTAGCGGACTAGGCACAATTTGCAGTATTTTACTTGCGCTCTACTGTTTTTTTAATCATCAGAGCGACGAAGCTACTGCTTGGGGTGTAGGCGCTATTTGGGCTACAAATTGCGTAATCTATGACTTAATCAATCTTAAAAATGGGAACTAATTACTATCGTATTCCTACAGAAGAAGAAGTAGAAAAGCGCAAGGCTAAACTCATTAAGCGTATTAATTCTCTTGAATTAACCCCTTCAAATATCGAAAGAAATTTTAGTACTTTGCAAGGTGAAACTGAATGGGACACGTTTAATCCTTGGGATGAATTTACTTCAGATCTTTCTATTCATCTAGGTAAACGTAGCGCAGGTTGGCTTTTTTGTTGGAACTTTCATAAGAACCGGTATTTTAACAATAAAGCTACCCTACTTCAGTTTATTAGAGCTGGTCGAGTAGTTGACGAATATGGGCGTGAAGAAGACCCTGAAGAATTTATTAAAATGGCCCTTGACTGGGGACAACCTGATGGATGGCGATACGATGCTTTCTATATAGAACAGGAACGTAAAAACGGTAGAAGACCTACTCATTTTGACAATCCAACGTATTACGATAGAAATATTGATGGACTTAGAGTTTCTTCATCAACTGACTTTAGTTAATTATTAAAAATAATATAGTATAATAACAACATGGAAAACAAAAGAATTATCTTAAATCAAATTCGTACCCCAGACGGTACCGTTTTAAAATCAATGACTCGTCATGATTATGTTCAATATACCGATAAAAACGGTAAAGACTACATGGTAGATGGTGGAACTGACTACCTACGTAGAATCGTACACGAAGAAGCTCCATATGAAGAACTAACCATTTATGAAGATTCGCCATTTGAAATAATTCGTGAGAATTTATGTCGAGGTGGTCGCGGGAAAGATGGTACTCAACCTCTTACTTGGGTACCGATGAATCAGATGAATGATAATTGGCTTGCTGCATGTATTGTCTACAATGAAGAACGTGGCATGGGCGACAGTTTTGCAAATGAAATGTACCGAAAAGAACAAGACTATCGTAAGGAACATAATATTACAATTACTGAGTAAATAAAATGGAACACCAAATTCAAGGATCAATAATGAGTCCATGCTTTATGACAGAGGCAGATTTCGAAGAAGCTTATCGTAACTCTACTTTTTACGTAGAGTCAAATTATTTAGACGAGTATCGAAAACACCTTGCTGCATTAGAGCACATTGCAAATATTGCAAAGAGCTATATCTTTAATAACTGGAAACGCGTCAGTGACTGGTCTAGCCTTAATGTCATTATTATACATGGCCCAAGCGGAGTGGCTACTGAATATTATAATTATGTTCCAACTGATTTCACTAAAATTCATAGTGAGACCTGGCGTAAACTTCGTGAAGAAATGGATCAAAGAGAAAAAGAAAAGCATAATCCTATCCTTGAATTTAATGAGGTAGTTTTAGATCCATCTGATGGAGATTTTTCAATTACTGTAAATGGGGATCAGGCACACTGGTGGATTCAAGATGAAGCTGTGATTCTTATTGCGGACTACATAGAAAAACAACTTAACTCTAAATAACATGTATACACTAAACCTAGTAAATCCGGAGAAATCCAATATTAAATATAAAATTACCGGTTTTTCAGATAGTCAAAACAATATTGTTCTTGAGAATGATAAATGGAATCAGCCAGGAAATCCTACAATCTGCATTATTTCTAGAATGTCATGGGCAGATTTACAAATTATTATTTGTGCAGTGCAGGCATTACGAAATAGTGGAATAACTACAATTAAGTTATATGTTCCATACTTCCTAGGTGCAAGAAGCGATCGACAATTTGAATTTGGCAGCACACATTATCTAAAGGACGTAATTTGCCCAATCATTAATTCATTAAATCTCAATAGTGTTACTGTAGTGGATCCTCATTCAGATGTTCTTGAGGCCTGCATAAATAATTTCCACAAAGAAAATAATTTTAGTCTAGTTAAGTTTGCGTTAACTGACATTGATAATCGCAATGATGCACGTGAGAGGATTACACTAGTTTCTCCAGATGCTGGCGCATTTAAAAAAATATTTGATGTTGCACAGCATTTTGAGATTACAAATATTATTACTGCAACTAAAGTTCGTGATCTTAAAACCGGCTATATCAAACACACTGAAGTCAACGTAAATGACTCTAATCCTGAGATGAAGTACGTTATTATTGACGATATTTGTGATGGCGGCAGAACCTTTATTGAGCTAGCAAAAGCGATCAAAGTTCAGAAGCCTTCTGCTAAAATCTATTTAGTTATAACTCATGGAATATTTAGTGCTGGTTTATTTGACTTATCTGCATATTGTGAGCGAGTATACTGTACAAATTCAGTAAAAGATATTCAAGCAGATGAATCATCAGACTATACAGTAAGTAAAGAATTTTTAAAACAATTAAACATAATCTAAAATGGTAGAAATTATCAAAGCGCCTAATCCAATCACTAAGGACGATAGCTACAAGAGCAAAAAAATATTTTTAGCTGGTTCCATTGAAATGGGCACTGCTGAAAACTGGCAAAAGGTCGCAGAAGACTTTTTTGCAGAGTACGATCAACATATTACAATCTTTAATCCTCGTCGAGATGATTGGGATTCTAGTTGGACTCAAGAATTTGAAAACCCACAATTTTACCAACAAGTAAATTGGGAATTAACTGCACTTGATGCCGCAGATATTATTGTCATGTACTTTTCACCAGAGACAAAGTCTCCAATCTCATTGCTTGAACTTGGCCTCTATGCTCACACTGGAAAATTAAAAGTATGCTGTCCAAAAGGTTTCTGGCGTAAAGGAAATGTTGATATTGTGTGTGAAAAATACGGAATTCCAAACTCCGAAAACTTTAAAAAACTTTTATATAGCTGTCTATGATAGAAATACTTCAATTTATTTTTTCAAGCTTCTGGATCTGGTTAGGCGTAATTATTTTAATCAGCCTGCCGCTTAGCTTTATCTTTAAACTATACAATCGCACGCTTCGTCACTGGAATATTCGCAAGCATGGATATCCACAAAACTGTGATGCTGATGGCGATTTTTTAAATACAAACAACGATGACTAATTATAAACTATAAAATGGAAAGAGACCACCTCTACCAGATTGTACATGAAGCAGTTGAACGATTTGCTATCATGGAATTTGATGGCGTTCGAAATGAAATAAACCATGTAAAAGTCCGCGAGTGGCTTGAGCGTAATTATCCAAATAAAAACCAAAAAATAAAAAAGATGAACCCATTACTTTTAACAGACGGTTATAAAACCGGTCACCATCAGCAGTATCCTAAAGGAACTGCCCTAGTTTATTCAAATTTTACTCCTCGCAGTAATAAGTACGCACCGAAGGGTTGTAATCAAGTCGTATCATTTGGCCAGCAAATGGTCATGCAACAATTACACGAAACTTTTGAAAGAGACTTCTTTTCTCGTCCAAAATCAGAAGTTTGCGGAGAGATGAAACGTGAACTTTCTCTTTACTTAAGTACGGATTATGACACCAGTCACTTTGAAGCATTACATGATTTAGGTTATCTACCGATCCACGTAAAAGCCTTGCCAGAAGGTTCTCTAGTACCTATCAAGGTGCCAGTATTGACCATCTACAATACTCATCCTGATTTCTATTGGGTAACAAATTATTTAGAGACTATTCTTTCTAACCTGTTATGGAAGCCAATGACCTCTGCAACTATTGCACACCAATACCGTAAAGTATTAACAAAATGGATGGAAAAAACAGATGCTGAACGTGCATGGTTTATTGATTGGCAAGGCCATGATTTCTCAATGCGCGGAATGGATTCAGCAGAAGCAGTCATCTCGTCAGGTCTTGCACACTTAACCTCTTTTTCTGGAACAGATGGCTTACCTGCAATTTATGGAGCTCGTAAGTTTTATGGTGAAACTGGATTTATTGGAGGTAGTGTAAACGCAACTGAACACTCAGTAATGTGTGCTGGAACCAAGGATGATGAAATTGAAACATTCCGAAACTTAATGAACACATATCCAACTGGAATTCTTTCTATTGTTTCTGATACTTGGGATTTATGGAAAGTCTGTACTGAACACATCGTAACATTAAAGGAAGAGATTCTTGCTCGTGATGGTAAAGTAGTTATTAGACCTGACTCTGGAGATCCAGTAGATATTATCTGTGGTAAAAGATGGAATGATGAACAAAATCCATACGATGAAAATGTCGATGCTATTGAGAAAGGAGTTATTGAATTACTTTGGGATGTATTTGGTGGAACGATTAATAACCAAGGATTCAAAGTTTTAGACCCTCACATCGGAGCAATCTATGGAGATTCAATCACAATCGAAAGAGCTGACGAAATCTGTAAACGATTAGCGGCTAAGGGATTTGCGTCAACAAATGTTGTGTTAGGTATTGGTTCATTCACCTATCAATATAACACTCGTGATACTTTTGGATTTGCAATGAAGGCGACATACGTTGAGATACAAAACCAAAAATTAAGTGGAGTGTCAACCGAAGGTCGTGAAATCTTTAAAGACCCAATCACCGATGACGGAACTAAAAAATCTGCAACTGGTCTATTAAGAGTTGAAACTGATACTGATGGAAATTACAAATTGTTTGATAAAGTAAGTTGGGCATTTGAAAACAGCGGAAGTCTTCAAACAATTTATTGCGACGGTAAATTTGAAAATACCATAACTCTAACTAAAATTCGTGAATCTTTAAAAAATATTTTAACTCCTCAATTAACATAACATGTTTACACAACCCGAAATTCAAAAAATGGTCTTCTTTGACCTAGAAACAGCATCTACTTATTCTTCATTAGACGAATTGCGTTTGGCTAATTCAAAAATGGCTGAACTGTGGGAGAAACGATGCGACTATCTTCGTACTCGCTTCGAAGAAAATAAAGAGATGAGTAACGAAGAGCTTTACGTTGCAAAAGCAGGATTAACTCCAGAATTTAGTCGTATTGTATGCGCGTCCTTTGGGAGAATCTCTTTTCAAGGAGATGATATTACTGGAGTTGAACCGGCTCTCTTAATCAAGAGTTATTCTGCATTAGATGAGTCTCCCGTTCTTGCTGGAATTCAAAAAGTTTTTACTTCATTTGCTAGCAATAAATTTGTTGGACATAATATTAAGCGATTTGATGTTCCAATGATGTGCAAAAGAATTATTATGTCTGGCGCGCAATTACCAAGAGGTTTACAAATACAAAATCTAAAACCTTGGGAAATGCCATTTGTTGATACTTCTGAATTGTGGAGCTTTGGTGCATGGCAAGAAAGTTTTGCTTCACTCGAGTTATTAGCTACTTCTCTTAGCTTAGAGACTCCAAAGGACGATATCCGAGGAGACGAAGTTGGTCGAGTTTTTTGGCAAGATCGAGATATTGCTCGCATCACTAAATACTGCGAAAAGGACGTAATGGCCACTGCTCAAATAATTTTGAAACTTTCTGGTCTACCGGTAGTAGAAGATTACCAGCTACAAAGCAATTAATATTGGAATCAAAACTCAATTATTTTCTAGACCCAAACTTTAAGTTTAATGAAGCTACACATACTTATACGTATGTGGATCCTCAAACTGAGAAGCCTGTGCAGATTTTTAAGTCTGTTACGGGTTTTATTAGTCAATTTAAAGAAAAATTTAATTCTGAAATAATTGCTGCCCGAGTTGCTAAAAAGAAAGGAGTCAGTAAACAGTCAGTTCTTAACGAATGGAAAGAAATCTCTGATACAGCAATGGACCTAGGAACAGAAGTTCACAAATGGATTGAAGATTATTACAATGGTACTAATCCCGCTGAACCTGAACACCCTGAAGTATTAGCTAGAGTAAATAGATTTCGTGAATTATATGCTGAACGATTAAATAAGCTAACTCCAGTAAAACAAGAGTTTCGCCTCTTTTCCAGAAAATGGGGACTTGCCGGAACAATGGACGCTTTATTTAAACTTGATCCAGATTACTATGTCGGCGATTGGAAAACAAATAAAAAGTTTACCGTCGATGCTGATATGGCAAAAGACAAGTTTGCTAAGAAACTGCTCTATCCTTTTGAAGACCTTTGGGATAACTCAGTCAATGGGTATTCAATACAACTTAGCATGTATAGATTAATGCTTCAGGAAGAGGCTGACTTTGAAACAAAGGGCGCTTTTTTAGTCTGGATCGGACCAACCGAAAAACCACAATTACATAAAACAGTAGATCTTAGAGAAAGACTCTACAATTACCTTCAAAAAAATAATCCAAATATATGAGTACAAATCCTAGAGAAATCGTCTTCGGAACCGATTCGAGAAATGCCCTAAAGAGAGGCGTAAACAAGCTTGCAGATTCCGTAAAAGTAACACTTGGACCAAAGGGTCGCAATGTTATTCTTGGTAGAAAAAACCAATATGCAATTACTAAAGACGGAGTAAGCGTTGCTCGCGAAATCTTTTTAAAAGATCCTATTGAAAATCTTGGTGCACAAATGGTGAAACAAGTTGCATCAAATGTTGCTCAAGAAGCAGGAGACGGTACGACTACTGCAACTGTTCTTGCACAAGCTATCCTAAACAAGGGAATCAAATTAATTGAGTCAGGTTATGATCCAATGTCACTTAAAAAAGGAATGGATGCAGCTGCTGACTTAATCAAAGCAAAATTAATTAGCTCCGCAATTAAAGTAGAAGACGTTGAACAAATTAAAAACGTTGCTACTATTTCTGCAAATGGAGATAAAAAAATCGGTGAAATTATTGCAGATGCAATGAAAGAAGTTGGATTTGATGGCGTAGTTACCATCGAAGACAGCAAAACTCATGAAACCTACATGGAATTAGTAGAAGGTATGCAAATCGATAGTGGGTTCATGTCCCCATATTTTATCAATGATATGATTAAGTTCGAAGTTAATCTTATTGATCCATTCGTATTAATTTATAGTGGAAAAATCAAAGGCCTTAAAGGACTAGTAAACGTTCTTGAATATACTTCTGCAAAGAAGAGACCTTTATTGATTATTGCAGACAGTATTGAGGGAGATGCTTTACAGACCCTTATTTTAAATAAAGTAAATGCAGGTTTAAATGTAGCCGCAGTTCGTTCTCCAGGATATGGCGAAAACAAAAAAGATCAATTAAAAGATTTAGCGACAGTATTAGGTGCTCATCTTCTTTCTGAAGACGAAGGGCATGATATTACTGCAATTACTACAGACATGGTTGGTCCGCTGTTAGGACAATGCGAAAAAATTACTTGTGTCGCTGATAAAACTACCATCGTAAATGGTAAAGGAGACCGCGACGCAATTGCTGCTCGAATCGTTGAACTTAAGTCTCAAATTGAATTTAGAGAAAACGAATCAGAAAAATTAGTTATTCGCGAAAGATTAGCTAAGCTTGAAGGTGGCGTTGCAATCTTAAAAATCGGAGCGTACAGTGATATTGAGTTAAAAGAGAAAAAGGATCGTCTTGATGACGCATTGAGTGCTACTCGTGCTGCCATCGAAGAAGGAATTCTTCCTGGCGGAGGTGTTGCATTACTTAATGCTGGAGCTTCTTTACTTGCTGAAATTGCAAATGGTACAATTGTATTTGAAAACTCAGAAGAAGAAACTGGTGCTAAAATCTTAATTGATGCATGTAATGCTCCTCTTTCTGCGATTCTTTCAAATGCAGGCCAAAATTTTGAAGTTATTAAAAACGAATTAGAAAAATCAGATAACCCTAAGTATGGATACGATGCTCGTAATAACAAATATTGCGATATGATTGAACTTGGAATTATCGATCCAGTAAAAGTTACTAGATCCGCCCTTGAAAATGCAGTTTCGATTGCAGGCATGATGATTACTACTGAGTGCACTCTAATGGAGGAAGCTGGTGATGATAGTATTAAAGTTGATGCGTAATCACGGCCATTTTTATGCAACTTTAATAAAAAGAGACAGCGCAAGCTGTCTCTTTTGCATTTAATAAATAATCTTATACAAATAATCCTTTTTTTTGCCGTATTCAATACTGGACATCCTAATAAATGAAGTAGCTAATGCCCTTGGAATAACTCCAACTGAGGTAAAAAGCAAATTTACCCAAGAACAACTTAATGACTTACTAAACAACTCATTATGTACCCCTCTTGGAGATACTGGTGTGCCTTTTGTCTCTACTGAAGTTCCATGTGACGATCTTGCTGTGCCGGATCTGTTGCCTCAAATTGATGTAAATATTGAAGTTCCTAAATCTGACCCAACTAAGGTACAAAAGTGTATTGATAACCTTGAAGAGACTAATAAAATAATTGAAGCTCAAATCGAGCTGTATAACCAGCATCGCATCTTATTAGATAAACTAGTAGAATACCGAGATAATTATGCCTTAATTGCAATCTACTATCAGGAAAGAGCGAATGAAGCTGCTCGAATACTTGGTGAGTTTGCACCCCTCATTATTGAACTTCGCCGACTTGAAACTCTCAAAGCATCTCTTGCTACTGAACTTTCAACTCGAGAAGCTGCATTGACTGCTGCCCAAGCGGCATATAGTCAATATTCGAGTACTGCAAATCAAACTGCTATTACAAATGCTTCAAATTTAGTAAATGCAACTAGAACTACAATTGATCAAAATTCTAGAGATATAGATGCACAAAATACAAAGTTAACAACCAAGGAACAAACATTTCCTATTTTTAACAATCAATTATATCGAGACGTTTTAAATAACCTAAATAATTCAGAATATATTGCAGGTTATCTTAAAACTCTATATGATGATATTTTTACTACCTCTGAAATTAATAGCATTAGCCAACAAGTTGAAGCCTATTCAGAAGGAGTTATTTTAAGAGGATTTGGTGCTGCTCCAACAAATATTACTGAAGTATTTCAAAATCAATATATTAAGCTTGATTTACAGATTCCAACAATTGATTATATTCGTACTACAAAAGAGAAATTCAATAAAGAAAACGGCGAGTCATACCAAGAAACTTTAGACTATCTTATTCGAAAGAGTCCATTACTTGAAAAGACTTCTTTCTTTGAAAACACTAACAATTTTATTCTTACTAATTTTCCATTAGAGAATAGAGGATTGCCCACTGGGACAATATATCAAAACTATTATAATTGGTTCGAGGACCCAGTAAATAGATTCTTTTCATTAGAAGAAAGAGGGCTTACTACTAATATTGCGCTAGTTGATCCTAATCTAAAGGGTACTGGTTCTGAAACAAAGAAAGAAAATAATGCTGACTATTATATTCAAAATATTAATACTCTACAGAATTTTTATAATGAGTTTGATAGCCGATTTGAAATCAGAAAAGCTGAACAACGTGCAAAGATAATTGACACTGCACAAAATGCAATTCGTACAACTATGAAGTTGATTGCAAAAAGAGAAATTACAGTAATACTTGCTCTTTCGAACGTAAATAAATTTCTTCCTGCTGAGAGCACTACTTTAGAAACTGCCATTCAAAAATTAAATCGAGAAAACGGAGAAGCCATTCAAAAGTTAGCTGATCTTGATAGTGAAATCTCTAGAATAAAACAGCGTGTATCTGAACTTAAACCCGATCCAGCAAAGATAAAAACTCTCTTAAAAACTAAGAGTCCAGAGTGTTTTGACAATATTGATAAAGAGGTTAGTGACTGTAGCGAAACAAAAGGTTTATTAGGGTCTGACCCATTTTTTACAAAAACTATTGGGGGAGTAGATCCTACTCTACCTAATATGAATCAAATGTGTTATTGGATTGAGTTTGCAAAAATTGCAACCCTGGTTGGATTATTACCAATTCCAAATGCAACTGCTCCACCACAATTACGATATTGGCCAGTTGGCCTAACTATCCCTTATCCAGGCGGATTAATTAAAATCCCTTTACCGATTATATGGATACCGCTTGTTGCAATTTCAACACCACTAGGTAGTGTCGTTCTATTTTTAACAATTAATGGAATCTTTATTTCACCAGTTGTATTTTTTGTTTCAAGCACAGGATTTAAACAACATATTCTTACAGTAAAAGGTCCATCTAAACAATTTGGTTATACTGCAGAGGATGCGTCAATTAAACCTGGAATTCAAATGCCAGCCTCTTTGCTTGCTGCTAAAGCAAAAGCCAATCGATTATTAAATGCACCAAATTTTGGTCTCTCGCCAGAAGAATTAATGCAACAACAGATGCAACAAAATATTCTTAGCGCAAAAGAGGCATCTGCCAATAGAACAGGTAACGAAAATCAGCAAGCTAAAGTAAAAAGAGAAAAGGCTAATTTTGAAAAAGCAAAAGATGATCGACTTAAATCTGGAGAAGAAAAACTTGCAGAGCTTCTTGATAAGGGTGAATCTGTAAAAGATATAATTGATGATACTAAAAAGAGTCTCCTAAATCGGATTGATGAATTAGGAAAACCTGCACTCTCCGCCTCAAACAAACTTAAAGATAAAATCGCATCACGTCGTGCACAATTATTGGAAGAGTTGAAGGGTGCACTAGTTGAGGGTAACGATACTAAAATTGATTCAATACGAGCAAAATTAGGTGAAGAAGGTGTAACCATGCCTGCTAAAATTCAAGCAGTAAAAGACGATGCAATGGCATATTTCGATAAACTAAAATTTCCAAAAATTACGATTCCTAAAGATACTTCAACTATTGACCCTAAGCTTAATGGAATACAAGAATTAGTGCTTAAGGTTGCAGATTTTTCAAGCATTTCAGGTACTCAATTCTTTTCAAAGGACGACTCTAAAGTTCAAAAGTTAATTACTCGACAAATTGCAAAAAGCAAAGATAAAGTAAAATCTGCAATCTCTTCAGTTTCTTCAATTGAAGGAACAATTGATCTTGAAAAAGAACCTGAAAAAATAAAAGCGGCATTAAAGAAAATTAATAAAACTCTTATTGATGATCTTACTGGCGCTGGAGAAGTTCCTAGTATTTCTGGAATCCAACAAGAAATTAAAGATACTCAGACTCAACTTGAAAAAGAAACAGATGGTGTTAAAAAAACCAATCTTAGAAAAAAATTACAAGAAAAACAAGTTTCTCTTTCAGCTGCTCTTGAAAAGGATAAGATAAAAAAGGCATTTGCATTAACTCCAGCAGCGCTGACTGCCTTGTCTCAAGTGTCAGTTGATTTTAATCCTTTTGCTTCATGTTGTAAAAAGAAACCTTTTGAATTATCAACAGATTTAAGTCCAGCAATTGCAATATTTTCAACTGCTCTTGGTTTACTTAATTCATATGTTGATTCAATGTCAGTTGCGGACCTTAAAACAATGTTTGGTGGAAAGACAAAAATATCTGCAAATGATA
>Ga0114981_10001625_pt1 | contig 14681 bp, 8 predicted proteins | sample S_140806_MF_Meta_FD_87028 | JGI IMG/M metagenome (GOLD analysis project Ga0114981, IMG submission 87028) | Freshwater microbial communities from Lake Simoncouche, Canada to study carbon cycling - S_140806_MF_MetaG | ecosystem: Environmental > Aquatic > Freshwater > Lake | place: Lake...
AATGATCCTGCCTCCATGTGTGCGTAAAATTTATCGCCACTCAGTTCTGCAAAGTTGAGAATGTCTTCTTCTGTTACAGTGTGAGTTGGAGTAATGACAGTTTCTCCAACTTCTAAATCTTCGAAGTATTGACGGAAAGGATGAATGCCTTTCTCTATATACTTCGCTCCGTATTGGTATTGATTCGTAACGGCCGTCAACATAGTTGGTGATCCTTGTATTGCGGTACGCTGCAAATAGTGGAATACACCGCGTTTGCCACCCATTTCCTCTCCGCCACCCGCACGGCCAGGTCCACCGTGAACGAGCATTGGCATAGGTGAGCCATGACCGGTACTTTCTTTAGCACATTCGCTGTTGAGTACGAGAATACGTCCATGCATGTTCGCTGCACCAAGAACATACTCCTTGGCCAATTGACCATCAGCAGTGATTATCGAAGACACCAACGAACCTTTCCCCATACGCGCCAATTGAATTGCGTCTTCTGTATTCCTATATGGCATCAAAGTGCTTACAGGACCAAACGCTTCTACGTTGTGGCAGTCTGTATTGGTAAACGGATTTTCATTCAGGAATACGACTGGCGGCATGAACGCGCCTTTGGATTTATCGGCACCTTTCACTTCAAATTTCTCGAAATCACCAATGATCATTTTCTGTGATTTCGAAAGTAATTCTACTTTTTCGCGAACTTCTTTCAGTTGAGCTTGTCCTGCTAAAGAACCCATGCGAACACCTTCCGCGTTTGGATCTCCAATGATTGTTGTTGACAAGCGTTTGCCCAATGCAATGTGAACATCTTCAACAAGATTTTCGGGAACAATAATTCGACGTACAGCTGTACATTTTTGTCCAGCTTTCGTAGTGATTTCACGAACGACTTCTTTGATGAAGATGTCGAATTCTGGCATCGATGGTGTAACATCTTTACCTAGAATGCAACAGTTGAGTGAATCTGCTTCCATGTTGAATGGAACTGATTCCTGAATCAAGCGCGGATGTCCTTTCAGCATCTGTCCTGTGCTTGCAGATCCAGTAAATGTTACGATATCTTGATTGATGACATGATCTAAAATTCCATTTGCAGAACCACAAATTAACTGCAATGCACCATCAGGAAGAATCCCAGAAGCGATGATTTCTCTTACTACTGCTTCGGTAAGAAATGAAGTCACTGTCGCGGGCTTCACAATGGCCGGTACACCAGCTAGCCAGTTCACTGCTACTTTCTCAAGCATTCCCCATACTGGAAAGTTGAATGCGTTGATGTGAATGGCTACGCCTTCTTTCGGAACGCAGATGTGTTGTCCGATAAATGTATTTTCTTTTGACAAACGAATGGCATCACCTTCTACGCAGAAAGTTTCGTCTGGAAATTGACGACGGAGTGAAGCATACGCAAAAAGATTTCCAATCCCACCTTCGATATCAACCCAGCTGTCTGATTTTGTTGCTCCAGTAGCCCATGAGATACTGTAGAATTGATCTTTTTTACTGAGCAAATGCAAAGCCAAGGCACGCAACATTCGTCCACGTTCGTGGAATGTCATTTTACGCAATTTCGGACCACCCACTTTTCTAGCGTAATCTACCATCATAGCGAAATCAAGACCTTTGCTCGATGCTGTTCCTAGCAAATCGCCATTGATTGCATTGTATAATTCTTGGCCGCTTCCTTCACCTGAAGTCCATTTTCCTAAAGCGTAATTCTGAAAGTTTTTCATAACAGATGAATTCTATTGTTAGAATGCTGAATGCTCTTTTCTAAAGACCCTCAAAATTAGCAATCCGCGCGTTATTGATGGACTTTTTCAGCGATATCTTAATTGCTGAAAATATTTTAGCCTTGTCAGTGTAAAACGGATTTTAATTACTTTTGAGAAAACATGTAAACGACCTTGTCCAGCGACAAGGTTTTTCAGTCTAAATACAGTATGAATACGAACGAGTTGAATCCTGAGAATAACCTTACTACGGGGGAGGAAGCGCCTGCTGCAATCACTGGCGATCAAGTAAATGACATTGCTGAAGAAACAGATCAGCACGACGAACTACAACCAGTTGAAGATTTCAGTGGTTACAGTCGTGAGGAGTTGTTTGCGAAATTGGAAGAGTTGTTTGCACATGCAGATTCGGATCCTTCGCGTTCAATTGTTCAGAAAGTAAAAGATACGTTTCGTGAGTTGACCAAAGAGTTGAACGAGCGAAAGTATCGCGAATGGGAAGCTACAAAAGAGGACGAGCATGATGTGTTCATGCCTGCCGCTGATCAACTTGCAGAAAAGTTCGAAGAGGTTCTTCGTAAATACAACCAGAAGCGTGCTGAGCTCAAGCGTCAGAAAGAAATTGAACTCCGTAAGAATTTACAGAAGAAGTTAGAGCTTCTGGATGAGTTGAAAGCACTTGCTGAAAGCAGTGATAGCATGCAGAAGGCTTTTGAAAAACTTCAAGACCTTCAGGCACGTTGGAGAGAAATTGGTTCTGTTCCTTCTGCAAATTCAGGAGAGCTCAGAAACAACTGGCAGCATCATTTGGATCGCTTCTTCGATGTTGTGAAAATTTCACGTGAGTTGCGTGATTTGGATAGCAAGAAGAATACCGAATTGAAAGAGGAATTGATTGCGAAAGCAGAAGCTCTAGCTGACGAACCTTCAGTTCGAAAGTCACTCGATCAATTGAAAGCATTCCATGAGCAATGGAAAGAGATCGGTCCTGCTGCCAAGGAAGTGAATGATATCCTTTGGGAGAAGTTCAAAGCAGCTTCTGACGCTGTTCACGCGCGTAAACAGGTATTGCTTGCGGATGCACGAGTGAAACAAGAGGAAAATCTTGCTTTGAAAGTGGCATTGTGCGCAAAGATGGAAGCGGATGCTGACAAAACATATAAATCGCATCGAGACTGGCAAGAAGCAGGTAAAGCAGTAGAAGCTTTATTTGACGAGTGGCGAAAAATTGGACATGTTCCAAAAGAGGATGAGGACAAAACATGGAAGCAGTTCCGTGATGCGCGATTGAAGTTTTTCCGCAATCGTGAGAATTTCTACGGACAACAGCGTGAAGTGCATAAGCAACATGTAGCAGATAAAACTGCCTTGTGCGAGAAAGCGGAATCGCTTAAGGATAGCACTGATTGGAAAAATACTCCTGTGAAGTTCCGTCAGTTGCAAGATGATTGGAAGAAGACGGGACCTGTGCCGAAGAAAATTGGTGACAAGTTGTGGGAACGTTTCCGTGGAGCTGCAGATGTATTCTTCGAAAACAGAACGAAACACTTTGCGGAACAGGATGCTTCTTACAAAGCGAATTCTGAAGCGCGTGAGGCCTTAATCAAAGAAGTAAGTGCTGTGGAATTGCCACAGGATTTGGCTGAGGCTCGCAATCTTATTGGTGAATTTCAGAAGAAATGGTCAGAACTTCCTTATGCAGCGCGTGCAGATAAAGATCGCCTCGACAAAGAATGGAAAGATGTTCAGGATAAATTATTCGAACAACTGAAATCACGCGGCGGAGACGAAAATACGCTACAGAAAATCAAGTATGATCAGCTGAAGCAGACTGATAAAGGACGCGATCAAATTCAACGTGAGCGTGGCGCTGTTCAGGAAAAAATCAAGCGTCTCACTGGTGAGATCAATACATTGGAGACTAATCTTGGATTCTTCGGCAAGTCGAAAGGCGCTCAGGCTCTCGTGGCAGAATACCAATCAAAGGTGGATGCTGCACGCGCTGAAGTGGACAAATTGAAAGCGGCACTGAAGCAAATTCCACGCGAATAATTTCTTAGCAGAATCTGACAACCTCCGAACATGCCTAACCTGATTCAGATTTCACAGAAGAAAATTACTATCGGTGACAAATACACGATTGCCGTGAACGGTATGCAAGTTTTGAAAGCTGCACGCCGAATTTTCAAGTTGTTTCCATTGATTGAAGTGATGCCTATTCAAGGTGGAAGTACTATTTTCTCAATAGAACAACGTCTTTCTTGGTTGAAGCCTTCTGTGGTTTTTACATTCGGGGGTAATACGTACGAGCTAACCACCATTTCGTGGTGGAAACGTCACTTCCAAATTCACATGGGCAAAGATGTATTCGATGTCTACGGTCATAGAGGCCGTAAAGTGTCGGTCTTTCTGAACAACAAGCAAGTGGCGTGGTTTGAGTCAGCTGCGGTTACTTTTTTCGCTGGCGATGAGTACAACATTCATGCAGACGCGTCCGTTTCTGTTGATTGGATTATTGCCATTGCATTGTTCTGGGACTTGTGGTACAACCGCAGCGGGAACAAAGGAATTATCAATATCAAGTTTGGATCAATTGTGCAATCGCGCCCATTCGACAAGAATTGGATTCCTGCTTAGTTGCAACTCCCCAAGTAGTATAGTTTGTGGTGATACTAAGAAATTTCGTGGTGATACAGTTGCGCTAATTTGTGCCAGTGAAATCGACTATTCTTCCTCGTCGAAAGTAATGTCATCATCATCACCATCTTCGTCATCAGGAAGTGGTAAATCGGAAGGAAAATCTTTCGCTGCAATGTAAATTCCTGTAATAGGATTAACGATTTCCTTACCACCTTTCAAGAACACATAAAAGTGAATATTGCCGTTTTTATGCTGCACTTTCTTTGTGTCTTTCACAATACTGCGAGAGAAGGCGCAGGTGGTGAAAGAACCATCTTCCAAAATACAGTCGACAAGCGTCATTGACGGCACTTCGTAGGTTTTCACATCTTTGTCCGCTTCCATTTGCACGTGCAAGATGTAAGGAGCATTATTGCGGACTTTAAACTCTTTCACGTCACCGCTCACTTCAAATTCGTCTTCCCAATTGTAGAGAATATTGTCTTCCGACTCCTTTCCATCATGCTGTTTCTCTGCATATTCCCTGTCGAATTCGGGATTGACTTCTTTGACTGTGAGTGTAACTTTCATGCGGCAAAGATAGAGTACAGTTTTCAGATAACAGACATGAGATAAAAGACATCAGATGTCAGACGTTAGATATCAGAGGTCTGGCGGTTTGGAAATTTTATCAATTGTTAAGTCGCTATTCTGAATTAGGCTTCCCTATCTTTGTGCCGTGCAAGAATTCTTTTTTACCATTCTTTCCATTTGGGTAATCTGGAAGCTGTTCTCTGCTTTTTCCAATTCGGGAAATTCAGCAAGAGCCAACCAGTTTACGCAAACGAATCACAATCACTTTCATCAAAAACGTGAAGGTGAAGTGAAAATTGAGGAAACTCAACCCAAGAAAAAGTCCCGCTCGGCAGATGACGATGATTATGTGGACTATGAAGAAATCAAATAGTTTCTCTTGAAATTTCGTGTTCTTTTTCTGGTTAGTTTCTTTCTATTCCGGGTGACCGCCAGTGCTCATATGAATATTTCCACCAATCACCATTTTGTTGGATTTAGACTAATAACGGTATCCACTTAGCGGAAAAACCAATCCAGATAGCAAGAATATGTACCACTTGTTGAGTAGCGCTTTAGAGTCTCCCATCTTCCCTTTAATTTTACTGTACAATTCTGGTTATGGTGTTTGGAAGTTGATCGCCACCTTTATCCTTCAGTAACAACCTGTAGGGAAGTGCCTCCGGCGCATCAACCAACAACAAATTAAAAACCACCGCGGCTTCCCAGGTTAGCGGTGGTTTTTGCTTTTAGCAAAAGGTGTCAGGTTTTTCGTGAATAGTTATCTGAGAATGAGTAGAGTGCCGTCTTTTTCAGGAAAGTTATCGCACAGACCATGAAATCGCTTGTTTGAAGATATTTAACGCTCCCTAAAACGGGTTTTTGATAACTTTGCCCATTACGAAAAACGCCCTTATGGACAAGACAACTAAGTATCTACCACATTTCATCGCGGTAGTTCTGTTTATCATTATCACTGCAATCTTCTTCAAGCCACTAGTTTTCGATGGAAAAGCCATCAGACAGGGAGATATTCAGCACCATAAGGGAATGTCTAAAGAGATTGCGGACTTCCGAGAAAAGAACCAGAAGGAACCCCTTTGGACCAATAGTATGTTCGGAGGAATGCCGGCTTACCAGATTTCGGTGTTGTATCCATCTAATTTCATCAATGCGCTTCAGACTGCATTTTCTCGTGCTTCGCGTATTCCGTTCCCAGTAACATCCATTTTGCTTTGCATGATTGGATTTTACTTCTTGATGTATACCATGAAAGTAAATCCATGGGTGAGTATTGCGGGAGCCATAGCCTTCGGTCTTACGTCGTATATGGTCACATTAGTTCCTGCAGGACACAACTCAAAAATGTTTGCCATTGCCTATATGGCCCCTGTGGTGATGGGTGTATTGCTAACGTTCCGAGGAAAACTCTGGCTCGGTGCCGCACTTACTGCAATTTCTCTCGCGTTGGAGATCAATGCCAATCACTTGCAGATTACGTATTACTTGATGATTCTTCTCTTGTTCATTGGACTCGGAGAGGTGATTCGCTTGTGGAAAGAAGGACAGAAAAAGTATTTGGGACAAGTAATTGGCATTCTTGCTTTGGCGGTGGTATTGTCCATCTTGCCAAACACAGGGAATTTGCTCCTCACCAACGAATACAGCAAGTATACAACACGTGGGCAGTCCGAATTGACGATTGATAATGAAACGCAGAACAAAACTTCAGGTTTGCCAATTGAATATGCAACACAATGGAGTTACATGCCTTCTGAGACATTTACTTTCCTCATTCCTGACTTCATGGGTGGTGCATCCGAACCAATTGGTTCTTATGACGAAGCGGCATTAAAAAATGTAGATCCACGTTGGAAAGAGAGTATTGGTCAGCAAGGAGCGTATTTCGGGGATGTTATTTTTACAAGCGGACCTTATTACGCAGGTGCGATCATCTGTTTCTTGTTTGTCCTTGCCATGTTTATTGTGAAAGACAAAATCAAGTGGTGGTTGTTTGGTGCAACAGTGTTAACGATCATGTTATCCTGGGGAAGGCACTTTTTGGGTCTTACGGAATTCTTCTTCGATTATATTCCGGGATATAACAAGTTCCGCGCGGTGTCTATGATTCTTGTAGTCGTTGATATTACTCTTCCAATTCTTGCGATGTTGGCGGTTCGTGAAATCATGAACAATGCGGCTGTTGTAAAGGAAAAGATCAAGCACTTTTACTTGGCGTTCGGAATTACGGGCGGGTTGTGTTTGCTCGTATGGATGGCTCCATCGGCTTTTGTTACTACTGTAAACGGCGATACACAAGAGCGAATTCAGCAAGGAATCACTCAGAGTGGCGGTACACAAAGTGATGTAGATGACTATATCGCGAATCTTGAAATTGCTCGTGAAGGCATTGTGAAATCGGATGCAGGGCGCAGCTTCTTGTTTATTTTGTTGGCAGCCGTATTGTTGTATTTGTACATCAAGAAACCATTTCATGTGGCATTTCTTGCTGGTGGATTGATTCTGTTGATCATCATCGATATGTGGGGTGTAAGTCATCGCTACATTGGCGACGACAACTACGAGCGTTCTAAGAAGAAAGAAGTGGCGTACGTAGCGAGTCCGGCAGACCAAATGATTTTGCAAGACACTGATCCATCCTACCGAGTATTGAATGTTGCTGTGGATGTGTGGCAAGATGCATCAACGTCGTATTTCCACCGTTCAATTGGGGGTTATCACGGGGCTAAATTGAAGCGTATTCAAGAGTTGTACGAGCAGGATATGTCTGCACAGATTAGTGCTTTGCAAACAGCTATGCGTACAGGATTGACCGGTGCACCAGGTGGCGATTCAATTGTGGATGCGGCACTTGCACAACAAAGCACGTTGAACATGTTGAATGCGAAATATGTGATTTACAATCCAGATGGCGGTGTGCTCTTGAACAAGTCGGCATGTGGTGGTGCGTGGTTCGTAAACAATGTTCAGATTGTGGCGGATGCCGATGCTGAGATTATTGCAGTGAAAACATTCAACCCGAAAACAACTGCGGTAGTTGACAAACGCTTTACGGCGCAAGTCAACAATTTCAAAGCGTCAGATGATAGTACCGCTTCTATTAAAGTGGTTTCTCACGCGCCGGATAAGATTGTTTATGAAACAAATTCTAAGGTAGATCAGGTGGCCGTTTTCTCTGAAATCTATTATCCTGTGGGTTGGAAAGCAACCATTGATGGGAAAGATTCAGAATATTTCTGCACTGACTATGTGTTACGAGGAATGAAAATTCCTGCTGGAAAGCATACCGTGCAGTTCGAGTTCCATCCTGATAGTTACTACAAAGGAGAAAGCGTAGCAATGTTTGGATCAATCCTCGTGTTCCTATTCCTGGGAGTAGGCGTGTTTATGCAATGGAAGGCTGACCACAAGGCCGAAAAAGAAGCGAAAGTGGCTTAGAAGGCGAAAGAAATATAAATGCAGAGGCGTGAATCGGTAAAACGATTTACGCCTTTTTTATGGCACGAATAATTGGTGCGATTTCGCTGACTTTCCAAATAGAAATGGTCTTGTCGGCGTAAGCGCCATTACCTTCGATACATTTTTCATCAACCTCGATAGTCGGTTTCGGGAAGTTAAAAGGCGCCGAGAGCAAATTAAGCGGACGCCAATTCCCTGTAGAGATATCTTGGTTCGAAGAGCGACTGTTGAAACTAGTGGTAGCTAAATACGCACTGTTGCTATCAACGACAGTATTCAACGCACTGATGATATTGTCATATGAAAAATGCACCAGACAATCGCGGCAAAAAATCAAATCAACTTGAGGAAGTGGTCCTGCAATTAAGTTCAGTTGTTCGAATGATATTGTTTCACTTCTGAAGTCTTTGTTGTTATTAGCTACAAGATCAGCTACGATGTCTGCGCCCGTATATTTTACGTTACCCAAATCCACATTCTTCATCCAGTGAAAATCGCCGCACGGAATATCGAGCATAGATTTTATGTTGAGCTTCGCCAAGAATTCTGGGATTTCGCGAGCAATTACGCCTGTTTGATCATCATCTGATCCGCGTCCAGAAACAGATTGATGCCCGCCCCAAGCATTGTTCTTGTAAATCGTAGTAAAGACTTCCTCCGCCGATTTGTTTTTCCACTTACGGTTTTTCTTCATGAACACATATTTGCTCATGATTGGCGCCGGCACTAACTTGCTCAGGAATTTCTTTAGTGATCCCATTTCGTGGATATTGATGGTTTTACAAAGGGCAAAAGTAATGAATCGGAGGGAACTATGGTTTTGCGGTTACGGCTACGTAAATGGCCTGAAATGCCTTTCCAACTGCATCTGAACTGTATTTGTTCTTGTATTCGTTTTGAATAGCTGCACGATTGAATTTCTGCACAACTGTGGTTTGTACCGTCTTGGCCCACTCCTCGGGAGTATTGGACGTTAATGCTCCACTTGCCGAATGCACAAGTTCTGGTAGTGCCCCACGATTCGAGCAAATGACTGGAACACCAGCACATAGCGCTTCTGCCACAACAATTGAAAATGTCTCGATTTCGGAAGCATGCAAGAAGAAGTCGGTTTCTGCAAGTTGCTTTCTGATTTCGGATTTTCCGCAATAACCGCGATAGACAATTTGAAAATTGTCAGGAAGAATAAGCGCCTTAATTGTAGCAATCTGCGGCCCGTCTCCAAAAAGGTGAAGACAAATATTTTGCGGTTGCGATTTCGCCAGCGCGATTAATGCACCAATGAAAAGATCAGGACGTTTAGGTGTTGTCCATGTGGCCACAGCCACGAAATTCACACTTCCGGATTCCGGTTTCGATTGTGATGTTGTGAATTCGTTAGCAACAACATTGGGAACGATCTTCACTTTGTTTGCATCATTCACGTGCTTGATTACACCTTGACGAAGGAAATCAGACACACAGGTAATTGCAGCTGCATTATTGTATGCTTCACGACCCCGTGATGCAAATACATTCTTGTACATGAAACGATCTACCTTCGACCAGTGTTCGGTGATGACATGAGGAGTTCCCGTTGATTTCGCTAATTCTTCCCCAATTAGCGCAATTGGGTAAAGCACATTCGAATGAATGATATCTGGTTGAAACGAATTCAAGACTTTTCGTTCGATATATCGCTTTGCAATGCGCTTCAATAATGGGTAAAGGGCATACAGTTTTTTATGCCATATTGATTCGATGCTAATGAAGTGTGTTTCCACATTTTCACTCGTGCTTTCCACCGAATAGCGCACGCCAAACAAGGATTTTCCCACTGTAACATCCAGCGCAACCACTTTCAACTGATTGCCTTTACCTGCAATAGCCAATGCATGTTCTTTAACAAAAATACCTTTGTGAGGCGATTTCGCAGTGGGATACCATGCAGACAGGAATAGGATATTCATATATGGAAACGTCGCTCTTGCGCGCGCTAGACATGTTGATCTTTGGTAAAATTAACAAGTTTTCCATTGCTCTTGCCCTTTCGCGAGCCCGTAACGACTTGACTGAGAATGTTCATTCTGAATTTAGTCTGTACTTTAGCATCACTAAAATACATCGTTGCCCACATGATTTCTGGACGTTTCCTAAAATCTACTCTTTCGTACAGCGGTGCCGGAGCATTACCCATGCTTTCGGGATTTATACTCTTGCCATTTTACACCAACCTCCTTTCAACGCAGGATTACGGATTATTGATGCTCTATGTTGGCTTCAGCTTATTGATTCAAGTCTTGGTGTCGTATTCGTTGGATGCATATATCGGTGCGCATTATGTGGAAGTGAAAGACGATTACGCGAAACGAAAAGTGTTACTTAGTAATGTGGCTGGACTGCTCTTGTTCATTGGGGTTTCCTTTATTCTTATTGCGTATTTGGTAGGTCAGCCCGTTTTTGATTCGACCTTCAATAGAAATAATACCTTGCATTTCTTTCCGTATGGAATCATGTCGGTGATTACCGGATTTTTCAATGGATTTTTCAAAGTGTATACGTATTTAATGGTCTTTGAAAAGAAACCGGGAAAGTACTTCGTTTACAACTTTGTGAATTTTGTTCTTACGATTGCTATTTCTATTGTAGGACTGTACATGTATCCCGATTCATTGATAGGTCCGATGTATGGTCGCTTACTTTCGGGTTTGGGAATTTTTCTCATCTCACTAATTGGTGTTGCTGTTCAGTATGGAATCAGTTTTCGTTTTTCAAGGCTGAAAGGATTACACGCATTTTGTTTTCCATACATGTTATACGTGGTTTTGGTGTGGATAACCAGCAACCTAGATCGATTCATCATTAACGATATTCTCAGTCCTGGGTATGTGGCTGTTTTCGATTTTGCTGTCAAGTGTACGCTATTAATTGACTTTGTTCAAGGCGGAATTGTAACGGCCATCAATCCTGAAGTTTATGAAATCTGGAACAAGAATCAATCTACTGGAACAACTAAAGAAACCAATCGCTACTTCAATACAATGACCGCTTTAAGTATGATGGTGATTTCTGGTTTTATGATTGTAATACCATTCATCATTCCATGGTTTGTGAAGAAAACAGAATACTATGAATCATTTGCGTTGATGGGAATTCTGGCTGGTTCATTTGCAACACGTGGATTGTATCACTACTTCCTCAGCATTTTGATTTATTTGAAGAAGACCAAAATGTTGTTGATCATTTTTGCAATTTCAGCAGCTATACAGCTGCCTGCAACATGGTTACTCACGAAGTATTTTGGGATTGGAGGTACCGTGATTTCTGTCTTACTCGCAAAGATTATTCAAGTGACCATTCTTTATTTGAAAACGAAGAAGTATTTCACTATTGAAATCAACCTGATGAAGATGGTGTATCTGCCTGCGTTGATGATTGGTATTTTGGGATTGATCTGGTGGATTTCTCCCGACTGGAATGTTTTCTGGTATCTCGGACTGCTTGCGGCTACAGGAGCAATGCTTTTTGTGTTGTACGGCTCAGAGATAAAACTTGTGTTGTCAAAGTTCGCCGGTAAGAAAGCAGCTAAATAACTTTAGCCGTTCATGTGGATCCTGATGCAAATGCACATCTTACTTGGTGCGGTTCATACGAGTTGAAATAGTTAATTTCGCATTATGTCGACGAATGAAGGTGCTACACGCAAAACGGTCCTCATCATTTCTTACTACTGGCCTCCTTCCGGTGGTGCTGGTGTTCAACGTTGGCTCAAGTTTGTAAAGTACTTGCGTGATTTTGGGTGGGAACCTGTTGTGTATACCCCATCTAATCCTGAAAATCCGGGAGAGGATTCGTCCCTTCTGAATGACATTCCTGAAGGAGTGAAAGTACTCAAGACGGAAATTTGGGAACCGTACGATCTCTATCGCAAATTTACAGGAGCGAAAAAGTCGGATAAGATTAATCCTGCTTTTCATACCGACAAGAAAAAGGCGAGTGCTACACAATCATTTTCTGTTTGGCTTCGGGGTAATTTTTTTATTCCTGATCCGCGAAAATTCTGGATTAAACCTTCGGTGAAATTTCTTACGGAATATGTGGCTCAAAATCCTGTTCACGCGATAGTTTCTTCGGGCCCACCACACAGTATGCATATGATTGCGCGTGGTGTTCATCGAAAAACGAAATTGCCTTGGATCGCAGACTTTCGTGATCCGTGGACGAATATCGATTTCTACGACGATCTGCAACTTTCTTCATGGGCAGATAAAAAGCATCGAAGGTTAGAACGAAGCGTATTGGAAGAAGCCAACCTTGTGCTTTCTGTTGGAAAAACGATGAACGAGGAGTTTCTACAGATGGCGAAAGGATATGGTTCATCTGTTGACTTGTCCAAATTTCATGTCATCGCTAACGGATATGATGAGAGCGACGTGTTCAAAGGAGAATTGACACCTGATACTAAATTTTCCATAGCGCATATTGGAACAATGTCAAATGCGAGAAACCCTGAAGTGTTATGGAAAGTGCTGAAGAAAATTTCTGAAGAGGATGCAGGTTTCAAACTCGCACTTGAAGTGAAGCTGGTTGGAAAAGTTGACGATTCTGTTGTTGCTTCACTGAAGAGTTATGGTTTGGGAAATGCGTTGAATCTTGTTCCCTACATTCCGCATCATGAAGTAGTCAAAGTGCAACAACAATCACGTTTGTTGCTTCTCGTGTTGAATAACGCACGCACGGCAAAAGGAATTCTTACCGGCAAGTTCTTTGAGTATATGTCGGCAAAACGTCCTGTTCTCGCGGTTGGTCCTGTTGACGGTGATGCGGCAGAAATTCTTAGAGCATCGAATGCAGGAACTATTGCAGGATATTCGGATGAAGAATTGCTGTATGGTCAGGTGAAGGATGCATACTCACAATTCAAAGCAGGTAAGCTTGAAGTGAATTCGAGTGGGATTGAGAAATATACACGTAAAGCGCTTACGGAACAGTTGGTGAAACTGTTAAATACAATCGCGAAATAAGGTTGATTATTTGATAATCAAAAGGGCAAAGATTTCTGAGAAGTCTTTGCCCTTTTGATTGTGATGTGGTGTTTACTTAAAATGCCCGACTGATTCCAACTACCCAGCGGAAAGCTATGTTCTCTGGAGTGTTGTAAGGTGCACGATTCAGGAATAACGGAACATCAAATCGGATTGTCAAAGGACGACATGTTTGAAGTGGAGGGAAGCGTTTGATTGTTAACGCGCATCCCAGACCTGCATCCATTCTGATCAATCCCATTGCTAATGGTTCCTCAGGTGTATTGAAATTGATTGCACCGATATCTCCGAATGCGTAAGTGGTTAATCCAACAACACTACTGATTCGAGGAAGTTTGCGCCCGATGAAACGGAACAATTCCTGAAATTCTACTTCGGCATTGAACGCGTAACCTGTTGTTCCTTTATAAGTGTCGCGAACGTTTCCGTACCAATCAATGTTTGGAAGTTGATACCCAGCATAACCGCGCAAGCCTAATCCGCCACCTGCGTGGAAGTGATTAATGTCTGCACCGTATCCACCCCATTCAGCTGGCATCAATCCTGCCGAACGTGTGTATTTACTGTCCATTAAACTTTCCTGATTTGCACCAGCTGCGTACAACATTGATTCCTCTGCCCAGTTGTTTCCAGTTCCAATTTGGAAGAATGTGCGCGTATTGATGTTGATCCGACCAAAATCATTCTTGTTCGTCACGTTCAACGAAAGGTATTGGTAGTTATAGTCGCTGCCAATTGAAGAAGAGCGCAACTGCATATTGATATTTCCAAGACCTCGGCCCCGCATATAGTTATATGGATGATCATATCCAAACGTAATCGTGTTGTTGAACATTCCAGGCTGCCACTCATTACTATTGATTAGGTAAGTGAGATCCGAAGAATCGGAGCGATACATCATTTTGTATTGAACCCAGAATCTATTTTTCTGTTTGCGGTCAGAAACTTCGAATGTACCCGCAGCAAGATTAAGACCATCCAAATGTCTGCCATTGAATGAAACAGCAGAGTTGCGAATGAACTTATTCGTTGGTGTCCTGTAGTTGAACACAACGGAGAACTGATCGAATTTATTGATTTCTGCATCTGCTGGCAGTTGTGTTTGGAATGCACCTGTATTGAAATGTGCGGTAAGATCAAATTGATGGTAACCATTCATGTAATTACCACCAAGATAGAATCCAGCTTTTATTCCGTCGTACGAGTTGTACCACAAATCAGGGCGCGCCAGCATGCGATACTTTTTCCAAGAAGGTGG
>Ga0114981_10001632_pt1 | contig 14633 bp, 9 predicted proteins | sample S_140806_MF_Meta_FD_87028 | JGI IMG/M metagenome (GOLD analysis project Ga0114981, IMG submission 87028) | Freshwater microbial communities from Lake Simoncouche, Canada to study carbon cycling - S_140806_MF_MetaG | ecosystem: Environmental > Aquatic > Freshwater > Lake | place: Lake...
CAAGGCGAGCCGCGCCAAAGCCAGGCGCCGCCTTTGCCCGGTGGACAGCACCCGCCCTGGCAGCGAAGCCAAAGCGCCAAGGCCAAGCGCCTCAAGCGCCGGGGGCACGTCGCCACCCCAAAGTGCCGCGTAGAACGCCAGATTTTCAGCGACCGTCAGCGCCGGTTTCAGCGCATCCTGGCTCGAGATGTAACGCAGCCTCAGCGCATGGCCGACAGGGTCTGTGCGGGCGGAGGTGCCCTCCAACAGCACCTCCCCCTCGGCGGCTGGCAGCAGCCCGGCTAGCACGCGAAGCAAGCTGGATTTGCCGGCGCCATTGGCCCCGGTCAGCAGCATGGCGCCGCCTGCGGGGACAGAGAAGCTCAGCCCCGCAAACACCGCCCGATCCCCGCGGATGCAGGCCAGTTCCCTCACTTCCAGAATGGGTTGCCCCGAAGCCAAAATCTGCCCCCCGCCAATGGACCATACACTATCTCCATGCTTTAAAGCGTTCATTGGCGCGGTCACGCAAGGCCAGCGCGTTTGAGGAAGGGTAAACAGCCATGCGGATGATCGGGCAAGACAGCCTGAAGACTCGTCGTACGCTCAGTGTGGACGGCAAGACCTATCATTATTTCAGCCTGCCCGAGGCAGCGAAGAGCATCGGCGACATCACCCGCCTGCCCTATAGCCTCAAGGTGCTGCTGGAAAATGTGCTGCGCTTCGAAGATGGCCGTTCCTATACGGTGGATGATGCGAAGAAGATCGCCGAATGGGTGAAGGATGGCCGTTCCGATAAGGAAGTGCCCTTCCGCCCCGCGCGCATCCTGCTCCAGGATTTCACTGGCGTGCCGGCCGTGGTGGATCTTGCCGCCATGCGCGATGCCTTGCTTGGCCTGGGTGGTGACCCGCGCAAGGTGAACCCGCTGGTGCCCGTTGACCTCGTGATTGACCATTCGGTGATGGTGGATGTCTCCGGCACCGCATCCTCGCTTCAGCAGAATGTGGATATTGAGTTTGAGCGGAATGGGGAGCGTTACGAATTCCTCCGCTGGGGTCAGGAAGCCTTCAATAATTTCCGCGTTGTGCCGCCGGGCACGGGCATTTGCCACCAGGTGAACCTGGAATATCTGGCGCAGGTGGTGTGGACCGCGACGGATACCGGCGATGTCTTCGCCTTCCCCGATTCCTGCTATGGCACGGATAGCCACACCACCATGGTGAATGGCCTTGGTGTGCTGGGCTGGGGTGTGGGCGGCATTGAGGCGGAAGCAGCCATGCTCGGCCAGCCGATTGCCATGCTCATTCCCGATGTGATCGGCTTCAAGCTCACGGGTTCGGTGAAGGAAGGTGTGACCGCCACCGATCTGGTGCTGACGGTGACGCAGATGCTGCGCAAGAAGGGCGTGGTCGGTAAGTTCGTGGAATTCTTCGGCCCTGGTTTGGCGCATCTGCCGCTCGCGGATCGTGCGACCATCGGCAATATGGCGCCGGAATATGGCGCGACCTGCGGCTTCTTCCCGGTGGATGACACCACGCTGGAATATCTGCGGCTTTCTGGCCGTGAGGAACACCGCATCAACCTGGCGCGCGAATACCTCAAGGCGCAGGGCATGTTCCGTGAGGAAGGCATGCCCGATCCGGTGTTTACCGATACGCTGGAACTTGACCTCAGCACGGTTGAACCTTCCTTGGCCGGGCCGAAGCGCCCACAGGATCGTGTGGCACTCAGCAATGCGGCGCCGGCCTTCCTGAAGGATTTGGCTGCGGGTACCATGGGCGTGCCGGGCGATCAGGCGGATCTGCGCGTGCCGGTGGAAGGAGCCAATTATGACCTCGGCCATGGCGATGTGGTGATTGCGGCCATCACTTCCTGCACCAATACGTCGAACCCCTATGTGCTGGTGGCAGCCGGGCTGGTGGCGAAGAAGGCCGTGGAAAAGGGCCTCACGGCGAAGCCTTGGGTGAAGACCTCGCTGGCGCCTGGTTCCCAGGTGGTGACGGAGTATCTGAACAAGGCAGGGCTGACGCCGCATCTGGATGCGCTTGGCTTCCAGACCGTGGGTTATGGCTGCACTACCTGCATCGGCAATTCCGGCCCGCTGCCGGATGCCATTGTGGATGTGATTGAAAACAACAAGCTGGTCGGCGTTTCGGTGCTGTCAGGTAACCGCAACTTCGAAGGCCGGGTGCATGCCAATGTGCGCGCGAATTACCTTGCCTCGCCCCCGCTGGTGGTCGCCTATGCTTTGGCCGGCACCATCCGCAAGGATTTGACCAAGGAGCCGATTGGCACGGGCCGCGATGGCCAGCCGGTTTACCTCAAGGATATCTGGCCGACGCAGAAGGAAGTGAACGATACGGTTCACGCCGCTGTAACGCGTGAGATGTTCCAGGAACGTTATGGCGATGTCTTCAAGGGCCCGACGCAATGGCAGGCCATTCGCGTTGAAGCGGGCAGCGACACCTATCGCTGGAATTCGGGCAGCACCTATGTGCAGAACCCGCCGTACTTTGAAGGCATGACGGCCGATCCGAAGCCAGTGGGTGATGTGAAGGGCGCGCGCATCCTGGCGGAACTCGGGGATTCAATCACCACCGACCATATCTCGCCGGCGGGGAATATCCGGAAGGCGTCGCCGGCCGGTGAATATCTGCTGGAACACCAGGTGCGTCAGGCGGATTTCAATAGCTATGGCGCGCGGCGCGGTAACCATCAGGTGATGATGCGCGGCACCTTCGCCAATCCGCGTATCCGCAATGAAATGGTGCCCGGCGTGGAAGGCGGCATTTCCAAGCATTACCCTTCAGGTGAAGTGGCGCCGATCTACACCACGGCGATGCGCTACAAGCATGAAGGCGTGCCGCTGGTGGTGATTGGTGGCAAGGAATATGGCACGGGGTCTTCGCGCGATTGGGCAGCGAAGGGCACTTATCTGCTTGGTATCAAGGCCGTGATCGCTGAGAGCTTTGAGCGTATCCATCGTTCAAACTTGGTCGGCATGGGCGTGTTGCCGCTGGTGTTCAAGGAAGGCGAAAGCCGCCAGAGCCTTGGCCTGACGGGCGATGAGATGATTGACATTCTGGGCGTGGAAAAGCTTTCGCCCCGCATGATGATGGATGTTGTCATCACCCGCGCCGATGGGTCCACGGTGAAGACCCAGGTGCTTTGCCGCGTGGATACCGCCGATGAGGTGGAATACTACAAGAATGGCGGCATCCTGCATTACGTGCTGCGCGGGATGGCGAAGGCGGCCTGATATCGGGCTGTAATCTAAAGAAGCGCGGCGCCGAAAGGGCCGCGCTTTTTTTATGTTCAGTCCGCCAACCATTCGGCCATCGCTGCGTTCACTGCCTCCGGCACTTCCATGCTTGGCAAATGGCCGGAACCAGCGAAGCGCACCAGATGCGCGCCGGGAATCGTGGCAGCCATTTCCTCGGCCAAATGGGGCGGGGTCAGCAGATCATCCTCTCCCACCGCAACCAGCGTCTTGGCGCGGATCGCCGGCAGGTCGGGCCTGGAATCGACGCGCCCCATAATGGCGGTTTGCTGGCAGAGGAAGGCATCGCGGCCCACGCGTTCGGCCATGGCCATCACCTCGGCGACCAAGGGGCCGTCCAGGCGGGAAGGATGCACCAGCATGGGCAGCAAGCGCGGCGTCACGCCGCGAAATTGCCCGCTTTGGGAAAGTGCCAGCAGGCCACGCCGGCGTTCCGTTTGTTCCGGCGTATCGGGCCGCGCCGAGGTATCGAACAGCGCGAGGCGCTTGACCTGCCCCGGCGCGCGGCGCGCGACCTCAAGCGCCACATAGCCGCCCATGGAAAGCCCCGCGACGGCCAATGGCCCGCGCAGCCCGGCCAGCGCCGCTTCCGCCATGGCCGCGATGCTGTCATGCCCGGTCAGGCTGGCCACCACCACGCGGCGGGAAGCGCTGAAAACTTCGATCTGGTCGCGCCAAAGCCGGGCATCGCAGAGCAGGCCGGGCAGCAGCAGCAGGGTTTCTTCGTGATCCATGGGCTTGGTCTAGCCGTGTGCCGCCGCCATGGTCCAGGCCAGCCCCGCGCAAGGCTACGGAAATCCTTGATTCTCGCGCCGCTTCGGCGCATAGGGGGCGTGCTCGCGGTAAGGCGGGCCGGATCCGCCGGCCCCGGCATGCGCGCCCCGCCGGGGCTCGGCCTTTCCCGCACCCACCGCCAAGCGCTCGCAGCGCGGGCCTAGAAAGCGATTGAAGTTGAACGAAAATACTGAAGTGACCGCCGCCGAGGCTGTCCAAGCCGATCCTCAAACCCTGCCCGTGCCGCCTGAGACGCCGGAAACCGCGCCGGCTGAGCCCGCCCCTGTGGCGGAAGAAGCCGCACCGGTCGAGACCGCGCCCATGGCGGAAGAAGCCGCGCCCGAAGCCGCGCCGGTCGCCGAGGAAGACCGCCCCACTTTCGATTCTATCGGTCTGTCTGAGGAAATCGTGAAGGCGGTGACTGAATCAGGTTATCGCCACCCCACCCCCATTCAGGAACAGGCGATCCCGCAGGTGCTGATGGGGCGCGACGTGCTGGGCTGCGCGCAAACCGGCACAGGCAAAACCGCCTCCTTCGTGCTGCCGATGCTGGATATCCTGACCGGGTCGCGCGCCAAGGCGCGTATGCCGCGCAGCCTGATCCTGGAACCGACCCGCGAATTAGCTTTGCAGGTCGCCGAGAATTTCGAAAAATACGGCAAATACCTCAAGCTCAACCACGCGCTGCTGATTGGCGGCGAAAGCATGAATGACCAGCGCGATGTGCTAGAAAAAGGCGTGGATGTGCTGATCGCGACTCCGGGCCGGCTGCTGGATCTGTTCGATCGGGGCCGTGTGCTGCTGGCCGATTGCAAGGTGCTGGTGATTGATGAAGCGGACCGGATGCTCGACATGGGCTTTATTCCGGATGTGGAGCGTATTGTCTCCATGCTGCCGCCCTTGCGCCAGACTTTGTTCTTCAGCGCGACCATGGCGCCGGAAATCCGCCGCCTGGCTGATGCCTTCCTGTCAAACCCAAAGGAAATCACGGTCACCCGGCCGGCTTCGGTGGCGACCACGATCACGACGGGCCTCGCTTACGTGCAGCCTTTTGATAAGCGCGAGGCGCTGCGTCGGTTGATCCGCCGCGAACAGGTCTCCAATGCGCTGATCTTCTGCAATCGCAAGATCGAAGTGGATATCCTGTATAAATCGCTGAAGAAGCATGGCTTCAGCGTGGGCGCTTTGCATGGCGATATGGATCAATCCCAGCGCTTCGCGACGCTTAATGCCTTCAAGGCGGATGAATTGCAGCTACTGGTCTGTTCCGATGTCGCCGCGCGCGGTCTTGATATCGGCGGCTTGTCGCATGTGTTCAATTTCGATGTGCCCTTCCATTCGGAAGATTACGTGCACCGCATTGGCCGCACAGGTCGCGCCGGTCGTGAAGGCCATGCCTATACGATCGCAACGGCCGATGACGCAAAGAATGTCGCCGGCATTGAAAAACTGACCGGCAAAGCCATCCCCCTTCTGGATATCGAAGGGCTGGAGCCGGTGACAGAAGCCGAAATTCAGGAAGCCCTGACCTCCACCAAGCGTGGCCGTGGCCGTGGTGGCCCGGCGCGTCGGCCGGATCGCCGGGATGGCGGGCGTAGCCGGCCGGAACGCGGCCGCCGCGATGGTCAGGAACGCGCCCCGCGCGCCGAAGCGCCGGAAGAAGTCGCGGCCGAAGCCCCCGCCCGGCGTGACCGCCCGGAACGCCGCCCACGCGCCGATGCGCCAGAGGGCCGGGAGGCTCCGCGCCGGGATCGCGCCCCGCGTCGGGACCGCGATGCGCAGCCGAGCGAATTTGCGCTGCGTGAAGCCGCGATGCGCGACCAGCCGCCCCGAGACCGCGAAGCACCGCGTCAGGACCGGGATTACCGCAACCGCGACCGGCGCGATGACCTGGGCCCGCCTGTGCAGGGCTTTGGCGATCAGGTGCCGGCCTTCATGCTGATCCCGATTCCCCGCCCCCGCCGTGCCGCCGCGCCGGCCGCAGTGGAAGAAGCGCCAGAGGTTGATGCCGCCTGACGCACGCGCCCGGCTTGCCGTGTGCCAAGCTGAAGTTCATTTTATCGTGCAAGTCAAAGTATGAGTTGAGGATAGAAGCATGAATGTCGTGACCCCGCCGAAGAAGACCTCCATCGCGCCCTTCACCTGGGAAGACCCGCTGCTGCTTGAAGAAGTGCTGACGGAAGAAGAGCGCATGATTCGCGATAGCGCCCGGCAATTCTGCCAGGAACGCCTGATGCCGCGCGTGCTGGAAGCCAATCGGCATGAGCGCTTCGACCGCGAAATCATGAATGAATTCGGCGAAATGGGTTTTCTGGGTGCGACGCTGGATGGCTATGGCTGCGCCGGCGTTTCCTATGTTGCCTATGGGCTGATGGCGCGCGAAGTGGAGCGTGTTGATTCCGGCTATCGCAGCGCGTTTAGCGTGCAATCATCGCTCGTGATGTTCCCTATCCATGCCTATGGGTCCGAAGAGCAAAAGCAGAAATACCTGCCGAAGCTGCGCACCGGTGAATGGGTGGGCTGCTTTGGCCTGACGGAGCCCGATGCGGGGTCTGATCCTTCTTCCATGCGCACCCGCGCGACCAAGGTGGATGGCGGCTGGAAGCTTTCGGGTTCCAAAACCTGGATTTCCAATTCCCCCATCGCCGATGTCTGCCTGGTTTGGGCGAAGGATGATGAAGGCATTCTGCGCGGCTTCTTGCTTGACCGCGGCATGAAGGGCCTCACCACGCCGAAAATCGAAGGCAAGTTCAGCTTGCGCGCTTCCGTCACCGGCATGATCATGATGGATGAGGTGTTTGTGCCGGAAGAAAACCGCTTGCCGGGTGTGCGGTCTCTGGCCGGTCCTTTCTCCTGCCTCAATCGCGCGCGTTATGGCATTGCCTGGGGCGCCATGGGGGCGGCGGAATTCTGCTGGCATGCGGCGCGGGATTACACGCTGAACCGCATCATGTTCGGCAAGCCGCTGGCGGCGACGCAATTGGTGCAAAAGAAGCTGGCGGACATGCAAACCGAAATCACGCTTGGCCTGCACGCAGTGCTGCGCGTGGGCCGGCTGTTTGATGAACACAAGGCCGCGCCCGAGATGATCAGCCTGGTCAAGCGCAACAACTGCGGCAAGGCTTTGGACATTGCCCGCGTTGCGCGTGACATGCATGGCGGCAATGGCATTGTGGATGAGTATCATGTGATCCGTCACGTGATGAACCTTGAGACGGTCAATACTTACGAAGGCACGCATGATGTGCATGCGTTGATCCTGGGCCGGGCGCAGACCGGGTTGAACGCCTTCGGCTGATCAGCCGAAGTTCCAGCCATGGAAGTCCTGATTGAGCGTATGGGCGCGGGAGGCGATGGTATCGCCCCCGGCCCGATTTATGTGCCGCAGGGGCTGCCAGGCGAAAGGCTGCATGTCGAAATCAATGGTAAGCGTGGCGATGGTGCGCTGGCCACGATCCATGAAATCCTAAACCCCAGTCTTGATCGCATTGCGCCTGCTTGCGCGCATTTTCTGGAAGGCTGCGGGGGCTGTGCGCTCCAGCATTGGGCGCCCGTGCCGCAAGCGGCCTGGAAGCGCGAAAAGCTGCGTGTGGCCCTGGCGCGTGGCGGTTTTGCCGAAGCCCCGGTTGCTGAGACCATCACCACGCCTCCAGGTGCGCGCCGCCGCGCTGATTTCGCCATTCGGCGTGGGACGGATGGGCTCAGGCTTGGCTTTCACGCAGCGGGCAGTGCGGCCATTTTGGATATCGTCGCCTGCCCGGTGCTGCATCCGCGCCTGGTCGCGGTGCTGAAGCCGCTGCGCGATCTGCTGCCGCGCCTGCCGGCGCTGAAGCGCGATGGCTCGGCGGTGCTGAACCTACTCGATACCGGGCCTGACCTGCTGCTGCGCACCGATGGCACGCTGGATGCGGCGGGGCGGGCGCTGATGGCGGGGTTTGCCGCTGCCCATGGCCTGCCGCGCATCGCCTGGGCGCGGGGCAATGGCGTGCCGGAAATCGCCGCTCAGCTTGGGCCTGTGGCCATCACGCTGAGTGGCGTTGCGGTCACGCCATCCCCCGGCGCCTTCCTGCAAGCGAGTCCCGAGGGTGAGCAGGCCATCATCGCCGCCATGCTGGCTGGCCTGCCCGCCAAGCTGGCCGGGCGCGGGCGCATTGCTGATCTGCATGCGGGCTTTGGCACACTAAGCTTGGCCTTGGCGCGGCGGGGCAGGGTGACGGCCTTCGAATCGGATGGCGCGGCGGTGGCCGAACTCGCCAATGCTGCCGCCAAGGCAGGGCTGCCTTTGGCGGCGACCCGGCGTGATTTGGTGCGCCAACCGCTGACGGTGGCGGAATTGGCGCCTTTCGCCGCAGTGGTGCTGGACCCACCCTTTGCCGGGGCCGAGGAACAGGCGGGCTTGCTCGCGCGCTCCGCCGTGCCGGCGGTGATTTATGTGTCCTGCAACCCGCAGGCGCTGTCCCGTGATTTGCGCTTCTTTGCCGATCAGGGCTGGCGGGTGGATGCCGCCACGCCGATTGATCAGTTCTTGTGGTCCGGCCAGCTTGAGGCGGTAGTCACGCTGAGCCGGCCCAGCAAAAGCAAGCGCTGATTCTATTCCGCCTTGATGCCTAGGCCGCGCACTTCCGGCTCCCAAAAGGCGATTTCGTCCCGCACATAGGCCGCGAATCGCTCAGGCGTGTAGCCGCGCATGGCGGGGGTGCCCATTTCCTCAAAGCGTTGATTGATCGTCGAATCGGCTAGCGCCTGTTCGGTCGCCGCCGCCATACGGTTCACAATCGTCGCCGGCGTGCCGCGTGGGGCGAAGAAGCCATACCAGGAATGGGATTTATAGCCGGCAATGCCCGCTTCAGCTGCGGTCGGCACATTGGGCAGCAGGGAAGAACGCTGATCGGTCGCGACAAACAGCACCCGCGCCGTGCCGCCATCCTGAAAGCCCTTCAGGATGGAAGGGATATCGGAACAGAACTGAATTTCGCCTGCAGTGAGCGCAGTAAAAACCTGCCCGCCGCCGCGATAGGGCACATGAACGGCATCGGTCCCCGTGCGCACGCAGAAACTGGCCGAGGCGATATGCCCCGAAGTGCCAATGCCGGAGGAGCCATATTGATAGCGCCCAGGCGCCGCCTTCAGGGTTGCGATGAATTCCGCCGCCGTGGTGGGCGCGAAATTGCGCGTGGTGACGGCAAGCGCGATGGGCACAAAGACGGTTGGCGCGACCGCCACCAGATCGGTCCGCGCATCAAAGGGCACCGGGGCGGGCAGGCCGCGGGCGAGTGCGATGGGGGAGAGCGTGGAGAGCACAAAAACATCGCCATTGGCGGGCTGCTTCGCCACGTAATCCGTGCCCACCACGCCGCCCGCGCCGGGGCGATTTTCCAGCACTACCGGCTGGCCCAGGATTTCCGCCATTTTGGGCGCCAAAAGCCGCGTGGTGATATCCGTCCCGCCGCCGGTGCCGAAGGGGATGATGATCCGGATGGGCCGGCTCGGCCAAGGCGCCTGGGCATAGGCGGGGCAGGCCAGCGGGCTCAGCGCCAGCGGGGCGGCGATCAGGCTACGGCGAGATATCTTGGCCAAGGGGGTGTTCCTTCTTGCAGCTTAGCGATTGAAATTTCTTGCTTAATGCGGGTTCTGACCCTGCGGTTCGGCGATGTTGCGGCATGCAAGAGGTCTTGCAAAGGGGGGCTTCATCTGGCACGAAACGGGAACAAATGCGCTCTGCCGCAAAGTCACCCTGTTTTGCAAGCCCTGATTCATGCACCGCATCTAGTGGTGCCGCTACTGTGGCAAGACTACATCTTGTAGTCAGACCGTAACTTGGGGCATGATCCGTCCTCGGGGGAAGTTCTTAGGGGGTTATCCGTGTTCGACGCAGTTCAACTTGAAGGCCATGGCCAAGTACGCATTGATCGGTCGCGCGATGCGCTGCTGACCGATTTCGGCAAGGCAACATTAGATGATCGTTATTTGCTGCCAGGCGAATCCTATCAGGATTTGTTTGCACGAGTCGCATCCGCTTATGGCGATGATGCGGCACATGCGCAGCGGATTTATGACTATATCTCGCGGCTTTGGTTCATGCCGGCCACACCCGTGCTGTCCAATGGCGGCACGACTCGCGGCTTGCCGATTTCCTGCTTCTTGAACGAAGCCTCTGACAGCCTTGATGGCATTGTTGGGCTTTGGAATGAGAATGTGTGGCTCGCGGCCAAGGGCGGTGGCATCGGTTCCTATTGGGGCAATCTGCGCGGCATTGGCGAAAAGGTCGGCCGCAACGGCAAGACCTCGGGCGTCATTCCCTTCATCCGCGTGATGGATAGCCTGACGCTGGCGATTTCCCAGGGCTCGCTCCGCCGTGGGTCGGCGGCTTGCTACCTGCCGGTGAATCATCCGGAAGTCGAAGAATTTCTGGAAATGCGCCGCCCAACCGGCGGTGATCCGAATCGCAAGGCGCTCAATCTCCATCAAGGTGTGCTGATCCCCGATGCCTTCATGCGCGCTGTGGAAGCGGATGAGGAATGGGCGCTGGTGTCGCCCAAGGATGGCGCGCTGATGAAGAAGGTCTCCGCGCGGAGTCTTTGGATTCGCATCCTGACCGCGCGCATCGAAACCGGTGAGCCCTACATCATCTATTCAGACCATGTGAATAATGCGCGGCCGGAGCATCAGAAACTGGCAGGGCTTGAGGTGAAGACCTCCAACCTCTGTTCTGAAATCACCCTGCCGACTGGGATTGATCAGCATGGGGAACAACGCACGGCGGTGTGCTGCCTATCCTCGCTCAATCTCGAGACCTGGTTTGAGTGGAAAGATGAGGCGCAATTCATCCCCGATGTGATGCGCTTCCTGGATAATGTGCTGCAATCCTTCATTGATACGGCACCCGATACCATGGCACGCGCGCGCTATAGCGCCATGCGGGAACGGTCGGTCGGGCTTGGGGTGATGGGCTACCATTCCTTCCTGCAGGCGCTTAATGTGCCTTTTGAGAGCGTGGTGGCGAAGGTTTGGAATATGCGGATGTTCAAGCACATCCGCGCCCAGGCCGACACTGCTTCCCGGCTGCTGGCCGAAGAACGCGGCCCCTGCCCGGATGCCGCCGAATACGGCTTCATGGAGCGGTTCTCCAACAAGATGGCGATTGCGCCGACCGCTTCCATCAGCATCATTTGCGGTGGCGCGAGCCCGGGGATCGAACCGATCGCGGCCAATGTCTATAATCACAAGACGCTGTCCGGGTCCTTCATTGTGCGCAACCCATTCCTGAAAAAGGTATTGGCCAAGCATGGCCGTGATGATGAGGATACCTGGACCACTGTCACGGTGAATAAGGGCAGCGTGCAGCATCTGGATTTCTTGACTGAACAGGAAAAGGCCACCTTCAAGACGGCCTTTGAATTGGATCAGCGCTGGGTGGTGGAACATGCGGCGGATCGCACACCCTATATCTGCCAATCCCAGTCGGTGAACATCTTCCTGCCCGCCAATGTGCATAAGCGGGATCTGCACCAGATCCACATGACGGCCTGGAAGAAGGGTGTGAAGTCGCTTTATTACTGCCGCAGCCTTTCCATTCAGCGCGCGGATGCGATCAGTGAAAAAGTGGCGCCGCAGGCAGCCCTTGGCGTGGCGGCCCCGGCCAATGATCAGGCGCAATTGCCGCTGGTGGCGGCGGTGCCGGCCGCCACCAATAATTACGAAGAATGTTTGGCCTGCCAGTAAAGCTGCGTTAGACTTATCCCAACCCGCCCCCAAGCTTGGGGGCGGTAAGCCCGAAATGGGTAGGGGGGAAGTCTGGAATGTTCACGCGTCGCAGTCTGCTGGCCACCGGGATGGCCAGCACCATCATCACCAAAGCCAAAGCCCAAGCCAGCAATTGGCCGGATCGTCCGATACGGATGATCATCGGCTATCCCGCTGGCGGGCCCACGGATTTTCCAGGGCGGCTATTGCAGGAACCTTTGCAACGGCTTTGGGGGCAGCCCATTGTCATTGAGAATCGCCCGGGCGCCAGCCAGGTGATCGCCTCGGAAGTGGTCGCGCGCTCAGCACCCGATGGCTACACGATTTTCCTCTCCGCCAGCACGCATGCCAGCAATGCGGCGGTCTATGCGCGCCTGCCTTACGACACGATCAATGACTTTACGCCGATCGTGAATATCTACGCCTCACCAACTGTGTTGTTCACCGGCGCGGGGCAGCCTTTCCGCAGCGCGCAGGATTTAGTGGCGGCGGCGCGGCGTGATCCGGGTATGGCTTTCGCTTCCTCCGGCAATGGGTCTTCCGGTCATTTCGCGGTGGAGATGTTTCGCAAGAAAATGAACATTGACCTGACCCATGTCGCCTATCGCGGCGCAGCGCCGGCGCTGCAGGATGTGGTGGCGGGGCGCGTGCCTGGGACTTTCAGCACGCTATCAGGCGCGATTGGCCTGGCGCGTGATGGCAAGCTTCGTCCGTTGGCCATTGGCGGGCCGCAGCGCGTGCCGGTGCTGCCCGATGTGCCGACGCTGGATGAACTTGGCATGGGCATTCCGGATACCAGCCCCTGGTATGGCTTCATCGCGCCCCGCGGCCTTTCGCGCGAGATCGTTGACCGCATCGCGCGTGATGTGCAGGGCCTGCTGCGCGACCCGACCATTCGCCAAAGACTGCTCGATCAGGGTGGCGTGATTCTGGGTGAGGGGCCTGAGGTTTTTGCAGCGCGCATTGCCCGCGAGTTGGCGGAAAATGTCGTGATCGCGCGGGAGGCGAATATTCGCGTGGAATAGTCCCGCCACAATATCTTGCGTTGGGCGATTGCCTGACCCACCAATTATGGTAGAAGTTTTGCTCAGCTCTAACAATGGGATTCGAGACAATGGCCGATGGCATGGTGCAGGATGAATTGCCGGTGAAATTCGATCTTTTGACCTCGAATCCCGTCTACAAACCCTTCCGTTACCCTTGGGCCTATGAAGCCTGGTTGCAGCAGCAGCGAATCCATTGGCTGCCGGAAGAAGTGCCACTCGCCGATGATGTGAAGGATTGGCAGAAGAATCTGACGCCGTCTGAGCGCAATCTGCTGACGCAGATCTTCCGCTTCTTCACCCAGGCGGATGTCGAGGTGAATAATTGCTATATGAAGCATTATTCGCAGGTGTTTAAGCCGACGGAGGTGCTGATGATGATGTCGGCCTTCTCCAATATCGAAACGGTGCATATCGCCGCTTACAGCCACTTGCTCGATACCATCGGCATGCCCGAAATCGAATACACGGCCTTCCTCAAATACAAGGAGATGAAGGACAAGTACGATTACATGCAGAGCTTCAGTGTCGCGAACAAGACTGAAATCGCGAAGACGCTGGCCGCTTTTGGCGCTTTCACCGAAGGGTTGCAGCTTTTTGCTTCCTTCGCGATTCTCATGAATTTCCCGCGCTTCAACAAGATGAAGGGCATGGGCCAGATCGTGAGCTGGTCGGTACGTGACGAAACCCTGCATTGCCTTTCCCTGATCCGGCTGTTCCGCACCTTTGTGCAGGAAAATCCAGAAATCTGGACCGAGGAATTCCGCCGCGATCTTTACCTGGTTTGCGCCACCATTGTGGATCATGAAGACGCCTTCATTGATCTGGCCTTTGAATTGGGCGGTGTGCAGGGCATGGATGCTTCGCTCACCAAGCAATATATCCGCTTCATCGCGGATCGCCGTTTGCAGCAGCTTGGGCTTGAACCGCTCTATAACATTGAAAAGAATCCGCTGCCTTGGCTCGATGAAATGCTGAACGCTGTGGAACATGCGAATTTCTTCGAAAACCGTTCCACCGAGTATTCGAAGGCCAGCACCGCCGGTTCCTGGGAAGAGGCTTTTGTTGATAGCGCCTTTTCTTCCGCGCAACCGGAAGGCAAGATTGAACTCGCACGGCATTGACGCTGCGTGTTCACGCTGGGTGAATTGGAAGAGGCAGCGAGGCTGGTCCACACTGCCTTTCCGCCCACACCTCAATATGCCTGGCCGCTGCTCGCGCAACGCGCTGGGACGGAGGTTTGGGTAAAGCATGAAAACCACACGCCGACCGGCGCCTTTAAGGTTCGCGGCGGTGTGGTGTTCATGGAAAGACTGAAGCGCGAAAACCCCAATGTGGCGGGTGTGGTGAGTGCCACGCGCGGCAATCACGGCCAATCGCTGGCTTATGCCGGCGCGCGCTATGGTGTTCCGGTCACCATCCTGGTGCCCCGCGGCAATAGCGTTGAAAAGAACATCGCCATGCGCGCGCAGGGTGCGCGGTTGATTGCATATGGCGAGGATTTTGATGAGGCGCGGGAGGAAGCCGCAAGGCTTGCGAAGGCCGAAGGCTTGCTATTTGCGCCATCCTTCGCCCGCGACCTGGTTTTGGGGGTGGCGACTTACGCGCTGGAATTCCTGCGCGCGGCACCGCCTTTGGCAGCGCTTTACGTGCCAATTGGCCTCGGTTCAGGCATTTGTGGCTGCATTCTGGCGCGGGATCTTCTGGGCCTTTCCACCGATATTATCGGCGTGCAAAGCACCGAAGCGCCGGCCTATTCGCTTTCCTTCGCGGCGGGTCGTGTGGTGACAACACCAACCGCCAATACACGCGC
>Ga0114981_10001635_pt1 | contig 14618 bp, 19 predicted proteins | sample S_140806_MF_Meta_FD_87028 | JGI IMG/M metagenome (GOLD analysis project Ga0114981, IMG submission 87028) | Freshwater microbial communities from Lake Simoncouche, Canada to study carbon cycling - S_140806_MF_MetaG | ecosystem: Environmental > Aquatic > Freshwater > Lake | place: Lake...
AAGGCCGCATCGGTCGCGCGGCACCCCAAGAAACACTCTAAGAAGCCGAAACTTGCCAAGTAGGGGAGAGGCGGCGCAGTCCGATCCGGACTGGATGCAATTAGCACTTGCGCAAGCGAGCCTCGCCGCACAGGCGGGCGAAGTACCGGTCGGCGCGGTGATCGTCAAGCAGGGCCAATTAGTCGGGATTGGGCACAATTCGCCGATCGGTAATCACGACCCTTGCGCGCATGCGGAAATTCTTGCGATCCGAGCGGCAGGTCAATATCTGGGCAATTACCGCCTCACTGAGTGCGAACTATTCGCGACGCTAGAGCCCTGCGCCATGTGTGCCGGTGCAATACAGCACGCCCGAATCAAGCGCCTGGTGTTTGGTGCGTCTGATGCCAAAACAGGTGCGTGCGGCAGTGTCGTCGATTTGTTTGCCGAACCGAAGCTCAACCACCATACGATGGTCGTCGCGGGGGTTATGGCATCGGAATCAGCCCGCCTGCTGGCCGATTTCTTTGCTGATCGTCGTCTCCAAAAGTCCCGCATCCATAAGGCGAATCACAATGAGAACGATCCTGATCAATCTTGCTCGGCAGCAGCTTGATCTCTGCGACGAGGGTCGGTTGTTGAGACGCTGGTCGGTCTCGACCGCCTCCAACGGTGCCGGTGAATTATCTGGAAGTTTCAAGACCCCTCGGGGCGAACATCAGATCCGCGCCAGAATTGGCGCGGGGATGCCCCTGAACACAGTGTTTGTTGGACGGCGCCCGACCGGCGAAATATGGTCCCCCGAACTCGACGCGGCCTTTCCCAAGCGTGATTGGATCTTGACCCGGATTCTCTGGCTGAGCGGAATGGAGCCCGGATTTAATCGCTGGGGCAATGTCGACACAATGCGACGCTACGTCTACATCCACGGTAGCCCCGATCGTGTCGCGATGGGGGCACCCGGCTCAATAGGCTGTATTCGGATGAGAAATCAGGATCTGGCCGAACTGTTTGACGAGGTTGAGGCGGGAACCCCCGTCCGGATCGAGGAACACTAGCAACCAAAAAACCGACTATTCGCCTTCGGTAGGCTCCGCATCGTCCTGTTCGATGATGTCCGACATGCCCGTAATACCCTGTCCGAGCAGTCGGAAAACACCGATTTCATCGAGGAGTCCATCTTCGTCTTTGCGGTCAAAGCCAAGAACGATCACGTCGCCATCACGATCCATGCCGACCACGACCATTTTGACGAGTTCGGGAAGCTCTTCTTCGATGGAACTCAGGACCTCGTCTTCAAACGTCTGATCAGCGGGTTGGGGTTTCTCGCTCATGCTTACTCCTGGTGGTTCGAAAGGTATCGGTACTTGGATAGCGAGCGCAGCGCGATCGCATTATTCGATTTTGGCCTTAGCACGTAGATCTTTCTGGAGCTGCTGAATCTTACGGCGCTCAAGTTCCTGCTGGAGTTGAGGCTTGAGTTGATCGAGCGGCGGCGGAGCCATCGCCCGAATATCATCGACTCGAATGACGTGCCACCCGAACTGTGTCTTGACCGGCTGATCGGTGAGCTGGCCTTTCTCCAGCTTGCTCATGGCTGCGCCAAATTCCTTCACGAAGGTTCCGGGTGGATTCCAATCAAGGTCACCGCCGTTCGCTGCACTACCGGGATCTTTCGACTGTTTAGCAAGATCTTCAAATTTCGCCCCAGCCTTGAGCTCTGCAATCAGCTTCTTTGCGGTGTCTTCGGCTTCCACGAGAATGTGCCGGGCCTTGAATTCTTTTTCTGCGCTTTGCGATTTGGAGAGCTTGTCGTACTCCGCCTGCACATCGGCATCCTTAACTGGATGACTCTTAATCTGGTCGCGAATCAGGGCCCGGATGAGGATGTCCTCGCGTGAAGCCTCCAGCTGGAGCTTGACATCGCTGTTCTTGGCGAGCGCCTTTCGTTCTGCTTCTTCAAGGAATAGCTGACGGGAAATCAATTCCTCGCGGACCATTTCGCGCAATTCTGGTGTGGTTGCGCGGCCCTGGGCAGCCAATGCTTTTAAAAATTCGTCAAGCTTGGCCTTTGGGATGGCCTTGCCGTTAACGACGACGGCATTTTGAGCCCACGTTGGAGTTGAGATGCCAACGCCAATAATAAGCGCCGATGCAGCGACTACGGATGCGAGACTGCGGCCTTTAACGGGTGAGAGAGAAAGCATGAATGCGGTCCAAATTGGGCGTGGAACTTGACATCAGTGGCCCAATGTTGGGCCAGCAGTCAAACTTGGGGAGTGGTTGCAGTCAGAGATAGCGCATGAATTCTGTGCGGCATCCAATCCGCGACGCAATCATACACAAGCCGATGTCGTGCCACAGGCCGCAGATTCTCGAACCGACTCGAAGTGATCAGGACTCTAAAATGCCCCGCGCCGTCCTTGGCGCCTTCATGGCCCGCATGCGCGGCACTGTCATCGTGAACCTCAAGAACCGCAGCATCGGGAAAGCCGGCACGCAGACGCGCACGAATTTCGTCAAGGGTTGGACGCATCGGCAACCTTAGGGATTGAAGGTTCGTCGGCCCCAACAGTGCCCTGTTGGAGGTGGCGATTCACGTAAACCGCTTGCAGCAGGACATTGACAACTGTGAGGCCCGTTGCGCCGAAGAGCTTGAAATTGACCCAGGTTTCTGTGTCAAAGCGGTAGGCAATCAGCAGATTCAAGACCGCCATCAGGCAAAAAAATCCAACCCACATTGCGCTTAGGCGGTTCCAGACCGAATCGGGCAGCGTCAGTTGATTCCTCATCATGCCCGCCAGCGCATTGCGGCCGCGTAGTCGAGCGCCCACCAGTAACAGGACGAATAAGCCGTACAGCACCGTAGGCTTCCACTTGATGAAGGTCTCATCCTGGAAGAGGAGGGTAGCCCCGCCAAACACCACGATGATGACAAGGGAGGCCCACCGCATCGGTTCGATTTGCCTTCCGGTCAGTTTCATCCACGCCAGCATGACGACCGTCATTGCGATCGCAACTCCAGTTGCGAAATACAGATTTACAAACTTATAGGTGACGTAGAAGACGACGATCGGCAGAAAGTCCACGAGAAAATTCATGGATTCTGCTCAGTGTTCGGGGCAGCGGGTTCAAATCGGAGCGCAGCGGAATTAACGCAATAGCGCAACCCGGTTGGTTTGGGGCCGTCCGGAAACACATGGCCAAGATGGGCGTCACACGAAGCGCACAAGATCTCCGTGCGGATCATTCCGTGACCAGAGTCGACACGCTCTGAAATCTGGGATGCCTCAAGAGGCTTCCACCAGCTTGGCCAACCGCTGCGCGAGTCGAACTTGTGATCGGAAACGAACAAGCTGGAACCACAACAAACGCAGCGATAAGTGCCGGGCTCCTTATGGTCGCAATATCGGCCGGTAAAGGCTGGCTCGGTGGCGCCGCGTCTTGTGACGGCATACTCGGTTGGCGTTAGCTGGCTGCGCCAGAACGTGTCCGGATGTTCGATTCGGGTGGGGGGTGCCATAAAAATTCCGATGGGTTATCGCAAACACGACCGACAGCGACGAGCAGGTGGTTGTTATCGGACCAATGGGTTGTCGGACTAATGGGTTGTCGGACCGAGGGGTTCACGACTGACAGCGATGGCGTTCAGTTTAATCGCAAGCGAGAATGGGGCCTTAGAAAACATCAAATTGATCGTCGGGGGACAAAAATGTTTGGACAAATGATGAAGATGCCGCTGCTGATCTCGTCGATCTTGCGGCACGCTGCACGCCACCACGGGCACGTTGAGGTGGTTTCACGCCGGGTAGAGGGCGATATCCATCGCTACACTTGGGCCGACTGTGCCGTCCGTGCACGGCAACTCGCAAGCGCCCTGGAGTCGATTGGGATCGAGCAAGGCGATCGAGTCGGGACACTCGCCTGGAATGGCTACCGGCATCTGGAGACCTATTATGGTGTCTCGGGTTTGGGCGCGATCACGCACACGATTAACCCAAGGCTCCATCCGGATCAGATTGCCTGGATGATTGGTCACGCCGAAAATGCCGCAGTTGCCTTTGACCTCACCTTCTTGCCCATCGTTCGCTCGATCGCCAACCGCTGCCCCTCGGTGAAGACCTGGATTGCGTTATGTGACCGATCCCTGCTGCCGAACGAAGCCGAGATTGAGACTGGAATTCCAAACCTGATTGCCTATGAGGACCTGATTCAATCGGGTTCGGAGCAATGGAATTGGCCACAGTTTGACGAGCAACAGGCATCAGGTCTTTGCTACACATCCGGAACGACGGGTGACCCCAAAGGTGTTCTGTATAGCCATCGTTCGACAATTCTGCATGCCTACGCCTCATGCTTGCCAGATGCGTTTGGATTTTCGGCCCGGGATTGCATCCTGCCGGTCGTACCCATGTTTCACGTCAACGCCTGGGGCATTCCTTATGCTGCAGCACTGGTCGGTGCCAAGCTGGTATTTCCGGGCCCCAACCTCGATGGGCGGTCGCTTTACGAGCTATTTGAGGCGGAACAGGTCACTTTTTCGGGAGGCGTGCCAACCATCTGGTTCGGCCTTCTCAACCATCTCGAGAGCCACCAACTGCGATTCTCCAGCCTGAAGCGCACCGTGATTGGCGGCTCGGCTTGCCCACCCTCGATGATCCGCGCATTCCGTGAACGTTACGGTGTCGAGGTACTTCACGCCTGGGGGATGACCGAGCTTTCACCGCTGGGCTCTGTCTGCGCGCTCCAGAACAAGCACCTGTCTGAACCGCTCGAGGCGCAACAACGCCGGCTCGAAAAGCAGGGCCATGCATTTTTCGGGGTTGATCTCAGAGTCGTCAATGACGCCGGCGAGGAGTTGCCTTGGGATGGCGCATCGCAGGGGCACCTCCAGGCCAGGGGGCCTTGGGTGATTGAGTCCTACTTCAAATCTGCGGGCGGTAATCCACTGACTTGTGACGCTCAAGGCGAGGGTTGGTTTCCAACCGGTGATGTCGCCACAATGGATTCCGATGGTTATCTTCAGATCACTGACCGAAGCAAGGATGTGATCAAGAGTGGTGGCGAGTGGATCAGCTCTGTCGATCTCGAAAATCTCGCGGTTGCCCATCCTGGCGTGGCGATGGCGGCGGTAATCGGCATCCCCCATCCAAAATGGGATGAGCGTCCACTACTGGTGGTGGTACCAAAGCCCGGCCTGGTGCTTGAGCGCAGCGAGCTTCTTCAGTTTTTTGATGGCAAAGTACCGCGTTGGTGGGTTCCCGACGACGTGCAATTCGTCGACTCAATCCCCCTCGGGGCGACCGGGAAAATGCTGAAGAACCGGCTACGTGAACAGTTCAAGGATCTGCCGTCGACTGACAGCTGATTGATGATGAGTATGAGTATGAGTATGAGTACTGCCAACGGTTTTCCGATCTCCATTCCTTTCGTCGAAGACCTCGGGATCACCCTGGTTTCCGCCGAGTCGGGACGCTCTGTGATTCGACTTGAAACCGAATTGCGTCACCTGAACTCTTGGGGCGTCGTCCATGGTGGGGTCGTGATGACCCTTCTGGATGTCGCGATGGCCAGCGCGGGGCGATCTCTGCGGACTGACTTGGGGACAGGCGGCAACGTAACGATTGAAATGAAGACGAGTTTTTTACGTCCAGCACGGGGTCGAATTGAAGTCCATGGTGTCTGTCTCCACGCGACAGCAACCATGGCCTTTTGTGAAGCCGAATTGTTCGGCAACGACCAACAAGTCGCAGCAAAATCCAGCGGAACTTTTAAGTTCTTTCGTCAGCTGGGCGCGCCAAGCGACTGAATTTGAAACGATTCCGAGCGGTCGGCGTGGCTGCCGTCTGCCTTGAAGGTTCGCTCAAGCCATTGCACGGATTGGCCCTTCGAGACCCGCACGAGCGTGGATGCCCGAGTGCCGTAAATCGATCCATTCGGTAAACGGTGGATAGGGATAAAGGGCGATGAAAGCGCACGCTCACGCTCCAGGTCGATTCCTGTATCCGGCAACAGTTTGTCGGGAGCAGGCCTTGCATCCGCCAGCGCTTCCAGCAGCCGAGCTTGCGTTGCCTCAGCGGAGGCCGAAGCACGCTCCGAGGTGGGGTCCAGGATAGGCTCCAGGATGGGTTCCAGGATGGACTTCGAGAGAAGAGCCGACTTGGTGAGCGCCGAGATCAGTCGTCGCGTCTTGGGCCACTCATGGCCGGGCCCTCCATTGGACCAAGCCCAGATGCCGGGTTCGAGATGGCGTGGCTCGCCGCCCTCTCGATTACAAGTCCAAACGAGTGAAGAGCGTGCGCTGCTCGAATGGTCTGCGGCGTTCCGATCGGCGAATGAACCAAGCAGCAGGTGAAAGCCGCCATACTCATGACCGGCTCTAAAAGCGATTGTTGCTGCCGTCATCGCCGTCTCGTCGCGTCCACCGCCCAGCCATGCGGCCACAAGTTCGCCCCGTGAACGTCGAGCTGGATGCGCTCCGGGTTGGCGGACGTTGGTTAACGCGGCGAAGCGCCCATCCCGCGTCACACCCATCCAGGTACCTCCGGCCTCAAGATCCTGGCCAGCGAGAATTCGTGGATCACCCGCCCACCATTGAGCCGGGAGTGTCGGTCGCTCAAAGAATTCATCGCGATTCGCTGCGATGACCAGTGGACAATCAGGGTGGGACTGCCAAGACAATGCGATTAGGCACATGAAAACCACTCAGCATGCCGTTCGCCTCTTACCCATTCGGTGAGTCCTGTTTCTCGTGCGATTTGCTCCACCAACGCTAGATAGGCGGGGGACTGTGAGTACGCAATGGGCGGATGCACGTCCATCCAGGTGCTCACACGATCGTGGGGTGGCTCGTTGATCTCAATTGCTTGAATACGTTGGTAGTGGACTGGGGGAATCGATAAGCACAGGGGTGACTCATCAACCAATCGCTCCGATGCCAGCTTTAATGCCCGCCGGACGGCTTCGTCATGCTCAGACGACGCCAGGAACCAGAGAAACAGCTGAACAGGTTTGTCCGCTTGTTCGGCTTCAGAGCGCATAGGGTAGGGCGAGCCCAGAGAGAATGCGACCACCCGGACCCTCTAGGTGCAGGCCCGCTTGATCGAGGTTCGCGTCGACGATTTCTCGGGAGGCTTCAAAAAGCACCACTTGCGTCGTGTTTGGGAGCGGGCCGTTGCGTTGAGGGACTGGCGCCCCGAGAACAACCTGACCCACGGGCTCAGTCTGTCCCGTTGCGAACACATCGCTGCCTGGCGAGCAATCAGCCCCGGGTGCTGTGGCCAAAAACATGCGGCGCTTAAGCTTGCCAAGGTACTGACTGCGTGCGACGACCTCCTGTCCGGGGTAGCACCCTTTCTTGAAATTGACTCCGTCGACCCGCTCAAGGTTGATCATCTGGGGGACAAACTGCTCAACAGCTCCGCCAACAATCCTGGGTTGTCCAGAGAGCACTTCCAACCATCTCCAATCCGAAGTCGAAGCAGGCGACAAAAATTGCCCCAAGGTCTTCCAGACCTCCACCAACTCACTTCCTCGCAGCAGCAACAGCTGTCGGGCCAATTTCCGCCCCTCAACAATGACGGGTTCCAAACCCACAGCGGCCCGATCACCCGAGGCTGACGCGCACATCGGGGATGGAGAATTCATCCCTATTTCAGCCAACACGTCACCACCGGACTGTGCAATGCCAATCACCGCAATTTGCTCCTCAAGCTCAATACTGACCTTCGCCCGCATCACATACTTGCGCAGGCGTGACGCCAGGCTAACGGCCTCGGGGCTTGGCACGAGCAATCGAATCGAATCCGCCAGCCGCCAGGTAATGGCGGTCGCAAGCAATCGCCCCTTTGGCGTGCAGTAGCCATTGAGTTGAGCGCTCTGATCGGCGAGCACGGCAAGATCATTCGTGACCTGTGAGTGCAGGAAAGTAACGGCATCTGGTCCACTGACACAGAGGACCGAAAAATCGGGCAGTGCACTGTAAAAACCAGCTTCGGTTCCAGGGCGATCAAGTCGAATTGGATTCAACTGAATCTCAGGTCCAGCACTTCCAGGCGCGAGTTGCGCAGCAATCGACTGGGCCAGATCGGCGTAATGATCGACGCCTTGATCGACGCCATGATTGACGTGATGGGGGGACGCCACAGAGTCAAGGGCAGGGCCAGGGGGCAAGGTCATTGCGGGGCTCCAATCGGCATTCGAACATGGCCCCAAGTATCATAGGCAACGCGTCAGTTGGGAAGGACGTTGGTCAGGGACAGACGAGGAACGACGTTAATTCGTGGAAGGTAATTTGTTCTTAAATGGCCTCAGGCGAGGAGCCCGTATCGCCCGGATTGCAACGGTTTTTGCGATCGTTGCGATTGCCGCCGTTTGGGCAGGCTATCGCTGGTGGCCGTTGACTTTGCGAACCCCATCCCTTGAAGTCATCGTTGAGCCTGGCACGCTACCCGCCAAATTAGGCGCCAGTCTTCAGGATCAGGGGATCCAAGTTCCCGCCCGATCGATGCGCTGGGCACTCAGATTGCGTGGGGACGCCCGCTCAATCAAGTCAGGGTCCTACGAGATCAGATCGCCAATTTCACTGGCTGGTCTGCTCAACAAGCTGGTTCGTAATGACCCCCAGCAGCGTGAGCTTCGCATCATCGAGGGCTGGAATTTTCGTCAGTTGCGCCTTGCACTGAACCGCCATCCTGATTTACAGCATCGGACCACGGGTTTATCGGAGAGCGAGATCTTGAAGTCCATCGGTGCGCCGCAAGCGTTTGCCGAAGGTTGGTTTGCACCGGACTACTATCTGTTTTATCCCGGAACGAGCGATATCGATCTCCTACGGCGGGCCTATCGACGTCAGACAACGTTGTTGCAAAGCACTTGGGCAAGGCGCAGCGATCATCTACCGCTGGAGAACCCTCTCGATTTGTTAGTACTCGCATCGATCGTTGAAAAGGAGACCGCGCGCGAGGAGGACAGATCCAAGGTTGCCGCCGTGTTCACGAACCGGCTACGCGCCGGGATGCGCTTGCAAAGCGATCCCACCACGATCTACGGCCTGGGCGAACGGTTTGATGGCGACTTGCGCCGGTCTGACCTTCGTGCCGATTCCCCATGGAATACCTATACCCGAGCTGGGCTGCCGCTCTCGCCGATTGCAATGCCCAGCCGCGCATCGTTGGATGCCAGCATCGCTCCGGCCCAAACGAAAGCGCTGTATTTCGTTGCGCGCGGCGATGGGTCAAGTGAATTTAACGAAAGCCTCGACGCGCACAACCAGGCCGTCCGACGTTGGCAGCGCCGCCAAGTATCGCCTTAATCGCCTTGATGGAATCGAATGGACGCGATTAAACCCACGGCCCCCACCAGACGCGTTCGGCGCGGTCGATTCCTGACACTTGAGGGGATTGATGGAGCCGGAAAATCGAGCCACCTCAGTTGGGCTGCCGAGTACCTCCGCGCGCAGGGCATTGAAGTGGTAACGACAAGAGAGCCCGGCGGAACGCCATTGGGCGATCAAATTCGCTCGCTCTTGCTGAATTCAAGCATGACACCTGCAACAGAATGCCTGTTGCTATTCGCCGGGCGGGCAGAACATCTTTCAGAAGTCATCAACCCCGCATTGGCTCGCGGCGCATGGGTGATTAGTGATCGATTCACAGACGCCACCTACGCCTATCAGTGCGGTGGGCGCGGAATGCTGGCAGATCGGATTGCTGTTCTCGAGGCTTGGACCCAACAGGGTCAAGACCCAGACCGGACCTGGCTCTTCGACGTCCCTCTCGCCGTTGCGCAGCAGCGCAGAGCCGTGCGCAATGAAACGCAGGGGTCGGATCGCTTTGAAAGTGAGCCTGAGCCTTTTCATCAGCGCGTACAAACTCAATACGTTCAGAGGGCTCAAGCGCATCCGGAGCGGTTCCTGCGAATTGATGCCCGTGGTTCGATCGAACAGATTCGCCAGCAGTTGGCCATGGATCTGAACTCTCTTTTGACGTCGCACCAGGATGTCGAATGACCGCTGGCATTCATCCATTCCCTTGGCACGAGGGCCCGTTGCGTCGATGGTTGGCCAGTCGGCTTCGATTGCCCCATGCGCTGCTCGTGACTGCGGCTCTTGGAACTGGTGCTCTGGAGTTTGGCCGTGCGCTGGCCGGTGGCCTCCTGTGCGAGGGATCGACGTCCGAGACGGTTTCAGGCGCATGTGGCAGCTGTCCGGCATGTCAGTGGATGCAAGCTGGCAATCATCCGGATTTCCGTTTTGTTGGGCTTGATGGTGAAGGTGCGGATGAACTGGGCGAGGCGGGCGCCGATCCGGAAGGAGACGCAACGGCGAGCGTGCGAGAACAAAGCACTGCCCCCGCCACATCTCGGAGCAAGTCTGTTCGAACGCGCCCCGAAATTCGGATTGACGCGATTCGATCGTTGGGAGATTTTGCCCTCACAGGTGCTCGTCGATCGGGGCAAAAAGTTGTACTCATCTCTGCAGCTGACCGCCTTAATGCCGCCGCCGCAAATGCGCTGCTGAAGACCCTTGAAGAGCCCATGGCGGGGATGATCTTTATCCTTGCATCCGAAGCCCCCGCGCGCATCCTGCCGACTGTTCGATCGCGATGTGTCACCGTCGCGTTAACGGCACCCTCCAATGAAGTTGCTCGAGACTGGATACTTTCAACGACCGGCCTCGAACCCAATGCGGCCCAACGACTGCTTGACGCAGGTGGCGGGGCGCCACTCGCCGCAAAGGCGTATGGCGATCCGATTCGTTATGAGGCATACCAAACTGCACACTCCGCAATTGCATCGCTACCCAATGCAGATCTCTTGGAAGTGGCGCAACGCCTGGAAGCACTTGAGCCCTCGCTATGGGTCATTGCGCTTCAACGGTGGGTTGAAGATCTAGCCCGTGTCGCCGGCGGAATCGCGCCGCGATCAAAGGGTGCAGACCTACGTCAATTGAATGCAATTGCGGCCCAGTCGAATCTACAAGCCCTTGTCACCTGTGCCCAGCAATTGCTTAGATTCCGTCGCAGCGTTGACCACCCACTAAACCCGCGCCTGTATGCCGAGGCTACACTTCGGGTCTATACGCAGGCATTTACAGCGGCAAAGGATTGACGTGTTCATCGACTCCCACTGCCATCTCGATTTTCCCGATCTTGCCGAGGATATTGATTCTGTTCTGCAGCGCATGGCCGCGGCGGGGGTGTCCCATGCACTCTGTGTCTCCGTTACGCTTGAAGACCTGCCTCGCTTACGTTCCGTCATCGCGGGTCGGCAACACCTGTTTAGTTCGGTCGGTGTTCACCCTGACTATGAGGATGTCCAGGAGCCGACGATCGATGATCTTGTCTCCCTGGCCGATGCCCCCGGCGTCGTTGCCATTGGCGAGACTGGACTCGATTATTTCCGGATCAAAGGCGATGCGGAATGGCAGAGAGAACGTTTTCGGACTCATATTCGAGCGGCCCGACGTTGTGGCAAACCACTGATCGTCCATACCCGATCGGCCTCCGACGATACCTTGCGTATTTTGAGGGAGGAGGGAGCCGACGCCGTCGGTGGGGTCATGCACTGTTTTACCGAATCCTGGGAAGTCGCCCAGGGCGCAATCGAGCTTGGATTCAAGATTTCTTTCTCTGGAATATTGACATTCAAGACCGCAGAAGAGCTTCGGACCACCGCCTCCAAAGTACCGAACCACGCCTTGTTGATTGAGACAGATTCACCTTACCTTGCCCCCGTTCCAATGCGCGGCAAGACCAACGAGCCTGGCTTCGTACCCCTGGTTGCCGAACGCCTGGCCGAGATTCGCAATACGTCAGTGGCCGCTGTGGGCGAACTCACAAGCCGAAATTTTTTCGACCTCTTCAAGCATGCCGCTTGATCGCGCTATCCAACCAAGCCAAAAGCCCGCATGCGTGATTTGATCGTCCGAATTAGTTTGGCGTTTTGTTTTGCTGCGACCAGTGTGTGGGTTTGGGCGGCGCCCCCGGTTCAGCCCACTGACGACCTCAATCTGAATGCTGAAAAGGATCCGCTGGAATCCTTTTTTGAAGCGATCCGGAATGACAGGATTGACATGGTGCGCCGCTGGTTGCAGCGAGGGATGGATGTGAATTCATTTGACGCACGTGGCGATCCGATTTTGTTGATTGCCGTCCGCCATGGGTCGAACAAGGTCCTCGCCGATCTCCTTGCGATTCAGCAGATCCGGGTGGATGTATTGAACCGCCTAGGCGAGACACCGCTGATGATTGCAGCCTTACGCGGTGACCTCAAAAACGCCCGTCGGCTGGTTGAGCTCGGCGCGCAGATCAATCGACCCGGTTGGACGCCGCTTCATTACGCAGCCACGGGGGGGCATGTCGCCATGACCCGATGGCTTCTGGAAGAGTCGGCGTACATCGATGCCGAATCCCCCAACGGCACAACACCACTCATGATTGCCGCCCGCCAAGGGCGGCAATCAATTGTCGAATTATTGATTGCGGAGGGCGCTGATCCGACCGCCCGCAATGAAGCAGGGTTCACGGTAACCGACTACCTTGACCGAAATGGTCTCCTGGAGTTGGCGCGGCGGGCTGAGGTGGCGGCCCGGGCGTTCAGGAAACAATACAGTTTGCCGGCGGACGATCGAGAGCCTCAATGAGATTTGCGATCCGATGAACTTGGGTCGACCCCTCCGTTGTTAGGGTGCCCTTTCTGCCTAGGATGGCGTGTCTTCGCACCATCGGCAGATTTTGTTCCGCGTTCAGCCAGCGAGCTACCAAATACTCGACCAAATGGGCCAGTGAAGTCCGGAACAAACGGCGATTTGAAGGCGGATCCAAAGATGGACTGGAGCGCGGCATTGAGAGGGAAGGGCGGAGATGCGCTCGCGTTCGACTGAACAGCTGAGCCCTCTGCCAGGGACTGGATCTTGGTTGCGCTACCACGCCAGTGTTGATTGAGAATGTTGGACAGTTCCAAGCTGGTCGTTTGTAAAATCTGGAATGATTCGTTGTGGTAACTCATGACGCTGTCCATCATAGGTTTACTCATCGAGCTCATCGCGGTAAGCAAACTTTGCGGGTTATCAAGGTCACCCATCTGGCGAGTTTGGTCCAGACCACCATCGAAGAGTGATCGCATCACATCAATCTGCAAAGTGAACCAACGTTCGGCTCCCGTCATTGCGGTCACCGAAAGGTCCGACCAAGTAGCCAGCGCTGATCTTTGCATGTCCATTACCTGCTCTGCCGTATTCATATTTCGAACTCCATGATCAACCTATGAACGATTCGGAAAACCTTCTTCGCGAAAACCCGGGCAAATGGCCAGAACTCGCCCGCAATCTGATGGGAATTGGGGCGGGGCTGGCGGGCATTTCTGTCGCAATTGGTGCATTTGGCGCACATGGCCTTAGGGACGTGATCGACCCGCAAGCGATGCAACTATGGAAGACCGCGGTCGATTACCAAATGAATCATGCGCTCGGGATACTCGTGCTTGGGATATCAGCAGTTGTCATTCCCGAAGGACGGCATCCGGCTCTTCGTCGATCAGCAATCGCCCTGCTCGTCGGACTCGGACTGTTTAGTGGCAGCCTGTACGCCCTTGCATTGGGTGCCCCAAGGGCGCTCGGAATCATGACCCCGGTCGGAGGACTTGCGCTCCTGGCGGGATGGGCTTTGTGGGTGGTAGCACTCTGGCGTCGCTGACGCCGCCATTAGGAGCGGGAGTAAGGAGACTCATTCAAATCCCGACTGCGCAAGGCTGGAAACGGCAGTTGATTTGTAATGTAAGAGATACAACCGATGGATGGTCGGAACTCAACGCAACGCGGACCAATTCACCGTGGACCCAGCATTGACGGGGCTCCTCCAATGGGGTCATAATATGTTGCGAAATTGATGCAGTGTGACTTCTGGTCGCTTAATCTGTAAAATACGTGCACAATTCGTCTTTCACTTACCAAAGGACCGAAAGGTCCATGTATCGGAGCGTCCCACTTGGGCAAGAAGCTTTACGTCGGCAACCTTAGCTACAGTACGACCAGCGAGGATCTGCAACAACTATGTTCGGAACACGGTAGCGTTGTATCCGCACAGGTCATCATGGATCGCGAAAGCGGTCGTTCTAAGGGTTTCGGCTTTGTCGAGATGGGCACGGATGAAGAGGCTCAGGCCGCCATCAGTGCACTGAACGGCCGCGCCGTTGGCGGCCGCAACCTGCGCGTCAACGAGTCCATCCCACAGGCCCCCCGCAGCGGCGGCTTTGGTGGTGGTGGTGGCGGCGGTGGAGCTGGCGGCGGCGGCGGATTTGGTGGTCGTCGCAGTGGCGGCGGTAGCGGCGGTAGCGGCGGTGGCGGCTACGGTGGTGGTAGCAGCGGCGGTGGCGGCGGATACGGTGGCGGTGGTGGCGGATCACGCTACTGAGTAGCGGCTTGGCGAGAGTTCTTCGGGCTCTCGCAATCTGACTTGACTAGAGAGGCTCGAACCCACCAAGGTTTTTGAGCCTTTTTACTTTTCTGCCAGTGTTTGAATAGCGAGTCTGTAGCCGTCAAACCCGAGTCCAATGATAATTCCGGTTGCGACGGGAGAAATCCACGAATGGTGCCTGAAGGGCTCCCGGGCATGGACATTCGTGAGATGAACCTCCACGAC
>Ga0114981_10001636_pt1 | contig 14616 bp, 13 predicted proteins | sample S_140806_MF_Meta_FD_87028 | JGI IMG/M metagenome (GOLD analysis project Ga0114981, IMG submission 87028) | Freshwater microbial communities from Lake Simoncouche, Canada to study carbon cycling - S_140806_MF_MetaG | ecosystem: Environmental > Aquatic > Freshwater > Lake | place: Lake...
CTAAAATTGCTCATTGCATGAATATCAATGAAGTGATATTGGTTGATGAAAGGGACATTGCTATTGGTGTAATGGAAAAAATGGAGGCGCATCGAAAGGGCGCACTGCACAGGGCTTTCTCGATATTTCTGTTTAATGGCAAGGGTGAAATGCTGCTTCAGCGAAGAGCACTCACCAAATATCATAGCCCCGGTCTGTGGACCAACACATGCTGCTCGCATCCCATGCAGGGCGAGACAGTTGAAGCGGCGGCAAACAGAAGATTACAGGAGGAAATGGGATTGTTTTGTACGATGAACAAGGCTTTCGATTTCATATACAAGGCCGAACTCGACAGCGACTTGATTGAGCATGAATTCGATCACGTTTTTTTCGGAACTACCAACGAGTCTCCGCTTATCAATCTTGATGAGGTTTCTGAATGGAAGTGGATGCCTGTGTGCGATGTTTATATCGATGCTCAGCTCAATCCTGCTCGATATACTGAATGGTTTAAGATAGCTTTGCCCGAAGTAATGGCTCATGTAAAATTGAAATTGTCATGATGGGTGTTCTGATAACATTGGCAACCTACGTGGTTATGGAGGGCATAACCTGGTGCACACACAAATTCGTAATGCACGGTTTAATGTGGTATTTCCATGAAGACCACCATCAACCGAGAGGCGGCTTCTTCGAGAAAAACGACGCATTCTTTTTGATTTTTGCGGTGCCGAGTTGTTTGCTCATAGTATTTGGTTCAATGGAGGCATTTGACTTCCGCTTCTTCATAGGAATTGGAATTCTGCTATACGGGTTGTCTTATTTCCTCATTCATGATGTGCTCATTCATCAGCGTTTTGACTGGTTTTCTCGCACCGACAATGTCTACTTCCGCGCCATTCGAAAGGCACATAAGGTGCATCATAAACATTTGAACAAAGAGCATGGTGAGTGCTTCGGAATGCTCTATGTGCCCAAGAAATACTTTGTTGAAGCAGCGGCTTACCGAAAAAATCTGAAGCGGTGATTTAGAATTATTTCTTCTTCCTCCACTGCAATGTGGCAGTCACAGCATGGTGATCACTCAGTTCCTCCGGCAACGTTTCGTAGTCTATTGTTTCGATTTCCGGACTGTGCAGTATGTAGTCTATTCGGAATGAGGGAAAGGCTCCAATGTAGGTGTTACCAATACCATTTCCGCAAGCTCTGAAAGAGTCCTCTAGTCGGTCTGTAAACGTGCAGTAGGTGTACGAAACAGGCGGGTCGTTGAAGTCGCCACACAGCACAACAGGGTGTGGGCTTGCTCGAATACTGGCTGCTATGCGATCGACCTGCTCTTGCCTTTTCACAAAGGCATTTTTGAGCCTTCGGGCAATACGCAAACTCGCTTCATCGATTTCACTTTGGTCTGTTTTACCGTTGGCTAAATCGTAATCTTCCTTCTTAAACCGGATCGATTGTAAATGTGCATTGTATACTCGAATGGTGTCGGTGTCTTTTACGATGTCAACGTAGATGCAGAAGTTGTTGACGTCGGTAGAAAAGGGTACAAATCCTTTACGTGCAATGGGGTATTTTGAAAGTGTTACAACCCCGAAATACTGCTGGCCGCTTATCGCATGCGTATAGCGCTCATGATAGTATTTGTTCGGAAGAAACGCTAGCAGCGTGTCGCGTGTTGGAAATGCTTTTGATTTTTCGGATTGATAAAACTCTTGAAAGCATATTACATCGGCCTGTTCACGCTGCAACACATCATAGATAGCATCTCGTGTTGCCGCACCGTCTTTTTTATCGAAAACATCAAAAACGTGTACGTTGTAGGTTAGAACTTTTAACTGGCTGTGGTTTTCCTTTTTACTTCCTTTCCAACTCACTTGGAAAAAAGCTGTCAGGTGATTTGCACCAACCAAAATAACAGCAATTGAAAAGAGTGTATAGACGCGCTTTTTAAAGTACCAGAAGACGATGAAGAGAAGGTTGCATAGAAGAGAAAACGGATATGCCAGTCCAAATAGCGCAAAGTAACCCATTGCATTGGGGCCGAAGGCTGCAGCGGCATACGCAAGTAAAAGAGTAAGTGCAGCTGCAGAGTTGAGAAGCAGCATGAACCAATTGGTTCGCGATCGCTTTTTTTGTTCTGCAGTGGCATTTGGCATGAGTCAAATGTATGAGCGCAATGAACGCTTACAAAAGACACTGCCCATTATTTCTGCGAATGTTTAAACAGAAAATCCTTTTCAGATTGGCTTAGGCTTTCATACCCTGAACGACCAATCTTATCGAGAATCTCGTCAATCTTCTTCTGCTTTTCTACTCGCTCATTGTTGAATTCATCATCTGTTTTCGGTCGAGCATGTCCGTGCACTACAGTCATGGATCTGCGTTTTGTGAGACTCGAAATAAACTTCCCAAAATCGCGTAGACTGAAGATGCCCGCCCGAACCAATAGACCATACAACAGTCCGAAAAGCGCTCCTCCTAGATGTCCGATGTGCCCGCCACTATTGATGCCGTTGCGTATACTGGCCAAATCCAATACGGCCAGAAGAATCGCAAGCCATGCTAGTTCCATACGAACAGCATTGAAGAGGTAGACGATTCTCCGAGGTTGAATAATAGCAGTAGCTGTTACAATCGCCATTACCGCAGAGGACGCTCCAAGTATGGAATGATCACGGCCTGCATTGAGCACATTCGAACCGGCAAAGCTTAACATAAAAAGCAGATAGCCACTGATACCTCCTAGCAAATAAACGAGCCATATTTTTTTTGGCAGCACCATCGTCATGAACAGTTTTCCCATGCTGTACAGTGCTATCATATTGAACAAAAAATGGCCGGGCTGGAGATGCGCAAACAGATGGGTAATTAAACTCCAGGGCCGTTGTTGCATGACGTCGAAAGAGGAGTTGGCTGCCAACATCAAATCCTCACCCCATGGCCCCGTGGCTTTCGCTCCGGTAACGTAAAGTCTCAAAAGATGAAGTTGTATTGCAACAAATACAACCAGGTTGATGATTAACAAGACCATCAACGGGTCGCCTTTGCGTATGCGTGTCACTATGGATTGCTTTTCGACCATGGTTATGAATAGAGCCTTCCTTGTCGTTGCCAGAATTTCAGAATCACATAGCCTATGAGCATTCCGCCTATGTGTGCATAGTGTGCAACGTTGTCGCCCTGCCTGTCTGCCAGCGCTAGTAGTAGTTCGATTGCACCGTACCCAATCACGAAATAGCGCGCTTTAATCGGGAAAGGGATAAATAACAACATCAATTCACTATTCGGAAACAACATTCCATAGGCTATGAGAAGGCCAAACAAACATCCCGAAGCACCTACCAAACCAACATTCAAAGCAAGATTGAGTTGAGCTGCGTCTTTATCCACGAAATTCTTGCTTTCCATGAGTGCTAACCTACCATTGTTGAGTACCTCATTCACCAATTCAGAGGGCATTTGCGAGATCAAATGGTGAATTTCGAAATAGCTGATTAACTGATGAAGCCCGAATGCGCCCAAACCGCAAACGAGGTAATAGTTGAGAAATTTTTTGGCGCCCCAGTAGCTCTCGAGCAACGCGCCGAACATGTAAACACCGAACATATTCATAAACAAATGCGTAACACCGCCATGCATAAACATGTGCGTAATAATCTGCCAAATGCGAAAGGAATCACTTTCGAAATAGAATCCCGTAAGCGGCTCTTTCAACGCGGGTATCGCTTCACATCCCAGGAAAAGGATGATATTGATGAGCAGGATGTTTTTGGTTACAACAGGAAGTTGATTGAACATGATCAGTTAAAATATTCGTTCAGTTGTTGTGCGTCGAATTGAATGATGATGGGTTTTTGATTGCGCCAGTAATAGGGTTGGTTGCACTGCATAAGTTGCTGAAAAAGCGACTCCATTTCGGGTGCAGTAAGCATTTGCCCATATCGAATGCTTCCGGTGGATGCTAATTTCCAACACAGATTTTCGTGCGCAACAGCGGTTGTATCGACATTTTCCTCCAGCGCAGTGAGGGCTTCAATAAATGCGGTTTCACCACCGCTCTGGCTGCATTCGGAAGGGACGCCTTCCAATGCTATTTGATTGGGTCCGTTTTGAGAATAGCGAAAACCTATTGCGTCAAGTTCGCCGGCAAACGCACCTAAAAGTGCGCTTTGAATGGGAGTGAGCTCAATGGTTTCGGGAAACATACTTTGCTGTGTAACTCCTTTTCCCGATGCCAATTGTTGCATGAACCTTTCGAAGCGAATACGCTGATGAGCGCGTTGCTGATCAACAACCATCATTCGCTCACCTGAAGAGCAAAGCATGTATTTGCGGTTGTGTTGCACAAACGAAATGTCGTCGTGAATTTCTAACTCCAGCGTTGGGCTTATTGTTTCGGCGCGCTCTATACGTGCCGCCACTTCCATCAAATCTTGCCAACCCGAAACACTCGATTCTTTGCGATCAAACCAACCTCGTAAGTTCATGGTTCTGTTCGACGGAGGCTGGGCATTGCCAAAAGGATTGAACTCCGGATTAATGTCAATTTTAGGTGCCTGAATGTCTGAACTAGGGCGGGGTGGTGACAAGGAAATAGAAGTCTCCTGCTCGAAATCGATGCTGGGTGCAATACTGAATTTGCCCAAAGCTCTGCGCACGGCGGCATGTATAATGGCATATACTGCGCGTTCGTCTTGAAACTTTATTTCTGTTTTCGTCGGGTGAATATTGATGTCGATTTGCGCAGGGTCTATTTCAAGGTAAATCAAGTACATGGGGAAATGACCCTGTGGCAACAAATCCTGAAAAGCATTCGTAACCGCATGGTTGAGGTAGGTGCTCTTAATAAAACGCTGATTGATAAAAAAGAACTGCTCTCCGCGCGTCTTTTTAGCCATCTCCGGTTTGCTCACAAAGCCTGCAACCGACACGATATCTGTATGCTCTTCCACCGGAACAAGCTTCTCATTGTATTTCGTGCCGAAGACATGCACGATGCGCTGCCTCAAGGTGCTTGCCGGCAGCATGAATACTTCCGCACCATTATGCGTGAATTGGAATTCAACGTCGGGATGCGCCAGTGCTATGCGTTGAAACTCATCAATAATATGCCTCAGTTCAATGGCATCGCTTTTCAGAAAGTACCTTCTGGCGGGAACATTATAGAACAGATTTTTGACGAAGAACATGGTGCCTCGCTGACACTGAACCGGCTCCTGATTTTGCACCTTCGATGCTTCAATGGATATCTGTGTCCCAAATTCATCTGCTTCCATGCGGGTGCGAAGCTCTACCTGAGCAACCGAAGCAATACTCGATAGCGCTTCTCCGCGAAATCCTTTCGTCTGAATATGAAATAAATCTTCCGAGCGCGTAATCTTGGAAGTTGCATGGCGTTCAAAACACAGCCGGGCATCGGTAACACTCATCCCCTTGCCATTATCCGTCACCTGTATAAGCGTCTTTCCTGCGTCTTTAGCGAATAATTTTATGGATGTAGCACCGGCATCAATTGCATTTTCCATCAGCTCCTTTACAACCGAGGCAGGGCGCTGTACCACTTCACCTGCGGCGATTTGGTTGGCAACATTTTCGGGTAGGAGTTTTATGATGTCTGACATGCAGGGGTTCAATAGGTCTGCACAAAACTAACCCGAATGGAACGTATCTGAAAGTACTTGTTATGCCTCGCTGACCATGAACCGATCCAGGCCTTCCTCAGGTGATAGAAGTGAAGGTTTGAGCTCCAGAATGCGCCTAATAACTTCTTCCATAACGGTGTCGGGGCAAGATGCACCGCTGGTTATCAAAAGCCGAAGCGGTTCTTTGTTGGGGATCCAGTTGGTTGTTTCTGCGTGACTATGGGTATTGTAATGAAAATGCCTGATCAGGTTTTCATTTACAATTTCGGATGCATCTTGTATGAAGTAAGTGGGGAATTTTGATTCCAGTATCGTTACTATTTGTGAAGTGTTGGAGCTATTGTAACCGCCAATTACGATTGCTAAATCAGCGCTGCTTTCTAAAGCCGCGAGCGTGGATTGCTGATTGTCGTTGGTTGCATAGCACAACGTGTCGCGTGTATCTGCAAAATGGTCTTTTTCGGCTGCACCGTATTTAAGTGCCATGATGTTTTTGAAGTAATCCGCAATTTCTTGGGTTTCAGTGGCGAGCATGGTGGTTTGGTTTACTACGCCGACACGCTCCAAATCGGTTTCCGGATCGAACCCAATCGAAATTTTTGAATGGAAATGCTCCATGAATGCTGCTTTATCAAGCTTTCCCATCATAAACTGCCCAATAGTTTCTGCTTCTTTTAAGTCACGAACAATAATGGAGGGTGCGTTCTGATAGCTGTGCGAAAATGTTGCACGTGTCTCTTCATGCTTCTGCTTCCCATGGATGATAATCGTGAAGCCGCTTTTGCCAATTTCTGCCGATCGCTTCCACACCTTTTCAACGAACGGACATGTGGTGTTGTATCGTGCTATTTCAACCCCTTTTGAGGCGAGAAGCTGTTCTGTTTCTATGGTGGTTCCAAACGCCGGAATAATTACCACATCATCCGAATGGATGTCATCCCAAGAATGAAGTTGTCTGCCTTCGGTATCCAATATGAACTTCAATCCTCGGCCCTCCAGATCTTCATTAACTGCTGGGTTGTGTATCATCTGACTCAGCAGGAATAGGCGTTTGCCCGGGTTTTCCCGTATGGCTTTGTAGGAGCGCTCGATGGCGTTTTCTACACCATAACAAAATCCGAAGTGTCGTGGGAAAATGAAGGTGATGTTCCCCAATGAAAGCTCTCCGGGGGAGAAATCCTGCTTTCGCGGGTCTAAGTCCTTTCGACGGTTTTTTATTTCTCCAATAATGGCCGAACGGTAGTGTTCAGGAATGTCGAATTTTTTCACCTTGCTGTTTTATTTGTCATCAACGATTGAACGTACGATTCCATCTTGTCTTTTTTGGATGCTTTTACTATCGGTTGCAATGCCTTGATTTTTTTTAGGTCTTCGTCCGCACGTATCATGTATGCAACGCATTCAAAACCACTTACCGCGGCCTGTAGTTCATTACAAGGATTGTTTTTTGCAAGCTTACATGCCGCTACGCCTTGTATATACGGGAATAGCAAATCCGGGTAGTCTATGTAAAAAGGTAGTTTGTCGGAGTCAATTTCAATCTTGATTCGCGGGCTCCCGCAGATCCATTCCATCACGAACAAGTTAGCCTTTCCGCGGATGGCTATTTCTTCATTCAACGGTGTAGCGGTGAGCCACTGAAGCGTGCGAAGCACCAAATCCTCATCTCGCTTAAAATCGCGCGTGGTGTGCCATTCATATTTTTCGGGTAACTTGGGACACTCTCTGCTTTGCGCCGCCATCAGGCCAGATACAAAACTGATGATGCAGAAAAGGCCGAAGCTTAATCTCATGTTCAGAGATTGTATTCTGTTTCTGAAAAGAGGATTCCCAATTCTTCCAATTCTTGCAATACAGGCTCGTATATGGAAGAGTTGGTTGGCAATTGAACTCCGCTTAATTGCCAATTGCCCGATAAAATATGTTTCGCTGCTATTGCTATTGGTAAACCGACTGTTTTCGACATTGCAGTATGAACCGGGTCGTCGCCGTAAGATACCAGCTTGGATTGAAGCTCCTTGGTTTGTCCGTTGAGGTGATAGCGGAAACGGTGCCACATAACAATCATATCCTTATCATCGGCGCCGAGAACCCAACGTTTTTCTATAAGATGCTGCAACGCCTGCGCAGGGCTTCCTTTTTCCAATCCAATTGGATTTTTCTCGAAAATTCCCAGCCATGTTAGTTTTTCAATGATTTCATCACTCACATTCAAATAGGCTTGCAAGCGCTCTTCAATGGCTCCCTGTCCTTCTGGCAGAAAGGAATTCGTAAGCGTTTCCCAATTCGAATTTTTGCTGAAGCTCATTTGGAAGGAGTCGTCGGTCAAACCCAGTTGCACAAGGGCATTCCAAGCCGAGCAGTAACCGGCTTTTCGCAATGTGCCACGATACAGTGTTGGTATGTTTTCAAGGTTGTACAGGCTCAGGTATTTAAGGGAGTCGCGATTACCATAACCTTCAAATTGGCCATCTGTGCCGAGATCTACCGTCGTTATTCGTTCGAATAGTCGCTGGTAGGGTATGCATTTTACTCCGCCATTCTCCCTATAACGCGCCGTTCCTCCGTAGCCGGCCAGTATAACATTGCGGGGGTTCCAGGTTATCTTGTAGTGCCATGGATTGTTATCGCTTACCGGCGCAATAAGTCCGCCGGTGAACGATTCAAATGATTCCAGTGTAGCGCCCTCAGATTTCAGACGGTCAATGATCTTCATGGCCGACATGTGATCGATGCCAGGATCTACTCCCATCTCATTCAGGATAACAATTCCTTTTTCTTTGGCTTGACCGTCTAGTTGCCACATTTCATCCGGAATATAACTAGGGGTAATTACGTTTTTACCGAAGTGGATGCAGTCTTTGGCAACCTCCATGTGCATAAAGGCGGGAAGCATAGAGATAACAAGGTCTGAGCGTTCAATTTCGCTTCGTCGTTGTGTAACGTTCGAGGCATCCAACTGAAATGCCTCGCCATGTGTAGAGTCTCCGATTTTTGCCGATGCAAACGAAACATCCATGTCACCTACGCGGAGGTGCCAGTCAAGCAGAGCTGCATGTTCTAACAGGTATTTTATCAAGTTAGCACTGCTGCGTCCTGCGCCAATAATGAGTATGTTCTTCATAAACTTGTTAGAGGTCAAAATTAGCAGTCTTTTATCGATTGCCTCGAATCGAATTGAGTATTTTTGGCAAGGTCTTCGCCAAGCGCGAAAAATCACGAAACAACTCATTAAATCAAGTTATGAAAAACGTATTTACGATTCTTTTAAGCACACTGGCTTGTATTCAGTTATCAGCTCAAGCCTCTGCGGTAGTTTTTTCCGAGGCCGGTGAGAAGTTTACCGTCTATTTAAACGGTGAAAAGAAAAACAGCACTCCTCAGCCAAATGTTAAAATTCAAGGGCTAACGTCCGATTTTTATCAAGCGCGAATTGACTTCGAAGATGCAATGCTGCTCGATTTTTCGGAGGGCAATTTTGCTGTCCAGCGTGGATCGGAGGTCACCTACGTCGTAAAGAGAAACAAGAAAGGTGAGTTTGTTCTTCGCTACTACGGCCAAACAGATGGCGTTGTTGAAGAGGTTGCAAAAGAATCGAATTCTGAAGTGAAGTCTTTTGCTGAGGTTGACGACACGGAGCATCATTCGGAGGATGTGCAGATAAACCAAACGATTTCCATTCAGGAGCAACCGGTTGCTAAAACTACGGTTACTCAAACCACCACCACTACCACCAAAGCACAGCCAACGAAGGCTGCTCCTGCAACCGGAGGCAATGTGTCGATGGGAATCAATGTGGACGGTGTGAACATGGGAATCAGCATCAATGCATCTGAAATGGGTGGCTCAATGGATATGAACATGGATGTTGAAGAAACCCAGCACACTACGATAACAACGACAACTACTACAACAACTTCGCAGCCCGAACCTGCCCCGAAGCCTGCCCCGAAGCCTGCAGCAAAACCGGCTCCAGCACCAGCTCCTGTTGCTGCTCCTGCAAAACCTACGGGTCGTTGTGCAAGCTCCATGGCACCTGCTTCTTTTACCAAGGCCAAGGATAATATCTCTTCAAGCAGCTTCGAAGATTCTAAGATGACAGTGGCAAAGCAAGTTACCAAGGCCAATTGTCTAACGGCTGCTCAGGTAGCTGAGGTAATGGGCCTTTTCAGTTTTGAAGACAGCAAATTGCAATACGCAAAGTATGCCTACGACTTCTGCTTTAACCAAGGTGATTACTACGAGGTGAACACAGCCTTCACATTTGAGTCCAGCATCGAAGATTTGAATCAATACTTGGAGTCTAAGTAATTCATAAACCGGGTTTTTTCTGATGAAACGCTTCCTATTCATAGTGCTTGCTATGGTCATGTTAGTTGCTGCTTCTTGCCACAGCAGCAAGCATTATTTTAAGGTGGGCGTAAAGCAGGAAAACGGTGGTTTGCTTAATGAGGCAGCTGAGAGTTATTACATCGCTCTTCAGCGCAATCGAACCAATGTGGATGCACAAATTGGCATGAAGCGAACCGGGCAATTGGTGTTGAACAATTTGCTCAATGATTTCGCGAAACAGAAGAATTTTGGTGATCACAAATCGGCTGTATACGCATTTCAGCAGGCACGAACCTATCGTGATCGAATTCAAAGTGTAGGCGTTTCTTTATTGCTTTCCGATTTCTATGAAAAGGACTACCAGGATTGCAAGAACATCTATCTGAAAAACCTGTACGATGAAGGGAATGCACTTCTCCTTGAGAAGAAATTTGCCGAGGCTGAGAAGAGGTTTAATGAAATTAATCAGATTGATCCTACCTACAAGGATGCCGGTGACTTGAGCGATGTAGCTTATCTGGAGCCGCTGTATCAGCAGGGAAAAGCTGCTATGTCGTTGGAACATTTTCGTGAGGCGCAAGGCCTTTTTCAAAAGGTAATTGCTCGCAGAAGTTCATACAAGGACGCTGTAGCGATGAGTCGGGAATGCATCGAAAAGGGAAGGTTCACCATTGCACTTGTTGATTTTAAGAACGCTAGTAATTCTCCCGGCATGGAGGCAAAAATGGCGGCCTATACTCTTGATGCGCTTACATCCAGTCAAGACCCTTTCTTGAACGTTGTGGATAGAGACAACCTCCAGAATATCATCAACGAGCAGCATTTGCAAATGACCGGTATTATTGATGAAAATACCGCCGTTTCTGTTGGTGAGTTGGTGGGAGCTAAAGCAATTCTGACGGGCACTGTGCTGAGTTACTCGGAAAAGAAGGGCACCTTACGAAGCAAACAGCGGGAAGGATATACCACCTACCAGGAGCGAGTGCTGAATCGAACCGATGGGAAGTACTATATGCAAACGTTGTATCGGCCTTGCAACTACACGGAATACTACAATTCAAATTCATGCACTGTTTCCTTCCAGTACAAATTGACGAATATTAAAACAGGCGAGATTATCGCCACGGAAATTATTGAGAAGACGCTCAATGATGAAGTTATTTATGGTCGTTTTGATGGGGATGTGAACACACTCTGGCCGGCCGGGCAAGGAGCTCCCAACATGAATCAAAATGATCGCCGAGCATTATTGGCAATGATGAGCGCTCGTCAAGATGTAAAGTCATCAAGTGAATTGAGCAACGCATTACTCGGTCAGCTTTCAACTCAAATGTCGACTGCAATTGATGTGGCAGTAAAGGAGATAGTAAAATGAAATTGAGCAGGCTTTTAATAATTCTCATGGTAGCGCTCATGGCTGGCTGCAAGGGCAAAAAGGATACAGCAGCTGCAGGCCAACAAGCAACTATTGAGATGCCTCCACCCGAATGGGTTGGCAATCGTCCGCATTCTTCCATGCATTACATCGGTGTCGGATCGTGCAGTAAGTTAAATCGCCCCTACGATTATCAAACCATTGCTAAGAAGAATGCACTTAATGACCTGGCTTCGGAAATTAGTGTACGTGTGCAAGGGCAAACATTTCTCAATTCGTTGGAAGTGAATAAAAGTTTCAGCGAGGAATTTATTTCGAACGTATCCACTTCCACGGATGCGAAAATTGACGAGTATGAAATTGCAGGAACCTGGGAAAACAAAAACGAGTTCTGGGTTTTTTATCGCCTCGATAAGGCGCAATATCAAGCGCAGAAAATGGCGAAGAAATCGGCGGCACTAAATCTATCCAATGACTTTTACCAAAAGGGGATTGCGGCAGAGCAAAATGCAAACGTTGCGGCGGCATTCGACCTTTATATGCGTGGCATTTTTGCCTTGAAGGATTATTGGAATGAAAGCAATGAATACATGTCTGCAAGCGGTAAGGTTTATCTCGACAATGAGATTTTCAGTGCCATGCAGCGAATGTGCGGTAGTTTGCAACTCAAGGTCGATAAGAGTAAAGTGGTTCTTACTTCGGATAATAAGTTTTCTCAGGAGGTGTTGGCTACTCTGCTTCTCGGCAATCAAGCAGTGAAGGGACTAACCGTAAAGTACAGCTATGAGAAAAACCAAGGACCGCATACAGGTGAAGTTCTTACTACGGAAGTCGGTCACGCTGCTGTGCCTGTGAGCGAGGTTAACTTTTCACTGCTCGGAAATGCTGTTACAATTGAACTTGATATGAGTAAACTGAAGGTTCAGGATCTGGATCAGAAAGTTCAAGATGGGTTTATTCAGTCATTCAAAACAGAGAAGAAGGTGTTGCCAATAGAGGCTGTGCTTCCATCTTTTTATATTACGTCATCGGAGTTGAATTATGGTTCACCTTCCAACGGTAGAGTGTTGCAAACAGCCCTGTCAGGTGCTCTTGTTTCGAAGGGGCTCCGCATAGCGGGCAATGCTGCTGAGGCAGACTTTGTTGCGACTATTGAATCAAATACGAAAGAAGGTGGCCAGGCCAATGGGTTTGTGGTTGCCTTTCTTGAAGTTAACCTGGTAGTGAAGAACAGAAGGAGCGGCGATGTTGCATTCAGTGAAACACTCTCTTCAGTAAAAGGGCTCCAATTAAACAAGGATGCAGCCGGTATCGAAGCGTATAAAAAGGGGAAGGAAAAGGTGGAGCAACAATTAACCCCCAAGTTGCTCCAATCAATTTTATGATCCGAAATTGCCTTTGGCACGGTTGTAGAAATTACTTTAGCAAAACCAAACACGATTAATAAATAATTTATTTCCTATGAAAACTCGTCATTTTACACTCGTTATGCTTGTTGCAGTTGTGGCTTTGATGGCTACTTCGTGCAAGAAAAACAAGAAGGCCGTTGAAACACCAAAGCCTACCGGAGAAGTGCTTATCAATGAATACTGCACCGGTGAGCAATACCAGAGCAACAAGGATGCATTCCGTGCTACTGCAACAGGCGAGAGCATGGATCGTGAGACTGCAAAGAAGAAGGCTCGTTCAAATGCTCAGTCAGAGTTGGCTAAAACAATTAGCAGCACTATGAAAATTGTTGGTGACAACTACGTAAACTCAACTGAGTTCAACAACAAAGAAGAGGTTACTGAGACTTTCCAGGAAATGGCTCGCACAGTGGTAGACCAGGAATTGCGCGGTGCAATTGAAATCTGCGAGAAGCTAACACAGCGTGAAAATGGAACATTCGTTAGCTACGTTGCTATCGAATTGAGCGGCTCCAAGATTGCTGATGCCTACAACTCAGGTCTTTCTCAGAACGAGAAATTGAAGGCAGACTACAACTACGAAAAGTTCAAAGATACCTTCGAGAAGGAAATGGAAAAGATGGCGAACGGTAAGTAATAGCCAATATCAATAAAATAAAAAAACCCTCGCACTGCGAGGGTTTTTTTATGAGGTATAACAAAGGTTTATTTTGTCATTCGAACACGAAGCTCAGCATCGATTGCATCTAAGAAATCTTCAGTTGATAGATAGTGCTCTTCCTTGGTTTTGTCGCCATGAATACAAACCGCAAGGTCTTTAGTCATTTTTCCGGCTTCAACCAAGTCAACACAAACCTGCTCCAACGTTTGCGAGAAGTTTGCAAGCTCTGCATTGCCGTCAAGCTTTGCACGATGAGCCAGTCCTTGCGTCCAAGCAAAGATGGAAGCAATAGGATTGGTTGATGTTTTCTTGCCTTGCTGATGTTGGCGGTAGTGACGAGTAACTGTGCCGTGTGCAGCCTCAGCCTCCATTGTTTTACCATCCGGAGTAATCAGCGCAGAAGTCATCAGTCCCAATGAACCGAAACCTTGAGCAACGATATCGCTCTGCACATCACCGTCGTAGTTTTTGCAAGCCCATACAAAGCCTCCATCACTCTTCATGCAGAAAGCCACCATGTCGTCGATGAGACGATGCTCGTAGCTAATTCCGAGCTCTGCAAATTTTGCTTTGAACTCGTTTTGATAAACCTCTTCAAATATGTCTTTGAAGCGGCCATCATAAGCCTTCAGAATGGTGTTCTTGGAAGAGAAGTAGAGGTTCCAATTGCGCATAATTGCTTGGTTGAAGCAACTGCGAGCGAATCCGTAAATGCTCTCGTCGGTGTTGTACATGCTCAGAGCAACGCCATCGCCTTCGAAATTGTAGACTTCCCATGATTTAGAGTCCCCTCCGTTTTCCGGAGTGAATGTCATGGTGAGTTTGCCTTTGCCCTTGATTACAGTGTCGGTTGCGCGGTATTGATCGCCAAATGCATGACGGCCAATATTGATTGGCTTCGTCCAACCGGGAACAAGCTTCGGGATGTTCTTGCAAATAATGGGTTCGCGGAAAACGGTTCCACCTACGATGTTACGAATGGTGCCGTTTGGGCTCTTCCACATCTTCTTCAAGCCGAACTCTTTCACACGTGCTTCATCGGGTGTAATGGTAGCGCACTTCACTGCAACGTTGTACTTCAACGTTGCTTCAGCGCTTTCCACGGTAACGCGATCATCGGTTGCATCGCGGTTTTCCATACCCAAATCAAAATATTTGATATCCAGTTCCAGGTAGGGGAAAATCAACTTGTCTTTGATGAATTTCCAAATA
>Ga0114981_10001648_pt1 | contig 14561 bp, 10 predicted proteins | sample S_140806_MF_Meta_FD_87028 | JGI IMG/M metagenome (GOLD analysis project Ga0114981, IMG submission 87028) | Freshwater microbial communities from Lake Simoncouche, Canada to study carbon cycling - S_140806_MF_MetaG | ecosystem: Environmental > Aquatic > Freshwater > Lake | place: Lake...
TACACTATTTGGATGAAAAACGGATATCGCAGCACTGACCCTTATTCCGCCTCTTTATTGGTTGGTTCGGAACTATATGATTATGAAAAAGACCCCCTGGAAAAAGTAAACTTTACCGGCAGCACTGCCTATAAAAATATTAAAGCAACCCTGCATAAAGAAATGATCAGTTATCTGGCCTCTCAAAAAAAGAAGCCCTAAGATGAATTCCCATTATTTATTTGCAGCTTGCTGATATGACTAGAAAACCTATTCATTAAACGAATAATAGCGTAAATGAAACCCCGTTGTTTTATATTGAATCGAGCTACTACCAAACGACGGGATCGTTTAATTACAGGTATCATTATTTGCTTTTTTTTATTTGCAGTTACAAGTAATTCCCTATCCCAAATTACAAAAGGTAAAAAACCTAATGTGATTGTAATTTTATCAGATGATATGGGCTATTCTGATATTGGATGTTTCGGATCAGAAATCAGTACCCCGCATCTCGATAAGTTAGCTATGAATGGATTGCGGTACACACAATTTTATAATACAGCCCGGTGTAGTCCTTCGAGAGCCTCCTTGTTAACCGGACTATATCCGCATCAGGCTGGTATGGGACATTTAAGCACCGAAAATTTTCCCGAACCTGGCTATGCAGATGATTTGAGCAAACAAGCGGTAACAATGGCGGAAGTTTTTCGGTTGGGAGGGTATGCAACTTATATGGTAGGGAAGTGGCATATAGCTAAAAACTTAACTCCACAGGGCGACCGGTCGAACTGGCCCATGCAAAGAGGATTTCAACGTTTTTTTGGAACCTTAAATGGCTCAGGTAGTTTTTACGATCCTGGAACTTTAATGAGTGGAAATACATTTATCGCTCCTCCCGGCGACTTTTATTATACAGATGCTATCAGTGATACAGCCGTAAAATATATACGGGAACATTCCAGTAGAACTCCTTTCTTTATGTACGTTGCCTATACGGCAGCACATTGGCCTATTCAGGCTCCGGAGGCAGCTATTAATAAAAACAAGGGAATGTATGATAAGGGTTGGGATAAAACACGAACCCTCCGATATGAAAAATTGAAAAAGCTGGGCATGCTTCCTGCCAACAGTGTATTAACTGAGCGGGGTGTATCCATACCTGCCTGGGAAAACGAACCCTTACAAAAATGGCAGGCCCGCCGAATGGAAGTATATGCTGCTATGGTAAATATAATGGATGAGGGAATTGGAAGAATCATATCAGCGCTTGAACAAAAAAATGAACTGGACAATACGGTAGTTTTTTATATGCAAGACAATGGTGGATGTGCAGAAACTTTAAATTCCAATCAAGTAGAAATGCCCCCCACCGAAATGCAACAAAAGGGGGCTTATTATGCTCCGGATTCGATTTTCCTAGGCAAGCAACCAATCTATTCCAGAAAAGGGGTATTTATTAGAAGTGGAAAAGGGGTGATGCCGGGTCAGGAAAATACTTGGCTTGCTTATGGGGAAGAGTGGGCAAATGTTAGCAATACTCCCTTTCGCTTATACAAACACTGGGTGCATGAAGGAGGAATCGCTTCCCCTTTAATTGTGCATTGGCCAAAAGGGATAAAAGCAAAGGGTGCATTACGAAATCAGCCCGCTCATTTGATAGATATCATGGCAACCTGTATTGATATTGCTCAACTACAATATCCGCAAACCTATCTGTCTAACATAATTCAACCTATGGAAGGGAAAAGTTTGGTACCTTCCTTTACCAATCAACCGATACAAAGGGAGTATATTTTTTGGGAACATGAGGGTAATCGGGCCATTCGGGTAGGGAACTGGAAATTGGTAAGCAAAATAACCACCAATAAAAAGTTTTTGCCACAAGATGAGCAGGCCTGGGAATTATATAATCTTATCATTGATCCTACTGAAACGAATAACCTGATTTTACAATTTCCCGAAAAAGGGAAAGAACTCGCTAACCTATGGCAACAGGCCGCCATTCGAACAAAAGCACTTCCCTGGCCCTGGAAATCAAAATAAAAAACATGAAGCATTTTCATTTATTATTGGCTGCATTAATTTTTATGGGTGTTCTAAGAAGCATATCGTTTCTTTCTTCTTCTTCGGTTGATTCAAAGCCGACTGCACACAAATTTTTATCTATTGCTAACAAAGAGATTATTACCCCAGAAAAAACCATAGCTGTTAATCAAGCAAAAGCTGGCAGGCCCGATATACTTTTTTTTATTGCCGACGATATGACGTCCATTGATTGCGAACCTTATGGTAATACGGATGTAAAAACACCAAACCTGGCTAAATTGGCCGGTGAGGGAATGTGTTTCGACAATATGTTTAATGCAACCGCTATGTGTGGCCCAACCCGGCAGAGCTTATATACCGGTATTTATCCGGTAAAAAACGGTAGCTATCCCAATCATGCGCAGGTATATAATAATATTGTGAGTGTTGTGCAACACTTTAAAAATATCGGGTATCGAGTGGCTTTAATTGGCAAACAGCACTATGCTCCTATGGCTAACTTTCCCTTTGAATATTTGGGCGGGAGGAATAGCGATAATGGAGATGGAATTGACATACAATTGGCCGATGCACAACAGTGGATTGATAAAGACAAAACGAAACCCTACCTGTTAATTGTTGCAACCAATCAGCCCCATGGCCCTTGGACGCGCGGTAATCCGGATTTGTACAATGCGAATAAAATAAAAGTTCCCCCCCACTTAATTGATACCAAGGAAACCCGAGAGAGTCTGGTAAAGTACTATGCCGAAGTAACCTATGCAGATAGTCTGGTTGGATATTGCATGGATATGGTAGATAAAAGAAATAAAAATAATACCATCTTTCTTTTTGCCAGTGAGCATGGCAGTTCCTTGCCTTTCGGTAAATGGACCTGCTATAATATGGGATTAAAAGCTGCATTTATTGTTCGTTGGCCGCAGATGATTAAGCCTGCTTCTAGAACTCCAGTTTTAACGCAATATATAGATGTAGTGCCTACCTTATATCAAGCTGCAGGCGGCAATCCGGAACAACTTCGTGGGAATACGGAAAAAACTATGCCCTTAGATGGAAAAAGTTTTTATGGTGCTATGAAGGGCAATGCAGCAGAAGTGAGAACCTATGTGTATGGAGTACACACCACAAGGGGAATCAAAAATGGTTCGGATAATTACCCGGTTCGTTCTATACAAAATAAAAAATACAAATTGATTTGGAACCTGAATTATCAGGAACCTTTTTACTCTTCCGCTTCGCGGGTAGGAAATAAATTATATGAAGGATGGTTGAAAAAAACGAAAGGCGATAGTCAGCTATTTGCACATGCCAGTCTATACCGTACAAGACCAGAGTTTGAGTTGTATAATATTCAGGAGGATGTTTTTGAATTGAGCAATCGGGTAAATGATGCCAGTTTGCAATCGATTAAAAATACCCTATTCGCAGAGTTAAAAAAGTGGATGGCACAGCAAGGGGATCAAGGGGGCATTACTGAATGGCAGGCACTTACCCGATTTAAAGGGGATACAACCAATTGGAAAAATTCAGCCGATTAATTAAAACTAAATATCTGTATAAATGAAAGGGACAATACTTGTTTTATTTTCAATACTTCTGATATGTTCTGGCATAGCGGCACAAAAAAACAAGTTGGGAAATACCCGGCCTAATATCATTTTTATCTTGGCCGATGATTTGGGTATTGGAGATGTTAGTGCGTATGGTTCCGATCAGAACAAAACCCCTTTTATTGACAAATTGGCTGCTGAAGGAATTCGTTTTACCCATGCTTATACAGCACCCCTCTGTGGACCATCGCGCGCAAGAATACTAACCGGCCGCTATGCTTTTAGAACCGGTGCGGTGAATCAAGACCGTGTTGGTCAGATTAAGCCGGCTGCTGAAACCATTACCCCCTCAATACTTAAAAAAGCAGGATATGCATCTGCTTTAATAGGAAAATGGAGCCAGTTTGGCGAAACCCCCGCTGCGTTTGGATTTGATGAATATCTAACTTTTAGGGGAAGTGGTGTGTATTGGAGCACTGAGAAAAAAGGTGCAGAAACCTATTTTGTAAATGGAAAGGAACTTCCTTTACCCGCAGATGTGTATATGCCAGATTTGATGCATAAAGAGGTAACCAAGTATATCTCCGCACATCAAAAAACTCCTTTCTTTCTTCATTATTCGATGGTACATGTGCATGCGAATATTCAGAGAACACCCAAAAGCAAAACAGGAAGCGATTTATACGCAGACAATACTGCTTATATGGACAAGCTGGTTGGCGACCTAGTGCATGTACTTGATAGTTTGCGCATGCGAGAAAATACCGTAATCATTTTTATGGGTGATAATGGTACCGCCAGTAAATATGCCGAACGCAGTTCCATAGGGGGCAAGCAGTTATCGGGCAAAAAAGGTACCATGCTAGAATGTGGAAGTTTGGTGCCCGCAACAATCAGTTGGCCCGGAAAGATTAAGCCGGGAAGAATCAGCAATCAATTGATAGATGCCTGCGATTTTTTGCCCACCCTGGCTGAGCTTACCGGAGCACCTATGCCAACTGACCGAGTAATTGACGGAAAAAGTTTTTTACCGCTACTATTTAACGAATCTGCCTCGCATCGAGACTGGATTTTTATGGAACTGGGTAATCAGTGGTATGTGAGAGACGCCAACTGGAAGTTAACCAGAGAAGAAAAGTTATTTGATATGCGCAATGCACCCTTTGAGGAAATACTCGTGCAAAATCCTGCCAGTTCACCAGCAACCAAAGCTGCTTATGAAAAGTTGAAAGCAGTTTTAACACAGTTACGTCCCGAAGCAGGTTTTTTAGATGATGGTGATGGAAGTGGTAGGCACGCCGCCAATGTGAAAAAGGGAAAAAAAGATGCGGATGATCAGTAATTGACCTCCCCATAAAATATTTCTATCATTTGCCAGCTTCGAATAATAAGAATGAATTTAGGGTGCTAGGATTGAAATTGCGTTGGTAAGAATTTTGGCATCAATATTTTTTACTTTCCCCCTGTATTCTCCATCAATTTGAAACGGAATTCTTTTTTTACATCGGATATGAACCTGTTGGGCCTGATATACCACCAATTTATTCGGATTAAAAGGCTGATGGGTGAAAAGCATTTTAAAGGTTTCTATCAATGATATTTTTTTCATTACTACTACTTCAAAATGATGGTCTACCAAACTTCCCTGCGGATTAATTCGGGCACCCGTTCGGTAGGCGGTGCCATTTGCCAACACAATCATGGCTGCCTTTAATTGCATCGATTGTCCATCAATCTGAAGGGTTATCTGGTGCATGCCGGAATAGTACAATGATTGCAAAGAAGCCCATCCATAGCCCCACCAGCCACGTACATTTCCCCGATTAAACTTTTTCATTGCCCAGGCATTTAATCCGATATCTGCCAAATGAAAGCAAATTTCATGTTGAATGGCAATGGCATGAATGGTTATCGGTTTTCCGGTAAGCAATAGTTGCATTGCCTCTGTGGGATCCGAAGGAATACCCATTTCATAGGCTAATCCATTTGCTGAGCCGGCTGGAATTATACCCAATGGGATTGTTCCGCCTAATAATGCAGTGGCTACAAGTTTTATGGTTCCATCACCCCCTACAGCCACCACCAGATTTGGCAGAATACTATTTACTTGTTCTGAAATCTGATTCGAAGGGGTATCTTTTTCCAAATGAACAAAATGAACCTCCACGCTTTGAGCACTAAAAAATTCTGAAATCAACTTTTGCCAGGGCCTTCGGACAGTGCCCGAGTGGGGGTTGATAAAAAATAAGATTGAACTGGTTGGCATAATAAATTTTACCCGATTGAATACCAAGATATTCCGTAATTTGTAGGGAATGCGCTATGGCAAAGTTACTAAATAGCTCACCGGTTAACCTGAAGATTTATAAGGGATATGGCCACACCCATCATCTGGTAGTTTACGGACACCTCTTGCATGGCAATCCTACCATTCGAGAACGGTTTACCCAAAATATTGTTTACAATATTCGGCACCTGATTCGCTTATTTGCTATTCACCCGATCGCCAATGCCCGAATTCAGTTACAACTCCAAACCACCCGACTCGAAACCAGCACCCAGGAAGATGGATTTTTTGAATTTCATTGGGAATCGCCCCAAGAATTAACTGCTGGGTTTCAGTCAATAACCGTTTCCTATTTAGATAAAGATGGTAAGGTATTGGAGGAAGTGCTGGGCGAATTATATATTCCTCATTCAGTTCAATTGGGTGTGATATCTGATATTGATGATACCATATTAATATCGTATTCATCCCGCCTTTTCAAACGATTACGCGTATTGTTTACCCGGCAACCCCACAGCCGAAAAACCTTTGCCGATATTGTTCATTATTTTACGCTATTGTCGCTATCAGGTACAGCGCCAGACCTACCCAATCCCTTTTTTTATGTATCCAGCAGCGAATGGAATTTATACGATGATCTTACTGAGTTTTTCTCGTACAATCATTTGCCAGAAGGGGTGCTTTTGTTGAATAAAATCAAACGTTTACAAGAATTGGGGGCTAGTGGACAAACCCAGCATCATAATAAACTGGTTCGGATTGAGCGGATTATGCGGATGTTTCCTAAACAGCGGTTTGTTTTGTATGGCGATAATTCGCAACACGACCCTGAAATTTATGCATACATTGCCAATCAATTTCCACAAAACGTGCTAGCAATCTATATTCGCTGTGTGAATTTGAGTAAAAAAGTATCCGCTCAAAAAATTTTAAACCAATTGAATCAGGCGCACATCCATACCCTACTATTTGACCATACCCGGGAAGCCATGTTGCATTCTGCCTCAATCGGTTTGTTGGTTGATGATTCTAAACTCTCCGCTAGTTAATAAAACCTACATGAAAAAAAATTACTTCGGCTTACTAATTTTACTGAGCTTTTGTACACAAGGAATTTGTCAGCAATTATCGCCAGCTTCCGACAGATGGAAAATGATGTGCGATATTTTACAACCCATGGTAAGCAAACAGGCCGATTGGGCATTGCAGCAATCTCCAATAACCATCACAGCCTATCAATCACCCAGGAGTTCAGGTGGGATACACGATTTTTTTTCGGAAGGGGATTACTGGTGGCCCAATCCGGTTTCGGCGGATAGTGCTTACATTCAAAAAGACGGACTCACCAATCCTGATAATTTTGTAGCACATCGATTGGCCATGATTCGGTTTAGTCAAATTATGGGCGCACTTGCTTCGGCTTATAGGCTCACAGGAAATGATCAGTTGGTGCAAGCAGCTATGCAACATTGTAAGGCCTGGTTTATGGATACAGCTACTGCTATGAGCCCACATTTATTATATGCACAGGCCATTAAAGGACGATTTACAGGGAGAGGAGTTGGCATTATAGATACTATCCATTTTATGGAAGTAGTGCAAGCCATTTTAGCTATGGAGAAAAGTAAGGCCGCCAATCCAGATATTATTGCAGCTTGCAGAAATTGGTTTGCGCAATATTTGGTTTGGTTGCAGGAACATCCTTATGGACAAACAGAAAAGAAGGCCGAAAACAATCATGGCACCTGCTGGCTGATGCAGGTTTCGTGCTTCGCAAAATTTACCAAAAATGATACTTTATTAACTAGATGTCGCCAAGAGTTTGAACAAATATTAGAAGCGCAAATGGATGCTAATGGAAGTTTTCCCAGAGAGATGAAAAGAACCAAGCCTTATGGATATTCATTATTTAATCTAGATGCATTTGCAACGCTTTGTCAACTATTATCAACCCCCCAGCGCAATTACTGGAACTATCAAACAACTGGTGGTAAGAGTATCCAAAAGGGGATTGCATTTTTATATCCTTTTGTGCAGGATAAATTTGCCTGGCCTTATGCGCATGATGTAATGTATTGGGATAACTGGCCTGTTGCTCATCCATTTTTATTATTTGGCGGGGTGGGACTAAATCAGGAAAGCTGGGTAACCACTTGGAAAAAACTAGATCATGCTCCAGATGAGCTGGAGGTTATCCGAAATTTACCGGTGAGGTATCCCTTGATTTGGTGGGATCTATCTGCTTCGGCTAGGAACTAATAACTAGAGTCAATTTTTTAAAAGTCTGCCTTTTAATTTATGTTTTTTATGAAAGCTATGTGTGGTTGCTTGTGTAAAATCGTTGCTGATGATGCTGATATTGCCGTCTGCTTCTAACATGCCCAGGTTAACTTGATCAATACTTTGTACCCCATGTTCTCTAACGGCGGCTTCTAGTTCGTGCATATTGATATCTGCTTTTCGGCAATGCGCTTCCTGAATAGCTCCTTTATATATGAGAACGGTTGCTTCTCCCTGTAATAGGGTATTGAGCGATTCATTTTTGTATAGTATTTTTTTGAGGGTATAATTGGCAGCAAATAATGACAAGGCGGCAATTAATCCTCCCGATAGGGAACTGTCGGAGCCCACCATCGCATTTTGAACGGCATTGCTGATTAATAAAATAAAGACTAAGTCTGTAACAGAAAGTTGGGCAAGCTCCTTTTTTCCAAAGAGGCGGATAGCAATAATCATAAAAAAATATACAGCCAATACCCTTACGATAATTTCCAGCCACGAAGGCAGGTGAAGCGAGGATAGATTAATAGCCAAGGGAACTAAAAGCATATCAATTTTTTTACAAGTTACAATAAAAAAATTCTACTGCTTAATGGCGAAGCAACTGAAATAACCGCTCAGTGGTGGTATGTTAGTCCGCTTAAGTAAGTTATTGAGTATGGATTTCTTTCTGTTTCGTATTTCCTAACAATCGGTTAGCTATTTACTGATTTACTCAAATCATTTAATGCAAACACCAATTGGTCCAATTCATCGGAGGTAGTATACAAGTTTGGTGTTATGCGGCACCCTTGTACATTGGCATAATCTATGGCTACCGTCCATATTTTATATTTTTTCAACAGGGTTTCTGCCAGCAGTGCGGGTTTCATTCCTTTAATGCCCACATTGGCAATCGCACAGGCACGGTCGGCACTGGTGGGGGTATTCAAAACAACTCCGGGAATTGAGCTAACGCGGCTGGTCCAGTAATTTTGTAAATAGCGCAGGCGGGCTTCCTTTCTTTCCGCTCCAATCATTTGAAAGAACTGAATGGCATCTTCTATGGCTAAATCAGTGTGTACGGGATGGGTGCCCAGGTGATTGAGTTTTGAAATGTCTCCCAGTGGGCGATCACCCTCTGCTAATAATGGCCAAATTTTTTGGATATGCTCTTTTTTCACGTATAACATTCCTACGCCCAAAGGAACACTCAGCCATTTATGCAAACTAGCCCCATAATAATCGCATTGTAAATCTGGAATATTGAATTGTATGTGGGCGATTGCATGGGCGCCATCCACCATCACTTCCACTCCTTTGCTATGCGCCATTTCGCAAATTTTACGGATGGGCAAAATTTGTCCGGTAATATTAATCATATGGCATACCATCAACAAGCGGGTTTTGGGAGTGATGGCATTGGCATAGAGCTGAACAATTTCATCATCGGATTTCGGATGGTTGGGTACGGAAATAATTTTATTTACTACCCCCTGTCTTTTAGCTACCTGCTTAAACATCTCCAGCATGGCACCATAATCTTGTTCGGCCATAACTGCCTCATCGCCCTCTTTCCAAGGAAAGCCACCAATTATCATATCCAGAGATTCGGTAGTGTTTCTGGTTAAAATCAGTTCTTCTGCAGGGCACCCAGTGAAGGCAGCTAATTGGGCTGCCATTTTTTTCTTGTTGTCGAATTGCACCGTGCGCATATAATACGAGCCTTGATAATTCACTTCACGTATATGCGCAATATATTTTTCTAATAAGGAATTGGGCAGAATATTATAGTATCCGTTTTCCAGATTAATATAGTCGGGTTTCAATCGATATTCTCCGCGAACTTGTTTCCAAAATTCATCATCGCCTGCGGTATCTGATGGGCTGAGGGTAGGTAGTTTTTTAGCCCAGGCTGGAACTGAGGCAAGCGAAAAGGGAGCAGCCACGGCAGCCAGTGCCATCGATTGTAGGAAAGTTCTTTTTTCCATGGGGAAGGGGTTGGGTTGAATAGTATGGTTAGTAAGCAATCATTTTTTTATTAGGGAGGAAAGTTTTGTGTAGCCGATATGCCACGCATCTTCCTTTTGTATTGAGAGGGGACTCAAGGCAATAGAATATTGTTGCAATAGATTTTCGGAAAGTAATTCTTCTATCTGATAAGCATCATCTATATCAATGCCATACTGATCATCTATATGCGCTTCGGCTCCTTTATAACCTGTATGTTTAAAAAATGTAGATGCTTTGGCTGTGCGGATGGCAGCTGCCTTGCTAGGAGCCGCTATTATCATTTTATAATGGTATTCTTCAAATTCCATTGGCTTATACCCGCCCAGGTTTATAAAAAATAGTCGGGGGCCTTTTTTTGCGCTTGATAAATGGGGTGCTGATTTCACATGTACAGCTAATCCATTAACCACTGTTACTTCCCGCCAGGCATCGATGTGCAGGCGGTGGTTCCCCGGCCAGAAAGCATGCATTTGCGGAACCAGTTCGGAAAGTGAAGGGGCAATACCAAAAAAAATATCGTGTTGTTCGGTATGCCGGCCCTGCGGTTTGCAGCCAATCAACACCATAAAAAGTTTCATACCTTAATATTACTGAAAAAATCCAGTAATTTGTAGGGTATGAAAAGATTACTCATTTTACTATTATTCGGTATGAGTGCAAATAATATACATGCGCAGCTGAAGGAGCAAAGGAAGCAACAACTTATTCAGGAAATTCAACGTTTGTTTGGTTCCGAGGAAGGGGTTTTTGCTATGGCATTTAAAGACTTGGGTACTGGCGATACCATTTATTGGAATGAGAAAGAATTATTCCACGCGGCCAGCACCATGAAAACACCTGTAATGATTGAGGTATTTCGGCAGGCGGCACTTGGGTCATTTACATTGCAGGATACCATGGTGGTGCGGAAAGAGTTTCAAAGTATCGTAGATGGCAGTTGGTATACTTTACAGGCGGGCGACGACAGTGATGATGACGTGTATGCAAAAATGGGAACCCCCCAAACGATTCAGTATTTACTGGAGCGTATGATTACCAGAAGTAGCAATGTAGCCACCAATTTGTTGATGACTAAAGTAAAGGGAGAACAAATTACTGCTACGATGCGCCAATTAGGTGCCCCGGATATACTGGTTCGTAGGGGGGTGGAAGACAATAAGGCCTATCAACAGGGGTTAAATAATGTAACCAGTGCCTATGACTTACAAGTAATTTTTGAGCAGCTTGCCGAGGGAAAAGCTATAAATTCAGATGCTTCTGCAGCAATGGTAGATATTTTGAGGCAGCAATACTATAATGACCTGATTCCGGCTTTGTTGCCCAAAAACGTGCAGGTTGCCCATAAAACTGGCTGGATAACTGGAGTTCACCACGATGGGGGCATTATTTATCTTCCGGATGGCCGAAAATACGTATTGGTATTATTGTCGAAAAACTGCAAGCAGGAAGCGGCTGCTGTTCAATTACTCGCTACTACATCAAGTAAAATATATAATTATTTTATAAGCAAATGATTCAAAATGTATTATGCATAAGAAATAAATATTTATTATTTTATTTATATATATAATAGTTCATCAAATTCGATCAATAGGTATAATATATAGCTTAATGCAGCGTTAATTGAGGATAGTTGGTCTAAATCATTCGTTGGATTTCTCCCGAATTTTTAAATTTTTAAATTAATTCTCTATTAAATCCTTAAAAAGATAAACAAAATTTTTTTTTTATCAAAAACGTGTACATTTGACACGCTATATAACCAATAAACTGCCAAATATGAATTTTAAAAAGCTAGTCATGCCCACATTGCTGGGTTTATTTGCTTGCTTGTTCGTGATTTCTGCGCAAGCCCAAAACAAAACTATTTCGGGAAGGGTAACAGACGCCAAAGACGGTTCTCCGCTTGCTGGTGTTTCCGTTGTAGTGAAAGGATCTAAATCAGGCACCCAAACGGCTGCTGACGGAACTTTTAAAATTTCTGTACCTTCTTCTACTTCCACTTTGGTGATTTCTTCTGTTGGATTCTCTAATCAAGAAGTAAATGTATCATCCCGTTCTTCAGTAGAGGTTGCCCTTGCTGGTACTGCTGATCAGTTGAATGATGTAGTGGTTATTGGTTATGGTACTGCCCGTAAGAAAGATTTAACAGGTTCTGTTGTTTCTCTTCAGGCAAAGAATTTCAATCAGGGAATGATTGTTTCTCCTTCTCAATTGTTACAAAACAAAGTAGCTGGTTTAGAAGTTACCAACACCAGTGGTCAGCCCGGAGCTGCTCCAACTATTCAAATCAGAGGTACAACTTCTATCCGTTCTAACAACAAACCTTTGTTTGTAGTGGATGGAGTTCCTTTGGATGGAGGTACTGCTCGTCCAAACATTGGCAATTCATTTGGTTCTACTCCAGGTTCTGATCCTTTGTTGTTTATCGATCCAAACAGCATTGCACAAATCGATGTATTAAAAGACGCTTCTTCTGCCGCTATTTATGGTTCTAGAGGTGCAAATGGTGTAATCGTTATTACTACCAAAAAAGCAACTGCTGGTCCGCTGAAACTTGAGTTCGGTACTGATTTTGGTACCAACATTGGTTATATGAAGCGTTTCGAAGTACTGGATGCAGCTCAATATCGTGCAGCGCTTAAAAAATACAATCAGCCAGCAACCTTAGATGGTGGTGGTAATGTAGATGCTTTAAAAGCAATCACACAAAATACTTTATCTCAGAATTATAGCTTAGCTATGAGCGGCGGTAATGATGTTGGTAGATTCCGTGCTTCTTTTCTGGCTTCTAAAAATATGGGATTCCTGAAAAAATCTGCGTTGGACAAATACCTTGCCACTTTAGGGGGTAACTATAAATTCTTGGATAAGAAATTAACATTGGATTTCAGTGTAATTGCTGGTAACTATGCCGAGCAATTAACTAGTATCTCTAATACTGCAGGTTCTCAGGGTAACATTATTTCTTCAGCTCTCAGCTGGAATCCTACTCAGCAACTGGTTGCTCCAGGAAACATTTATCAATTCCCAAGCAATGGTTCTGGAAATCCACTGGCATTTAATGATGCTTATTCTGATAAGAGCAGCGTATTTTCATTCTTGGGAAATATTTCTGCTTCCTATAAGATTACAGATAAATTAGAGTACAAATTCTTATTGGGTATCAATCAGGGTGTTGGTCAGCGTTTTCAGAATTTAGAAGGATGGATTGTGGGTATCTCCGGTGTTTCCGGTTTAGGTACTGCTCAAATTGCCAATGCCAAGCTGAACTCTCAAACTATCAACCATACCCTTACTTATCGCACCGATTTGGCTAAAGACCTGTCTTTAGAAGCATTGGCTGGTTATGAGTATTTCAAAACCAATTTCAGCGGTAATGGTGTATCTGCTTCTGGTTTTAATACTAACCTTGATCAGGTTACCAGAATATCAATTCCTTATACCAGCATGATGACGAATGCTAAGACTCAGAATCCATTCTATTCTTACACGAATCCTACTGCTGAACTTCAATCTTATTTTGCCCGTGCTACCTTTAATTTCAAGGATAAGTATTTGTTAACTGGAACTTTCCGTGCGGATGGATCTAGCAAATTCGGAACTAATAACAAATATGGTTATTTCCCTTCAGTAGGGGTTCGTTGGGTAGCTAGCAACGAAGATTTCTTAAAAGGAAACAAATCAATCAACAACTTATCAGTGAGAGCTTCATGGGGTATCACCGGTAACCAGGAATATCCTGCCGGATCTTCTCAAGAGCAATTTGCACTTAACTCTTTTAACAACGCTCCTCAGGTAGTAAATGGTAACCCCGATTTGAAATGGGAAAAATCTACTACCGTTAACGCTGGGGTTGACTTTAGTTTGTTAGCTGGAAAGTTATACGGATCATTTGATTACTATAACAGAAGTACTACTAACATTCTTTTCCAAACCAATGCGATTCAACCTGCTCCTTCTTCTATTTCTTTCATCAACCTCCCCAACGCTAAGTTGAATAACTCAGGGGTGGAATTAGCTTTAGGTGCAACAGTTATGGAAAGAAGCCAGTTTGCTTGGGATGTTAATTTTAACCTAGCATACAATAAGAATATCATCAAAGATTTCAAAGATCCCAATACTGGAAGAGACCTGATGGTAAATACTGGTGAAATCAGTGGACAGGGTGTATCTGGAACACTTGCTCAGGTAATGGCTAACAACCAACCTGTGAATGTTTTCTATCTGAAAGCTTTCAAAGGATTTGATGCTAGTGGTAACCAACAAATTGCCGACAATCCTACTTTCTCTGGAGATCCTAACCCTAGCTATCTGCTTGGTTTTGGAACTACAGTACGTTGGAAGAAATTCACTTTCAACATGAATGCGGGTGGTGCCTTTGGATACCTGATTTATAATAATACCGCTACTTCTGTAACCAA
>Ga0114981_10001654_pt1 | contig 14530 bp, 7 predicted proteins | sample S_140806_MF_Meta_FD_87028 | JGI IMG/M metagenome (GOLD analysis project Ga0114981, IMG submission 87028) | Freshwater microbial communities from Lake Simoncouche, Canada to study carbon cycling - S_140806_MF_MetaG | ecosystem: Environmental > Aquatic > Freshwater > Lake | place: Lake...
TCAGCGGTTCTTTAATCTGCTCTAAAAATTGCCGGTTGATGCGCTCATAATCACTCTTCCAAAGTATCGACTTGAATTCAACCACTGTTTTTCCGTTTTCCTTTTGTAGTAACTCGGGATAACAATGCCCGGAATGATTGTAATGATTCAGCTTGTTCATCTCCGCTTTCACCCAATAGGTTTGCTTGTAATGCGTGGAAAACATTCGCTGAATGCTTTCTGCTATATCAAGTAACGTATAGGTTTTTTTACCGGCGATGATCTCTGGCATTTTTCAAAGGTGAGGTGTCTCTTTGAAGGGAATTCAAATGTTGAAAAAAATGATGGTGTGTGAATATACTTTTGCTGCATGAATTACGCTCGAATTGCTTGTCTGTCGCTCGCTGTTGCAGTGGTGCTTGGCTCCATGGGGGCTCACGCCATGAAGCCCCATCTAACTGCTGAAGCCATGAATTCTTGGGATACTGCAGTGAAGTATCAATACTACCAAAGCATCGGTTTGTTGGCGTTGACCGCTGCAGGAAAAGTGTTGCCGATAGTTGCCCGCGCACATGCATGGTCTATGCATTTGATTGCATTGGGCACATTGTTTTTTTGCGCATCCCTTTACTTGAGGTCTAGCTCAGCAGTTTCCGGAGTCGATTTCACATGGCTCGGCCCCGTTGCCCCTATTGGCGGGTTGCTTTTTATTGCGGGTTGGCTGCTAGCTGCTTTCGCATTTTCCGGAAAGAAGCCGGATTTCAAGTCGTAGTTTTTTAGTGCTGAAAGCTTAGTAGGTTCTCTAACTCAACAGTAAGTTTCGGCAACTGTCGTCGTTCTATCATGAAGCTGTTCAACTCTGCAAATTCGCCGAATACGTAGTGCTTCAATGCGGCTTCACGCAGATAACCTTTGCCGGTGCTGCCGCCTGTTCCTGAACGTGTGCCAATCATTCTGTGCACCATGTTCATGTGTCTCCATCGCCAAGTCGCAAATAGTTCGTCGACTTCCAAGCACAGGTTGATGATGCGATAAGGATTTTGCAGCAGCGGATAATCGCGGTAGAGTAAAATGAAAAGTGCCGACCTTCTTGCGCGATCAGAGAGAGTGCCCTCTTGGAAGTCGGGATTCAAGAACAGTTCATCGAAGCGCTCAATGTTTTGCTTTTCACCCTCACCAAGCGATTGGCTGTAGGTGTCGCGGTAGTGGTTCCAAAAGGCTTTGTCGTTGCCATTTTCCCACAGCGCTGAATCTTCGAAAAACGGCATTCTTTCCAACCAGTTATTCAGCAACTCGAGTAGGGTAGGTTCCGTTGAAAGTTTTTCAATCGCGGCTTTGTCCTCGGGGCGCAGTTGACTCGTGTAATACTGCTGCCCATGACGATGTTCCATTTTTAATCCGAGCTTGGCTTCCAGTATTTTGAACTGCATACTCTGGAAACCACTCGCGGGCCGAAGCAGGTCGCGGAAGTCGAGGAAGTCGAGCGGTGTCATGGTTTCCAATATGTCCACTTTGTGCACAAGCACACGCATTATTTCAACCACTCGAAAAAGTCGCCGCGAAACCATCATCAATTCTGGTGAGTTATCGTTGATGGTGGTCTTAGACATGATGGCATGCACAGAGTCGACCTCAAACATGATTTGCTTGAACCAAAGCTCATACGATTGGTGGATGATGATGAACAACATTTCATCATGCGCATGACGATTCGCTTTGTCGCTCTCCAACTCTTGAGCACCGAGTACTTTGTCTAACTGCAGGTAATCACTGTAATACATAGAAAAAAATCTTGATGGCGCGCAAGATACACAGGATGTCCTCTTTGTTCTTTTCTCTGAATTACTTTAGCCGCCATGAATGCCTCAGACAACATTGTATTCTTCGACGGTGTATGCAATTTTTGCAATGGCACCATCAATTGGCTGATGGCTCGCAACACACGTCAGAATCTCTTGTTTTCATCTCTTCAGGGCAGCACTGCAAAGCGTTTGTTGCCGCACGAAATGCTGGTCGATCTTTCTTCTATCGTTTATCATCGAAGGGGACGCATTTATACCAAATCGACGGCGGTTCTTTTCATTTGCAACGACATGGCTTGGTATGGCGGCTTAGCTCTCCCGTTTCTTCTAGTGCCTTGTTTTGTGCGCGATGGAGTGTACAATTGGGTCGCACAAAACCGCTACAAATGGTTTGGCAAGTCGGATGCCTGCCGTGTCCCCACCGCTGCTGAAAGGACTCGATTTCTGGATTGATTGTAAATAGAAAGCCCGCCAACCTTTCGGCTGACGGGCTGTCTACTTTCGACCAAGATTATTGGTCTCCACCCTTTTCTTTAATTCACGATTAGTTTCTTTTCTGCGCGACGATCGTTCGTTTGCATTGTCACCACATAGAATCCGCTGCTCAGAGTAGTGCCGAACTGAACGGTGTAAATACCTGTGGTAGCTCCACCGATTGTTTCACCTATAATCAGTTTACCTGCTGCATCGCAAACGGTCAGGTGCAATTGTTCGTCGCGATTGTTCATGTCTATCCATTGAATGTTCAAGGTTGAACCATTGTTCGGGTTCGGGTAAACGTTGAAAGCAAAAGATGTTTCGTTCACTTCGCTTACCGGCAACTCCAGCGCAACGATGAAGTTGCAGGTGGTGCTCCATGCGGTGATGATTCCTTCGCCATAGGCACAACGAACGCTTATTTCATAGCTTTCTCCTGCGGTTAGCTGCATCGCGCTTACAATACTTAACGATGGTTCAGCGGTAAATGCGGTCCAATCGTAATTGTTGCCTGTGATATGCCATTCGTAGTTCAACACACCTTCCAATGCGATAGCTTCAATGGTTGCACCCCATGCAGTAATGGTTGCTCCACAATCGGCTGCAGAAATGCCGGTAGTTGGTAAGTCAAGAGTTTCGGTAGTAACAGAGCAATAGTCTCCGAAGGGCCCCCAGTTTCCATTTACACGTGCTTTTATACCAATAACGTAAGTGGTATTGTATGCAAGGTTTGGAATGCCGGCTATTGCGAAGTACACATCGTTTGTGAACTCGTCAGCGAGTATAGTACCTGTGGGTGTTGACACACGCCACATGTATTGATCAGCTCCTTCAACCACCTCACAAGCAACAGTGCCGCTCATGCCGAAATCGGATGTGTTGCAGTATAGCTCAGTAAGTCGAGTTGCAGGAATGACAACCTCACAGTCGTATGCAACTGTTGCGATAGCGTTAATCGAACAACCATTAGCATCGCTTACAGTTACCTGATAGGATCCAGCTGCTACATCGTCGAGTTGTGCTGAAGTGCTTCCATTGCTCCAAACAATGGAGTAGGAGGGAGTACCACCTGCAATCATGACTTCAGCGCCTCCATCGTTTCCTGCGCAAGTTTCTGCTCCGGTAATGAGCACATTGCCCGTGAGCATAGTAGGTTGTTCAATTGTAGATATAGCCTGAGCAGTGCAGCCATTCGCATCAACAATGTTGAGGGTCAGGTTGCCAGTTGAGAGGTCTTCAACCAGTTCATCGCTGCTTCCGTTGCTCCATCCATATTGGAAAGGAGCGGTTCCTCCCTGTACAAGGGCAAGCGCCGATCCGTTGTTTTGTCCATTGCAGGTCACATCATTGGCATCAATGTCAGCAGAGAGCTGAACCGGCTCACCTATGACAGCCGATGATGTGCCGGTGCAACCGGTTCCATCCGTAACAATCAAAGTATATTGACCGGCTAGCAGGTTGCTGATAGAAGCAGAGGTTGCATTGTTGCTCCATTCGAAGGAATAGTCCTGACTACCTCCGTTTACAATAGCTGTTATACTGCCATTGGCGGCACCAAAACATGTAATGTTGCTAGCTTGCAGGAATACGCTCAGGTTGGCACTTTGGGTAATCTGAAACGCTTGTGTTTCAGTGCAACCTTGGTTGTCTGTTATGGTTACTGAATAATTTCCTGCGCTCAGATTATTGTTTTCATATCCTGAAACACCATTGCTCCAGTTCACGATATAGGGTCCAGTTCCTCCACCGGGTGCCACAATTGCGGATCCAATTACGTCGGTGCAAGCGATGTCGAAATCCGATACGTTTATTTCCAATGCATCGGGTTGGCTTACTGTAAATGTTGCAGAAGCAGAGCAGCCCGCGAGGTCTGTTGCAGTGGCGGTATATGAACCCGCTTGCAGGTTGTTGATCTGAGCTCCGGTCATACCATTGCTCCAGCTAATGCTACTAGTTCCTGATCCGCCGCTGACTGATACACTGATGCCGCCATCATTGTCACCGAAACACTGCACGTTGTTGACGTTTCCGTTCAATACAAGCGCTGATGGACTATTGACAGTGAAACTCTGTGACGCAACACAACCAGAAGCATCTGCAGCGGTTACTGTGTATACGCCTTCAGAAAGATTGTTGATGCCTGCACCGATAGCGCCATTGTTCCAACTGAATGTCTTATTTCCGGTGCCGCCTGTAGCCGAAACCTGAATACTTCCGTTGTTATTACCAAAACAGGTCACTGCGTTGGCGGTTCCTTCAATGACAATGGCCTGGGGTGCACTAATCGTATAGCTTGCAATTGTTGTGCAGCCTGCGGCATCCGTTACTGTTACACTATAGCTTCCTGCTCCTAAGTTGTTAATGCTTGAAGATGCGGCTCCGTTGTTCCAGAGATAGGTTTTATTTCCTGTACCACCACTCACACTGAGGGCGATGCTTCCGTTGGTCAGACCGGCACATGTAACATTTTGTGTGTTTCCATTGATGCTCATGCTTGCCGGATTGCTAAGCGTTGTGCTCGCCTGAGCGCTGCAGCCTTGAGCACTTGTAACCGTAACGGTGTAGTTTCCGGCGGCTACATTGCTGAGATTCGCAGTGGTTGCTCCGTTGCTCCAGCTATAGGTATAAGGGCCAGTGCCGCTAATAGAGCTGGTTATACCGCCGTTGCTTTGTGCGTTGCAGGCGGGGTTGGTTCCTGTGAGCGTCACTGCAGGGTCAGCATATACTGTTACGCAGTTGGCGCATACATAGGTGTTGCTGCCGTATGCATTGGTTGCTGTCAATGTAACATCGAAAGTGCCGGCTGTTGCGTAGGTTACGTTCTGAGGGTTTTGTTGCGAGGAAGTGGCAGGCGACCCTCCTTCAAATGTCCAGCTATAGGAGGTCGGTGATTGTGTACTTGTGCTTGTATAATCGTTTTGCACGTTGCGGCAAACGGTGTTGTCTTGCACGGTGAATGCAGCAACCGGTGCTTGTCCTTGTGGGGTTGAAGCCACAATGCAAAAATCGTTTGCTGATGTATCGCCCCAGTTGCCGGCTCCCTGCGCTAATACAGATCCATCGGCTGCGGTGAGAACAAAACTACCATTGGTAAATCCTTGCCCATCGCCGAAAACGTCATTCATAGTGAGGGTATAGCAACCTTCTGCAAGACAAACAGGTGTTACATTGTGCAGACCTTGTTGCCCGTTCACATAGGGGCCGCCTGCCATTAAGGTGGTATTGTTCAGGTCGCTGATGGTCCAGCTGGTTTCTGTACCATAATAATCCAGAATTACATCGAGTTGGGCAGCCGAGCCTGCTGTTACAGCAAATAGCCCCGTTGTTTGATTGTTGGCCGCATTTTCATCTGTACTGCCATTCGGTGAGCTTGTCCATGCATAGAAGGTGTGTGAACCTGCCGACGGATTAATAGTGGGTAGGGTAACCGTGGTTGAAGAACCGGGCGCAACAGATCCGCTCCAGTTGTAGCTCGCTGTGCCTACTCCGTTCACGTTGTATTGAATGGTAGCAGTAGTAAGTGTGAGCCCTCCGAAGTTGGCCAGTGTTACCTGTGGAGTAATACCACCTGCGCAGTTGGTGCCACTTGGGTTGATAATAGAGGTAATTCCGATGTCATTTTGATATACCGGCATGCAGCCCATGGAGGTGAGTATACTTGTTCGTTGTGTTTCCAGTGCAGTGCGCATGCGCAATTTCTGGCCATCGGTATACATATCTTGACAAGTCTGAGAGGTGTAATCCATATAGTTTGCTACCTGCTGTGTGCCGCTGCAAGCTGGACTGCTGCAACTGCCTGCCTGAATGGTTGGCGGTGTATCGCATACACGATCTCCTTGAGTTGTGCAATCGGTTTCACCCGAGCATGAGGTGGTTGAATTAAAGGTGTGATACAATCCCAGGTAGTGACCAACTTCGTGCGTAAGCGTACGATTCATGTTGGTATACGACTTCAGATTTCCTACAGTCCCGAAGGCGTTGTAGAGTAATACGATTCCATCAATAGGACTGTTTACAGGAAAATACGCATACCCTTGAATACCGCTTCCGCCGTCGTTGTTTTCAATTTCATTCACTACCCAGATATTCATGTAGGAAGCACGGGGCCATGTTGAAAGTGCTTTAACGCTCTCTTCAATCGCACCGGTCCCTGCAGAGGCCTCAATACCCATGGTTGAATAGTTGGTAACTGAACTGCCATTGACGCGAACAATACCATTGGTGGGTTGACCGCTTGGGTTGCGAGCCGCGAGACAGAATTCGATACCGACATCGACTCCGTTTCCAAATCCATTGGTACCCGTCATGCGACGAAAGTCCTCGTTGAGGGCTGCGATGGCTGAGAATATCTGTTCGTCTGTAATGTTGGTTCCGCTTCCATAAGCCTCTCCATTATGAATTACATGCACAACAACCGGAATGGTATAGATTTCATCGGTTCGTTGCGAAGGATGCATTTCGCGATTCAGCCCGAGCATGCGCTCCATATAATAGAAGCTGCGGCTGAATTCGATGTTGTGATTCATCAGGGAGTCGTTGAGCATGTCGGATGGACATGTTGGCGAGCTTTGTGAGATTCCTGCGGTAATAGCCAGGAATGTCAGAAGCAATAGGGAGGTTAGGTTTTTCATTTTGCTCTTTGTTCTTTATTGGACTTTCGTGAAAACACGTCCTTGTACCCTAATCCCCCTGATTTGGTTACGATTACCAAATGGATTTAGATGAAAAGGGTAAAGTGAGCGACCAAAGTCCAATATGTTGGGTATGGGATACTCGCCCCTCGTCCATCGCCCCTCTCCCTCGTCCCTATTTGTGAACACCGCCCCATTCTCCTTGTTTCTAACCCAACTTTGCATTCTCTATGGCCAAGGCAACCCAGAAAAAAACCATTGCAGTCGCGGCTGCTCCCGACTTGAATTTCAGAGACTTTGTGCTTATAAGGGGCGCTCGTATGCACAACTTGAAGAATGTGAGCGTGGCAATTCCGAGGTCGAAGTTCACGGTAATTACAGGATTGAGCGGTTCGGGGAAGTCGTCACTAGCATTTGATACCTTATTCGCTGAGGGCCAGCGCCGCTATGTGGAAAGCTTGAGCAGTTATGCACGCCAATTTTTGGGGCGTCTCGATAAACCCGATGTTGATGCAATAATAGGCATTAGCCCAGCTGTGGCCATCGAGCAGAAGGTGACCAGTCGTTCGTCACGATCAACCGTGGGAACCAGCACTGAGATTTATGACTATCTTAAGCTTTTGTTTGCCCGAATAGGAAAGACCTTTTCACCTGTAAGCGGAAAGGAGGTGAAGCGTCACCGGGCGCAGGATGTAGTGGAATACATTCAAACACATCCGGAGGGAACCAGGTTTTACATTATGGCACCCGTAGAAGCGGGGGGTGACCTTAAAAAAAGATTGGAGGTTTTTGCTCAGCAAGGATTTTCACGCATACATGCAGACGGCGAGCTGCTGCTTATTGAAGAATGCGTTGCCAAGCCCCGCAAATGGAAGAAGGTTTCATTAGTACTCGATCGACTTGCATTCAATACCGACGATGAAACCAACACGCGCATTGTCGACAGCACGGAAAGTGCTTTTTTTGAAGGTCGCGGTGTTTGTCAGATTTTACTAGCTGATAGCAATCACCTGGAACAATTCAGCAACCGATTCGAAGCCGATGGTATTGTATTCGAAGAGCCCTCCGTCAATCTCTTTGCCTTCAATAATCCGGTGGGAGCATGCAAGCGTTGCGAAGGATTCGGTTCTATCATCGGAATCGATGAGCATTTGGTGATGCCCAACCGTAAACTAAGCGTTTATCAAGATGGCGTTGCCTGTTGGCGCGGCGAAACCATGGGTGAATGGAAAGACCAACTCATCTACCACGCGGCGAAATTCAACTTCCCGATTCACAAGCCAATTCATGAACTCAGTGCAGAGCAAATGGAGTTATTGTGGACGGGCAATAAATACTTCCGCGGCCTGAATGCATTTTTTTCGCAATTGGAATCGGAGTCTTATAAAATTCAGTATCGGGTTATGCTGAGCCGCTACCGTGGAAAAACGCCATGCCCCGATTGCAAAGGAACCCGTTTGCGAAAAGACGCCAACTATGTAAAAGTGGAAGGCAAGAGCATCTCCGAGCTGGTGAATATGCCGGTAGGGGACTGCCATCGCTTCTTTGCGAGCCTGAAGCTCAACGAGCACGATGGAAAAATCGCCAAGCGATTGCTTATGGAAATAACCAACCGCTTGGGGTATTTGAATGAGGTCGGACTGGAATACCTCACACTCAATCGCCTCTCCAATACACTGAGTGGGGGCGAATCGCAGCGCATTAACTTGGCTACAAGTCTGGGGAGTGCACTGGTTGGCTCACTCTATATTTTGGATGAACCAAGTATCGGTCTGCACTCGCGCGATACGCATCGATTGATTGGCGTGCTGCAAAACTTAAAAAAGCAGGGCAACACGGTAATTGTCGTTGAGCACGACGAAGAAATAATGAAGGCTTCTGACCACCTTATCGACATGGGCCCGGAAGCCGGTGTGCAAGGGGGGCAGGTTGTGTTTGAGGGGGCTATCGGCGAATTGATTGCCAATGGAAATACGCTAACTGCCGATTATTTGCGCGGCACAAAAACAATTTCGAGGCAGACGCTCAAGAAAATTGGCAAAGACAAAATCATTATTCAGGGAGCGCGCGAGCACACTCTGAAGAATGTAGACGTTACGTTTCCACTGCGCTGTTTTACCGTTGTAAGCGGTGTGAGTGGAAGTGGCAAGTCCACATTGATTAAGAACATTCTTTATCCGGCCCTGCAAAAGGAGCTCGGCGGCTTCCCATCGGTGAGTGTGGGTGAGTACGATGCCATCTCTGGCGATTGCAAAACCATTGGTGCAGTTGAGTTTGTGGATCAGAATCCGATTGGAAAATCATCCCGCTCCAACCCTGTTACCTACATCAAAGCTTACGACGAAATCCGTTCGTTATTCTGTCAGCAACCTCTTGCCAAACAACGAGGTTTCAAGCCGTCGCACTTCAGTTTTAATGTAGAAGGCGGTCGTTGTGAAGCGTGCGAAGGTGAGGGAAAGCAAACGATTTCCATGCAGTTCATGGCCGATATTCAGTTGGTTTGTGAGGCGTGCAAGGGCAAGCGATTTAAAGATGAGGTCATCGAAATTCAATACAACGGAAAGTCGATTTCAGACGTTCTCGACATGACCATCGACGAGGCTGTTGTGTTTTTCGCGACAGACATTTCGAAAACGGTCAATAAAAATATCGTGGAGCGCTTGAAGCCGCTTCAGCAGGTTGGCCTTGGCTACATCGGTCTCGGGCAAAGCTCTTCTTCACTTTCAGGCGGTGAAGCGCAACGCATCAAATTGGCATCGTTTCTTTCCAAAGGCGCGAACGCACAGCACACGCTCTTCATATTCGATGAGCCCACCACGGGTTTGCATTTTCACGACGTGAAAAAACTGATCGACTCTTTCCAGGCACTGCTCAACAATGGACATAGCATAATTGCAATTGAACACAACCTCGATGTATTGCGTTGCGCCGATTGGCTCATAGATATGGGCCCTGAAGGAGGCGTTGGTGGGGGAGTGGTGGTGTATGCCGGACCTCCTTCCGATATTCCTGCTACGACCCATACGGGGCGTTTCCTGCGCGCTGCGAGTAATTAAGGGATGGAGTAGCCATCCGTTAAGCAGAGCAGAAAGGCAACTAGCGCGTTCTCTTCGGAATCGGTTAAGTGCAGGCTTCCTGTGATTTGGTGCGCTACGTTTTCGGAGACTTCGGGCTGAAATTGGCCATCGACATCGCGCGCGTTTATGAAGTGAACTACTTCTTTTAGTGTGCTGAAGTATCCGTTGTGAAAATAAGGACCGGTGTATTGCACATTACGAAGTGTGGGCACTCGGAATTTACCATTTTCATTGGGGTCTTCTACAACCTTTCCCAGTCCTAGATCTTTTGCAGCGTGACCTTCCGGATTGATAGAAGAGAAGGTCGTATAGTACGGGTTCTCCTCGTTGCGCGGAACTCCCAAATTGTAATAGCCATAGTTAGTAAAAAGTATGTGTCCTGTTTCAGCATCCGGTTGTGCACTATGGCACTGGTTGCACTGTGCTTTTCCTTGAAACAATTCCAATCCCAGTTGTTCGTCTTCCGTAAGTTCAATTTTGCCTTGGAGCGCATAGTCATACTTCGAAGTGAATTCACTGAAGAACGAACTACGCTCGAAAGCAGCTAAGGCGTCACATAAATTCACATAGGCCTCTTGCGCATGACGCATTTTACCGAATACCTTTTTATAGAGCGGATAATAGGGAGCGTTGAGTACTTCATTTACAAGAGAAGCAGTATCTGTATTGTTCATTTCTGCACTATTGAAAAACGGACCTGAAAGCTGATGCTCCAGCGAATTGCTCCGCCCATCCCAAAATAATCCGCCGTGATAAAGTCCTGTTGAATCGCGTTCCAAAGGGGGAATGAAACCAACATAGGCAAGCGACTGTGCGTTTCGATTTACGAACGCTCCATCGATCATTCCTTCTGAAACGATCGCATGATTGGGATCCGCAAATGCAGTTTTTGGGGCATGGCATACCGTGCACGATTGGCCATTGGGGTCGCTAAGTGCCTTATCAAAAAACAACTGCCTGCCGAGCTCTATCTTCAATGTTTCGCGCTTCTCGGATGTGGGTTTTTTCCGAAAGGCCATGATCGATAAAACCACAAACAAGATGAAAATTCCATACAATCGAATTCGAACTGTCGACATGCGACAAATGTAACATCCAAAAAATGCAACAAGAATGGAAATGATTTTTCTCTACTTTAGGCGTATGTGCTACACCATACAACAACTCGAGGAGAGGATGCTAAAGCAAGGGCAGCGCAAACATTCAACACCCGCAGAGATTGACGAGGCTCTGCGCATCTTTCGAGAGCAGATAAAGGGTAAGCCTCTCTTTGCTATCAGCGGCTTCGAGCATCCGGCATTGCCAATACTCATGGATCAAGGGGGATTGCATTGGCAACTCATGCATTGGGGGCTTATTCCACTGTGGTGTAAAGACTGGAATGCGGCACTTGAAATGAGCAACATGACGCTTAACGCGCGCGCTGAGACCGTTTTCGAAAAGCCTGCTTTCAAGCATGCGGCTTCTTCACGAAGAGGGCTTTTGCCAATTACAGGGTTTTATGAATACAAGCACATAAAGGGAAAGAAATACCCTCATTTTATTGACTGGAAGGACGAGGATGTGCGCTGGCTTGCTTGCGTGTGCGATGAATGGAGAGATCATGGCAGGGGAGAAACCTTGCTCACGTTTGCAATAGTCACAACGCGTGGCAACGACCTAATGGCGCAAATACACAATAATCCGGAGTTGGACGAACCTCGCATGCCGGTGTTTTTGGAGGGCAACGATTTATTAGCGTGGATGAATAAAGACACCCCAATAAACAAACTGAAACACATGTTGAGGCCATGCGATTCGGCCGATATGCGCGCGCATACGGTGAAATCATTGCGAGGAAAGCTTTCGCCGGGCAATACTCCGGAGGCATTCAAGCCGCATGTGTATGCCGAACTTTATGAGCCGCCAACGCTCTTTTAGCGCATGATGATAAACGAACCGTTGAGCTCTTGTTTAACTCCGGTCGACTTCGAAACAACAATTGCTGTCCAGTTGTAAGCGCCGTTCGGAGCGAAGTGTTCGCCTCCTCGGATGTTGCCTGTCCAAGGTATAGAAGGATCTGTACCTTCAAAAAGCAATTCTCCGTATCGGCTAAAAATCTGGATCTTGAAACGCGTAGGGTCAATATCGGCTCCTTCAAAACGCAGCACATCATTTAGCCCGTCGTTGTTGGGGGTGAAGGCAGTAGGAACATAGAATTGCAAGATGTCATCAATCGTTACAAGACTTGGTGTAATAACATCCGTGCAATTGTGAATGTCGGTTACCTGCAGGTTCACGATATAATCGCCGCCGTATCCACTTGGAAATTCAAACACCGGATTGGCAGATGCTGAACCACCCATGAGTTCTCCTGTAATCGTCGAAAACGTCCATAGATAACTCGTGATGGGATAGCCTTCGGTCATATCGGTAAACTGAATTTCAGTTTGTAGAATATCTGTTGGCTGAGGACCCGCAATGTATCCCGCAATAGGAGGTGCATAGCTCGATAACTCCAACGATTGGGGCGCTGTGTAGGTACAGCCTGCCGCATTGGTAAGCGACAAATTCACGGAGTAGTTTCCGGGATACTGAAAGGTTAGGTTTACATCATCCTGATTGACAAGGTTATTCCCGTCTGAAATACTCCACGTGCTTGAAGCGAACGTCGAAGGATCGCTTTCAATACTCAAATTAAATCCATTTGGCCAGCAACCCTCTGTAGTATCGGCAGAGTAAAGCACTTCAACCGGAGGCAGCACATCGCTTTGAAAACATGCATTGGCGGTATAAGCACAACCATCTTCAACCGTTAAACATACTTGTCCGCTTTGAGTTGGGGAGTATACTCCATTGGCTGTGTTACCAACTGCTACTCCATCGTAGGTCCATGAGTACTGATAAGGAGCTTTGCCATAAAGCAATTCATACAAATCCATACTCACACTTCCTCCGTCGCAAATCATCGTGTCGTTCGGAGTTGATATTTCAATCGGTTCTATGAAGTTAATGATGAGTTCAGCAGTGTCGCAACCTGCAGGTATGAAGTGGTAATAAGTGCCGGCTGCATCAACCGCTGGATCAAAGATTCCGTCTGCCAATGGATTCTCTGCAATGTCCATCCAGGCGCCAAGGGCGTATGGTGTTCCATTCAAACTATCGCGCATTTCAAAAGGTGCTGCAGTGAGGCAAACATTGATTTCCGCATCATCTCCTGCATCCTGATTCTGGTTTAAGAATACAGTAACATCATCGCTGCTAGCACAATCGGGGTGACCAACTGGGAAACCGGAAACGGTAAACGTGGTTTGTCCGGTTAGATTCACAATGGTTGGAGCCTGTAAAGCTGGGTTATCGAGTGGAGTGCCCGGACTCCATGACCATTCATATCCGTCGGGTGCCCATTGTGCTATATCACCGGGTGGTGCCGGCTGAACAGAATAAATCCAATTCGTAAATGTCCCGCTATTGCATGAAACACTACCGTCGGATGTGAAGTTGATGGTAATACACCCACTCGGTGCTGACCAAGACATTCCTGAAGCATCACCCCCAGACCAAGTCTCTATTATAGGTGATGCGGTATTTGGACCATCGTAAAACGTAATGTCCTCGAAAAATGCTTCCATCTGACCACTTTCGAATGAAAAGGCGATTGAAGTCCCATCACCGGGATTATCCGTGCAGTAGGTCCAAGTTTGATTGTCGTTTTCGACGTAGCAATAAGTTTCATCTTCGATACAATTGGTGCACTGTGGTGAAGGATATCCTTCATACCAGCCTTGAAGCACAAGCTCGTCGCATCCTACTCCGAAATCAGCCGGTGCTGTTACATCAATGGCATCGAATACGGTTATGGTAAATGAAGTGTCATTGGAACAACCGAAGTCATCTACTACGGTGTATTCATAGGTGTATTCGCCCGGGCTGGTTGGGGTCACAGTAATTTCATCAAGGTTGCTGTCGTTGATGGTTGCAAAAGGTGCATTGCTCCAATAGGATGTTGCCGGCCCGGGAAGAATTTGAGGAGTATATTCAACTACTTCAGGATAGAGTGATTCGTCCAGTATTAATCCAAAACCGACTAATTGTCCATCATCGGCAGCCCAGTTATCGACCACGGTGAGTGTCCAAATTCCATTTGTTGGGCAACCAACCAAGCCATCCAAAGGCGCTAACGGTTCGTAGTCTCCTTCCGGCAAGGTTCCACCGAAACCACCGCTGGCATTTACCCATTCGACCCACGTCGTAGTTGAAGCCGGCGTAAAGCAATAGTTCCAAGGTTCTCCCTGAGTGCTTGGGTCGTCGCAGTTTATGTTGTCAGCAGGATTTGGAACACCAATTTGAGTGCCTCCGCCTCCTTGTTGATGCAGCATCACTTGTTGGCCGTTGGGACAAGTTACGTAAATAACCAAATCTCCCATGAAGCTATGTTCCATGTCCAAACAAATGCTTTGAATATCGTTGATGTCATCGATTGCTGTTCCAGCCAAGAATCCCATCTGGAAAATATCGATGTTCTGCGAAATACCCAACAACGTATCGGGCAAACAACCATTCTCAATTTCAACATTTCCTATGA
>Ga0114981_10001659_pt1 | contig 14493 bp, 11 predicted proteins | sample S_140806_MF_Meta_FD_87028 | JGI IMG/M metagenome (GOLD analysis project Ga0114981, IMG submission 87028) | Freshwater microbial communities from Lake Simoncouche, Canada to study carbon cycling - S_140806_MF_MetaG | ecosystem: Environmental > Aquatic > Freshwater > Lake | place: Lake...
CAACCAGCATCAAAGCCCCCGAAATTAGAGAGACTATTTCTAAGCGTGCAAAATGAGATACGAGAAAAATATAGACCATCACACTAAGAATACCTACAAGTCGACCGGCGTAAAGCAACTGAGACGTCCTAGCAGCCACCTCGTTATCGAAGAAAGAATAGGCAATAATCAATGCAGCTAGTACTCCCGCTGAAAATATCAAAAACATTCTCTGCCATGAGGCTTGATCAAGAAATACTGGTTCGGCAGTTATGGCTATAAACATCAGAAGGACTAATCCCAATGAGGAACCTGAAAGCCAGAATGAAAAACCAAGTTGCAGGGTCAGATAACTAAATGAGACCAGCAATGCAAGTGAAATCACGAAAAATCGATAACGTCTGATCATCTGATTAAGTGAAATTACATTTGAATAGTCCACTTCAGGATGAGGAGACCGTGTTAATGCGAGCCAGTTTCTGAAACTCAGGACAACAAGCCATTAGCTGATCGTAGGTCCCCTGGGCAGCCAGGGTGCCATTGGCCAGTAGATAGATTTGGTCACAATGCATAATTGTAGAGAAGCGATGGGCAATCATAATAGTAGTAATGGATCTATCAAGATTTGAAACCGAGTCAATTACATCGCCTTCGGTCTTACTATCTAGAGCGCTAGTTGCCTCATCGAAAACCAATACCTTGGCCTCTCTATAAAGAGCTCGAGCAATTCCTATCCGCTGCCGTTGGCCGCCGCTGAGTCGTGTGCCACGCTCACCAACTTGAGCATGATAACCATCTGGTTGGGCCTCAATCATCTCGGCAATGCACGCTTGTTTGGCGGACCACCGCAAACGAACCCAATCAATCATCTCAGGTGGAACAGCAAAAGCTATATTTTCCGCGAAACTACCATCACTAAGATAAATTTGCTGAGGCACATTAGCAATTAATCGCTGCCATTGCTTTAAGAATTCAGGCGAGCTGTAAAGGTTGCGACCAGCTATAAGAACCTCACCCTCACAGGGTTGCAGCAATCCTAAAATCACATCCGCCAAGGTGCTCTTTCCACTGCCTGTAGCTCCTACAAGGGCAATTCGACTGCCAGTTTCAATGCTAAGATTTAAATCTTTTAAAATTGTTTGTCCATCGGCTGAATAGCGAAAGCCAAGATTTCTAATGGTAATCATCTCAGCACATTTATGACTTGACGGGAGCACGAGAGGTCTTAGCCTCAGATTGTTATCGCCATTAATAACATCCTTATAGATCACGTCTGCTGTTTGACTGGCTGCGATCCTAGTAAGGGATGATTGATTAGCCTTAAGGATACTTACACTTGCAAAACACTGCTGCAACGGCTGAAGCAAGCGATAAAAGCCCAGGGAAAGTGTGCCGAGCAGAGGCAATTGCTGTTCAATCCCCTTTCCTGTAATTGCCAGACCAAGGGAAAGACCAACAATCACGATCATCACGAAGCCCTCGATCAGATAGCGGGGCAACTGAGCCTTAATATTGATGCGACTAGATGCCAATCGAGTTGCTCGGCTGTGAAAATGGAAGCCCTGCAGAAAGAACGATTGAGTATCACCAAGTAGCACCTCGCGAATTGCCCCCAATGCCTCCTGTATTAACTGCACACTAACGCGATTGTGATCACTTAAGTCGACTCCATCCCTGTGTAGACTAGCCCGTGTAAAGCGGAAAACAACCAGGAAGAAAGCTGCTAACAGCAGAGCTATCACTGCCATCACCCCAGGGGAAATGGTTAACAAAGCTGCCAGCAAACACAGCACTATCAGGGCATTAGTGGCAAAGCCAAGGCTTGCCTGCGCTGTCATAATAACATTATCAACATCTACGGTGAGCAAACTAATTACTTCGGAACTATTCTGTTGCAGGTGCCAAAGGTAAGGGCGGTGCAGTACCGAAGTGAGCACTTGATGGGCCAAGTCTGATCCTATCAATGCACTGAGGCGAAGTTGGCCAATGATGACCACGATACGCAAAGCCGAAGCCAATAAAACAAACAGTAAAAATGTGCCGCCCATAGCCAACAGCAATTGCTGATGACTCAATTGACTCAAACTCTGTCCCCAGTTGCCTAGGGCAGCAATGCTTTGCTCGGGGGAAGACAGTACTTTTAGAAAGGAGAGCAAGGCAGCCAGGTTACTAATTTCAGCGACGGCAGCCACCAATGAAATCACTAACAAAATCTGGATCTGATGGCGACGCCTGCTGCTAAGAATCGACCAACAGGTGAAAAATGGAGTAATCCACCTGCTGGAGGGAATAGCCCTAGGGAAAGAGTTGTACATGATCTTAAAATCTCTTTTCTTACGAGCGTTGATCAAGCCAATGCAGCCATGGTCTCCAGGCAGGCGGCATCGAATGCTCATGCCACGGACGCTCTGGTTGAGACAGTTCTCGCTCATGGGTGGTAACCAACCCGAGCAAAGATAGGCCTGAATCCCTAAGGCGACGCAGGGCCATATGGAGCTTGCTTCGATCTACACCTTGGAGACGTGCCAGTAGCACGATGCCATCAAGATGGGTTGCTACCATCTGAGCAGCTGATCTTCCTAGGGCCTCAGGAGTGTCTACCAAGACCATGTCGTATCCAGATAATGCGGTGATTTGTCTAAAGCGTTCACCACAGGCATCTGTTCCCAACAGCCGCAGGGAGCTGCCAGAACAGGAACCAGCTGGAATTAAGTCTATGCGGGGATTTATATGCAACACAACATCACTAATGGCCATGGATTCAGTGGTCAGTAGATCCGACAGTCCAACCTTATTAGCTACACCATGTAATTGATGAAGACCAGGATGGTGGAGGTCTGCATCCACAAGCAGAACCCGATGGCCATGCTCTGCCAAGTTGCTTGCCAGCAGACTCAATGTGGTTGTTTTGCCCTCACCGGTGGTAGCTGAAGTAAGTGCAAAACTATGGATGGTTTGATTTGAACGCCGCTGACGCAGAGTGCTTACGAAGGTGTCAAGGGAGTTTTCAAGGGCCCGGCGCTGTATGGGATCCAGACGAGCCAGCACTTGGGCAGTGGTCTCCCCATCAGTAATTCTCAAGCTAGGTAGAGCAGTCAATAAGGGAAGCTGCAGATCCCTCTCGGCGTCCGTTGCATGGTGAAAGACCCGATCGAACCAATCCCTAGCCACAGCACTGCCGAGGCCGGCCATGCTGCCAAGCAACACCGCCAAAAGAAGATTGCGACTCAGGCTGGGGCTAACAGGATTAGATTTAAATTCGGGCGCAGAAATCAACTGCCAAACAGGCATTTTCTGCGCAACTTCCAATCTATAATTCTCGCGAGCTTTGATGTAGGAGGTAAGGTTATCTCGAGCAACTTCCAGCCTTTGCTGAAGTGAATCGTAGGTTTTTATAAGCATCGGGTTTTCCAAGAACTGCTTTTGCAAGCTGAGATCCGATGCCTTGATCTGCTGTTGTTGAGCCAGATTCTGACTTAAAGCCGAGCTAATCGCATCAAGTTCACGCTTCTGCAGCAGGGGCCGCAAGTTATTCCTACGCGCCACAAGGCTCTGCACCAGGGGATAATTATTATTAAATGTAGACTGGGCTTCTGCTAATTGTTTCTCAATATCAGTGAGGTCCTGGAGGAGTTGACTGAAGGCGCCACCAGCCAGGGGCTGGTCACTGCCATTGACCAAGCTACTTTTGCTCTCCCGTTGAAACTGTGAGCCACTGAGATGGCCATTTTTTACCGCAGCGGCCAGACCCACCAACTGAGCATTTTGCTGTTCTAGCTGGGCTAGGCGGCTGGAAAGTTCTTGTCGATCTGCCTGAATCGTCTCAGCTTTCTTGGTGGGTTCTAAAAACCCTTTGCCCTGGCGAAAACGGGCCAACTCATGCTGATATATTGCCACGCGTTTTTGCAAATCTGGAGCCTGTTGATCGAGCAGAGCGAGACCTTGATTTAGTCGCTGCTGCCGCTGCCGCAGGGAGAAGTTGAGGTACTCACGGCTCAAACCCTGCAGTAATAGCTCACCTTTTTGGGGATTTTGCCACTTCAAGCTCACATCAAGCACTCCATCCACCTCTCGGGATGGAGTGCTAATTCGAAGGTTGTCCATAACTGCTGATGGATCAACCCCAAGCCGCTTAGCCAAGGGAGCAATCAGCAGCGGACTAGACAGTACTTCGATCAGTTCTGGTGTCTTAATATTGAAGGCCGGATTGATCACATTGGCGGCAGCATCCACCTGAGCCGTATTTTCTGCCCGTGCCTGCTGGAGTGGATCACTCACCATTAGGCGGAAGCTGCCTTCATAGACTGGAATGAACAGCCGCTGCAGCAAAGTAATAACTCCACCTGATATTACAACTCCACAAAAAACCCCAAGGGCTAGACGCCGTCGCCGCTGAAGTATGGCTAATAGCTCCGGGGTGCTATTAGCTGATTTCGGAGTTTCATTAGATAAGGAATAAACAGAAAGAGCCGATCTTGAACCGTTGGCTGAGTTTAGGACTGTCATGAGTTACTCGGGATGGTGGAGTATTTGCCAGGGGTAGCTACTAGCTTCATCTCATTGTCCTCAGTGAGGTAGTCCCTATAGGTGGAACGCAGCCCTTCATCTAGAGGAATCCGTGCACGCCAGCCGAGCTTCTCAAGTCGAGACACATCAAGCAACTTGCGAGGTGTGCCATCCGGTTTAGATGAATCCCAAACAAGTTCTCCGTGATAGCCAACTGTGTGGGCAATCATGCAAGCAAGATCGTGAATCGACAGATCCTCGCCTGTGCCTACGTTGAGATGAGTAAGGGGCTCACCATCTTGATCAAGGAGACTGTTGCCTCTCCAATAGCGAAGACTATGCAGCACCGCATCGGCCAGGTCATCAACATGCAGAAACTCACGCCGGGGGTTTCCAGAGCCCCAGCAGCTAACTTGAGGTAGCCCAGCAAGCTGAGCGTGGTGGAAACGTTGAATCAGGCCAGGCAGCACATGGGAGTTTTCGGGGTGATAGTTGTCTCCTGGCCCATAGAGATTGGTAGGCATCAAGCTGATAGCATCGAAATCGTGCTGCTGGCGCAGGGCCCGGCAAAGCTGAATACCACAAATTTTGGCTGTGGCATACCACTGATTTGTAGGTTCGAGAGCGCCGGAGAGCAGGGACTCTTCTCGTATGGGCTGTTGCGCAAATTTTGGATAAATGCAACTACTACCCAAGAAAAGTAGTCTTCTTGTGCCATGCTGCCAAGCAGCTAATATGACATTATTTTGTATCCTAAGATTATCCAGTAAAAATTCCGCAGGGAAGCGGCTATTGGCTAAGATTCCGCCCACCCGGGCCGCGGCAACCACCACTACCTGCGGCCGATGCTGAGCGAACCAATTGTTCACCGCAATAGGGTCACGAAGGTCGAGACTCAGTCGTGAAGCCGTTAACAGGTTTGGGTGGCCATTACGCTCCAACACCCTGCATACAGCACTGCCAACCATGCCCCGGTGACCCGCCACATATATCCGATCGCTAGGATTAATTAATGACGTATTAAGTTGTTCCATAATATTTAACCTCAAACAGCCACAGCTGCAGCCGCAATAAATGGGGGGCTTTCCATTGCTCCCACCACTTGAAAACCATTGCTCCGCAGCAGCGCCTCCTTACCAGCCTCCTGCAGATCGGTGGCAATCATCTCGGCCACTAGTTGCTCGAGCGTGATGGTGGGTGTCCAGCCCAGTCGCAATTGAGCACGGCTAGGATCTCCCAAAAGAGTTTCCACCTCCGCTGGGCGGAAATAGCGTGGATCAATGCGCACTACTACCTCAGCGGTGTCGGCCCTTATACCTATCTCCTCCAGCCCCTCGCCACGCCAATGAATGGCGGGCTCGTCATTTTTACCCCAGCCAAGCTGCTGCGCCGCCAGCTCAATGAACCGGCGCACCGATTCCTGCCGCCCTGTGGCAATCACGAAATCTTCCGGCTGATCCTGCTGGAGCATGCGCCACTGCATTTCCACATAATCACGGGCATGGCCCCAGTCGCGCAGCGAATCGAGGTTGCCTAAATAAATACACTCTTCAAGGCCTGTATGTATCCGTGCCATGCCGCGGGTGATCTTACGGGTTACAAAGGTTTCACCACGTCTAGGACTTTCATGGTTAAATAAGATCCCATTGCAGGCATACATGCCGTAGGCCTCGCGATAATTCACCGTGATCCAGTAGGCGTAGAGTTTCGCGACTCCGTAGGGAGAACGGGGATAGAAGGGTGTTGTTTCTTTTTGGGGAGTTTCCTGCACCAAGCCATAGAGCTCGGAGGTGCTGGCCTGATAAATGCGTGTTTTCTTAGTGAGCCCAAGAATACGCACAGCTTCAAGAAGCCTGAGGGTACCTAAGGCATCACTGTTGGCGGTATATTCTGGGCTCTCAAAACTCACTGCTACGTGGCTCTGTGCACCGAGATTGTAAATTTCATCAGGCTGCACCTGCTGAATGATGCGGATCAGATTGGTGCTGTCAGTGAGATCTCCATAGTGCAGGAATAAACTAGGATGATTCTCATGGGGATCCTGATAGAGATGATCAATTCGATCAGTATTAAAGCTGCTGGCTCGGCGCTTTATGCCATGAACCTCATAACCCTTCTCCAGCAGTAATTCTGCCAAATAGGATCCATCTTGACCTGTAATCCCTGTAATTAGAGCTTTTTTAGTAGTCATTGAATTCAAAGAAATTGGTACTGCTTAAGGCCATGAACCCCGGCCGCTCGAGACTGTTCACGACTGAACTGTCCCACTGAGGGATTGCCCTCAGGACGAACCACACCGCTTACCTGCTCCCACAGCCCATGGGCAATGGGCTTAAGTTGATAGCAATGCTGGCCGCTACGAATTACATGCCACCAGCGCACCTCGGCGCAAGCTCTACACCAAAACCCCTCAAGCCATTCGTCGCTGATATGAACCACATGGCGATGCTCTGCAAGTACGGCTTCAGCCACCGACTTACTGATGCCACGCAGCGCTAACGTTTCTACATCAGTAATATAGAGGTTATGCTTTGGCGAAATGCTAGTTAGCTGTTCATTAACATGGCATGGACAGGTTAATTGCCGGCGGCTCGTTCGCCGGCGTCGCGCCGGTTTTGATTTCGATTCGCGATGCACTTCAGTGATGGACTCATTCAAAATACACCTCCGGATTTGATTGGTGTCGGGTGCGAGCAAGCTCAAGCACCATGCGAACTTTGCTTTTATAGCCGGATTTGTTGCAGCAGGACACGCATATGCCCAATTCAGCGGCAGATCTGCAGCACATCTACAATCGGAGCAGCTGGTAAAGATTTTCTGCGTAAACTATATCCGATCATTACTTCTTATTGATTGGGTTATGGCTGTTCGAGCATTTGACAAACAAAAGATCATATCTGTATTAACCAACACAAGAATACGGGCTGCTGTAGTCTTGCCTCTACTGTTACTAGCTCCAGCACTTGCTGCAACCCCATTGCCGGTGAGCCGCCCGCAGCCCTCTGATGCCTATAGCCGATTTGATGGGTATATGTTGGGCCGCGGCGATCAATTGGAGCTCACACTTATGGATCCAAGTGCTAAAAATCTTAATAGCACCGTTGAGGTTCTAAATGATGGCAGCATCGGCTTGGAAGTGATTGGCAATGTAATGGTTTCAGGACTGACTCTTGATCAAGCAAAGCGTCGCATAAGCCAACTTTATAGTCGATATCTAAAACGACCGGATTTAAATCTCAAGGTGCTAAGACCAAGGCCAATCCAAGTGTCCATGGTGGGTGAGGTGGAAAATCCGGGACTTTATTCACTCACCGTCACCGAAATATCCGAAACCAGCGGTGCTAAAAGCACTTCGATCAATGGCCTGCCCACCGTTGTTACGGCACTTCAGAAGGCCGGTGGGCTCACCCTTCAGGCCGACATAGAAGATGTATTATTACGCAGGCGCCTGCCCGGGAAAACAGGCGATGAATCAGTTGTCAACCTCAACTTGCTGGCGCTACTCGAAACAGGTGATAAGCGACAAAATCCTTTTCTATTTGACGGCGATACCATTGTTATAAAGCGATCAGCGACACCAAATCAAAGGGCAATGGAGCTAGCCGCAGCCAATCTCTCCCCAAAAACCATTGGCGTTAATATTGTTGGCGAGGTGGTTTCCCCCGGCCGACTGCAGTTAAAAGCAAATACGCCCCTTGTTCAGGCGATTTTGGCGGCAGGTGGTCCCAAAACCTGGCGCGCCAAGCACAGCAATATTGAACTGGTGCGGGTGAATCGAGACAACACAGCGACCCATGAATTCTATTCGCTTTCCTACAATGAAGGTGCTACTAATGCTGGGAACCCGCCGCTGCGCGAGGGGGATACCGTTATCGTTAATCGCAGTGGCTATGCCGTAGTTACTGATGCATTTCAAGCGATCACTGCACCCCTTGCTCCGCTGGTGAATCTCGGCTCAGGCATTGGTTTGCGGTTAATGCCTTAAGGCAGGATTGCCTTTTGGATTCAGAAGCTGGGCAGACAATAAAAAACCCCTGGAACCTTTAGGTCCCAGGGGTTATTCATTTGGTGGCGGGGGGGAGATTTGAACTCCCGACCTTCGGGTTATGAGCCCGACGAGCTACCAGGCTGCTCTACCCCGCGGCTTGATCACCAGTACAAAAGCTTAGTAGCCAGGGCGACCTTCTGGCAAGCATTTGACCCAGACAAGCTGGGGTCAGCTGCCCTCAAAGCGCAATTCCCCCAGCACCTCCAGCCGTTGGCCAGCCATCGGAATCAGAAATTGCTGTTCCAGTTCCTCCAGGGCCGAGGGGGTGAGCCAATCCAGCTGCCGCAGCAGGTGCAGTGCCACCGCCCATTTGGCCCGGCCAGAGCCGTCCTCCACCTTGATCGCTAGGCCAAGACCCTCGCCCATGCGCGCCAGGCACTGGATGCCCTCGGCACCGCCCTTACTCAGCACCACCCCGAGGGAACGGCGCATCAATTCGGTGTCAAAACGCCCCTCCCCCGCCACCAGCTCCGGATAGGCCTGCATCGCCCGTCCCAGCCGTTCGAGGGTGGGCAATTGACCACTGGCCAGGTGGGCGTAGAGCAGGGCCATCTGAGCAAGCGGTAGCTGCAGGGTGGGGGCGCCGCAGTCATCACAGGCCACCACCAATTCCGCCGCCGGCAAACCGAGTAATTCGGCCACCCGGTTCAACACCTCCTGCTGGAGTGGATGCTCGCGGTTGAGATAGCCCTCCAGGGGCCAGCCCAGGCGCTTACAGGCGGCCAGAAAAGCAGCATGTTTTCCCGAGCAGTTGTGTTGCAGGGGGCTGTCTGCCCCCGCCGGGCAGGGGCAACGCAACAAGGCCACGTCCACATCCGCCCGCCAGAGCACCTGGAAGGCCTCGCGGGCCTGCTCCACGTTGCCGTCGTGGGAGGCGCAGGCAATCGCCAGGGCCCGCTCGCCACCGCCCTGGGCATCGGCGGCGCCACTGGACACAAAGACCTGGGCCTGGAAGGGTTTGAGCCCCGAACGAATGAAGCTGAGCTGCTGGGGATCCCCCGCCCGCATCAACAGCCGCCCCCGTTGGTCACAAACCACCGCATGGACCCGATGCAGCGATTCGGCAATGCCATTGCGCAGCAATCGCACCTCCAGTGGTGGGGTGCGCGGCCGAAGGGATCCACTGCGGCCGATCGATGAAGCCATACCCAGCTGTCGCCTGAAGGTTCAGTCAGCCTGGCAGAAGCTGATCGATTCGCCGTGGCCCCAGAAGGCCTCCAGGTCGTAGTAGCTGCGCTCCTGGGGGGTGAGCACCTGCACGATCAGGTCGCCGTAATCCAGCAGCACCCAGCGGCCCTCGCTCACCCCCTCCCGCCGCAGCGGCAGTCGGCCCACCTCCGCCTCCAGCCGATCCTCCACCGAACGGGCGATCGCCCGCACCTGCACATCGGAAAGACCACTGCACACCACAAACCAGTCGGTGAGGGTCGTTACCTCCTCCACCCGCAGCAGGCGAATGTCCACGGCCTTGCGATCGTCGGCTGCTTCCGCCGCCAACTGGGCAAGGGTTTCACTATTCATAGTTTCACTATCCATAAACGTTTTCACTGGCCACGGAACTGCGACTGCCCTGTTGTTGCGCCATTTCGGCTCGGGCCTTACCAGCACTCTTGCGCAGGGCCTCCAGGCGGTCTTCAAAGAAACTGCGCTGGCGTTTCTTGCGGGTTTGCTCGATGCGTTCCTTCAGGGCTCCCCCCAGGCTCTTGTAGGCATTGGGCAGGGTGTAGCCAAAGCGGCTGGCAAGCCCGATCGCCCGTTCATCGGCGGCAATCGCATCCCGTAGGCGCTTCTCAGAGTTGTTTTTGAGATAGAGCCGGTAGCCGGCAAAGCCGGAAAGGCCCACGGCCAACACCAACAGCAGGCCGTCCTGCACCCACAGTTCACCGATCGCCCCGCCAAGGCCGATCGCTAGGGCTGCCATCTCCCAGCCATCCCGGGGGATCGCATCGTTCTGAATGCGGCCCACCTCATGCCAGAAGAGCAGGTTGCGGTGATCTAGGGCGAGCTCGTCCCACTTCTCCAGATCCAGCTGGATTTCCACCTCGTCACGACCGATCTCTTCGAGGCTGATCAGGGCTGGATCAGTGGAGGCAGCTGCCTCCACAAACACCCAGCTCTGCATTTCTGGCGGCAGCAGCCCTTTCAGGCGCTGGAGCTCACTCATGGACGCGGACGCTCAGGGACGTCTGGGACAACCCCCAGCGTAGCGACATCCCCGGGGGTGGGGGCGGAAGTGAGAAGCTTGGGGTGTTTGCCTGACCCCTGCCCATGCCCCGCCGCACGGATTTGCATCGCATCCTGCTGCTGGGATCAGGGCCGATCGTGATCGGCCAGGCCTGCGAATTTGATTATTCCGGCACCCAGGCCTGTAAAGCCCTGCGGGCTGAGGGCTTTGAGGTGGTGTTGGTGAATTCCAACCCGGCCTCGATCATGACCGACCCGGACATGGCCGACCGCACCTACATCGAGCCGCTCACCCCCGAGGTGGTGGCCCAGGTGATCGAACGGGAACGGCCCGATGCCCTGCTGCCCACCATGGGCGGCCAAACGGCCCTGAACCTGGCCGTGGCCCTGGCCGAAAACGGCACCCTTGAGCGCTTTGGCGTGGAATTGATCGGCGCCAACCTCGAAGCAATCCACAAGGCCGAAGACCGCGACCTCTTCAAGCAGGCCATGGGTCGCATCGGCGTGGCCGTATGCCCCTCCGGCATCGCCCGCAGCCTCGAAGAGGCCCTGGCCGTGGGGGAAGAGATCGGTTCCTATCCCTTGATCATTCGGCCGGCCTTCACCCTCGGCGGCGCCGGCGGTGGCATCGCCTACAACCCCGAGGAATTCCAGGCCTTCTGCAAAAGCGGGCTGGAGGCCAGCCCCGTAAACCAGATCCTGGTGGAGCAGTCGCTGCTGGGCTGGAAGGAATTTGAGCTGGAGGTGATGCGAGACACCGCCGACAATGTGGTGATCATCTGCAGCATCGAAAACCTCGACCCCATGGGGGTTCACACCGGTGATTCGATCACCGTGGCCCCGGCCCAAACGCTCACAGACCGCGAATACCAACGGCTGCGCGACCAATCAATCGCGATCATCCGCGAGATCGGTGTAGACACCGGCGGCAGCAACATCCAATTCGCCATCAACCCCGACAACGGCGATGTGGTGGTAATCGAGATGAACCCCCGGGTGAGCCGCAGTTCCGCCCTGGCCAGCAAAGCCACGGGCTTCCCAATCGCCAAGATCGCCGCCCGCCTTGCCGTGGGCTATCGGCTCGATGAAATCATCAATGACATCACCGGTAAAACTCCGGCCTGCTTTGAGCCCACCATCGATTACGTGGTCACCAAGGTGCCCCGTTTTGCCTTCGAAAAATTCAGCGGCAGTTCGCCAATACTCACCACCTCGATGAAGTCGGTGGGGGAGGCAATGGCGATTGGCCGTTGCTTCGAAGAATCGCTCCAGAAAGCGCTGCGATCCCTGGAAACCGGCCATGCCGGCTGGGGTTGTGACCGCCCCCACCAGCCCCTGCCGGAGGCGGAACTCGACCGGCTGCTGCGCACCCCCACCCCAGAACGCATCTATGCCCTGCGCCAGGCCCTGGAGCAGGGGCGCAGCATTGAACAAATCCATCAACTAAGCAACATCGACCCCTGGTTCCTGGCCAAACTCCAGGGGCTGTTAAACACTGAAATACAGTTATTGCGGGGCAAACGTCTCGATCAGCTGGGGGCCGAGGCCTTATTGCGGCTCAAGCAACTGGGCTACAGCGACCGCCAGATCGCCTGGGCCAGCGGCAGCGATGAACTTTCAGTGCGCCGCCACCGCCAGGCCCTGGGCGTGAACGTGCTGTTTAAAACCGTTGATACCTGCGCCGCCGAATTCGCCTCCACCACCCCCTATCACTACTCCACCTACGAACGGCCCCTGGAACGGCTCAACTCCAGCGGCGAGCTGGAGCTGCTGCCAGCGCAAACAGAGGTGCAACCTGAAAGTCGCGCCAAGGTGATGATCCTTGGCGGTGGGCCGAACCGGATCGGCCAAGGCATCGAATTTGATTACTGCTGCTGCCACGCCTCCTTTGCCCTGCAGGAGGAGGGCCTGGCCACGGTGATGGTGAACAGCAACCCGGAAACCGTGTCTACCGACTACGACACCAGTGATCGGCTCTACTTCGAACCACTCAGCCTCGAAGACGTGCTCAACGTGATCGAGGCGGAACACCCCAGCGGCGTGATCGTGCAATTCGGCGGCCAAACACCCTTGAAGCTGGCCCTGCCTTTGATGCATTGGCTGGAAAGCGCCGAGGGCCAGGCTACCGGCACCAAGCTCTGGGGCACCTCCCCCCAGTCCATAGACCTGGCCGAAGACCGCGAACAGTTTGAAACGGTGCTGCGGCGGCTGGAGATCCGCCAGCCGCTCAATGGCATTGCCCGCAGTGAATCTGAAGCAATCGCCATTGCCGAACGGATCGGCTACCCGGTGGTGGTGCGCCCCAGCTATGTACTCGGCGGCCGCGCCATGGAGGTGGTTTTTGATGCCACCGAACTCGACCGCTACATGCGTGAAGCGGTGCAGGTGGACCCCAACCAACCGGTGCTGATCGACCAATACCTGGAAAACGCCATCGAGGTGGATGTGGATGCCCTCGCCGATGGCGAAGGTCGGGTGGTGATCGGTGGCCTGATGGAACACATCGAACCAGCCGGCATCCATTCCGGTGATTCCGCCTGCTGTTTACCGGCGGTGAGCCTCGGTGCCGAAGCCCTGGCCACGATCCGCCGTTGGAGTGAGGCCCTGGCCCTGGCCCTGGAGGTGCGCGGCCTGATCAACCTGCAATTCGCCGTCCGGGACGGCGAGGTGTTCATCATCGAAGCCAACCCGCGCGCTTCCCGCACCGTGCCCTTCGTGGCTAAGGCCACCGGCGTGCCCCTGGCCAAACTGGCCAGCAAGCTGATGGCCGGCCGCAGCCTGCTCGAATTAGGGCTCACCAAGGAACCCCAGCCGCCCCTCCAGGCGGTAAAAGAGGCGGTGCTGCCCTTCCGGCGTTTCCCCGGGGCCGACAGCGTGCTGGGGCCCGAGATGCGCTCCACCGGCGAAGTGATGGGCAGCGCCAGCAGCTTCGGGCTTGCCTATGCAAAAGCGGAATTGGGCGCCGGCGAGGTGCTGCCCACCAGTGGCACCGTATTTCTCTCCACCCACGACCGCGACAAGGACGCCCTAGTGGCCGTGGCCCAACGGCTGATCAGCCAGGGCTTCCAGCTGGTGGCCACCAGCGGCACCGCCGAGCACCTGCGGGGGGCGGGGCTGGCGGTAACCACGGTGCTGAAGGTCCATGAGGGCCGCCCCAACGTGGAGGACGCGATCCGTTCCGGTCAGATTCAGCTGATCATCAACACGCCCATCGGCCGCCAGGCCGCCCACGACGACCGTTACCTGCGGCGGGCCGCCCTTGATTACCACGTGCCCACGGTGACCACCCTGGCGGGCGCCCGGGCGGCGGTGGAAGCGGTGGCAGCTCTACAGGCCCAGAATGACCTACCAATCAATGCCCTGCAGGATCTCCACCGCCAGCCATGACCTCCTCCCCCACAGCCACCAATCCAACAACGATCAGCCCCGGCAGCGATGGACGTGAACTGTTCAGGGCCGCCTACGAGAACCGCTACACCTGGGATTCAAGCTTCAGTGGCTACAAAGGCCGTTGCCGCTGGCAGCAGGGCGACCAGCGAGCCGAGGGCAGCTTTGAGGTGAACGCCCAACTCAAGGCCAAGCTCGAGGGCATCACTGATCCTGCGGTGGAAAAGGCGATCGCCGCTCAGCTCTGGGAGGTGACCATCCACCGGGTGCGCCGCAGCTTCGAACAAACCCACGGCGAAAACAGCTTCAGCATTGGTGATAGCGATGCCGTGGGCCTGGAAATAATCGTGGGTGGCAAAGGGGCCGGCGATCGCTATCGCATCGCCAAC
>Ga0114981_10001660_pt1 | contig 14492 bp, 9 predicted proteins | sample S_140806_MF_Meta_FD_87028 | JGI IMG/M metagenome (GOLD analysis project Ga0114981, IMG submission 87028) | Freshwater microbial communities from Lake Simoncouche, Canada to study carbon cycling - S_140806_MF_MetaG | ecosystem: Environmental > Aquatic > Freshwater > Lake | place: Lake...
CCACACCCACCACACCCACCACACCCACCACACCCACCACACCCACCACACCCACCACACCCACCACACCCACCACACCCACCACACCAACCACACCAACCAAACTGTGCCAACCGCCAACCGCCAATTAAACCAACCACACCAGCAGCATATGTGGATAATCATTGTGCTGTCAGAAAACACCAACTCAAACTAGCCAACCAAAACACCAATACATCAAAACATCAAAACCATCACAGCCATCAAATACAAACCAGCATTGGCAAGCATGTCTAAAAAGTTCACAGTGCAGCTGCTGGACACGACCGTCCAGCCGGCTCTGCCTGGCTTTGTGTTTGGCAAGCTGGTGTTGAAGAGTGCAGCCTACTTGGAACTGCGCGACGTCAGGAAGCAGGCCAAGCAGTGGTTCGACGACTTGCTGCAGCAAAAGTGCTCGGCTGTGGTGCGTAACCAGCTGACCAACCGCGTGAGCTACATACCCAGATACAGCTTTGAAACAATCAACAACAAGGAGTACGTCAAGCTGCCGCTGTGCTTTGTGTTCAACAACCGCCTGGCCTACACCAAGCTGGTGGACTTGCGCCAGCAAGTCAAGAAGATGCCGCCTCGGATCTGCGTCAAGCCGGACTTCAATCTGCACGACTACCAGCAGCAAGTGGTCAGCCACGCGCTGGCTGAACTCGCAAAGCCAAACTGCCACGCGACCTGCCTGATCCAGCCGTGCGGTGCAGGCAAAACAGTCCAGTTCGGCGCGATTGTGGGCAGCCTGGCAGTGCGCACCTTTGTGGCGGTGCCCAGCACAGACGCTGCCAAGCAGACCAAGAAGGAGTTTGAGCTCGTGTTGAACGTCTTGCCGACTGACATTGTGTGCATCGGCAGCGAGTTTGGTGCTGTGCACCTCGACGCCTGGATTTATGTGTGTGTGTTCAACTCGGCCATGTCGACCGACTCAGTCACAACCAAGTATGCCAGCATCATTGCGTCGTCGGACTTGCTGGTGGTGGACGAGTGCCACGGTTTTCCGGCGCGGTTCGTGTCCAGCATCACCAAGAACTTTCACGGCAAGTACCGCCTGGGCGTGACTGCCACTCCTGAGCGCAAGGACAACACTGCTGCGCTGATCTTCGACCACCTCGGGCCGGCCAGCTCGGTGCTGACTCGCATCATGCCGCCGCTGGGTCTGTGGAAGTTCACCATGCTGGACTACTGCAACCCAGAGCATGCCAGCATTCTGTTCATCAACGACTACGCCAAGAAGAAAGTCAAGTCGCACACCAAGATGATTGCCAGGATCTGCAAGGACGAAACGCGCTGCCAACTGCTGGGCCAGTTCATGCTGGACAACTTGCCTGGCGACACGCTGGTGCTGGCCGACCATTCCAGCTTGGTGGACTACCTGGTGGACTGGCTGAACCAGAAGTGCGAGAACTGCGCGTTTGCCTACCACGGCCAGAACTCGTCCAAGCTAGCCCAGCAGGCCAAGTCAGATGCTTTTATGAACGCCAGGTACATCATCGCCACGACGGCCAAGGCCGGCCAGGCGCTCAACATCGCGCGCCTGAAGTACCTGGTGTTTGCAACGCCCAGGACGCCCGACCGGCACCTGGTGCAGGGCGCAGGAAGGATTCTGCGCCAAGACCACCAGACCCACACGTACTACGTCAACGACGTGTCGACTGCCAGCTTTGTGCGCAAGGCCGAGCAGTGCCTGCAATGGTTCCAGCAGTCTGGCTACCAGATCATGGAACGAGTCGGGCTCAACACTGGCAAGGCTGGCCAACCAGGCCGAACTGCCCAAACTGCCCAAACAGATCATTTGATTACCGAACCAGACATGCCAGACTTGCCCAGCAAACCTACCTGGCTGGACAAGTTTGTGGCCAACAAACGAACCTATGCTACCAACACTACCAAAACTACCAAAACTACCAAAACTACCAAAACTACCAAACTCTGTTGACTGTTCTTGATCCAAACTGTTTAGATTAATGTTGGTGCTTGGTCATGGCTCGACGCTACAACCCGCGTTGGTTGGATACTTGCACAACATGCTTTGCTTCGTCGAGTAGTTTGTTGACATGTTTGCGAAGCTTTTTTCGATTAACTTGGATTTGGTACGCCAGCTCGGCACACGTGCCGCAACCCCTGCGTGAGTTGCAACTACTTTGTTCACCATGTAAAGCCTGGTGTGCTTGCAAAGTAGCCAAACACTGTGACAATTCAGCTTCAAGCTGCGCCAGGGACATGTTTTGACGAGGCGAGGCTGGTTGTTTTTGTAACTGTTCCAAAATGCATGGTTGAAACTTTGTTGAACGCATTGCACCAAGGGGCGGGTCATGTGGAGCGGAAAGCAGTTATGCACAACACGACCGAACCAGTTTTCTAATCGACGTCCAGGACTTGCATGCATGCATGCTGCTCAGATGGTGTGCTGATTACATGTTGGATTTCTGGCGGCGTGTCGTCGTCGTCCGGCATAGATGGCTGGCCCTCTTTGCTGCCACCACCACCACCATGGCTGTCTGCACCACCGCCATCACCACCACCACCACCACCACCACCACCAGCTGCACCACCACCATCTGCACCATGGCTGTCTGCACCATCTGGTTGGTCGACACCTTTTTGGTCAGTCTGCACAATCGTCACCACACCCTTGGTCTGGCTGACCGTGGTGGTGCCGTCATCTGCCACGCTGATTTCGCGCACCATCTCAGGGTACATCTCGGCAGCCTGTTCAGTCTGCTTGGACGCAGCCATGGCATCCACCACCACTTCCTGCTGCAGCTTGATCTGGTAGGACTTGCGCAGCGTCTGGTCGCACTCCTTGGTGGTCAGCCAGTCCAGCTCGTCGACCGTGCCGAGCTTGATGCACACCACGTTGGCAAAGCTCAGATCGTGCTTGGCCTTGTTGTCAATGTATTCATTGCACTCTGCCTCGGTGGAAAAGCCGCGCAGAATCTGCACCATCATTGCCTCGTCGAACATGCTGGCGTCAAACACCACGTCGGGCATCATGTCATCGGCATCCACGGCCTTGCAGCCATAAAACTCGGTCTCGTCCAAACTGGCGTACTTTGGAGTGACGAACCAAGCAAGTGCGTAGTACTTGTTGTGGTGGGCCATCACGTACTTGTCGGGCTGGTAGGCAGAGCGCATCATGTGCTTCAGCTTTCTGATTTCCTGCTTGTTGGCCTTGCTGCGCTTGGCTTTCAGCTGCTTGACTGCCTGCTTCAGCTTGGCAACTTCTTGCTTGGTCTTCTCGCTAGCCTCAGGGTACATTGCGTCCAGCGTGGCAGCTCTCTGCTGGGCCTTGCTTGGCGGCCTGTCTTTCAACCTAGCTTCTTTCGACATCTTGGCTTCTTTCAGCCCAATAATGCGCTTTGCAAAGCACATCATGTTGCGCGACAGCTGGTCGTTTGACTTGACGTTTGTCGGCGCATAGCGGCGCAGCACCTGCCAGGCCTTGACGGGCCAGGCCAGCGTGCGGTACATCGTCATGTTGTGTTTCTGGCGGTACTCCCGGATGTCGGCATAGTACTTCAGTGCAGCCACGTTGCTGGGCATGAAGCCGTGGACCAGCACGGTCGGGCCGCGAAGCGACTTGTGAACCAAATCAGCGTCCTCTGGCGCAACATACAGCGAACCCCAGGACACACACACATACTGCTGCTGGTGGTCGTGCAGCTCAAAGGCCTTGTCAGACTGAAAGTGCTTCTCCATCTGGCTGGCAAAGCTGAACGAGGCGCGCGCACCGTTTTCCATGGTCTCGGCAGACTTGTCTGCCGAGTTGATCTGTGAAAAAGTTGCCATGTTGAATGAAAGCTAAACAAATCCAACTAACCAACAATATCAATCTGACCGAGCTGGTTCTATTTATGTTAGGCAGATATTGTTTTGTACATCAAATCGTGTTGAATGCTTCAAACGCACGTTTCGCCTGGTCTAGCTGGGTGACCGACTGGCTGCACGAATCTGGTCGTCGCGGTTGTTTTGGTTGTCATGGTCGTCATGGTCGTCATGGTCGTCATGGTTGTCATGGTCGTCATGGTCGTCATGGTCGTCATGGTCGTCTTGGTCAGTATGCTCGTCGTCACTGTCTTGTCTGTGAGTCACGCGCTTGTGCCTAACATGCTCGTCCTGGTCGTGCTTGCGTTTGTCGGAATGGCTTGCATGGTTGGTCTGGTCAGCACGATCAGCACGATCAGCACGATCAGCACGATCAGCACGATCGGCACGGTCAGCACGATCAGCACGATCAGCACGATCGGCACGGTCGCCACGATCGGCACGGTCGCCACGGTCAGCACGGTCTGCACGGTCTGCACGGTCTGCACGGTCAGCACGGCCGCCACGGTCACCACGGTCTGCACGGTCACCACGGTCTGCACGGTCAGCACGGTCAGCACGGTCAGCACGGCCGCCACGGTCATCACGGCCGTCATGGTCATCATGGTCGTCATGGTCATCATGGTCATCATGGTCATCATGGAAAGGCTGGACGAATTGGTTTACTGGCTGACTGGGCCGGACAGAATGCGTATCGTAACGGTCATCTCTGCTGCGAGCAACTGCTTGGCTGGCAGAAACCACGCGTCCAGAACGGTCCGGACGGTCGGACCGGATGTGCAGAGTCGAACGGCTCACATACCGAGCGTCGCGGTCGTCGCGGTAGGCTGGGCGGTCGTCGCGGTAGGCTGGGCGGTTGTCGCGGTAGGCTGGGCGGTCGTCGCGGTAGGCTGGGCGGTCGTCGCGGTCGTCGCGGTTGTGAACAACGCGAACGATGCTTCCAACGTTTCCAACACTTGCAACACTTCCAACACTTGCAACACGTTGGCTGCGCATATCGCCAGGATCGTATGCACCAATGTGTGGCTGCACAGACCGCGATCGCACAGGCCGGGAATCAAACAGGTCTGGACGGTCTGGACGGTCTGGACGGTCTGGACGGTCTGGACGGTCTGGACGATCTGGACGGTTAGATGCCTGGCGGCACTCGTGCGGAAACGGAATGCCGTGAATGTTGGTCATGTTGCGCGCCACGTAGCCAGCACGCTCTGGAAATCTGTCAAACTCGACGTACTGCTGCACCACGAACCACACCTTGCCGACTCCTGGCGGGGTGCGCAGGCTGCGCGGATAAAAAAACACCTCGGTGTTGCTGGTGTTGACTTTCAAAATCACCTTTTGATCGTCGGCCTCGGCGTAGGTTTCGTGCACTGTGCCCATCTGCTTGATGCGACCCATCTGCTTGACAGGGTCCCAACTGGTCACAATGCCGTAGTACCGGTATTCCATGCTGGGTTGTTTAAATGGTTGGATTTGTAAAAATGGTTGGTTGGTTGGTTGGTTGGTTGGTTGGTTGGTTGGATTCGTCGAAATGGTTGGTTGGTTGGACAGTTTGATTTGAATCATCATATGTTGGTAGACTTTCTGGTCAAAATGACAACCAATATCACCACAAACAGCAAAATCATGATCAATGCTGAGCTCACAAAAATGCGGTTGTGCTCCACGAAACAGTGTTTGAGCTTTTTCTGGTGGCTGTCAAAGCCAAGCTTGGAGTAGTGCTTGATGTCGTGAAACATGTGGGCAGCATGCCGCAACACCTTGTCGCGGATGTTGGACCTGAACGGCGGATAGTTGGCACTAACAGGCACAATTTTGTTGGTTGGACCAGTTGGGTTGTTTTGACCAGTTGGACCAGTTGGGTTGGTTGGACCAGTTTGGTTGGATTGGTTGGATTGGTCGGATTGGTTGGATTGGTTGGATTGGTCGGCCATCTGGGTGTGCTTGTCAGCCAGTGCCTGCCAGTGCTGCTCGACTGTCTGCTTGTCGCTTTGCTGGCTGGCCTGGTGGGCCTGCTTGACTGCTTGGATGCTGACCACACGGTCGTCGTGCATGGCAGCCAGCACCGACCGCTCGTCGTACGGCACGCTGAGCGGCAGTTCTTGCATCACGTGCTGCTCAAACTGGCTAGTCATTTGTGCTATATGTGCAATATGGTTTGAAAGGCGTTTGACAAATTCCAAATCTTGTTTCGTTTTTATAAACCAGCTTTAAAAAAGCAGTTTGGTTTCTGGCTTGACCATTATATACACCTGTCAACATGCCATCTGCGAGCCTCAGCGACACAACACTTGCACTTAATGGTGGCGCGGGAGCCAGCGGTGTTTCGTTGGTTGGTTCGGCCAACGCGTTAGACTTAGACGGCACGAATGTGCAACTCACAGGCGTGCACACCCTGAATGTTGAAAACACGCTGCAAGTCGGCGGTGTTGCTGTGGCCACAACCGCCTATGTTGAATCGTACGTGTACGGCCGTTCGTGGCTGCAAGCTGTGCGAGTGGCCAGCACTGCAAACGTCACCACCTCAACTGATCTTCAAGCTGGCGACTCGATTGATGGCGTCGTGCTGGTGGCAGGCGACCGCGTTTTGCTGAAAGACCAATCGACTGCAACCCAAAACGGTATTTATGTGGCGGTGTCCAGCGGCGCGGCAAGCCGGGCCGGCGATTTGGACACAGGTGCACAGGCTGCAAACGTCGCCGTGTTTGTGCAGGAAGGCAACACGCTTGTGGACACGGCGTTTGTTTGCACCAACAATACCGATGCTGATACTGTTGGGACACACGGGCTTGTTTTCACACAGTTTGGTGGCAATGCAACTATTGCCGATGGATCGATATCAAACGCAAAACTTATTGACGGCACCATTGAAGCAGGAAAAATTGCAAACTCCACTATCACTGGCGGCAAAATTGCTAGTACTACTATTGCGGCTGGCAACATTGTTTCAGGCACCATTACGGCAACACAAATAGCAGACGGTACCATCACTGGTGGCAAAATTGCTAGTACTACTGTTGCGGCTGGCAACATTGTATCAGGCACTATTACGGCAACACAAATAGCAGATGGTACCGTCACTGGCGCCAAAATTGCTAGTACTACCATTGCGGCTGGCAACATTGTATCAGGCACTATTACGGCAACACAAATAGCAGATGGTACCATCACTGGTGCCAAAATTGCTAGTACTACCATTGCGGCCGGCAACATCATTTCCGGCACAATTACTGGCACACAGATAGCCAGTACCACCATTGCAGCTGCCAACATAGTGGGCGGCACAATCACGTCTACCGAGCTTGCCAGCAACGCTGTGGCAACCACTAATATTGCTGCCAGTGCAGTGACGGGTGCAAAGTTGAACTCAAACGTTGTTGGTGTTAACATGGTTTACAACAGCTCGACCAGTAAGCTAGATGTCATTCGTAGAGTGTTGGACCCAGTGCGATGTGCATCGGTTGCCACGGTCAACCCAACAACTGGTACAGAAGTTGGTGATGTAATTGACGGCTACACACTGGTTGCTGGCGATCGCATCCTTTTGCGGCTTCAGGGAGGTGGCGCCCATGTTGACAACGGCATATACGTAGTGCAGAGCAGTGGCGGGGCAACACGGGCAACCGACGTGGCAGGCAGCCGCTCGGATCAGTTAACGGTTGACTGTACGGTGTTTGTGTCTGGTGGCACGGTGAATGCAGGCACAACATGGCGTGTGAGCGCAACAAGCGGTTCGGCCAGCGGCATTGCGGTCGGGACAGACACAACCACGTGGACACGTGTTGAAGCACCTGTATTGGCAGCAAGTGTTTATCCGGGTACCCTGAGAGCAGGCAACTACGTGTTGGTTGGCGACATGTCGGCAACCACGTTCACTGCCACATCTGACCAGCGCAAAAAGCGGAACATCAAGGAGCTTAATGCAGACAAGGCCCTGGAAAGCATTTGCAAGGCTCGCGGCGTGACGTTTGAGTGGGAGGACAGCAAAGCCAAGTGTGCAGGCGTGATTGCCCAAGAAATCCAGGAATTTGCACCAGAGCTCGTCAAAACGGACGAGCAGTCGTTCCTCAGCCTGAACTACGACGGCCTGAACGGCTACTTGTTTGCTAGTATCAAGGCGCTCAACGAGCGTCTGGAAAAGCTTGAAAAGTCGCCACAAAAGCGCAAGCTTGCAAACACCATGTGTGAGTGCGCATGTGCGTGCAACCAGGATGGTTCGTCAAGTCCGGCCAAGCGTCCAAATGTGTGAAAGCATGAAAAGCATGAAAAGTGTGGAAAAGCGTGCGTTCAACTAAACAACGTTTGGTGCGTAACCAAATACAAATGTGTGATTAAAACAGTTGGTTGGTTGGTTGGTTTGTTGTTTACCAGTTCGGTGAAAACCAACAAAAATGGGCGACCTTGTCGAGCTGGCCCAGGTGGCCGCCAACCCAAACATGGATTCCGACGACGACGACAACGACTTGCCTGACGTGCGCGACAGCCTGCGCGACTTTCCAGTTGAGCAATCAAACCAGCCAAACCAATCTAACCAGCCAAACCAGCCAAACCAGCCAAACCAGTCCAATTTGCTGGACTTGGCACAACAGAGTCCGTCAAGCAAACGACATCCTGGATCACATGGATCAAATAGGTCAAATAGGTCAAATAGATCGAATGGGTCGAATGGGTCGAATAGGTCGAATAGGTCACATGGTTCGCATCGGTCGCGTGGATCGCATAGGCATAGGCATGGTTCGCGTGGTTCGCATCAAACTGGTCGGTCTGGTCGATCTGGCAGTTCCAAGCGCTACTTGTCACAAACTGGTCGGACTGGCACAAAGACTACCACGTATCTGTCAGACGACCCGGTGAAGCGCATGGATGCAATTCAAGCCATTTGCAAATACTTTGACGTCCACAAGCAGTTGAATTACATTGTGGTGGACAGCCTGCCCAACACAGCACCAACTCGAAACGACCTGCTGCGCGCCTTGGAAGGCACCGACTACGAGGTCATCAAGCGCGAGCACCAGGAAATCAGAATGCAGGACCAGGAAAACACCGTGTCGACAGTGGTGTTTGTGGTTGTTCTGGCAGTCTCGTTTGGCATGGAAAGGCTGTCCAAGTGGGCGCTGCCCAAGTTCAACGGCTGGTTCCTGGACGCCCAGGGCGTGTGCAACGCCGTGATGGCCAACAAGGACTTTTATGTCGTCAAGATCAAGCAGGCATACCGCTTGATGGCGCCCAAGGGTATCGGCGGCAAGTCGTCGACGCACCCGCTGGTGCAGATCGGCATCACGTTTGCCTTGTCGGTGCTGGCGACTCACCTGGCCAACAAATTCGGGTTCATCGGCCAGTCGGTGCTGGTGCCGCTGCTGAGCAGCTTCAACAACATGATGTCGGGCGGGCCGTCCATCAGCGTGCCAAGTCCGGACCCGTTCGGTCAGCCAAGCCATCCAGGCCATCCAGGCCAAACTGGTCAGCCAGGCCAAACTGGTCAGTCTGGTTTCGACATGTCGAGCATCATGTCGATGCTGGGCGGCCAAGGCAATTTGATGGATGTAGTCAAGAACGTGATGAACATGGTGGGCATGCCGAGCCAGCCACCCAACACCAGCACAACCAATACAACCAATCCAGCCAATCCAACCAATCCAACTGGTCAGACAGGCAACACTGGACAGTTTGATGCATCCAATGCAGCAAACCTGCCTGGTGTGATGGAAGGTCCGGACGATGACCTGCCCAACTTTGTGCCCGACTTTACTATGCCTGCCAACATGCCGAACCAACCTGCCAACATGTCAGGCATGACCGTCCAGCCCAACCAATTCAACCAACCCGGACAGCCCAACCAGCCCAACCAGCCCAACCAGCCCAACCAGCCCAACCAGCACAACCAGCCCAACCAGCACAACCAGCCCAACCAGCACAACCAGCCCAACCAGCCCAACCAGCACAACCAGCTCAACCAACCCGATAATCAAACGCAAGTCAGCAATGTGGAACCAAACTTGACTATTCAACCAAGCCAGCCGAACCAGATTGTGACAGTGCCGCCAGGCTACCAGATCGACGAGCGCACCAACAGCTTGGTGCCGATCAGCCAGAAGCGCAAGTCGTCCAAGGTTAGCAAGTCCAAAGCTGACAAGAAAGTCAAGATAGTGCGCCACCAGCAAGTTGCCAACCAACCAAACCCACCAAACCCACCAAACCAACCAAACCAACTCGACTCGGACGACGACATGCCCACCATCGACATGTAATGTTATTTTGAAGTTTTTTGTTTTTGTGCAGCCAGCATGGTCAGGAACGTCGTCAGGCCAACTGCCGCAGCAACGCATGCCGCCCAAATCAGCACCAACGACCACGAAAACCGGCGCAACACGTTTGGTTGGTTGTGCTGGTTGTGCTGGTTGGTGTGTTGGTCAGCACTGACCAGTTCGGCAGTTGTGACGAACCAGGGTCGTAGCAAAGCAAGCAGCACAATGGTCGCCACAAAAGCTGTAAAGGCAGGCACCACGATGTTGGCCAAGTTGTTGCGTTTGATGCAGGTTTTCATCATGTGTTTCAGTGTAGACCACACAGGTTGTGGTTCAGATGTAGTTGATTCATCCGTCTGGGATTGGGTCAATTCGTCTGCATATGACTTTATCGACTGGTCGGCACGGCTGTGTTTACCAGGTGTATTAGTATCAGGCTTACTAGGTTTACTATGTTTACTGGGTTTGCTGGGTTTGCTGGGTTTGCTGGGTTTGCTGGGTTTGCTGGGTTTGCTGGGTTTGCTGGGTTTGCTGGGTTTGCTGTGTTGAACATGTTTGGCATGTTTACTAGGTTTGATTTGATGCGCAACGTCAATGTCAAGGTTCAGAAGGCCTGCCATGCTCAACCAACGCGCAACCAACGCGCAACACGCAACACGCTGCAACCACTCTGGCAACCAGAATGTTCTTTTTTAATAGAAAACAAAGTATCAAACACCAAGCAAACCAAGCAAACAAAGCAAACCAAACCAACGATTTGCCATGACAAGTCGGCAGTGCGTGCAGTGGTTGGAGCAACATGTATACCAAAGAAAGCACAACATGCTGCGCCGCATGGTCAACTACCCAGACGTTGCGCCCGACCAGCTCGCCAAGCAGGCAGCAAAGCTGCTGCACACCAACAAAGTGCGCGACATGTTAATCTGGCAGCTGCATGTTCAGTTTGGAGACGAGTTTGACGACAACATGTCACTGCTGTTTAACGCGACTGCCTTGCTGGCACAAACCGGCACTGTGCAGCTTGCCAGCTTTGAAAAGTATCTGCTTGGTACAGACGAACGCTGCCTGAACAAGCTAAACAGCGTTGTTCAAGACGTGGTGCTAGAACTGTGTTAGCAACATACTGACTAACCACTATTTTTTGCTAACTAACAATACGTTAATTTCTTGCCTTGCGTAAAGTAGCAGACATTGCAGGCGCTGACTGTTCAATTACGACGGATTGATCGGCTGCGACGCATATATTTAAATAACAAGTATATATCAAGTTATAATATAATTATTTTAAGTTAAACAATTGTATTTTAACTTAAACAATTAAACAATTATATTTTAAGTTGAACAGTTAAACAATTATTATTTTAAGTTAAATAGTTAAACAATTATATTTTAACTTAAACAATTAAACAATTATATTTTAAGTTCAACAATTAAACAATTATATTTTAACTTAAACAATTAAACAAATATTATTTTAAGTTAAATAGTTAAACAATTATTATTTTAAGTTAAATAGTTAAACAAATAGTATTTTAACTTAAACCATTAAACAATTATATTTTAAGTTAAACAGTTAAACAAATATTATTTTAAGTTAAACAATTAAACAATTATATTTTAAGTTAAACAATTATTACTTTAACTTAAACAATTAGATTTTAGGTCAACTTCATTGGCCAGCCGGTCGTGACGCATTTTTCGCGCTGCGCGGCAGCGTGCGCTGCGCATTGATCGAGCTTGACGACGTTCACCAGGTGAATCAACCAGCAACTAGTGTACATGTAAAACCACCACATCAGCCTGTACGACCCACACAACTAGCAGGCAAACGACTGTATAGTTCAATACCAGTACATGATTAGTACATGGTTAGTACATGGTCAGTACACGGTCAGTATATGAATAGTACAGCACCAGTACATGCTTGGTACCTGCGTCATTTGCAAGGAACGCTGCGCCTTGACCGTCCCAGCAAAGCAGCGTAAGACAAGGCCCACAAGCAAACCGGGCGTCACGCAGAACGCAGACAACTCGGCATGGCCTGGCAGGCAGTTTGAGCAGTTGTTGAAATGTCAAATTTGGTTATTAAGTCATATAGCAGTTTTTAAACTCGTTCAAGTCGCGAAACTCGTAGCCAGCAACAACCAAGGCACACATACTTCACCGCGGTGCGTCAAAAACTATGTTTCGAACCGACGTGCAGAATGTGTGTCGGCCTCGGTGTGTTTTCGGCTGGCTGGGCGTCATCCCACACTACACAGTACGGTACACAGTACGGTACACAGTACACTGTGCAGTCTGAGGCTATCGAAAAAAACATTGAAAGTGGTCAACACTGCATCGCATCACTACCAGGCCCACCCAGACCCAGCGACCCAGCGAAGCCGCGTCACCCCGCAGCGAGAAGCATGTCAAGCAGCAATGGCGATTGGGCTTACAAAGTTCCAAGTCCGGCAGTCGCGGTGAGCCCCGATACACCCACGGCGACACCGACGACTGCCGCCGCGGCGTCATCATCTACGGCAACCACGACGGCGACACCAGCCACGGCTTCCACAGCGACAACCACAGCGACACCATCCACGGGCGCCTCCACGGCAGCATCATCTACGGCTTCCACAGCGGCACCACCCACAGACGCTTCCATGTCGGCATCATCCACGGCCGCCTCCACGGTGGCATCGTCTACGGCGGCACCACCCACAGACGCTTCCATGTCGGCATCATCCACGACCGCCTCCACGGCGACCGCCTCCACGGCGACCGCCTCCACGGTGGCATCGTCTACGGCGGCACCACCCACAGACGCTTCCATGTCGGCATCATCCACGACCGCCTCCACGGCGACCGCCTCCACGGTGGCATCGTCTACGGCGGCACCACCCACGGACGCTTCCAAGGACGCTTCCAAGGACGCTTCCAAGGACGCTTCCAAGGACGCTTCCACGGCGGCATCATCCACGGCGGCATCATCCACGGCGACACCACCCACGGCCGCCTCCGCGGACGCATCATCCACGGCCGCCTCCGCGGACGCATCATCGACAGCGACACCATCCGCGGACGCTGCCACGGTCACGGTGGAGGCTACTGCGACGTCATCATCGGCGGAGAACACCACCGCGCCGACAACCGTGGGGACCGGTGCGGCAACCGGCGCGGCACCAGTGGCAACAATGTCACATTTGTTCGACAACGACGACTTCGGCGACGACGATGGCGATGGCATGTCGCAGGAAGGCGTGGACGTTTTGGCCGCGTTTGTTGAGGAGGAGGGGGAAGCCGACAGCCTCCATGCTACGGACAGGCGCACCATCCACGAACAGCGTTCGGCTGCGTTGGCTGCCCTTGCCATGGCCGAAGAGCCGGACCAGCCGGGTGCACAGACCAACACGCATGCGACCAACACGCATGCGGGCCGGGACCACCACGACCAGAACCGGGACCAGCACCAGGACAACCAGTCCGACAACGACGACGAGAGCACCAACGAGGACGATGACGAACCGCGACAGACGACCCACTCGGACGAGCGTCAGCACATCATCGCGGGAGGAAAGTCGGCGTCTGCGCCCAAGAACCTGTCCCATTTGCCTGGCGCGGGCAGAAAGACGATAGGCAAGGCGCGTCAACCCGACAACCAGTCCGACAACGACGACGACGAGAGCACCAACGAGGACGAGGAAGACGAACTGCCACAGACGACCGACTTGGGCCAGCATCAGCTCAACATGGCGAGAGGAAAGTCAGGGCCTATGCCCAAGAACCTGTCCCACCAGCCCGCCGTGGGCAGAAAGACGATACCCGTAGGCAAGGCGCGTAAACCAAGCTCGGACGACGACGACGACGACGACGACGACGACGACGACAGTGAAGACGACGACGACGACAGTGAAGACGAGCGGGCCGAGGAGGCCAAGAAGAAGGCCGAGGCCAAGAAGAAGGCCGACGCTAAGAAGGCCGCAGACGAGGCTAAGAAGGCCGCAGCCGCAGCCAAGAAGGCCGAAGCCGCAGCCGAGGCCAAGAAGAAGGCCGACGCCAAGAAGCAGCAGGGCCACCTGCAAGTCACCGTCAAAAAGCCTGTTGCGTCACGCAGCAGCGTCGGTGCCAGTCGCGGCGGTGGCAGCAGTGCCAGTCGCGGCGGTGGCAGCAATGCCAGTCGCGGCGGCGGTGGCAGCGGCGGTGGTGGCAGCGGTGGCAGCGGTGGCGGTGGCAGCAGTGCCAGTCACGGCGGTGGTGGCAGCGGTGGCAGCAGTGCCAGTCGCGGCGGTGGTGGCAGCGGCGGCGGCGGCAGCGGTGGCAGCAGTGCCAGTCACGGCGGTGGCAGCGGTGGCGGCGGCAGCGGTGGCAGCAGTACCAGTCGCGGCGGTGGTGGCAGCGGTGGCGGCGGTGGTGGCA
>Ga0114981_10001663_pt1 | contig 14472 bp, 10 predicted proteins | sample S_140806_MF_Meta_FD_87028 | JGI IMG/M metagenome (GOLD analysis project Ga0114981, IMG submission 87028) | Freshwater microbial communities from Lake Simoncouche, Canada to study carbon cycling - S_140806_MF_MetaG | ecosystem: Environmental > Aquatic > Freshwater > Lake | place: Lake...
CAAGTTCGAGTGTATGGTATTGCTCGCAAGGTGAGTACAGCGGAGAGCGATGCATACTTCGCAACCCGTCCGCGTGAAAGTCAAATTGCGGCATGGGCTTCTATGCAAAGTGCTGAAATGCGCTCTCGGGAGGAGTTGGAAGAGGCCCTCACGCGCTATTCAAATGAGTTTGCAGACAAGCCGGTGACGCGCCCACCTCATTGGGGCGGCTACCTCATTGTGCCTCATTACTTCGAGTTTTGGCAGGGGCGACCCAGTCGATTGCACGATCGCCTTATTTATCGGGTCAACGAAAACTTCGATTGGTACATCTACCGGGTAGCACCTTAATGCAAAAGAAAAGGCCGCCCAGTTGGACGACCTTTTCAATAGAACTCGTTTAAGTAATTTAGTTTTTCAAACGTGTCCGCTCTGCTTGAGCCAATCTCGGAGCCGCACTCGATCGTCGGCTATGAGTTCGCGCATTGCTTTGCGGAGTTCTTTTCGAAAGAGCATTGTATCAAACGTCACATTGCCCAGCACAGCCTTGTAATACTCCAGCATACATTTAAAGTTAGGTTAGGTAGTTTTCTTCAGAGTTCTGCAAGGTTTCATGTAGTGAATGCACTCCTGGGCTATGTGCATGTCACGATTAGTTAGTTTGTTGTTTCTCATTATGCCCTTTGTAACGGGGTATCTCCTTTCTAGGTTACATTTTTTTTAAAATTCGTCTAAGCCAATTTTGATTTTGTCATCCATATCAAGGTATTAAAAAGAAATACCCCCGAACGTTTCCGGGGGTATTTCCTTAACCTTAACCAAAACCAAACTTGCGAGAAGTTTTATTAGACGATTGGTGCATTTCCAATCTCTGTGCCATGGAACGCAAGAGGGTGAGGATTTATTTGTGAAAGGCTGTTAAGAGAGTGGCGAGTGGCGAGTGGCGAGTGGCGAATGAATTTGCCATTCGCCATTCGCCATTATTTAAACTATAGTTGCATTTTTGCGTTTAGAACTCATGTCCATCCAACACGACATACTCAAAAAGTACTGGGGCTTCGACACCTTTCGCGCGGCGCAGGAAGAGGTTGTGCAAGCGGCTATTGACGGCGTTGACACATTGGCCATGCTCCCAACGGGAGGTGGGAAGTCGCTATGCTTTCAGGTTCCTGCATTGTGCCGAGAAGGCGTTTGTTTAGTTGTGTCGCCGTTGTTGGCGCTTATGAACGACCAGGTGCAGGCCCTCCGAAAACGTGGGCTTACAGCACATGCGGTCAACTCTTCCATGAGCTACCGCGAAATAGACCGTGTGCTCGACAACTGTGTATACGGAACTGTTCACTTCTTATATGTTTCGCCTGAACGATTGCAGAATGAGCTTTTCCAATCTCGGGTGCGCAAAATGAAGTTATCGCTCATTGCGGTCGACGAGGCGCATTGCATTTCGCAGTGGGGATATGATTTCAGGCCGGATTATATCCGCATAGGTGAATTGCGTGAGCTATTTCCGGATGTGCCGGTATTGGCGCTTACTGCTAGTGCAACGCCCAAGGTGGTCGAGGATATTCAAGAGAAATTGAAGTTTCGAAAGCCTCATGTAATTTCTTCCGGCTTTGCTCGCGGCAATCTCTCCTACAATGTCCTTTATCACGAGGAAAAGGAAGGCAAGATTGCCGAGATACTGGAGAAGATGCCCGGGAGTGCCATAGTCTATTGTGCCTCACGTTTGCGCACGCATGCAATGGCGGACTATCTATGGAAGCGCGGAATGGCGAGCGGAGTGTATCATGCAGGTCTTACGCATGACCAGCGGCGCGACGCATTCAATCGGTGGATGAAAGGGGAGATACGTTTAATCTGCGCCACGAACGCCTTTGGTATGGGCATCGACAAGCCGGATGTACGTTTGGTGCTGCACGCCGATGTGCCAACGCAGCCGGAGGCTTATTTTCAAGAAGCGGGCAGAGCAGGTCGTGACGGACAACCTGCACACACTGTATTGCTTTGGAATGAAAGCGATTTGCAGCGCCGTGAAAAGAGTCATGAAATCAAGTTTCCGCCGCACGAGAAAATACGCAGCGTTTACCGGGCACTTGGCGCTCATCTACAATTGGCAATTGGTGCAGGTAAGGATGAGATATTTCCGGTCGACTTTGGTGAGCTCGGCAAGCTCAGCGACAGTAAGCCCGCCGAGGTTGTGGCAGCATTGCAATTGCTCACGCTAAGCGGGGTGCTGTATTTCGATGAAGGAAGTTACTCACCCTCGCGTTTGATGCTGCTGCTAGACAAGGGTGGCCTCTACAGCTTTCAGGTTGCTCATCCCGAGTGGGAGCGTTTCATAGGTGCGTTGTTGCGTATGTATGGAGGTTTGTTTGATCAGTTTGTAGTAATCCGTGAAAGCGACATTGCCAAGCAGCTGAAGTTTACATTGGGTGATGTATCACGAAAGCTGCAGCAGCTGGCCGAGTTGGGTGTGATGGACTACGAGCCACAAACAGACAAGCCGCGCATTACTTTTCTCACACCTCGCATGCGCGAAGAAGACGTGCGAATACCGAAGGAAGTATATGAGGAACGCAAGCAGGGCGACGAGCTACGCTGGTATGCTATGGACAATTATCTGCGAAGAGAAATATGCCGCAGCGTGCAGTTGTTACGTTACTTCGGTGATGACTTTCCGCAATCATGTGGCCGCTGCGATGTGTGCCGTGCAGAAAAGAAACTGAAGGCAACATCAGCGGCCATGCATTCGCTCGATGAGGAGTTGCTGCGCGTGTTGCTAACCAAGCCCGTAACTATCGAAGAGGCCGTGCAAGCCTTGAAGTCATTCGATGCAGCAACGGTGATTGAGTTTATTCGGCGCAAGTTGGATGCGCAGGAGTTGGTGATGGATGATTCAAATAGGCTGAAAGTGCAGTTGCGATAATTATTTATTTACCTCTACCGGCGCATATAAAGTCTTCTATTTTCTGAGGGGTGAATTTTGCCCTCGAATGTCGAACGAGAGTAAAAAATAGATATTTTTACCCTCGTTTGAAAAACAGAGGTAATACTTACCCTCGAAGTAATGAGCAATTTTGACCGTAAAATCCCATATAATAAACTGACTCTTCTCCCTCCCAAAGCGGATGTTGAAACGAAGGCGGTTCTTCGCAAAACTGTAACTGCCGGTAGGGCATTGGCGCAGTTGAATGGGGCGCTGCAGAATTTGCCTAATCCTACATTGTTTTTGGATACAATTTATTTGCAAGAGGCAAAGGCGAGTTCTGAAGTGGAGAATATTATTACCACGAATGACGATTTGTATGCGGCATTTGTCGCTGACCGTAGAACCGAAAATTCGGCAACGAAAGAGGTTCTGCGTTACAAGGAGGCCTTGTGGCTTGGCTTGGAAGAGCTGAAGAAACGACCTTTCCTCACGACAAATCTGTGTATTAAAATCATGCAATGCATTAAGCAGACGGATGCGTCTGTTCGCCGAGTTCCCGGCACAACTCTTAGCGATGCTCGAGGAGAGGTAGTTTACACGCCTCCAAGCGGTGAAGCGGTCATTCGTGAGAAACTGGCCAATCTTGAAAAATTTATCAATGGTGATAGTAAGCTTGATCCGTTGATCAAGATGGCCCTTATGCACTATCAGTTCGAAGCCATTCATCCTTTTGCAGATGGTAATGGTCGCACCGGGAGGATTCTCTTGTTGCTCTACCTCAAGCTTTCAGGCTTGTTGGAAACACCCGCCATCTATCTCAGTGAATATATAATTCGTCATAAAACCCAATACTATAATTGTCTGCGAAATGTTACCGAGCACGGTGAATGGGAGAACTATCTGTTATATATGCTCGATATGATAGAGGAAACTTCGGGCCGAGGATTGAAACGATTGGGCAACATTATGTCCGCGATGGAGGAAACCGGCGAAGAGATCAAGCGGAAGTTGCCTAAAATCTACTCCAAGGATTTAGTGGAGGTCATCTTTCGATTGCCCTATACCAAGCGTTTGCATCTCATTGAATCCGGTATCGGCAATGCAAAAACCGTGGGCAACTACTTGATGGCACTCGAAGAAAAGAGAATTCTTCGTTCGGTGAAAGTGGGCAAGGAGAAGCTCTATATCAATGAACGGTTGTTAGCTATTTTGGAGGGCAGTGATTATTGATGGCACATTGACCGTGGGAGTGTGTAAGAGCCTGAGTTCTGGAATAATAATCTATGGTATACGCTATATTAGCTCCAAAATCCGAAAACATGAAAGCCACTTTGATATTTTTTCTGCTCATCCTGTTGAGCATTTCAACCACGCTATCCGCCCAAGAAACAGTCACCATCGGCACCCAAGTATGGATGACTAACAACCTGAACGTCGACAAGTTTCGCAATGGTGATCCCATACCTCAGGCAAAAACAAACGAGGAGTGGAAGGCTGCCGGCGAAAACAAGCAGCCTGCTTGGTGCTATTACGACAACGACCCAGCCAATGGGGCAAAGTATGGTAAGCTCTATAATTGGTATGCGGTAAATGATGCGCGGGGCCTAGCTCCCGCTGGATATCATGTGCCGAGCGATGCAGAGTGGACTATTCGCGAAAATCAGTTGGGCAGCGATGCCGGAACGAAAATGAAGAGCACTTCGGGTTGGAAAGGCTGGGAGACAGGTGGTTCCAAAACTTGCCCTAATTGTTCCGATTGGAACGCAGAATATCGCCGTAAGGTGCCTTGCCATGTGTGCAAAGATTCGCGCAGCGTTCCCAGCGCGGTGGTGAAACATTCGGGCAACGGAACCAACAGCTCAGGTTTTAACGGCCAGGCGGGCGGCTACCGCAACCCCAGTGGAAGTTTCTACTCCATTGGCAGCTGCGGTATCTGGTGGAGTTCGTCAGAGAAGAATGCTACCTACGCTTGGAACCGCGATTTGCTCTTCGACAGAAGCGACGTCGGCAGAAACTACCTCGATAAGGGGAATGGGTTGTCTGTACGTTGCCTCCGGGATTAATTTATTTGATGATTTGATAATTTGACAATTTGATAATTGGGGTTTGGGGCGGAGCCCCAATTTTTGGGTGTCGGGTGCTGTAGCTAGAAGGGACACGAATTGGCGTAGAAATCGGGTGTGATAAATAGTTAATCCACGGATGGTGATAGCAGCAGGTTCTCTCTTATTAATGGAAGGAGATTATCCATTCGGCTGAATGCAAAACATCGTTTTCCAAGGTCTTTCAGGCTAGTCCCCAGATGGTAGAGACGCTTGTTGTCGATGATGATAAATCGATCATGGCTTCCTCTATGATGGATCAATTTGATTGGCGGATATTGGGCGTTGTGTCTTTCCAAATCGTTGAGCGTTATGGTTGACTTTTTTGTATAGATGGTACAACTCACTCCATTTTCGCGTTTACTCAGTAGCATGAACGTGCGCTCATCGACATAGTTATCGATTATCTCCATGCTGATTCTTGCTTGGCGAATCAGGTCTGAAGCAAAGGCATAGGCGTCGAACAATTGACCTTCGAAGAAAACGCCCTGAATGGGAGCTTTTTCTCATTCTAAAGCTACTAGAACCGTGTTCAATTTGTTTTCGGTAACAGCTTGCCTTACTTCTATACTCTCTATGCGCGAAATGACAGTGTGAAGTTGGTTTCTTTGTTTTCGCATGGCTACGAAGGCGTTCATGATTTGAATGCTAATCTCTATGGCTAACTCGCTCTTGAGAATAGCCGAGAGCATGGCAACTCCTTGCTCGGTGAAGGCATAGGGCATCGCACTGCGATGTTTAAGTGAGGAGAACCGGTCACATTCTGTGACCAGTTGGGTCATCTCACTCGTTGTTAGTTGAAATTTGAACTCGGAAGGAAATCGTGCATTGTTGCGTTTCACGGCCTGGTTCAATGCTTTTGTGGTTACTTGATATAGTTCAGCCAGATCACAATCTATCATGATTTGTGTATCACGCAAGCAAATGATACGGTTGGTTGCGGCGATCGAGGACACATTTTTCATACTACGAATCTTGTCCGATTCATCGGAATAAAAAACCTATAAATTATTCCGGTTATGCAGTGGGTACTGGGTTCTGAGGACTGGGTAGTGGCGACAGTTGGGGCGGAGCTTTTCGCAAAGGTGCGGGTTGCCGAGGCGTATGCGTGGCTTTTGGCTTGCGGCATCATCCCTCGGATACCCCCAGTTACGCTAGAGCCGATCGAGTTTTTTCAACATTTCTGCTGCGAAACTATCCATGCGGGAAAACGCAAACCATCGTTTGCCCAAATCTTTGATGGATGCGCCGATGTGGTAAAGTTCTTTTTCATCGATAAGGAGAAAACGGTCGTGCACCCGGTTGATGCGATGAATCTCAATGGCAGGATATTGCGCGTTGTGTTTGGTAAGGTCGAGTTGAAGTGTTGGCGTAATGCGCTCGGTGTAAATTACAGCTTTTACATTTTTCGGACGTTTGGATAATTGCATAAGTACATGTTGGTCCACATAATTATCAACGAGAATGATGGAGTGTTCGGCTCTGTGCATTAGGTCGTTGATGAATACATAGGCGTCAAAAATTTGATTTTCGAAGAATATGCCCTGAGTAGGAGGAAGTCCAGGTTGCAGCAGGGCGATGATTTCATCTAATTGTACTCTGTGATGGTTGACGTGGAATTCGATTAGATCTACTCTCGCTGTTAGCAACTCGCCGCTCCGAAAGCTTCTCTTGTGATGTATGAATGTGTCGATAATGGAAATACTCATGGCTGCTGCAAAATCTCCTTTTATGAGTGTGGCGAGCATGGAAATTCCATATTCCGTAAAAGCAAGTGGCGAAACCGCAGAGTGCTTCAAAGATGACAAGCGGTCGCAATTTGCGACCAGTTCATTTTTCTCGACGGATGACAATCGGAAGAAATAGTAATCAGGAAAGCGATTGACGTTTCGTTTGACCTGTTCATTCAGGCGCTTGGTGGGAATTTGAAATAATTCTGCCACGTCCCGATCGAGCATTACGTGTTTCCCACGTATCGTTAGTATACGATTCGCGATCGTTGTTGAAATTGGATTTTTCATGCTGCGAAGCTGTGGGTCTTCATCGGAATAAAAAACCTATAAGTTATTCCGCTTATGCCGTGTTTATAGGGGGCGGAACCCCAAGGAAATTTTAATAAATGAACTCTATAACAGAACAAGAACAATAGTAATTTGCACACAGGTGGCTTAACCCAATCCCTGCGGTACCTTTGCCGCCATGTCATTCACCAAAATCATTCTCAAGCCCGGTAAGGAACAATCTATCAAGCGCTACCACCCGTGGGTGTTTAGCGGGGCTATTCAAAAAACAGAAGGCGCTGCCCACGACGGCGATATTGTGGAAGTGTGCGATAGCAAAGGCGTATACCTCGCCACGGGCCATTGCTCGGAGGGCTCCATTGCAGTGCGCATCTTTTCATTCGATGGGTTCGATGGTAGCGCCGATTTCTGGGTAGAGAAAATCAGCAACGCTTATCGCTTGCGCAAGCTGTTGGGTTTTACCGATAATGCTAATACCACCATCTATCGCTTGATACACGGCGAAGGCGATGGCCTTCCTGGTCTCATTGTCGATATCTACGGTAGCACTGCAGTGATTCAAACGCACAGCGCGGGTATGTTTGAGCAACGTCAAATCATAGCCGAGGCCATTCAGAAAACGTACGGTGACAGCGTCACTGCCATATACGACCGAGGCGACGAAAAAGTAGGAGGGAAGGGCACCGGCACTCATGGCGAATACCTACTCGGCAGCAAGCACGAAACCGTTGCACTCGAGCATGATTGCCGCTTTGATGTGGATTGGGAAGGCGGACAAAAAACGGGCTTCTTTATCGACCAGCGTGAGAATAGAAAATTACTCGGCGACTTTGCCAAGGGAAAGAAGGTGCTCAATACGTTTTGCTACACAGGCGGTTTTTCGGTTTATGCGCTCAAAGCCGGTGCATCGCTAGTGCACAGTCTCGACAGCAGTCAGAAGGCGCTCGACTTGGCTATCATCAATGCCAAGCTCAACGGATTTGAAGCGCCTGTGCACGACGTAATCAAAGCTGATGCAGTAGAATACATGAAGCAGCTGAAAGAGGATTACGACATCATCGTACTCGATCCGCCGGCATTTGCCAAACACCTCAGCGCACGTCACAAGGCGGTGCAGGGATATATCCGTATCAACGAGGCTGCTATCAAGCAAATCAAACCCGGCGGAATCATCTTCACGTTTTCGTGTTCGCAGGTAATCGATAAGAAACTCTTCCGCGACTCTATTATGGCGGCGAGTATCAATGCACGTCGCAAAGTGCGTGTGTTGCACCAACTGCATCAGCCGGCCGATCACCCGGTGAGCATCTATCACCCGGAAGGAGAATACTTGAAAGGACTCGTTATCGAAGTTGAATAACATGGAATTGAAACCGTATCGAATCGACATTCGATTTTCTGATATCGATGTCATGGGGCATGTGAACAATGCCACCTACTTCACCTACGCCGAGCAGGCGCGTATCTATTTTTTTCACCAGCTCGTTGGTGATGAATGGAACTGGAACAAGCAAGGCATTCTCGTGGCGCGCAACGAAATGGATTATCTACTACCGATTCACTTCAACGACAAGGTGGATATTCATGTCTTCTGCAAACACATCGGCAACAAGAGTTATACATTGGGCTATCGCTACATGCGTGGGGAACAGTTGTGCGCTACCGGAGCCTCGGTGTTGGTGTGTTTTGACTATGAAGAGCGCAAGACGATGGAGGTGCCTGAGAGGTGGAGGCGGTTGCTGGGTACTGAGTAGTAGGTACTGGGGATTGGATACCGGGTACTAGGTACTGGATACTGGCTAATTGCGAGTTCACCGAGCTCCATTTCTTCTTGGTAACAAAAATCCTTAGGATCAAAATCTATAGCTGTAAAACCAACTTTGAAAAGAAAACAAATGGTCAACGCTATTTAGGCATCATCAATCGTCACCTAGTCCCCAGTCCTCAGTCCCCAGTCCTCGGCAGTTCCACCACCATCACCGACCTAGGATCCAACACCAACTCCTTCTCTAGGGCCATCTCTCGGCGGCTGATGATATCGCGTCCTACTTTGGCCTTCCCCATTCGCTCGCTGAAGCGACTCAGGTTGAGCGTGTGTGCTTTGTCGTTGCCATTGTAAACGCACATCACGGTGTGTTTGTCGTCATACCGGAAGTAGACATACGTATTTTCTTCGGGAACAAATTGCATGAGTTTTGAATTGCCAAACCAGGCATTGGCTTTGCGCCATGTGCCGAGTATAGAACAGAAATCGAAGGCTTCTTGTTCCTGTCGGGTGCGATCGGATGAAGTGAATTTATTCGAGGTATCGCCAGGCCATCCGCCGGGAAAATCTTCGCGCACCTTGGCATCGGGGTCTGAGAAATTCTTCATCAGAATTTCGGTGCCGTAGTAGATAGAAGGAATACCACGCAAGGTGTACAAGAGTGCAATACCCATTTTGAAACTCGCCATGTCTTCGCCCATCATGCTGTAGAAACGACTCAAGTCGTGGTTGTCCAGAAAGGTAACGAGGTTGTTGGGCTCTTTGTAAAGGATATCGTGCGCAAGCGTGAGCTCGATGCGACGAAAGCCTTCTTCCCATCCGAAGTTTTCTTTCAACCCTTTGGTGATGGCGTAGTAGAGTTGAAAGTCGGTTACGGAATGCAACGATGAGTTGAAGCTCTTCTTTACTTCTGCTTCTTCCGTAAACCATGCTTGGACAGGCGAGCCTTGCACCCACGTTTCTCCGAATAGGAAAAAGTCGGGATACTCTAAGCGCATGGCCTCGTCAAGCTGCTTCATGAATGCCTGATCGGGGTAGGCGTACGTATCGATACGAAACGCGTCGATGCCCGCGTATTCCACCCACCATAGCGAGTTCTGAATGAGGTAGCGCGCCAAATGAGGGTCTTGCTGGTTGAGGTCGGGCATGTGCTTGTCGAACCACGCGTTGGTCATGATGTCGCGATCGGCCTTGCTGGCATAGGGATCCATCAGCGTTTCTGCGCGGTAGCTTGTGCGCGTGAATTGCGGGAACCAATGCACCCAGTTGCTATCGGGCAAGTTCTTGAACAAGTGGTGCTCGTTACCCCAGTGATTGTACACCACATCCCAAATCACTTTGATGCCTTTTTGATGGCATTGTGTGACGAGTTTTTTATACCCCTCGTTGGTTCCCAATCGCGGATCGACTTTGTACAAGTCGGTGGCTGCATAGCCGTGGTAGCTTTCATACGGCTGATTGTTTTCTAAAACGGGGTTGAGCCAAAGAGCAGTGACGCCCAGTCCTTGAATGTAATCGAGATGGTTAGTGATTCCTTGAATGTCGCCACCGTGTCGAGATTTCAGTCCGGCGCGGTCGGCCTTGGGTTCGAGCAGTGAAGGGTTGTTGTCGTTGGAAGGATCACCATTCGAGAAACGGTCGGGGAAAACGAGATAGATAAGATCGGATGCATCGAGCCCTTTGGATGATTTCGTCGACCTACTTTCAATAGGGAACGAATAAGCATAGTCATTGCGCGAAGAAGCAAATCGGAACTCCACTTTTCCCGCCGGACAATCGGGGGCTATTTCAATTTCAACCAGCAGGTAATCAGGATTAGGAAGAGGGGTAGAGGCGATGATTTTGCAATGCGGGCTTTCAACAAAGGCACGGCACTTGGCGATGTATTTCGCCTGAAAGAGAATTTCAACCTTATTGTACTTCATTCCCGACCACCAGTTGGGCGGATCGGCGCGTACGATTGATTGTGCACTGCAGCTGTTGAAGATTCCGAGCAGCAACGTTAAACAGAGCGTGCATAAATGTGGATAAGATCGTTTCATAAAAAAATAAATCGAAGTACTTGACAAATGCGAAAGTATCTACTTTTGGCACATAGTGTTTAAAGTACACCAACTATCCATTTAACAAAAACAATTATGAAAAAAATCTACTTGAGTCTCTTGAGTTTGATGGTTGCTGCAGGTGCAATGGCACAGACTGCGGTCACTTTCAATGTGAACATGCTTCCTGTAGGCATGTCGGACAGTTTGCACGTAGTGGGAAACTTTGCTGACCCGAACTACGACAATGTGATTGACAATGCGGATTATCAGAACTGGACGCCTAATGCGGCTTCCGGTTTGATGACCGATGATGACATGGACCTCGTTTACACAACAACGTTAATGCTTCAGCCGGGGCGTTATGAATTCAAGTTTGTGAATGGTAACGATTGGCCTTTCTCTGAAAACGTACCTTCTACTTGCACGGTAGAGGTAAACGGAAACAGCAATCGCCAGATTATGGTTGGCACGGAAGCTACCTCTTATTCTGTATGCTACGGTGAATGCGCAGATTGCGGTCAAAATGCAATTCGCATGCGTGTTGATATGAGCACAGTGGATTTGGATGCTGACGGAATTTTCGCTGAGCCGGGAGAGGACATCAGTCCCCTAGGCGTTCACGTGAATGGTTCGTTTGTAAACTGGACCACGTTTGTTCCCCTCCAGGACTGGGACGGTAACAACATCTGGGAAACAACCATTGCGACTGCTACCGCTGACCCAATTCAATATAAGTTCATCAATGGCAACGACTGGAATACTCCTGAATTGATCGAAAACGTAGGTGCTCCTTGCGGCGACGGCCAAAACCGATTGTTGACAATCACTGATCTTAACACGGTTCTTCCCGTTTTCTGCTGGAACTCATGTGATGCATGCACACAGCCTGTTGCAATCACGTTCAGTGTAGACATGAATGCTTCATGCCTGGACACCTCACCTGGAGTTAACCTCATGGGAACTGCGACCGATTGGTCAAATGGATCTCCTATGAGTGATGACGATGGTGATGGAATTTGGACTATTACCTTGAATTTGTCTGCCGGAGCGTATGAATATAAATTCCGTGTTGGTGCAGGTGGCTGGGAAGGTATCGGCAACCGTCAATTGACTGTTGTTGCTGATACACCGGAAGTATTGCCTTCCGTTTGTTACAACTCTGCGGAGCCATGCGGAGCTGTTGTAGCTCCCGGCGACGTTACTTTTGAAGTACGTCCGGGTGCTATTCAAATGGTAGCAGGCCAGGTGATGTGGGTAATGGGTGACTTCACTCAGCCTAACTGGCAAGACGGTGCTTTGCAAATGACCGACACCGATGGAGATGGAACTTGGTCAGTTACTGTTCCACAGGTGTGTATCAGTTCTTTGTTCTACAAATTCCGCGTAGGTACGCCTGCCGGTGCTGACTTCACTGAAGAGACAGCCGATTTCACTGAAATTGGAGGTTGCGGTGTTAACAACGGTACTTTCACAGATAACCGTCAATTGGTTCGCGCTGATGGCAATCCTGTATCGGTTTGCTGGACATTCGACACATGCGAAGCTTGTGCTCCAGTATCGGTTAATGAATCTGCTGCAGCGGCGAATGTTCGTGTGTTCCCAGTGCCTGCTGACGATCAGTTGAACGTTCAATTCGAAGCTACAGTTGCTCAGCGCATGAATGTTCGCATGGTAAATAGCCTCGGACAGGTTGTAGTTGAAGAAAACCTTGGCGTAGTGTTCGGTCAGAAGACCGTTACCATGAACACTGCAGCATTGGCTTCAGGAATCTACGCATTGACCATCAACAGCGGAGCTCAAACTCAGGTGTTTAATGTGATGGTGAAATAATCGATTACGATTTTTTTACGATATGAAAAAAGGCTCCCAAACGGGGGCCTTTTTCATTTCAAGAATGTGGAAAGAAAAATTTCATGAATGCTCTTTGCAGACTATATTTGGCGGTTAAAACAAACATTAACCTGTATCCAAACCATAACAACTCATGAATAGAGCATTACTTTTTCTTGCTGTTTGTCTGGGGGCTATTTCAAGCACTCAAGCTCAGGTAACCAGCATCACCGTTGAGGAGTTTTACACCGATAACGGATTGTTAGCCGGCTATCCAGCAGGGCATACGACCTATCGTATTTATGCCAACACTCAAAATTCTACCGACCGTGTTACTACGGTTTCAGGCAACGACGATAACCCATTGTCGCTTTCAGTGTCCGGCTCGGGTATTTGGAATTTTGCTGCAGGTGGAACAACCGGTGATGCGTTGCCATGTATCATTTACGCTTCACAGCCGCTAGCTGAGTACGATTCATATATGACCGTTGGTATTAGCTGCAACGATGACGGAGCCGCCAACCCGGTATTCAAAGCAGAAGACGCTGCTCAGCCTTGGCAGAACCAGGCTTTCGATGATGCTCCATACGGTACCAGCGAGTTTGTAGTGAATACGCCCGTTGGAGGTACTTGGTTTGTTCTACCCGACAACCCGAACTCACAAGCAGGTGCTGATTTGAAAGTTTTGCTTGGTCAAATCACAACTGATGGTGAAATCTGCGGTGTTTTCAATTTGCAGATATTCCCGAACTATACAGGTGCTGGATCAGTTCCTGTTTATGGTTCATTTGCGTTCTCAAGCACTACAGGTTGTGTAGCAGGTTGCACAGATAATGCAGCCATTAACTTCAATGCTGCAGCTACATACGACAATGGCCTTTGTTTATTTGCTTGTGATTTGGCAGTGAACGCTACATCTACAGCACCAAGCTGCTCAGATTCCAATAACGGTGTAATCAATGTCGCAGCAACTGGCGCTCAAGCATTTTATGAATTCTTCTTTGACGGTGTTTCTCAAGGTTTGTCAAGCGATGGAACAGAAATGTTTGATCAATTGACCAGTGGTGTTTACACCATCGCAGCGCGCGATACCCGCTTCGACAACCTATTGGCGAACCCAACGGGAATTACTTGCGAGGCAACTCAAGTGGTGAGTATCGAAGTTTCGCCGGTGCTTCTTTCGGGAAGCATTGGAGGTGCAATTGAATGTGCCGGAGAGAATAACGGTTCAGTAAGCACGGATGCTGCCAACTATGGTGGTGGTACAGGTGCATTGTCATTCGCGCTCTTCAACAACAATGGAACTGCAGTATTGGATGGTAATAATGACCCTGTAGTAGTGTCAACTCCAAACTACTCAGGTTTGACAGGTGGTTCATACTACTTTGTTGCTACCGATGCAAGCGGTTGTACTGCCCAAGGTAACAACTTCACCGTTGCTAGTCCTTTGGCTATTAGCATGGAAGCTTCCGCTTCAGGCGTAGGGGAGTGTTTCAACTCTACCGATGTAACGAAAATCGTTGCATGGTTCGGTGGTACAGGTGACGTTGACTTCTCTTTGGTAAACGACGGAACGTATTTGTTGGAAGGTGGCGCCTCTACCATTGTTTTGAATAACTTGAGTGTTGGTGATTACACGATTTATGCGCAAGATGAAAACTTTTGTACTGCTGAGTACACATTTACAGTGCAAGGTGGTCCTGCTATCGTAGTAACAGTTGATGTGAATACTCCTTCATGCAATGGCGATACAGACGGCTCTGTTACGGTTTCTTCTACCGGTGGTACAGGTGCCATTCAG
>Ga0114981_10001664_pt1 | contig 14457 bp, 10 predicted proteins | sample S_140806_MF_Meta_FD_87028 | JGI IMG/M metagenome (GOLD analysis project Ga0114981, IMG submission 87028) | Freshwater microbial communities from Lake Simoncouche, Canada to study carbon cycling - S_140806_MF_MetaG | ecosystem: Environmental > Aquatic > Freshwater > Lake | place: Lake...
CGATGGCGAAAATGGCAGTAAAAACAATTGTACTGGTCACGATGGAAAAGATATCATTATAGAAGTGCCCCTTGGTACCGTTGCTAGAAATGAAGAAACCGGAGAACAAGAGGCTGAAATACTGGAAGATGGCCAAGAAATTGTTTGGATGAAAGGAGGCCGTGGTGGCTGGGGAAACAGTCATTTCGCTACCCCCACCAATCAAGTACCCGAATACTCCCAACCCGGCGAACCGGGCGTGGAAGGCTGGAAAATTATTGAACTGAAAGTGTTGGCAGACGTTGGTCTGGTTGGGTTTCCGAATGCTGGAAAATCAACACTCCTAAGTGTGCTTACCGCTGCCAAACCCAAAATTGCTAACTACGCATTTACAACCCTCATTCCACAATTAGGCATGGTTGAATACCGCGACCGAAAATCGTTTTGCATTGCCGACCTACCCGGAATTATTGAAGGGGCTGCCGAAGGAAAAGGATTGGGTCACCGCTTCTTGCGCCACATCGAACGAAATGCCCTGTTGCTATTTCTAATTCCAGCGGATAGTGCCGACCATAAAAAAGAATTTGAAATATTAGTAGGGGAACTGGAAAAATATAATCCCGAAATGCTGCAAAAAGATTTTATCATCGCCATCAGTAAAAGTGATATGCTGGATGATGAATTGAAAGCTGCCATTGAAAAAGAACTGCCCGAAAACATTCCGCATATTTTTATCTCCTCGGCCACTCAAACTGGCCTTACCCAATTGAAAGATTTATTGTGGACTACTTTAAACAAACCGGTAGCGTAAAATTGCTGACCTGGGTTTACAAGATTGTTCGAAATTAATAACAAAAAAGTCCGACTCAAATGAATCGGACTTTTTTATAAATGTTATTGATTTATTATCCAACTGCTTCACTTGACATAGAGCGAGCGGTTTTCTTTCTATCTTCTTCATTCAATACCACTTTACGCATGCGGATGATTTTAGGTGTTACTTCAATGCACTCATCCTGCTGGATATATTCCATACACTCTTCTAGTGAGAATTGAAGTTTTGGCGTAATACGAACCGCATCATCGCTTCCGCTTGCACGGTGATTGGTAAGTTTTTTCATTTCCACTGCATTCACATTCAAATCTCCGGGTTTAATATGTTCGGCAATAATCTGACCTACATATACTTCTTCTCCCGGTTCTACAAAAAAAGCTCCTCTGTCTTGCAGTTTATCAATAGAATACGCGGTAGTTGTTCCCTGAAATTTAGCAATTAACACGCCATTATTTCTGCCGGGGATTGGTCCTTTCCAGGGTTTGTAATCGATAAAACGATGCGCCATCACGGCTTCTCCGGCTGTATTGGTAAGCATTTGAGAACGGAGCCCAATTAATCCTCTGGAAGGAATTTCAAATTCGAGGTGTTGCATTTCTCCTTTGGATTCCATAATCTGTAATTCTCCTTTTCGCTGGGTTACCAGATCAATTACTTTTCCACTGAATTCAGACGGAACATCTACTACCAGATTTTCATAAGGCTCATGCTTTTTTCCATCAATTTGCTTTACCAATACCTGTGGATTTCCCACGGTAAGCTCATATCCTTCTCTGCGCATGGTTTCTACCAAAATTCCCAAATGCAGAATACCTCTTCCAAATACCATAAAGCTATCGGCACTATCGGCATCTTCTACTCGAAGGGCCAGATTTTTTTCAGTTTCTTTCATCAAACGATCACGTAAATGGCGGGAGGTAACAAACTTACCGTCCTTACCAAAAAACGGTGAGTTATTGATACTGAACGTCATGCTCATGGTAGGCTCATCCACACTAATTACCGGCAATGCTTCTGGTGTATCTATATCTGCAATAGTATCACCGATATTAAAGGTTTCGAGCCCTACCACTGCACAAAGATCTCCAGTTACTACTTCGGTTACTTTGCGCTTGCCCATTCCTTCAAATACGTATAATTCTTTTACTTTACTACGCTTTAAAGAACCATCGGTTTGCACAAGTGCAATCGTTTGACCCTCTTTAATGGTACCGCGAGTAACTTTACCAATAGCGATTCTACCGAGGAAGGAAGAATAATCCAGCGAGGTAATTTGCAATTGTAATGGACCTTCACTCACGCGGGGTGGCGGAACATGTTTAATAATACCATCCATCAAAGCAAGGATATTGTCGGTTGGCGTTAAGCTATCATTGAACCAGCCGTTTTTACCACTTCCGTAATAGGTAGGAAAATTCAGCTGATCTTCGGTAGCATCCAGGTTAAAGAACAATTCGAAAACTGCGTCGTGCACTTCGTCTGGTCTACAATTCGGTTTATCAACTTTATTAATAACAACAATAGGATGCAGATTCAGTTGTAGGGCTTTTTGCAAAACAAAACGAGTTTGTGGCATAGGTCCTTCAAAGGCATCTACCAGCAAAATTACCCCATCAGCCATTTTCAAAACACGCTCTACTTCTCCGCCAAAATCACTGTGACCAGGGGTATCGATTACATTAATTTTATAATTATTGTAAATAACCGCCGCGTTTTTACTGAATATGGTAATCCCTCTCTCCTTCTCTAAATCATTCGAATCCATAATCAGTTCCCCGGTTTCCTGGTTGTCGCGAAATACCTTGGTTGTTTGTAATATACGATCCACCAGGGTAGTTTTTCCGTGGTCAACGTGGGCTATAATAGCAATGTTTCTTATTTCCATGGGTGTTTTTGAGGGTGCAAAGGTACGACTTTCCTATGGGAGGGCAATACAAATTACTAAGTTAGCCTGTAATTAGCGGGTTATCATATAGTTAAATAAAGCCTTCTTGGCCCCAGATTCGGAAATGAGGTCTAAACCCGCAGATAAATTTTCTTTTTGTTCATCCAGTAACCCAAACTCCAGCATAGTAGCATAAAAGCAATGGCAAATGCCAGAGAGCCGAAATAGGGACCCAAAAAGCTGAAAAGATTAATATACAGCCATTGGAATAGGCTCAACCCTGGTTTAACGGGAGTGATGTACAACACTACTGCAAATAATTCACTAAAAAGATAGATGGCCAGTGGATTTTTTCCCGCGATTTCAAAGAAATGGGTTCCAGCTAATTGCTGGCGCATATCAATCCAGTAAATAATGGCGGAAATAATTACCAGGTCTAATCCAGTAGTTAGCAGTACAAAAGAGCCGGTCCATAATTTTTTATTAAAGGGTAACCAGAAATTCCAGGTGTATGCCAGAAATAAAAGCAGTACCCCTGCCAGTAACAAATGAGTGAGTGCTTGATAATTTTTACCCTGCTTTTGCAGATAAGCACCTGCATAGTAGCCAATTACTACATTTACAATCGCTGGCAGAGTACTTAACCAGCCCTCAGGGTCAAAGGCAACCCCTTCGCCATGGTACATATGCGCTTCTCCCATCAGCCACTTATCTAAATAATACCCTGCATTAGTCGTCATGCCCAACGGGTCGGTTTCACTTCCGAATAAGTAGAGGGCAGACCAATAAAACAAAAGAAAAAAACTACTGATAAAAATAACTGAGCGTGTATTCAAAAATTGAACCATCAAAGCGGTAGCCCAATAGCAAAGGGCAATTCTTTGCAACACACCCATAATGCGCGTATGGTCGAAGGGAGCAACCACCAAGTGCCCCTGATCGTAAGTAAGAAAGGGGAACCAATACATTAAGAACCCAAGTAAAAAAATGATTGCTGCCCGCTTGGTAACCAATAGAAAAACTGCTTGGTTGGTTTTTGATTGCCATTTAGGCATAACAAAACTAAGGGCATTGCCTACGGCAAACAAAAAGGAGGGGAACACTAAATCGGTTGGGGTAAATCCGTTCCATTCGGCATGTAACAATAAAGAAAAAGTGGCACTACCATCACCGGGCGTATTTACAATAATCATAAAGCAAATGGTAAGTCCACGGAAAACATCCAGGGCCAGAAAGCGGGGAGGCGTTTGCATAGTGTTATTTTTCTAGATTCGAATGTAAGTGAAATTAAGGCTGTTTTTCTTTGAGTTTATAAATTACAATTAATTGGGTAGATTTATAAAAAAATTTATGCGCCTACTTAAAATATTAGGGGTGATTGTAGTGGCACTAGTTGCTATATATCTTTTAGGGCCTCATCCGGCAAAACCGGCGTACACAAATATATTACCCGCTCTTACCGATAGTGGAGCTGCCCTAGAAGTATATGTTGCCAATTTGGAAAGCCGGCATCCTCTTAAAAAAAACAACCAAGCCCGCATTGTTTGGGCCAATGATTCGCTAAAAAATACCACCGATTACGCGATTGTGTATTTGCATGGGTTTAGTGCCAGTCAGGAAGAAGGAAACCCAGTTCATCGGAATATTGCCAAAGCATTTGGCTGTAATTTATACTTGGCTCGATTAGCCGAACATGGGATTGATACTACCGATGCCTTATATCATTTTACGGCAGAAGAGTTATGGGAAACTGGAAAAGAAGCCTATGCGATTGGCAAAAAATTAGGCAAGAAAGTAATTCTGATGGGAACTTCTACGGGAGGCACCCTTGCATTGCAACTGGCTGCAGCTTACCCAGAAATTGCAGGACTGGTATTATATTCTCCCAATATCGAAATCAATGATCCTAATGCGTGGTTGTTGAATGATCCCTGGGGATTACAAATTGCCCGGCTAGTAAAGAAATCAAAGCTAAATACAGCGGCAAGAGGAGATAGTATTTACAGTCAATACTGGAATCACACGTACCGATTAGAAGCCACCGTTCAACTGGAAGAATTACTAGAAACTACCATGCTTCCCACAACTTTTCAGCAAATTAAACAACCGGTTCTTAGTTTATATTATTTCAAGAACGAAAAAGAGCAAGATCCTATAGTAAAAGTAAGTGCCATACAAAAAATGATGGGGCAATTGGGAACCGTCGAAAATTTAAAAAAATCAGTTGCGATTCCGGAAGCAGGCAATCATGTGCTTGCATCTCCTATACAATCGAAAGATATTCAAACTGTTGAAAAAGAAACCCGGTTATTTTTACAGGAAGTGATAAAACTGCCACTCCAACCGGCTCATTACCGCTAAGCCCAGCAAGAATTTGTTAATCCATAATCTTCTCTATCTTCGCCAAAACGATTGCACATGCCCAGCACATTTGTAGCAGGTGTGGGAAAATATCTTCCCCAACAAGTAGTTACCAATAACAATCTTATAAAATATATGGAAACTACGGATGCTTGGATTCAAGAGAGAACAGGTATTCAGGAGAGAAGGTTTGCCAACCGCACCGAAGAAACTACCACAACCATGGGGGTAGCTGCTGCCCAACAAGCTATAGAAAGAGCCGGTACTACGGCGCAGGAGATTGATTTTATCATTTTTGCTACCCTTTCCCCCGACTACTATTTTCCTGGATGTGGTGTATTGTTGCAACGTGCAATGCAAATGCGCGAAATAGGCGCATTGGATATACGTAATCAATGCAGTGGCTTTTTATATGCACTGAGTGTGGCCGATCAGTTTATTAAATCGGGCATGTATAAAAACATTCTGGTGGTAGGTAGTGAGAAACATTCATTTGGTCTTGACTTCACTACCCGTGGGAGAAATATTTCGGTAATTTTTGGTGATGGGGCAGGTGCCGTTGTTTTACAGGCAACCGACGAACCCGGAACTGGCATCCTTAGTACACATCTGCATAGTGATGGAAATTCGGCTGAACTATTGGCCATGTACAATCCTGGTACCCATGCCAACCACTGGGCCGATAAAAACTATGCCCACTTTGATGAAGCAGAAATAGGCCAAATGTTTATGAGCCACCAAATGATTGATGAAGCCCAGAATTATCCCTATATGGATGGACAATCCGTATTTAAAAAAGCCGTAGTAAAATTTCCGGAAGTGATTATGGAAGCCTTACATAAAAATGGACTTACTCCGGCAGACATTCATCTGTTAATTCCGCATCAGGCCAATTTGCGCATTAGTCAATTTGTTCAACAAAAGCTACAACTTGCCGATAGCCAGGTGTATAATAACATACAAAAATATGGGAATACTACTGCCGCCTCGGTGCCCATCGCATTATGTGAAGCCTGGGAAAAAGGAATGATTGAAAAAGGCAATCTGGTATGTTTGGCTGCTTTTGGCAGTGGATTTACCTGGGGCAGTGCCTTGATTCGCTGGTAATCAATCAACTCATTTTTCAAAGGCATTTCAACTATTGCTGCATGCTCGAAAGAAAATTCATTTATCTAATCAATCCGATTTCGGGAACCCGAAAAAAAGATAAGGTAAGGAAGATGATCGAGCGGGAAACCGAATCGAGGGGTTTTACCTATTTACTTTTGCCTACCAACGCTACAGGAGATTACGATGATATCAAAGATTTAGTTCATCAGCGCGGTTTCACCGATATCATATTAATTGGGGGAGACGGAACGGTTAATCAGGTAGTGGGTGCATTAAAAGAGTTACCAGTTCGTTTCGGAATTATTCCATTGGGCTCGGGTAATGGATTGGCGCGTTCCGCAGGCATTCCCCAACATCCTTCAGCAGCCCTCTCTTTAGTTTTTGAAGGTACCAGCAGCCGTGTAGATGCATTTACCATTAACAATCGCTTTTCTTGTATGTTAAGCGGATTAGGATTAGATGCCCGGGTTGCATATGAATTTTCCCGGGCCAGCAGCCGCGGAGTAATTACCTATACCCAACAAAGCATAGTTCAATTTTTTAAGGCACAGCCTTATTTGTTTGAAGTAGCGATCGATCAGTTTTCCTTTTTTACGGATGCTTTTTTTATCTCCATCGCGAATAGCAATCAATTTGGCAATCAGGTTACTATTGCACCGCAGGCCAGCATTCGAGATGGATTGCTGGATATTGTAATTGTGCAGAAAATGAATAAGGCCAAACTGCCCTTCGCCATATTAAAACAAATTCGGGGAAATAATCGGCTGCAGGGATTGATAGAAGAAATGTCGCAAAAAAATATTCTGTACTTCCAAACCCCTACCCTCACTATACAAAACCCCAAATTGGCACCCCTGCACATAGATGGCGAACCTGCCGAAACTGCTTCCTCATTTCAAATCACTTTATTAAACCATTGTTTCGATTTGATTCAACCGGCGTAATACTTATTTGGCAAATCGTTTTTCATACTGAATCAGTTTTCCTTCTGGGGTAAATCCCTCAATCCTTATAAGAAAACTTTTTGCATTGGCCGAATTAGGAAAACGGAAGGTCGCGCTAGGTTGATTGCTATCAAACAAAACCGCTGGATTCCAGTATAAAGTAGTTCTGCTATCTTTTCCAACTTTAGAACCTTCGGGGATAATAGATGCTGGGGAAACACTATTATAAAAGCCCCGAACCACAAAGCTCTGATAATCGGGGCGGTCTATAACTGGATAATCATCCCACTTTTTGGTATAAATGCAAAGAGCCCCTACAAACTGACCAGCTACCAGTTGATGTGTTCCGGGTGCAAAATACTTTACCATTGCAACTTCACGCATGGGAATACCCAATAAGAAATTTGGAGTGGTCATTTGTTCATCTAAAAACAATTCTACTCTCGGTGTGCCACCAAAAGAAGCCACTCGATTACTTGTGATACTATAATTTCCACCCCCTAAATTGGATATTTGTAATCCTGTTATCATACCCTGCAAATAGTCTAGAATATTTTGCCCAGTAGTTGGAGGAGGATCATTTATAAAATCTAGGTTCTTAGACATTGCTGAATTTTGAAACAACCCCTTTGCATATTTTTTATTAACCCGGTCAAAAGGCCTTACTAACTTGGCTTCTACAACTACATCTTGCAGGGTAGTATTCTGCAAATTGGCTTGCTGATCAAATTGCTCAGTAGCTTTTTTCTGTATCATGCTATCGGAATATACAGCTGCATACAAGGGATAAAATGTTTCTGGATCAACTGGGGCTGCAGATGGATAATATACACTGTCGAGTTTTACTTTTATCGCCGCCTGATTTTTTCCATTTAATTCATACTTAAACTTACCCATTCCTTGAAACAATAATTTCGTCAAGGTAAATCTGCCTAGATTATCAAATGGCACCATCAGTATATTGATTCCGGAATCTTGGTTAGAAAAGATACATTTTAGCTCACCACCTGCAATGGGCAAATTCGTTTTTTTACTCAGCACCGTTCCCTTTACTACAATCACATTTGAATCGGGGTTACTACAGTAGGCTTTAATGATAGTTCCATTGGCATCAATGGGTGCGAGCGGCTGAGAGGTTCTGTTTACAAAAGACACTACCGCTTCTTCCTCCTCCTGCAATCGGCTGGTAGGTTTTAGCATCGGTTGATCAATATTCATGGCCGGCAATAACAGGGATGAAAAAATAGTGGGCTCAGGAATCTGTAAAGCTGCATCGTCTTGTATAACAGAAACAGAGAGATTTCCCATAGGGTCGGAAGGGTCTTTCATTTTCAGGGTAAATACATTGCTCCCGCCCGCTGAAAAATTAAGCGTATCAGCTACCAGATCAATATTCGCCAACGCATCATTCCGGTTAATTACAAAAGAATAAAAGCCAATTACTTTTTGGGTAGCATCCTGCACAAGTAGGTGTAAGGTAGCTGCAGGAAAATCAGCAATTGGAATGGGCACAAAGTACCCAGACGACTTCAGTTGAAAGGCCTTGCTGAAAATCTTATTACCCTCGATATATCCAGAAAGGGTGGCTATTTGATTATTAGCAAGTGCTTCGGGAACGAATACCTGCACCTGTGCTTTTTTTTCTGATTCCGTTATTCGAATGGCAACCTGCGTTTGCACAGAAGGCTCCAGCGCAAATAGGCGAGTTTTACCTTCGGGGAAACGAAGCGACAACTGATACTTTTCATCAGGCTGAGGAATGAAATTTAAATAGCCGCCCGCTGCGCTAATGGTAAAGCTTTGCACAATATTTTTACTGGCGGTTATCACATCTCCAGAAACCGGAATTGGCATACCGGCAGCATTGGTAGATTTTACATAAACCTGATTAGGTATTCCAGTAATCAACTTTCCCGAATTGGGGAAAAAGTATAAACGATTTAATCCGGTAATTTTTTGAACGATAGAGTCGCGTCGAATACCAGGCTTGGATGGATTAAAAACAAATAGGGGTTTTACAAAAACTCCCTGCGGATTGATAGCATCGCCACTTTCTTTCACATATGCCCTAAAAATATATCCCTGCTGTTGTAAAGAATCGGAAAGCAACAAACTGCCATAACTCACGCCCTGCGCAATGGGATACATGCCGCTTCCTCGCAAGTTACCTTGCCCATCGGTTAATTCAACCATCAATACAGTGGCTACCTCATCCGGTGCAAACTGTGTGTATACATAGGCTTTAAAAAAAATTGACTCTCCCGATATATAAGTGGTTTTATCGGTTTGAATATGCAAACGTGTTTGAAAACATTCCTGCGAAAATACCGGAAAGGCAAAAAGAATCAAAAGGATACCCATCAGCCATCCATTTGGTGATACTACTTGTAGATTTTTTCGCATGATACATTTGTTTAATTAAGTAACAATTATATAGAAAAAGTTTATAAAAAAAGTAGGGGGAAACACTGTTTATTCTTTCTTTAACCATTCCAACAGTTTTGCAAACTGCTGCTGATTGGCATCCGAAGTTACCGCAGCCGCCAGATCTTTCTTCTCGGCTTCCGTTAAATGAAAGCTCAACCCTACAGCCGACTGTTTTTGGGTGGGGTGGTACTGTATTGAAATTCTTTTAAATGCAGTTCCATAGCCATCTGCCATAAAGTGCAGGGAAGATTGCTGAGAAAAATCCTGCAGGTGATACCAGTTTTTGTTCAAGGTCATCAGTGGATCCAATAACAGGTTACCCAAGGTTGGATTATTTTCTGAACTATCCCATTCGTTTAAACTCCTATCCCTAATTTGTATCATCACAACCCCCGCTGTGTTTTGCTGCAACCAGGTTCTAAAGGTTTGTACAAAACGAAGGGCAGTTTCTTGTCCAAAATTATCCCGCAATCCAGCGTCCATCACATCAATTACGGGTCGGGTGGGCAACCAAACATTGGGCAACACATACGGAAAAGTAGCATTCATCCTAAGTGCCGACAAAAAGCTTAGCGATTGTGCCTGTTGGGCTACCAATAAACTTTGAAAATCTACGCCGTCCGGTTCTGTGGGAGTAATAGCATTGTTATCCGAGGGATATTGCATTAAAAAGCGTAATCGATCGTTACTGATTAATAATTTTCTGGCGTCTTTGGTAATTACTGCATGCATCCAAATAGTGGGAATAAGGGCCGAATCTTCTGCAGCGGCATAGGCGTGAAGGGGTTTATCCATCATTCCCAATGTGTTTTCATTTAATTTTCTTTCAAAGGCATAGCCTCTGTCTTTAGGATATTTTTTATTGTTATAAACAAAATGCTGAACGGGGCCCATCACATCGCGGGTGATAAAGGAGGAAAATAAAGGGCTCAACAAATCTTTTGCAATCAGCTCGCTCCATTTCGGATCTTGAAGATTGGATATAACTTTCTGTTGTTGTTGCCAATACAATTCCCGAAAAAAAGCTGCTCCCAGCATACCGCCAGATGCTCCGGTAATTAAAAAGGTATGTGGCAGCAATTTCCCCGAAGTGATGCTATCCAGGTGTTGAAGCACATGCATAGTAAAAGTGGCACTGCGCGAGCCTCCACCACTGGTATTAATGATAAAGAGTAAGGGTTTTGATTCCGTCTGGCGGCTTTTCCATTTTTCAAGGCGATTTAGATATACTTGTTTATCCTGTTGAATAGAATCGGCATTTGCCATTAACAGTAAAGCCGATCTGGAATATTCGGGCCAAGTTTTTTCAGACGCGTAATCTACCCCATACGCCTTATTTCGTACGTTGAGTATATCTTGCTGGTATAGCCATTGCAATCCAAAATAACATACCACCAAAACTGGGATACTCCAATTTTTTAAAAAAATACTAATGGCAGCAGCAAATGCTGTTAACAATGAAAAGAATAAAATGATGCTGGCAGCCGCCGGAAGTTGAAAAAGGCGGGCATCGGAACTAAACCCAACGAGCACCAGAAATACAAAAGCTATAACGATGGCAATTACTGCAGAAAAATGATGTCGTTGTAATACAGACTCAATAAAGGCTGCTGGGTAGTGCCTTACATCCCTGGGCTTTCTCCAGCCGAGTCGGGCGGTTAAAAACCATTTAACGGGTATCAGTGGCTTTTCTAAATGAAGTAATGTATGCGTTGAAAGATTTTCGTAGTGTTGATTGGTTTGCCGTATGGTAGTGGCTAAATTTTTATAAATCGTTTTATCTGCACCAAAAAAATAAAGAAAAGAGATGGAAATAGAAGCCGTGCAGCCTAATAATAAGCCCAAAATCATGCCCCATACAGAGCCGGTAGATAATAAATTACTATTACTGGCGTATAGTTGCATCTCATATACATAAACACCTAAAAAAATGAGTGGAATGATGGCATTATTGATACAATACTTTAAAAAGGGCTGGGCTGTTGTTACTAAAAATCGCACGCTTCGGGCATGTAAAATAAACGTGACAATATTCCAGCTCATCAGAAAAATACCCAGTGCAAATCCTACAATGGCTGTACTGAAAAAATTAACCTGTCCATAATATTCTGGCGCGAGAAAAAGGGAGTTGGCACCAAATTTATTCAACAAGTTTCCAGTAATGGTAGCCAGCAAAATATACCAAATCACCAAAAACTCTAGATGTTTACGAAAATGCAGTAAAAATAATTGTACTGGGAGAGCGAACCAGAAAAGCGAAAAAATTTTTTTGATAACCATTCGCTCTGTTTTAAATGTCGGGTTACTGGTTAACGGGTAGCCGGCCTGATGAGATAAAGTAATTTAACCATCAGCAATAATAGTGCCATTCCTGTGAGCTGATGAATTTGAGCCAGCCACTCGAACCATCCCCATTTTCCGGGTATAATTCCCTTGCTGGCGAACAGCGAAAAAATACCCAGCAATACTTGAAAGAAAACAAGTGCTGCCGCCCAATTTTTAATAAATGCTACCGGTTTAGATAAGGAATTCCGGTAGAGCTGAATGGTGAAGTAAACAATACCGATTAATAACGTATAGGCAAACAGGCGATGGATAAAATGAATCAGTATCGGATTGTTCACCACATCTTTCCATGCGAGCTGATTACCAGAAAACGGCCACCAAGCTCCATTTATCGTAGGCCAGGTAGCTGCTGCCGTGGCGGCTTTATGCCCGGCCATCAAGGCACCAAATGCCAGCTGAACAATTAACAAAGCCAATAAGCCAATCACCCAACTGCGAAGGCGAGTGTTTTTGGTAAATGATTCAGTACCCCATTGTAATTGCAGGGTGAACCACCAGGTATAGCATAATAAACCCAACGCAAAAACAAAATGGAGGGCTAATCGGGTAGGCTTTACATAAATGGCATCTCCGCTTAATCCGCTTTTTACCATAATCCATCCCACAGCACCCTGCAAGGCTCCCAATAAAAAAAGAATTACCAGGGGCCCTACCATACTTTTTTTAAAATGCCGGCCCGATAGTAATAAAATAAATCCTACGGCAAATACTACTCCAATCAGCCGAGCCCATAAACGATGAAACCATTCCCAGAAAAATATAAACTGAAAATCAGGCAGGGTAAAATGATAGTTGATTAACTGAAACTGCGGTGTTTGCTGATACTGGCGAAATGCGGCCTCCCATTGCTCTTGATTCAAAGGAGGTAAAACACCCGTAATTACATCCCACTCAGTTATCGACAACCCACTTCCGGTTAATCGGGTAATGCCACCCAGCGCTATCTGAATAATCGTCATCAAAATGCCCGTTCTCAACCAAAAGATTACCCATTTTGAGGATTGCTGTGATAACTGCATACTTCCATTTTTCAAGCAGCAAAGTTACAGCGGAGGGATGATATAATCGCCAAGCACCTTATTTAATCGGGTGTTGGGAGAAATTTGTATGTGTAAGGCAGAATGATGACATTTATACTATGTTACCCGTACAACACCAGTTACAATTGCTGGAAGCCGGCATAGACGAAGCCGGCAGAGGATGTTATGCCGGACCGGTATTTGCTGCAGCGGTTATTTTACCTAATGACTTCTATCACCCATTACTAAACGACAGTAAACAGGTAACCAAATCTAATCGGGAAATATTGAGAAAAGTGATTTGCAGTAACGCAGTTGCTTGGTCGGTAGCCCAGATATCGCCTGCCGAAATCGACCGAATCAATATTCTTCAGGCAACGTATCGGGCTATGCATAAGGCGATCAGCGGGTTATCCATTCAACCGGAAATGCTGCTGATTGATGGGAATCGCTTTAGGCCCTATCCATCTATTCCACATCTGTGTATGATAAAAGGAGATGGCAAGCTGGCAAATATTGCAGCAGCCAGTATTTTGGCAAAAACTTTTCGAGACGACCATATGCTACAATTACATGCAAAATATCCGATATATGCTTTTGATAAAAACAAAGGCTACGGAACTGCTACTCATAGAGCTGCCATTGAACTGCAAGGCCTCTCGCCAGTGCATCGAAAAAGTTTTAATATCCTTCCAGCTCAAATGAAATTACCACTGTAAATAAAGGGGTTAGTCTTCCCAAACACCCGCACCCTGGCGAATTACAGAACAACTTCCGCTGGTGCAATCGAGTATGGTAGAAGGGATAATTCCCCCCGCACCTGAATCAATTACAATATCAACTAACTTTTGATATTTCTCATAGATTTCATCTGGCTGCGTAAGTTCTTCGGCATAATCTCCGGGTAGTGAAGCAGATAAAATGGGATGCGTTAAAGCTTCTACAATGCCCAGTGCCACCGGATGATTGGGAATACGCAATCCAATGGTACTTTTTTTGCTGTGCAATATTTTGGGTACCTGTTTACTTGCAGGCAAAATAAAGGTGTACGGACCCGGTAAATAATTCTTCAATATCCGGTATAAGGGGGTAGAAATACTTTTGGTATAGTTACTCAAATCGCTCAGACTGCTGCAAACAAAGCTTAGTTGTGCTTTTTGTGGATCAACTTGTTTAATTCGGGCAATTCGTTCGATGGCTTTGGTTTGAAAAATATCACAGCCTAATCCGTAAATCGTATCCGTTGGATAAATGATTACTCCACCCGATTGTAAACAATCCACTACCGTTTGGATATGGCGGGGCTGAGGATTCTGAGGGTGGATAGAAAGTAGCATACATAAATATAACTGCAAAAAACAATCCGGTGTATAAAATTTCAACGGCGGCCTTGTGCCGCCGTTGATAAAACCCATTGACTACTGCGTATCTGACAGCCGCTCATTTCTGCTTCGATACATCCCAAAAATACGCTCATCCATTAGCCTTGAGCTGCGTATTTGTACTGATTTTTTTACGTACTTACCGTTCTTGAAATTCTTCAGAAAATAC
>Ga0114981_10001667_pt1 | contig 14444 bp, 10 predicted proteins | sample S_140806_MF_Meta_FD_87028 | JGI IMG/M metagenome (GOLD analysis project Ga0114981, IMG submission 87028) | Freshwater microbial communities from Lake Simoncouche, Canada to study carbon cycling - S_140806_MF_MetaG | ecosystem: Environmental > Aquatic > Freshwater > Lake | place: Lake...
CAGGGTTCAATTTCTGCTACCGAGGCCAACTTTGAACCGACGCGCAGCGAGCGTGTCTTCATGCTCGGCGGCTTGGGTTTCCAATACGAATGGAACAACATGAATGTGTACGCCAATGCTAGCCAAGCTTTCCGACCTGTTACCTACGGCGATCTTACACCTGGAGCCACAACCGACATCATCGACCCCCAATTGAAAGATGCCTCGGGATACAACTTGGAGGCCGGCATACGCGGCGTGCACAAAAACTGGTTGAATATGGATGCCGGTGTTTTTTACCTGTTCTATGATAATCGCATTGGCACCATTCTGCGCGACGGTGTTAATTTCAGAACCAACATAGGGGCGAGCGTGAGCAAGGGCATTGAGCTCTTCGTTGAGATCGATCCGGTGAAAATGGTTGTTGCGCAACCGCGTTTCGGGTCGGTTAGTTTATTCGTGTCGGGCACTGCAATGGACGCCCGCTACACGCGATGGGACAACCCAATCACGGAGGCCGATCCTTCGAAGGCTATTACCAACAAACGGATTGAGTATGCTCCGAAACAGGTTTGGCGATGCGGGACAACCTATAAAGTGGAGAATCTTTCAGCTTCACTTCAATGGAGTTACACGGGCGATGTCTATACCGACGCATTGAATACCGAAGAGCCATCAACAAACGCACAAGCAGGAATATTGCCGTCTTATCAATTGCTGGATGCCTCGCTGAAGTATCAATTCACGTCCAATATCTTCCTGCAATCTTCCATCAACAACGTGCTTAATGCGCACTATGCTACGCGAAGAGCGGGAGGCTACCCGGGTCCCGGTCTATTGCCGGGCACCGGCCGAACAGTTACGGTTACACTGGGATTGAATCTATAGATCGATGCTTTTTAGCGGTGGAAGTTGTTTTTGGATATCTTTCCCTATCCAAATACGCTTCCTCATGAGACCAATCTTTATCTTTTTAATGCTATGTTCTATCTCCGCTCAAGCGCAGGTAGTTGAGTTTTGGTCAGAAAACTTTGGCTCAGGCTGCAACACAGGCACATTAGCAACCACGTACTTCTCCTTTACCACTGGACCCTGGACCGTAACGGAAATGGGTGCCAATGCGGATGTTGCAAATGCGTGGTTTGTGTCGGCATCTGAAAACGGGAACGCTGCAGGCCAATGTGGCACCGGATGCGGCAGCGATCCTTCGTTGCATGTTGGAGCACTCAACTCTTTCTTGGGCACCGATTTGGGCGCAGCGTATTTCGAAGGACTCGATGGGTTTTGCGACATCTTGGGATGCGGTGCAACTGATAAGCGCGTTGAATCGGGAGTGGTCGACTGCAGTATTTTCATCAATAACACGATCTCATTTCTGTATATCGAAGGAGGCAATGTGCTCGATAATGCAACGCTTTGGTATTTCGATGGAACATCTTGGGCGTTGTTGAGCGATCTTCCTAAAACGCCTTTGTGTCCCAATGGTCAGGGACAATGGACATCCTTTTCGATCGACTTGCCCGCCACATCCAACAACAATCCAAATGTTCGATTCGGATTTCGCTGGCAAAACAACGACGACGGTGAAGCACTCGATCCGAGTTTCGCTGTCGACGACATCAGCATCGCCGGTGAGTATGGTGAAGACGCAACACCGCCAACCATCGTTTGCCCTTCCGATACTGTTATTTATACCGAAGAATTTTGTTACTTCCTAGGCGATTTTGAAAGTCTATCGATCGTGGAGGATAACTTGGATTTGTTTCCCGAAATCGTTCAGATGCCGCTAGTCGAAACGCTGATGGCCCCCGGCACGCACCTTATCACAGTGACTGCTACCGACTATTCAGGCAATAACAGTTCATGCTCGTTCAATCTTACGCTCATCGACGATGATGCACCTGTGTTCGAATGCCCTCCTGCATTGGCAATCGACGCCACACCGGGAAACACTGCCGTGGAGGTCATTATTCCGAACCCCTTAGTTACCGACAATTGCGATCTGCCTGTGCTCACCAATAGCTTCAGTGGTAATGAACCTGTAGCCGGGCAATTTCCGGTTGGTAATACAGTGGTGACCTACACCGCTATCGACGCCAGTGGAAACAGCGCACAATGCAGTGTGCTGGTTACTGTTTCTACATCGCTGGAAGGATGCTGCCTCGGCGATCTCAATTGCGACGGCGCCATAAGCGTGGCCGATCTGTTGATTCTGATAAGTCAGTTTGGCTGCGTGGGAAATGAATGTTACGCCGACCTCGACGATGATAGCGTTGTGGGCGTTTCCGATTTACAATTGTTCAATAGTCTCTACGGAACTTTTTGCCCGCAGTAGACACAGCTTTCTTGCGTACATTTGCGCGAATTTATTACCGATAAATTCCTCGTACATGTCTTATTTCCAAGAGAAATTCGTGGGTGAAGGTCTTACCTACGATGATGTGCTCCTCGTTCCGGCCTACTCCGAAGTACTACCCCGTGAAGTTTCCGTTCGATCTCGCTTTTCGCGTAACATCGTGCTCAATGCACCCGTTGTTTCGGCTGCAATGGACACGGTAACTGAATCCGAAATGGCCATTGCTATGGCGCGTGAAGGCGGAATCGGCGTTATTCATAAAAATATGAGCATTGAGGCGCAAGCTGCTTTGGTTCGTAAAGTGAAACGCTCGGAAAGCGGTATGATTCAAGATCCTGTCACCCTCGATGAACATGCAGTGGTGGCGGATGCTCTTAAACTCATGTCGGAACATCGCATAGGTGGTATTCCGGTGACCAATGCAGAAGGAAAACTCATTGGCATCGTGACCAACCGCGACCTGCGATTCGAAAAGGAAATGTCCAAGCCAATTGCATTGGTGATGACAAAAGACGGGCTTATCACAACCGATAAACCCAACGATCTTTCCTCGGCAGAATCCATTCTCCAACAAAGTAAAATTGAAAAACTTCCGGTCATCGACGCATCGGGAAAACTCATCGGACTCATCACGTACAAGGATATTTTAAAGCTCAAGAAGTACCCGAATTCTTGTAAGGATAAACTAGGGCGTTTGCGTGTTGCTGCGGCTGTTGGAGTTACTGCCGACACCTTGCAACGGGCCGAGGCATTGGTGAAAGCGGGCGTCGATGCAATCATTATTGATACCGCACATGGTCATTCTCGAGGGGTTGTTACCATGCTGAAGGAGGTTAAAAAGGCGTTCGGTGATCGCGTGGATGTGGTGGTGGGCAACATTGCCACCGTGGAAGCAGCCAATGCGCTCGTCGCTGCCGGTGCCGATGCCGTTAAGGTGGGTATTGGTCCGGGCTCCATCTGCACAACACGCGTAATTGCCGGAGTTGGCGTGCCTCAGCTTACCGCTGTTATGGATGTCGCTCACGGGATTTCAGATAAGGATGTACCTGTGATCGCCGATGGCGGTATTCGTTTCACCGGCGACATCGTGAAAGCATTGGCAGGAGGGGCTTCTTCTATCATGGTAGGCTCCATGCTGGCGGGCACAGAGGAAAGTCCGGGTGATACCATCATCTACGAGGGTCGCCGATTCAAATCCTACCGAGGCATGGGTTCGGTTGAAGCCATGCAGCAGGGCTCCAAGGACAGGTACTTTCAGGATGCCGAAGACGACATCAAGAAGCTGGTGCCCGAGGGTATTTCAGGAAGGGTGCCCTACAAAGGAACCGTGCAGGAAATAATGTATCAGATTGTTGGCGGTTTGCGAGCCGGAATGGGTTACTGCGGTGCTGCTGACTTGATGTCGCTGCAAAAGGCCAAGTTCATTCGAATCACCAGCGCGGGAGTGAAGGAAAGCCACCCGCACGATGTGTTCATTAGCCGTGAAGCCCCCAATTACAGCCTGAAATAAGTCTGTTTTTCGTTTTTTTCTTTAACGCACTTTCACAGCAGGTTACCGTGTGGAATTCAGTGCTGTGGGCCTTACATTTGCGGCCGTTCCTGAAAGGGAACAGCTATACCAATGAATTTTAATTAACCCGATTATGAAGGTGAAATCAATTGCATTTCTTTTTGCATTACTATGTTGTTTCCCGGCAATGGCCCAAGACAAAAACGCAGCAGTACTTGTTGTGGATGGCGAACCGACAAGCTTGGAGGAATTCGAGAACATTTTCAGAAAGAATAACCGTGACTCGGCAATCACTGCTCAGTCGCTGGATGAGTACATGGAGTTGTTCATCAACTTCAAGTTGAAGGTCAAAGAAGCGCGTGAAGCAGGCCTCGATACCGTGAAAAAATTCAAAACAGAATTGGATGGTTATCGCGCCCAATTGGCCCGTCCCTATTTAACCGATGCCGATAAGCTGAATGATTTGGTGAAGGAAGCCTACGACAACTACAAACAGGAAGTACACGCTGCTCATATTCTCGTGAAGGTGGATCCAAACGCTTCTCCTGCTGATACAGCGAAAGCATACGCAAAAATTATGGCCATACGCGAGCGCATCACGAAAGGGGAAGAGTTTACAGCTCTGGCAAAAGCCACTAGCGAAGACCCTAGCGCGAAAGAAAACGCAGGTGATCTGGGTTACTTTACCGCTTTCCAAATGGTCTATCCATTTGAAAAGGCTGCCTATCAAACAAAGGTTGGTGAGGTCTCTATGCCTATCCGAACTCGTTATGGCTATCACCTCATCTACGTATACGACAAACGCCCTGCACGCGGCGAAATGCACGTTGCGCACATCGTCGTGAAACCAAAGTCGGAAGAAAACAGTGAAGCAAATGCAGATGCCAAAATTCAGGAGATCTACCAAAAGTTGCTCTCGGGTGAGTCGACCTTTGAAGAACTGGCAAGCAAATACAGCGATGATCCTACCTCTGCCAAGAAGGGTGGCGAACTGCCTTGGTTCGGCACGGGTAAGATGGTGTTGGAGTTTGAAGATGCAGCATTCGGCCTCACAAGCAATGGCGATTTCTCCAAGCCTTTTAAAACTGCATTTGGTTGGCACATCATCAAGCGCCTCGATTATAAGCAGCTCGCTTCGTTTGAATCGATGGAAAAGGAAATCAAAAACAAAGTGTCGAAAGACAGCCGTGCGGAGCAAACCAAGAAATCGTTTATAGAAAAATTGAAGAAGGAATACGCCTATACAATTGATGAGGTGGAAATGACTAAGATTGTGGAAAAGGCCGATTCAAACGCATATGAAGGGAAAATCTATGTAGGCAAAAAATCGATGGAGAAGCCGATCATCAGAATGAACGGCCTTACCATTACCGTGAGTGACTTCAATGAGCACATGCGCGCAAAGGGTCGCTCAAAACCAACAATGACTCCGGCCGATTATGTGCGCGCTTCTGCAAACAAATTGGGTGAAGACAAATTGCTTCAGCTCGAAGATGCGAAGCTTGAAGAAAAATACACTCCGTTCCGCCTGTTGATGAAGGAGTATCGTGAAGGTATCTTGTTGTTCGAAATGACCGACCAAATGGTTTGGTCGAAGGCTGTAAAAGACACCGCAGGTCTTGCTGCTTTCTACGAAACAAACAAGCAAAAATTCATGTGGCCTGAGCGCGCTCAGGTGGTCATGTACACTTGCTCAAGTGCAGACATTGCCAAGAAAGTGCGCAAAATGCTGAAGGACAACAAGGATAAATCTGCTATCGCCGGTGAGTTGAATAAGGAGTCACAACTCAACCTTCAAGTCCAGGAGGGTTTGTACGCCAAAGAAGACAATGCACTGCTGGCAAAGGCTCCATGGCAAGTAGGCCTCAGCAGCGATATTGCCGACAATGATCAAATTGTAATCATTCAGTTCAAGGAAATCATTGCTCCTTCAGTGAAGAAACTAGACGAGGCGCGCGGTATGATTACTTCTGAATTCCAAACCTTCCTTGAGCAGGAGTGGATTTCATCTATGCGAAAGGAACATCAGTTTACAGTTAACAAAGACGTGCTTCATTCCATTAAGTAATGAGAGTCACGGTTATTTCGGCACTTGCTATCGCTCTCTCACTGGTCGCTTGCGACTGGGGGAATGATCGTGCGGAGTTGATTGCCGAGATTGGTGACAAGCAACTCACCTGGAAAGAGGTTTCAGATGTAGTCCCCGACAATTCAACATCAGAGGATAGCGCGTCGCTGGCCGACCACTACATCCACGACTGGATCACTAAGCAACTCATCATTTCAAAGGCCGAATCGAACCTGCCCGATGAGCTCAAGTCCTTCGAAGAAATGATAGAGAACTACCGAAGCTCATTGCTCATTTACGCGTTTGAACAGGAATGGGTGCGTCAGAAATTGGACACGGTTGTTTCAGACCAGGAAATTGAGCAGTACTACACTGAAAACGAAAAGAACTTTCAACTGAAGGATTACATATTGAAGGTGAAATTCACAGCCATCGCGGCCGATAGCAAGCAAATCGGAGCAGTGAAGAAACTGTTCAATTCTGCGAAACCCGAAGACCTGGTGAAGTGGCAGCAGCTCTGCGTGGAAATTGGCGCCAGCTATTATTACAACGAAGAGGAATGGCTGAAATGGGATGAATTCATCCAGCAGATTCCCCTCGAGGTATACGACATCGAAGGTTTTCTCAAGAAGAAGAATACCATCGAGTTCGAAAAGGAAAATAACCTTTACCTAATATCCATTACCGATTATCAGTTGGCAGGAAGTAAATCACCTCTTAGCTTCGAGCGTGAGAAAATTCGGGCGATGATCATCAATAAGCGAAAGTTGACATTACTCGAAACGATGCGTCAGGACATTTATAGCAAGGCGCAGCAAGACGGTGAAATAAAATTATACTATTCGAAACAATGAGGTGGATTGCAATCGTTACGATGCTCATATGGTTCGGTAATGCAAATGCACAGCCGGGCAAAGTCGTTGACCGAATCATTGGTGTAGTGGGCAATGAAATAATTCTTCAAAGCGATTTGGAGTCTTCTGTGTTGGAAATGACCGAAGGAAAGGGCTCCGACGATGCGGCAATGCGCTGTTCGGTCTACGAGAATTTGCTTTATCAAAAACTACTTCTAAACCAGGCGAAACTCGATAGTATAGAAGTTAGTGACGGTGAAGTGCAGTCGCAGGTGGAGCGTCGCATCGAATACTTCGTGCAAATGTTTGGCAGTGTCGAGGAGTTTGAAAAATACTACGGCAAGTCGCAAGCGCAGTTGAAGGAAGAGTATTTTGATTTGATTAAAGATCAATTGCTCGTGCAGAAGATGCAAGACAACATCACAAGCAAGGTCAAGGTAACACCGGCCGATGTGTTGCGCTACTATCAAACGGTTCCTAAAGACTCCATACCACTTATCGGAGAGCAGGTAGAGTATTCGAAAATTCAAGTTGCCCCGAAAGTGCGTGACACCGAAGTGCAGCGTATCCTTCACATGATGGATTCCATCCGAATGAACTTGGCCAACGGCAAATCATCCATGACACTCGAGGCTGCCAAGTGGAGCGAAGATCCCGGCTCCAAATACAAGGGCGGCTGCTATCCACTGCAACGAAAGGGTTCATTTGTTCCGGAATACGAAGCGGCGGTTTACAACACGCCGGAAGGCTCTTATTCGCCTGTGTTTTCCACTGTTTACGGATACCATTTCGTGAAGGTCGTTGAGAAGCGTGGTGAGTTTTATGAGTCGTGCCACATCCTCATGTCACCCAAAGTAAAATCGGACGATTTAGACGATGCGCGCAAAAAGCTGGATAAGGTTATTTCGATTATTGGTGACACACTTTCGTTCTCCCAAGCTGCATTGAAATTCAGTACCGACGAAGACTCCAAAAACCAGGGCGGTAAAGTGATCAACCAAGCTTCCGGCGGCACGCGTCACGACGTTGCTGCGCTGAGCTCCGAGCTCAATCTGGTTTTCATGGGCATGAAGCTCGGAGATATAAGCGATGCAATTCTCGCAACAGCGGAAGATGGAAAGCAATCGTATGTCGTTTACCATCTCGACAATCGCTTACCTGCGCATGCTGCTAACATGAAGGATGATTATGAAATTTTCAAGCAGGTAGCAGAAGCCCGCGCCAAACAGATTGAGACCGATAAGTGGGTGAAGAAGCGCATCGCTTCAACGTACGTTCAAACAGATACGGACTATCTGAATTGCACTACCCAGTTTGCTTGGCCTAAAAACAATCCTTAACAACTTGCGACTTTGTATGGGCGATTTCATTTTTACCTTCGCCCGACTTCCTTTTTAACACCTATACTGTATGTCAGAGATAAAGTTTAGTTCCGACGCCGAAGCAATCGATTCACTCAAGGGTCGATACAACGATTTGCAGCGCGAAATACGCAAGGCAATTGTTGGTCAAGAAGAAGTAGTGCGCGACGTGTTGATCTCCATTTTCGGCAATGGTCACTGCTTGCTTGTAGGTGTTCCGGGTTTGGCGAAAACATTGCTCGTTAGCACCATCGGAAAGTCACTCGGTCTGTCATTCAACCGAATCCAGTTCACGCCCGATCTGATGCCCGGCGATATTGTTGGTTCTGAAATTCTCGATGAATCAAGAAGCTTCAAGTTTGTAAAGGGGCCTATTTTCTCGAATATTATTCTTGCCGACGAAATCAACCGTACGCCACCGAAAACGCAATCGGCGTTGCTCGAGGCAATGCAAGAAAGAAGAGTCACCTCAGGCGGAAAGACCTATGATTTGCCTGCACCATTTTTCGTACTTGCTACGCAGAATCCCATAGAACAGGAGGGAACGTACCCGCTACCCGAAGCTCAGCTCGACCGATTTATGATGAATGTCTGGGTTGACTATCCGACGCTTACCGATGAAATTCAAATTGTGAAATCGACCACTTCCAATGTGGTACCTCAGATAAATAGTGTTGTTTCCGGTCAGGAAATCGCTTTCTACCAGCAACTCATTCGCAAGATGCCTGTGGCCGATAATGTGATTGAGTACGCTGTTAAATTGGTTGCTAAGACGCGTCCACAAAATGAACTGGCTCCCGCTATGGTCAATAATTTCTTGAGTTGGGGCGCTGGTCCACGTGCTTCTCAATTCTTGATTGTCGGTGCGAAATGCGTTGCGGCTCTCAAAGGGAAATACAGCCCCGATATTGAAGATGTGCGCGCAGTAGTACAGCCAATTCTCCGCCATCGCATCGTTCGCAATTACAAGGCCGAAGCCGAGGGTTATTCCGTAGAGAAAATAATTACTGAGCTTCTTTAATCGTAACGCTCTCGGGCATCAATCCACGGCAGTGCTAGGCTGATGATGGCAAACCCTGTTGCCATGTTGGTGAGAAACAACACGGATAGAGTGCCGATAACGAGCAAAACAAGTGTGCTGTAAAAGCGGCTTGGCCTTAGAAGCAACGTGAACGGCATCAGAGTGAAAAGTCCCAAACCCACTAGGCTGAGTGCATGCAACACGCTTGTTGCTTCGTGAGCGGTTTCGCCCGCAATCAAACGGAATTGATAGCCTTGATGTATCCAATAATACAGGGCGTCTCCCCCTTTCCATTGCGATGCACCCCATACAAACAAAGCAATTACAGTCAGTATCAAAATGGTCTGAATGCGCAGCGCCAACATACATAGGCTATTGAGCCATATCCGCACGTTGGAGTTGCTCTCGTAGTGCACCGGTATGAGGAGAAAGGCGGTTTGCATGAGAAGTATTACGCCGATGCCAAACAAATTCTCGGCTGCTGCATACAACATCAATCCTGTAATCCATCCAAGGGTGCGAGGTAACCAAGAATTGCCGGAATTACGCAAACTCAGCAGAAGGAAAAGTGGATGCGTATAGTAAATCCAAGGGAAAAGCCCCGGTTGATAATACAGTCGCAATAGCGTATTTTCAATAAGTGAATCCGCTTGTCCAAAGCGAAAGAGCACATTGTCGGCTCCCCACATCAAGCCTGAGTAGGGCAGCGTGGTGAGCCAAAGCACAAACAAGAACCCATAGATGATGCGTGGCATGAACCGAAGCGCACGATGCTCGGCAAATTGAAAGTAATAGTTGGTGATGCGGTCCATCATGGTGCGCTGTATGCGGGGAAATTCAAATGAGTTTTTTGAATGGTATGTGCTTGGTCGGTGGGCGGGATGAACTGAATGGCAACTCTCAATTGCACAGAGTCGGGTATTGCTCCGGAATGATTTTTTTCCATCCGCATGGTGTAATAAAGTGCTTTTGCGAATGCCGCACTTTCTGTAACTCGCTGGAGTTGGGCGCGTCCGTTTTCGCTGTATAAGTTGTGGGCCAGCTGCCAACGCAGCTCCTCGTTTATACCCTGTTCCAGGCGCTCAACCGGTGAAGATGGGTCGTATGCGAAATTACCCGTGGCATCTTTCCATTCCGTCCAATCGTTTTCTTGAAACGCCCTGTATTCAAGTTCCATGGAAGAGGTTGAATAGTCGGAACCTATCTCACGCCAGGGTTGTTTAAAGAGGGGCTGCACAGAATTTACCATCCACCGCGGTTGTGGTTTTTCGGTAGAAAAAACACTCCACAGGCTAACGGTAGTATGCGCTGCCAAAAGAAGAAATCCTAGAATAACGGCGACGTGCTTCATGACATTCGGATTGCCCGAAGGTAATTCTACTTGTTTATCGTTGGTTGCTTTCGGTGTAAGTTTGTCTCAAATCCTTGGTTATGGTAGAAATTAAAGCAAACGACCCTTCCCTGCGCTCTTGGGTGCATGTGCCGGATGGCTCCGACTTTCCAATACAAAACCTGCCTTTCGGAGTGTTTCGCACCGAAAGCCAGTTTCCTCACGTATGCATTGCAATTGGTGAGCAGCTCATCGATTTGAAGGCATTGCACGTGATGGGTTATCTGGAGAACCTACCTTTTACGTTGGAAGACATGGTGAGCCCAACATTGAACCGTTGCATGCGACATGGCAAGCAAGCCATGCGGGAATTGCGCAACCGTATTTCGAAATTGCTTCGAAGCGATATGCCCGATCTGCGCGACAAGGAGCATCATGTGCGCCAGGTATTGTTTCGCCAAAATGAGGTGCAACTGCTTATGCCCATAAACGTTGGCGACTATACCGACTTCTACAGCAGTGAGGATCATGCGCGAAATGTGGGCACTATGTTTCGTGACCCGGCCAAGGCGCTTCTCCCCAATTGGAAACATATGCCCGTCGGTTATCATGGAAGAGCTTCCAGCATTGTTATAAGTGGAACTCCCATTCATCGTCCCATGGGTCAGGTAAACGCCAGCGATGAAACACAGCCAACCTTTGGACCCACAAAGCAGCTCGATTTCGAATTGGAGATGGCCTTTGTAACGTTTGAAGGAAAACCACTCGGACAGCGCATAACAACAGCTGAAGCGGATGAATACATTTTCGGTATGTTGCTTTTCAACGACTGGAGTGCGCGCGATATTCAGCGTTGGGAATATGTTCCCCTCGGACCGTTTTTGGCCAAGAATTTTGCATCAACCGTTTCACCTTGGGTCGTTACATTGGATGCGTTAGAACCGTTTCGTGTACCCGGCCCCGATCAAGATCCGAAGGTGCTGTCCTACCTTGAATATGACGGCAAGAAGAATATCGATATTCATCTTCAAGTGGCCATCAAGCCGGAGAATTCCGAGGAAACAGTTGTTTCGAACAGCAACTACAAATACATGTATTGGAACATGACGCAGCAACTGGCTCACCACACCGTAAACGGATGCAACATTCGTTGTGGTGACATGATGGCAAGTGGCACCATCAGCGGGCCTCATGAAGGTTCGTATGGAAGCATGCTTGAAATTGCTTGGAAGGGTACAAAGCCTGTTGCAATGAATGACGGCTCGCAGCGTACGTTCATCCAAGACGGCGATACTGTTACTATGAGCGGACATGCAGAACGCGATGGCGTGCGTATTGGTTTTGGCTCGTGCATGGCACCGATACTTCCTGCGTTGATGTAATTGTGCCCGACCTGAAATGTTAAGGATACGTCAAAGTTGAACGTCGAGGAGTCCTTAACCAGTTCCTTGCCGGTCTAAATGAAATTAGTACTCCGAATAATCAGCTTTACCATTGCCATGCTCATAGCGGGCAGGGAAGCATTGGCTTTCGGAAGTGCTTTATCGGCGACATTCGATTTGAGTTGGTCTGAAGAGGGCAACCCAATGAACGATTCTTGGCTACTGGAGTGCGAAGGTGCCGAAGAATGCGATGATCAGGAAGATGAGTCCAACGAAGATTCTCCTTCCCATTTGGAAAGCTGCAAGCATGATTCACATCACGGTGAAGAGTTCCGTTTGATTGCAGACACATCTAAATTTGACCACTTAATAAGGTCCTCGGAATTTTACATCTATGTGCTGAATCTAAGGTTGTGAAATTCAAAAGTTACTGCGTCACGTCGAGTAATTTTTTGAATAACACATTATGCTACATACGAAAGAATCAATCAATTCTTTTGATTTGGGAAAAGCAATTGATGCCTTAATGCATCAGCTGCCTGCACAAGCCCCGCTCAAAGATTTCATACATCATAACACGCTCCATGCGTTTCAGGATTTGCCTTTCCAGGATGGCATCCGTGCTGCATCGAGAAGGTTCGGATATCGAGTGCTATTGCCCTTGAAGGAGTACAGGTTGGCCTATCAATCCGGTCGTATTCATCAAGATATTTTAAGTCGTGTTGTGCATGAACAAAAGGGGAAGGACCGCAAGGATTTCTGGTTGGATCAAATGGTTAGCCGTGTTTTCGATGTGCCCGAACCACCGCGTATCGGATTATTGAGAGGCCTTTGGAAGCGCAATCATAAAATTGATCTCGACTCATTGGTTCATCCCATCCTTTTTCGCCTGTTGTGCAATTTCATGGATCAGGGTATTTCCATCTGGAGCTTTCCTAGTGCCAATATGCCGTTTCTCGATGCCGTGCGAAAGCTAGAGTCTGACTCCGCAGTAAGCTTGTTTAGAACCAAGCGTGGGCGAGAGATTTTCATAAATCGTGATGCCGGCATTCGCGAGCTGCTCGGGCAGTTGGTGAGTAGTGAGGATAAGTATGCGCAGTATCTGTTCGATCAGCAATTTGCCCATCAGGGTTGGTCGGGCATGGTGGCTACTGTTCAACACCAACCCAACACATTGCTCGATAGCAGACAAATAACGCTTGAGGATGTCATATTCCTGGAACTTGCATTGGAAATAGATGCGTTGGAATATGCGCTGGGCAATGAGTGGAAACCACTGAGTGAAGATGCGCTCATGAGCGTTCCTGATTTATTTGAAGAGGTTCCTGTTTCAGAGTTGGAGGAGGTTTTGTTTCTCTGGCATCTGGCCTACGAATGGAGTTATTACGATACTGTGCTAGGCGGAATTCATACACCGAATCCGGAATTGAGAGGCGGTCGCAACCATTCATTCCAAGCTGTTTTTTGTATTGATGATCGCGAATGCTCGTTGCGCCGATACCTCGAAAATGAAGATCCTAATTGCTACACCTATGGAACGCCAGGGTTTTTCGGGGTGGAGTTTTACTACCAACCAATTGAGGGTAAATTCAGAACGAAACTCTGCCCGGCTCCGGTAAATCCGAAGTTCCTCATAAGAGAGGTGTCAACCGATACAATACGCAAACGCGATTTTCACCTGGGCAAAGAGGCGCATTCGTTTTTGGGTGGTTGGCTTGTAAGTCAAACCCTGGGCTTTTGGTCTGCGCTTAAACTGGCCATCAATGTTTTTAATCCGAGGTTTCAGCCCGGCGCAGCATCTTCTTTCCAACACATGAGTAAACAGTCTGCTTTGCAGATAGAAAGGGTTAGCGATGAAAGGGAGGGCGATTTGCTGGTTGGATTTTCTTGCCAAGAGATGGCCAATCGGGTTGAGTCTACGCTTCGAAGTATAGGCCTTGTCATTGATTTTGCTCCCATAGTTTATATCGTCGGTCATGGAGCGAGTAGCACGAATAATCCGCACTATGCTGCATATGATTGTGGTGCTTGCTCAGGCAGGGCCGGCTCGGTGAACGCGCGTGTATTTTGCGAGATGGCCAATAAACAGGAAGTACGAGGGCTCTTGTTGGAAAGAGGTATTCGAATCCCTGAATCGACACAGTTCTTGGGTGCTTTGCATGACACAACCCGCGATGAAATCGAATTTTTCGATGAAGCAACACTCTCTCAACACAACACACAAACCCACAAGGAACATGTTCTTTTGTTTCAGAATGCGCTGGCCAAAAATGCACGAGAGCGATCAAGGAGGTTTATTAATGTCGATTCAAGTTTGAATGTGAATGAGCTGCACAAGCAAATTAAAATGCGTTCCATTACTTTGTTCGAGCCGCGCCCCGAACTTAATCACGCTACCAATGCAGCCTGTGTCGTTGGCCGACGTGATTTGACCTCTCATCTTTTTCTGGATAGAAGGGCTTTTATGAATTCATTCGACTATCGCGTCGATCCCAAGGGTGATTACCTTTTTCCTATCATGCGAGCCGTTGCACCGGTATGCGGTGGAATTAATCTTGAGTATTTCTTTTCACGCGTAGACAA
>Ga0114981_10001672_pt1 | contig 14424 bp, 19 predicted proteins | sample S_140806_MF_Meta_FD_87028 | JGI IMG/M metagenome (GOLD analysis project Ga0114981, IMG submission 87028) | Freshwater microbial communities from Lake Simoncouche, Canada to study carbon cycling - S_140806_MF_MetaG | ecosystem: Environmental > Aquatic > Freshwater > Lake | place: Lake...
GGCTGGTGCCGCTGCGTTCAGGTCGTGGAACGCAGGACCTCCACCACGCTACGGAAGGCGAACCATTCCGGGATCTCCTCCCCACCCCGCAGCATGCGCCGGAACTGGGTGCCGCTCAACTTGCGCACATGCAAGCCCCGGGCCTCAGCGTGTTCGGCGGTGACGTAGCCCTCCTCCTCGGTGTACACCAGGTTGAGGGAGGGGACCGTTTCCATGCCCAGTTCGCGGGCGTTGTCCCGGGCGAAATCCTGGGCCTGATAGGGACCGTAGAAGTCGTCGCCGCTGAGGGAGGACTTACAGCCGGCCATGTCGCGGCCGATGATGAAATGGGTGCAACCGTAGTTCTTGCGGATGATCATGTGCTGCAGGGCCTCCCGCGGACCCGCCATGTGCATCGAGTAGGGAAGGTAAGCCCAGCGGATGCGGGGATTGGCCACTTCTTCAGCCAGCCGCTCGTAGGTCTGGAATCGCACCGAACCGGCGATGTCATCGTCCTGGGTAGGGCCGCAGGTGGGATGCACCAACACCACAGCCCCTTCACTGACGTTGGTGGCATGCAGGGCCCGGGTGAACAGTTCGTAGTGGGCCCGATGGATCGGGTTACGGCACTGGAAAGCCACCACATCCTCGCCATGGGGCAGGGTGGCTCGCACCTCAACGGGGGTGCGGCAGGGGAACACCCGCCGGGGCAACTCCAGTCCCTCGACCCGACCCCCCAGATAGAACCGCCCGCGTTCACAGGCGATCATCCGCACGGCGGGATGTTCCAACGAGGTGGTGCCATAGCACCCCTTGGCCTCCTTCACCTTGTCGGGTTCCCAGACACTCTCCACCGTGAACATCGCCAGCTCCTGGCCCTGATAGGTGAGCAACAACCGTTCGCCTATCCCGATGCTGGCGTCGTTGGTGTCGAACACGATCGGCAGGCCGAATAACAGGCCACTGCTGGTGCGATGGGTCTCCACCACGGCCTCGTAGTCCTCACGGTGCATGAAGCCGCGCAGGGGTGAAAACCCGCCAACAACCAGCAGCTCCACGTCACAGGCATTGCGGTCGCTGCACACAACAACGCGATCAACGCCCGCGCGAACCGCCTCCCGCTGGTCGGTCGGCACCATCAGATCCACCAGCACCCCGCCGTGGGGACTGATCAACCCGGCGACGGCCTCAGCATTGTGGGCAAGCGTCATGGTGGCGGCCGTCGAAAACTTAGAGGCCGATTCTCCCAGACCAGTCGCCCAAGGCACCCCATCAAAAAGGCCCCCTGGGGGGGCCTCAATCGATGGTCTGAGATCAGTCCGGAACGAAAGAAAAAGGCCTGGCCAACGCTCAGGCTTTTTCGAGACGTCCGTAGAGCTCGCCCATGATCTTCACATCCACGGCCGGCTTGGTGCCCATGTCGGTATCGGAGGGCTGAATGGCCGTGAACACACCGGCGAACTCTCCGGTCTCGGAATCCACCTTGGTGATCGACAGATTCATGGTGCCGTTGCCATCCACGTAGCGCTTGATGGTTTCCTTGCGGAGGTTGTCGTCGTCGCCGGCGGGGACCAGGCCCATGGCACTGCTGTAACCGGTGGTCAGACCACGACCCTTGGGATCGAGGAAGTTGCTGGTGCGGTAGCTCGGGGCGCGATAGGTGCCGGTGAAGTCGGTGCTGGTGCCGAAGCTGGCGCCGCTGGAATCGGCCACAAGCTCCTTGCTGGAGAAGGTGAAGGGCACTTCCTCACCACCGGGCAGCAGCACGGTGATGGGCTGGAAATCAATGCCACCAAGCTCGGTGAAGGTGAGATTGTCACCGTTCACCTTGAGGTCACCAAAGACCTGATCCAGGCTGGAGGTGAAGCGGGTGAGGATCTTGGTGGCCACGAACTGGGCTTCCTGGCGCTTGTTGGCGGGTTCGCCCTTCACAAACACCTCAGAGGGGTGCAGGCAGATCTCCTTCAACTGATAGCTGGCGGAGGAATCGAGGGCGATGGCGCCACGGGCCGAATCCGGCAGGGTGGGGCAGTCGTTGGCCCTGCCGGTGTTAAGGATGTCCTCGTAGGTGACGTTGGCCCGGTCGACAGCCTTGGCCCCGCCGCTGCATGCGGTCACCAGGGTGAGACACAGCGCCAGCACGAGAGCTAGCAGGGGACGAAAACGCATGGGGAGAAGCCGCAGAGACGGACGTTGAACTGGGCTGGCCGGGATCCTACCGGGGCAAAACGCCAAGCCCATATAGGTTGCGACGCCTCTCAACAACCTGTATTTGAGAGATCGATGAGCGTTGGCGGTCCTGCCCTGAATCCCCCCCCCTCAGCCACGAATCCGACGCCCGACTGAGCCAGTTTCTCGACGGCATTCAGCGACTGGCCGACGAGCTGGGGGACCAACCCGAGGCCCTGTTCAACCTGCTGCGGCAGCTGCGCACCTTCATGGATCTGCTCCAGCGCGGTGCGCCCTCCCCGGACGACGACAATCACTCCCTGGCCGCCTGATCCTGAGGGGAGAGAACATCCCCGAGGGCGGTGAGCAGGCGATGGGCCACCGCCAGCTTGCCGCTGGGTTCGAGGCGCCACTGACGGCCATCGGCGGCCAGCAGCCACCCCTCGTTGGCAGCGGCACCGAACCCCACTCCCGGGCGATCAATCGGATTGGCAAACAGCAGATCGCACCCCTTGCGCTGCAATTTGCGTTGGGCCTCGGCCAGGCCATCGCCGCTGAAGGCGGCAAAGCCCAGGATCGCCTGGCCGGGGGCGCGGCGCTCCACCAAGGCCGCCAGCAGGTCGGGCACCGCTTGCCAGCCGGTGCTCAGCTGAGACTCCAACTCCCGCTTGGACAATTTGTCCAGCAGCGGCGCGGTGCGGCGATGGTCGGCCACGGCGGCGGCCATGGCGATCGCCGAGGCCTGCGGCTGCAGGACCGCCAGGGCCTGCTCCAACTCCGCTGCGGTGGTGATCGACCGACAGTGAAGCCCCTCCAGCCAATCGCGATCGAGGCTGAGGGGACCATGCACCAGCTCCACCTCCGCCCCCCGCAGCCGGGCGGCCTGGGCCAGGAGCACCCCCATCCGTCCGGTGCTCGGATTGGTGAGACAGCGGGCCGGGTCGAGGGGCTCCCGGGTGGGGCCCGCCGTTACCAGCAGCCGCCGGCCCTGCCAATCCCGCCGCCAGCCCCAGGTGAGCAGCGATTCCAGGGCCAGCAGCAGCATCCCCGGAGCCGCCATGCGGCCATCCCCCAGCCGATCACAGGCCAGCAGACCACTGGCCGGTGGCAGCGGCAGAACCCGTTCCAGCCGGTGCAGGACCTGCCAGTTGTGACGGACCGGTTCGGCCTGCCACATGGCACTGTTCATGGCCGGGGCCGCCAGGACCGGAGCCTCGGTGGCCAGGAGCGTGCTGGCCAGCAACGTGTCGGCCAGGCCATGGAGCCAGCGCCCCAGGCTGGAGGCACTGAGGGGAGCCAGCAGCACCACCTCGGCCCATTCCGCCAGTTCGATATGCAGGGGCCGGGCCGCCTGATGGCTCCACTGATCCTCATCGAGGTAACAGGGGTGGCGACTGAGGCTGGCCAGGGCCACCGCGCTCACCAGGCGAGCAGCGCTGGGAGTGAGCACGCACCGCACCAGGGCCCCTCGCTGCACCAGGGCACTCACCAGCCCTGGCAACTTCACGGCGGCGATGCTGCCGCTGATCAGCACCAACACCCGCCGGCCGGCAAGGGGATCGGCGGCAGGTTCCGCGAACAACAAGGTCAGTCTTCGTCGAAGGGTTCCTGGTCCACCAGGTGGACATAGGGATGGGCGAGATCAGGGCGATGGATCGCCAGGGCCCGCAACAGGTGCCAATCCGCCAACCCCGCAAACGGGGAGGGATAGTCGTCGTCGTCCAGGCGGCGTGCCAGGGCCTCGATCGCCGCTTCGTCGAAGTTGGCGAGCAGCTCGGGAGTAATCGGATCCTCCAAGGTGCCACTCAGGTCGTTGGACTTGGGGGTCGGCATGCGGTTCTCGAACACGTCGGTCACGGTGTCATTTCAAGCGAGCAGGCACCAAATCCGTGGACGGGATGGCCCAGGCCTCCGGGCGGCCCGGGGGGACCCCAGCGCCGCGATCCTTTGGCAATAATGGCGGATGTCGGGGAATTAGCTCAGCTGGTAGAGCGCTGCGATCGCACCGCAGAGGTCAGGGGTTCGAGTCCCCTATTCTCCATGTCCATCAGCCAGCGCCGCCCGTGGAGGCAGACGTGGGGCTGGCCTGCGGAAGCGTCACCGCCGCGGAATGCATCGGTAGGGTCGGCGCCGAACGGCGTTGCAGCCCCCATGAACTGGACCCCCGACGCTGAAGAGAACCTCAAGCAAGTTCCCTTTCTGGTGCGGCCGGTGGTGCGCAGAAAAATAGAAAGCCTGGCCAAGGAGGCTGGGCTGGGCGAGGTTGACGCCGCCTTTTTCGACGCAGCCCGGGCCAAGTTCAGCCGGAACTGAGCACCGATCGCCGGATCCGGGTCGGCGATGAGGTAAAAGGGAGGGAGGAGGACAGGTCTGACCGAATGTCGCAATCGAAGCGCGAACAGGTGGTGAGTCACCTGCGTTACATCCGCCAGGAATTGCGGGAGATGCACCAAGGGGTGATGGAGGACGGCCTCCTGCCGGAAGCGGGCGAAGTCCGTGGGGTGATGGCTCAGATGGAAGCCCTGCTGGAATTGCTTGAGGGCAAAGGCTCCCGCAAAAAGGACGGCGACGGCTGACGCCTTGCCTCCCCCCTGTCAAGGAGCCGACGGGACGCTCCAGCCAGCGGCCCCCGCCACTGGCCCCACCCTCTCCCCATTGATTTGCTTGAGTTGTCCCCATCACTCGGCCCTGGCCCCTGGCCTGGGCTTTTTTATTGGCATCCCCTATCGGTGGTGTGAAATTGCTGCCACTCCTCCAGAGATGGTGTAGACAGGGAACGCAGGGGCTCTGGGCCGGGTGATGGGGATCACCGTCCAGGGGCACCTCCCCTCTCGAAGTATCTCCAGGGAGCTTCGATGAGGAGGGCTCTCCCACCGTCGTTCCACCTAATCGACGCGAGTTCCTGCACCCTTTTCCCCGGCGCCACAGCCGTCCATGGCCGATCCGGTGGTTTCCAAGCAGCCCCGTTTTCAACAAACCCAGTTCCAGCGCCGGATCTCCCAGGCCGGAGAGCGCCTGGAGACCTGGGCCATCAACCCCTGGCGGCGCCTCTCCCTTCTTCTTCTGCTGCTGCTCGGCAGCTTCGCCGTGGGCGGCTCCCTGGGCACCATCACCGGAGCCCTGTCCGACCTGGACCCCTTGGCGGCGCTGGTGGTGGTGCTACTCCTGGAGCTGGCCACCCGGGTGCGGGGGCCGCTGCTCCGCCAGAACCGGGATCGCCTCGGCCTTCAACTCCTGGACATGGGCCGGATCGGCCTGCTCTATGGCCTGCTGCTGGACGGCTTCAAGCTGCTGTGAGCGCTGGGGACTCGCCCGTGGCCAGCAGATAGAGCAGCGCCATCCGGATCGGAATCCCATTGCGAACCTGCTCCTCCACCAGGCTCACCTCTGAATCATCGAGCAGCTCCCCCGCCAGCTCCACGCCGCGGTTCACCGGCCCGGGATGGAGCACGGGCACCGGCTTGCCACAGAGGGCAAGGCGGTCATGGCTGAGGCCGTAGCGACGGTGGTAGGTGTCGAGGCTGGTCAGCAGGTGCTGGTGCATCCGCTCCTTCTGCAGGCGCAGGGTCATCACGGCATCAGCCCCGGGCAGGGCCTCCTCCAGGCTGCGACTGAGGCGAATGGGCCCGCGCTCCGCCACCGGATCCTGGCCCTGCCCTGGCGGTGGTGCGGCCACGAAGGCGGCGAACTCGTCCGGCAGCAGGGTCCGCGGACCGCAGAGCACCACCTCGGCACCACAGGCGGTGAGGGCCCAGAGGTTGGAGCGGGCCACGCGCGAATGAAGCACGTCGCCCACGATCACGATCCGCCGCCCCGCCAAGCTGGCGGGTCCGGGCGCCTCCGGCTCAAAGTGACGGGCCAGGGTGAACAGATCCAGCAGGCCCTGGCTGGGGTGGCTGTGCAGGCCATCCCCCGCATTCAGCACCGCCACCCGCTCGCCACTGCCCTCCAGGTCGCGGGCCAGGCTCTGGGGCACCCCCGCACAACGATGGCGCACCACCAGCACATTGGCCCCCATCGCCACATAGGTGCGGGCCGTGTCCAACAGGCTCTCCCCCTTGCTGAGGGAGCTGGAGGAGGGCGAGAAGCTCTGCACATCGGCGGAGAGCCGCCGGGCCGCCAGCTCGAAGCTGCTGCGGGTGCGGGTGCTGGGCTCGAAGAACAGGCTGGTCATCAATTTGCCCTGGAGCGCCGGCAGCTTGCGGGCACCCGCCACCGGCATGGCCCGAAACCGCTGGGCCAGCTCCAGCACGGTGGCGAAATCGGCCACCGAGAAGGCCGCCAGATCGAGCACATGGCGGTGGCTCCAGTTGCTCAAGGCATGCGGTGACTCACAGGCTCAGGCTAAAGGCCACCGGGCCGTGGGCCCTGGAGGGGGACGGCGATCCTCCTGGGCGCGCCGGCTGACGCTGCGGCTGCGGCGCAGGTACCAGCGCCAGGGCAGCTCCTGGCCGAGGCGAATGCCGATGCGGCTGGTCTGGATCAGATCCGCCGACGTGAGCGTGGCCAACGCCGCTGGCCTGGGGGCCACCCAGAGGCCGTGCTCCGGGTGAACAGGCTGGCCATCGTGCCCGCGGTCGATGCCGAACCTTCGGGCCAACAGGGCCGGCCCCGCCGCCACCCGCTCGGGCTCCCCGGGCAAGGCCAGCGCCCGCAGCAGCACGCCATTGGCCCAGTCAGCCCGGTCGGTCACGACATTGACGCAGTGGTGAATGCCATAGCTCACGTACACATAAAACCGCCCAGGTTCCCCGAAGAGCGTTTCGTTGCTGGGGGTGCGGCGGCGATGGCCGTGGCAGGCGGGCTCGGCTTGGGAATAGGCCTCGGTTTCCACAATCACGCCCCAGAGCAGCTCGCCATCGGGCTGGCGTTTCACCAGCAGGCAGCCGATCAACTCAGGAGCCACCTCTTCGGCGGGGCGGGCGAAGAAGGACTGGGGGAGGTGCTGGGAGGGCGTGGTGGCTATGGGAGGGGCTTTGGGGATGGGTGGGAAGCTATGGAGAGGACAGAAAGGGATAAAAACAGAAAAGACATGTAAACGCTGTGATGCCATGACTATACTTTTTTAATTAAATCCACCTCACACTCACAAATGAAGAGAAAACTTGCCGCGACCGCTCTGATCGCAACAGCTCTTGCCGCCTGCGGGCCGAATCCTGCAGAGAAAGCAGCTGAAGAAAAAAGGCGACTTGAATTCTGCAAAACCGTTTTAGACGTCACAGGCCCAACAGACAAACTCTGTGGCCGTTTTTACGCAGTCCTAATCGCCGAAAAGAAGGCGAAGGAGCAGAACAATGCGCGAGAAATAGCATTGTTGCCTGAAAAATGCAAGAAATACATCGGCGAGCTTATGGGAAGGGACCCAGCTTCCATGACAATCAACTACGAGCGGAGCGGAGAGAAAATCGTAGGCATTAGCTATGCAAGACAAGATGACGGCAAGACTTTCAAATACGAGTGCACCATCAATGGCAATTCAATTGTTTGGCGAGGAGTGGACATCTTTAGTCAAGGGGAAGGCCCTGGCAGATGGAGAAACGAAGACGCTAAGGCACTATCTTCTATTTAGGGCGGCGAAAAGGCAATAGGGAAAGCCCCCGAGTTGGCGTGACCGGATAAAGCTGTCTGAAGCAAAGACTGAGAATCTAAAATTGATTATTTGATAACTTTAGCGAATAGCAAGCCAAGCGGTTGCCTTGTGTCGTTGGGCGCTCTGGCCTGTTCTGAGCTCTGGCCTATGGCCGCCACATCGCCGCGACAGCCGCTCAACCCATTTCGTAGCTCTTGATAGCCCTGAGAGGCACTGGGGAGAAAAATCGGGGAAATTCTTGAAAAACGGCTTCGGCATTGGCTTTTGCCCCCTCCAAGACCCTCAGAAGTCAGGCCAGGCCAATGAGCGGAAATACTCAGGCCGCCTTGACGCAGTGGTGAATGCCGTAGCTCACGTACACATAAAATCGCCATGGCCGGCCAATCGGAACGGACGTGGGGAGCGTGACAGGGGACGGCAGACCCTGCCCTCTGGCGCCAGACTGGGACCGTTCCTACCCCCAAGCTCCCAGCGCCATGGCCTCTAGCGGCTTCACCCTCGCCACCGTGCTGCTGGCCACCAGCGGCCTGTTCTGTCTGGCCACCCTGTTCTTTGGCACCAAGGGCGGGTACTACGACAGCGACGATTACACCGGCAACGGCACGGCCCACTAGGTGGCCGGTCAGGACTGGCCCAACCGTTCGGCTTCCGGACAGTCGCCGGTGGTGGGCAGATCCTCGGCGGCGGTGCTCATGCTGACGCGGGCCAGGCGCGTACTCACCGCCCCGATCGCCTGGAGGCGCACGCTGATTTCCCAGGTCTGGCGTTCGTCGTCGTCCTGCTCGTCGTAGCGGATCGTGACCGTCTCCCCCTCGATCTCAACCACCAGGGCTTGCTCGATCCAGCACTGCTGGTCGCTGAGGTAAATCCAAACTGGCCGCTGTTCGGCACAAAACTGAGCGAGCTTGCGATGCAGCATCGGCGCTGATCCCGATAGGGTCGATCCTAGGCACCCCGCTTCGGGCTGCCGTGTGAATGCACACCAACCCAGCACCCATGAGCGCCCCCCGCACCGCCGGCCTGCCGGGCCCAGCCCCCTCGGTGGAGGCCATCCGGCTGCAGCTGCGCAGCTGGCCGGAGGTGGAGCAGTCGCTGCAGCACTGCCGGGGCGTGATCGTGCCGCTGGGCTCCACCGAACAACATGGCCCCACCGGGGCCATCGGCACCGATGCCCTGACCGCCGAGGCGGTGGCCCTGGAGGTGGGGCGCCGCACGGGTGTGCTGGTGACGCCGGCCCAGGCCTTCGGCATGGCGGAGCACCACCTGGGCTTCGCCGGCACCGTGAGCCTGCAACCCTCCACCCTGCTGGCGGTTCTGCACGATGTGGTGCTCTCCCTGGCCGGCCATGGCTTCGAGCGGATCTTCGTGATCAATGGGCATGGCGGCAATATCGCCACCGCCCGGGCGGCCTTCGCCCAGGCCTACGGCACCGCCGCCGCCCGGGGGCTGCCGGGGGCCGCAGCCCTGCGCTGCCGACTGGCCAATTGGTTCACCGCCGCTTCGGTGACCCAGGAGGCCCGGCGGCTCTATGCCGATCGCGAGGGGCACCACGCCACCCCCAGTGAGATCGCCCTCACCCTGCACCTGGAACCCAGCCTGGTGGCCAAACAGCGCCCGCTGCCCGAGGCGGCACCGGCCGGACCGATCCATGGCCCCGAGGACTTCCGTCGTCGTCACCCCGACGGCCGCATGGGCTCCGATCCCTTCCTGGCCCAACCGGAGCATGGGGAGCGGTTCCTGGAGCTGGCCGCCACCGCCCTGGCGGCGGATCTGACGGCCTTCCTCAGTGAAACGGACCCCGCCCAGGCCGGCACCTGAGCCCCGGGCGGGGAGCGGATGGCGGCTAAGTTCACACTCTCCCCAGTGCAATGAGGGCCATGAGCCGGATCACGGCCGACGATGTCCGCAAGGTGGCCCAACTGGCCCGGCTGGAGCTGCCCGACACCAAGATCGCCCAATACACCGACCAGCTGGAGCGCATCCTCGACTACGTGGCCCAGCTTCAAGAGGTGGACACCGACGGCGTTCCCGCCACCACCAGGGCGGTGGAGGTGGTGAATGTGACCCGGGAGGACGTGGTGGAAGCCACGGCGGTGCGCGAGAACCTGCTGGAGCTGGCGCCCCAGCGGGAAGGGGATTTCTTCCGGGTGCCGCGGATTCTCACGGATTGAATCCCGATCGATTCCATCGGGAGGCTGGGGAGGGCCGGCAGCCTCAGCGAACCGGTGAAACGGCGGTGCGGTGCAACACCTCAAGCACCCGGCGCCGGGCATGGCGGGTGGGCATCAACGCCGCCAAGGGCCGCAGGCGACTGCGGCGTTTGCGGTGGCTGCGCACCCCCAGAAAAATATCGTAGAGAAAATTGAGTCCATCCTTGCGGCTTTCGAACAGGCCCAACCTCTGGGGCGATCCCTTGGCATCGAGCAGGGGCTTGGTGGCCTGGTAGGCAGCTTGATACTCGAACCAGGGAATCGAGGGCCAGAGATGATGAATCAGGTGATAGTTTTGGCCCATGATTAATAGATTCATCATGCGGCTCGGATAGACCCGAGCGTTGTGCCAACGGTTGCGGGAATGGAAAGGACGATGGGGAAGATAGTCAAAAAACATCCCCAAGGTCACGCCCACCATCAGGGCCGGCGCGAACCAACAGTTGAAGATGAAAGGCAAAAAATGTTGCTGGGCCGCCGTCAGCACGATGCCAAAGAAGAGGAGCCGCGCCAGAGCCCATTCCAGCAACTCATAGCGCCGCCAGAGTCGATGGCGAAAGAAAAAGACCTCGTGATAGAAAAAGCGCGGCGCGATCAACCACAACGGGCCAAACGTGCTGACGATGTGATCGGGGTCCTGGCGCGGATCATTGACGTGGGCATGGTGCTGCAGATGCACCCGCGTGAACACGGGAAAGCTGAAACCCAGCAGCAGGGCCGCACCGTGGCCCATCACCGCATTCCAGAACCGATGGGGATGGGCGGCGTGATGGCAGGCATCGTGGATCACCGTGCCCTCCAGATGCAGGGCCAAGAAGCCAAGGCCAAGCAGCACCGGCAAGGGCCAGCCCCCCACGAACCAGCCCCAGATCGTGAGGCCCGCCAGGCCGTACCCCCCCAGGAACAGGGCCACGGTGGGGTTCCAGGCCGCCGGAGGGTCCAGGAACTCTCGCGGCACCCGCTGGGGACCTGGCGAGGCGGGCGTGGCGGCGGGCGCTTGGGTCATCAGCGGGGGGTGGGGCTGGATCACCCAGCGCCGCTCAGGTTACGTAAATCAAGTGCGGTGCTGGGGCTGTCGCCGTCGATAGCGACGGGCCTGGGCAGAGCCACGGGCCTCATTTCTCCGCATCGCGCCGCTGCGCCAACTCCAGCAACCGATCGGGCGTCAACAGAAACGACCCCTGGAACTCCCGGCGGAACTCCTTCTGGCTGCGATAGCCGCAGAGCTGGGCCAGATCCCAGAGCCCCAGGCGGTTCCCTGGCCGCTCCAGGACCTGGCGGGCCCAGCAGAGACGCTGGCGCCGCAGCCACTGGAGCGGGCTGCAGGAGAAGCGCGCCCGGAAGGCCTGATCGAGCTGCGGCCGCGAAAGACCACTGGCCCGTTCCAGGTCGGTGAGGCCCCAGGGATGGGCGAGGTCAACCCGCATGGTGTCGATCAGGGCCTCCAGCGCCGCCTCGGCCTGGGGACCGGTGTCGGGATGCTCCACCGCCGTGGAACCGGCCAGCAGCTTCGGGTACACCAGCAAGGCCAGGAGACGAAGGATCAGGTCATCGAGCCGAACCATGGCCGGAACCACCCCATCGTCCAGGGTCACCAGATCAATCAGGGCCAGGGTTTTGCGCAGCACCCCCAGCAGATGGCCCTGCACCGGATCGGCGTCGCTGAACAGCAGGGGCTGGCGCACCAGCGCCACCGGCTCCCGCTCGGGCCCGGCCATCGTGTCGGCGACGCGGGCCAGCCTCCATGGATTCACACAGAAGGCCACACCGCTGAAGGCCGTGGTCTCCACGCTGAAGGGCTCAACCGGCAAAAAAATGCTGTCCTGGCCAGCCCGGGTGAGGAAGGTCTGGCCGCCCACCCGAAACCGTTTCTCCCCAAAGAACGGCATCGAAAACACCGCCTTCTCCTGAACCAGGTTCTCGCCATAGATGCCGGAATGGGCCACGGCCGAAATCACCAGATCACCGGAGCGCACCGCCACGGACCGCTGCACGAACGGCCGCTGGGGATGGAGGGCCACCAGATGGGAGATCGGCACGGCACGGCCCAGGGCTGCGGCAAGCCCCTGGAGATCCCTTCCGAGGGGGGTCACGCCATCGAGAAAGGCCAGGGGCAGCTGCTCCTCCCAGAGGGTCTGGGCAACAACGGTGGCCGTCATGGCACCAACTCCAGCCCAGGCAGCGACGGCGCCAGCCTGGCCAGCTGGGTGCGCAGGTCGGCGACGAGTTGGGCGATCACCCCATGGGCCGCCACATCACAACGGCAGATCAGGGCACCGCCATTGGTGAGCAACGGCGCGCTCTCCAGGGCCCTCAACGCTGGGTGGATCTGGCGCATGAAGGGGGTGGCATAGGAAAGAGTGGACTGATCGGCCGTGAGGCCCTCCCAATCAGAGCTGTCGTAGCGCTGGGGGGGCGGGGCCTCCGCCCCGGCGATCGGCAGGCCGATCCCTCGTAGAACCTCACTCACCACGGGAAAGCCCGAGGCCGGCAAGGGGGGAACCGGGAACCGCAGCAGATCCTGGAGACTCAGCCCCGTCACCCCCGCCAGGGGATGGTCGAGATGGGCCACCAGGGCCACGGGGTAGCGCCAGAGAGGAATGACGGTCCAGGTCGGATCCTCGGGCGCGGGCAGATCCAGGGAGCTCTCCGTCAGATAGGCATCAATCACCCGCTCCTCCAACAACGCAAGGGGTCGCGCCTGCCCCAGGTGATCCATCGTTCCCACCACCCAGTCCTTCGACAGGCAACGGGCCAGCATGGGGCCGCAATAGGGGCTGAACTCCAACCGCAGCGGGTGTGAGCCCAGCAGTCGACAAAGCTGATGCAACTCCCGCTCCATCTGCAGCAGCAGGGGATTGCCCAACACCTGCCATTCGCCATGGCGGCGGGTCATGGTGAGCTGGAAGCTATCCAGGGTGCGGGTGAGGCGCCGAGACACCGTGCTCTGATTGCAGCGAAGGGCCTGGGACGCGAGCTTGCCGTTGCGCTGCCACAGCACCGCATCCAACGCCGCCAGCTCATCGAGCGTGACCATCGACGGGGACAGGGGCCGAGGGAGCATCCAGCTTGCCGGCAGCAAGGCCCCTGATCAAGACCCGTGGCCGGAACGTGACACCCCGGCGGGATCACTGCCCAGATCAGGGGCGAGCGGAAGGGCCAAGCACGGGAAGGGAGCCTGGCCCGGTTGCTCTGCGCATGCCCACCGGGGGACTTGAACCCCCACAGCCTGAGCCACTGGAACCTAAACCCAGCGCGTCTACCAATTCCGCCAGGTGGGCGCAGTTCACACTTTAGGCCGCCCCCTGGACGGGGGCCACCCAGAATGGGCCCCAACAACGCTGCTGGCCATGTTCGCCACCCTGGGGGGAACCCTGACCCTGCTGGTGGGCCTGGCGGTCCTGCTGCTGCCCCTGCTGGCCAACGAATTGAGCCGACCCCGCGATGCGGCCTGGGGGGCGGTGGTGCTGCTGCTGGGGCTGGTGCTGGTGACCTGTGCGGAACGACTGGCGGGAGCACCGATGCTGGCGGTGCTCTGCGGCGGCCTGTTGGTGGGTCGCCTGGGGGTGGAAGTGGGTCAGGGGCGCTGGCGCCAGCTGACGCCCGAGGAGCAGCAACGGCTGTGGTCGGCGGAACGCTGGCGCAGCAGCCTCCAGCAACTGGGGGCCTCCCTGGCGGCCGTGCTGGGCCTGCTCCAACCCCTGCTCGCCCTGGTGAGCCGCCCGGTCGCCGGCCTGGGGACACCGCGCCCGGTCACCAAGCGCTGGGTCCGGCCCGAGCCCGCAAGCCCCCCGGACGGGGCGGAGGCGGAGGCCGCCCCGACCAGCGCAGAACCGAACTCCGAGACCAGCTCAGACGCCGTGGTGGTGAGCGGCTTCGACGCCATCGACGCGCTGTTGCAGAACGCCGCACCCGAGGAGGATCTCGGCGAGGCGGGATAATCCCCTGCTGTTGCTCGGAGGCGTCGTGACCGCCAGCCAGGCCCCTTCCTCCGCCTCCGAACCGATCTCCTACAAAGAGACGCTCAACCTGCTGCAGACGCCCTTCAACATGCGGGCCAATGCCCGCCAACGGGAGCCTGAATTGCAGGCCTTCTGGGCGGAACGGGGCCTCTATGACCGGCTCAGCCAGGGCAACCCCGGCGCCCCCTTCACCCTCCACGACGGGCCGCCCTATGCCAACGGGGCCCTGCACGTGGGCCACGCCCTCAACAAGATTCTCAAGGACATCATCAACAAGCACGCCCTGCTGGGCGGCCGTCGCGCCCGGTTCGTGCCCGGCTGGGACTGCCATGGCCTGCCGATCGAACTGAAGGTGTTGCAGGGCCTGAGCGCCGAGGAACGCCAGGAGCTCACCCCGATCACGTTGCGGCAGCGGGCCCATGCCTATGCCCACGAGCAAGTGGAACTCCAGAAGGCCGGCTTCCGCCGCTGGGGCATCTGGGCCGATTGGGACCAGCCCTATCTCACCCTGGAC